>ENA-OWNT01004797-OWNT01004797.1-seawater-metagenome-genome-assembly--contig:-NODE-4797-length-11571-cov-4.046198_pt1 | contig 11571 bp, 11 predicted proteins | sample MGYA00238136_ERZ651165 | MGnify/ENA primary metagenome ERZ651165 (study PRJEB26861, sample SAMN08777766) | seawater metagenome | isolation source: coastal seawater | place: USA: Florida | collected... | reverse complement strand
TTCGTTCGTTCGTTCGTTCGTTCGTTCGTTCGTTCGTTGTTGGTTTTAGTTAGAGAGCATCGAATTGAAGTTCGTCGCTGGGCGGCGCTTTGTATGGATGGTCAGGCTCTTTGATTGAGCGAAGAGCACGGCGTGTGGCGCGTAGAGGGGTGGAGCGTAGATGGTGGGAGAGTGTGGTCGAGGGCGTGGGAAAGTGCCAACGCTGGGGAGTGGGAAACGGAGGAAGGTAGTTGCGTTGTTGGGTTGGAGCGTTGAAGTTCGTTGAGGGTTGACGACGATAGAGCAGACTTTTTGTCACCACAATCAACGAGCAGCCCTTGACGTTGTTGTTGCAGCGAGCTTGGAAGCGTGGTGCTTGGTGCTGGTGGCTTCTCGCTCGCGTTTGTGGGTGCGATTGTGGTGTCTGTCTCTGTGTGACGCATGGAAAGGTGCAGAGACTGCCGCAGTTTAGTGACCACGTTGCTGATTGGGCGCACCATCCGCACAAGCAGTGGTCGGATGGGCTGCAAAACCCAATGGGTGGCACAGGTGACGACGCCGACGCCAACATGGGTGTGTCTATTAGAGTGGACGGTGTGCGACGTACATTATTTGTGCAAGCACGGAAAAGAATGCGGAACAAGTCACACTGTAAACGCGCAGGAGAGGCCACGCCACAAGAGAGAATTATCGAGGTTGGCTTGCAGTGCGAGCGTCCTGTAGGTAGTATTTCGATGCTGCGCGAGTTCTTGGGCACTGCACAAAGAGTACGGAAATAGTCCTTTCTTCAGAAGCAAGGCATCTTTCATCTCTCCGTTCTCCTTCGTTGTAACACACAGGACGCGTTACCACCCGGTCGACGGGCAATACACAACATGATCCGCGACAAGGAGGCCACTGACGAGCGAAAATCATGGGGCAACTTCACTGCTGTTGTCGGTTACATGGCTTGCTCGGCCTTGATGCTGATCGCAAACAAGCTCGCTGTGCACTCTATCAACGCGCCAGGATTCGTGTTGTTCTGCCAGCTCGCTGGCACTGCCATAGTTGTCGCCGTCGCAGGTGCCCTCGGCTTTGCGGACGTGGACAAGCTTGAATGGAACAAGTTCAAGCGGTTCGTCATCGTCCCTCTCGCATTCTTGTGCACCATTTACGCAAACATTAAAATCTTGCAGCACGCCAACGTGGAGACCTTCATTACGTTCCGGGTACGCTGTCACTCCGTGTCAAAACTGCCATCAGTTCCGCGCATCTCTCGCCTGTGTATCCGCATCTCTCGCCTGTGTATCCGCATCACAATTTGACTGGTGTGTTGTGAACGTGTTGCTATAGGCATCGACGCCGCTACTGATTTCTGTTGCGGATTACGTGTGGCTGGGACGCGAGCTTCCATCCGCGCGCTCCTGGACATGTCTTGTGGTTCTCTTCGTTGGTGCCGGAGGCTACGCTTTGACCGACAAGAATTTCAGCGTAGACGCCTACTTGTGGGTGCTCGTGTGGTATGCTGTTTTCAGCTTTGATCAGGTGCGTGATTAGAACACCCGTGCCCTATGAGGGTGCACGGTACCATATTGCTATTGTAACTCGTCATCTCTGCAGCAAATTCCTGACCGCGCCGTTTGCCTCGCACAGATCTACATCAAGCACAAGCTCAATACCGTCAAAATGTCAACCTGGGGGCGCGTGTACTACTCCAATCTAATTGGGTCGGTGCCCATGCTTATTATCATGTTGTCCTCTGGGGAACTGTCAACCGTCAAGAGTTTGGATTGGACCGGCCGCAATGCGCTGTGGTTGGGTGTGTCGGTGTTCATCGGTTGCAGTATTGCGTACTTCTCCTTCTTAGCGCGCGCGGCAGTCTCCGCGACTTCCTTTACAGTTATTGGCAACACCTGCAAGGTTCGTTTTCTCGCAGTGTGCGCTGTCGCGTCGCTCTTCGCGGAAATTTGACCGTGGTTCCGTGCTGCCAGGTATTGACCGTGGTGATCAACGTCTTGATGTGGGACGCACATGCCTCTCCGATTGGACTCTTCTTCCTCTTTGTATGTCTGGTTGCTGCCTACTACTACAAACAAGCCCCTCTCCGAGCACAATCAAAAGTAGGATTGTCTGTGGTTTGAAGAAATGAACCCTAGGTCATTTGCGTCCGCCGCAGCTCTTCCGGGTATCTTTCCGAGGAGTGGGCGGGTGGAGCATAGAAACACTACTTTCTAGTTCTCTCTGTGGTCGCCCTCAAAATGTTACTCCCTGCGACTAACGTTACACATTACTGTAGACGCCAGCATGCGACGCCTGATCGTTTGGGTGCATGATGTGTTTGGGTATTTGTTTGTTTTATTTTTAGCAGTTGGTAGTTGTTGCGTTTTGATTCAGTTGCGCAGTTCATAGTGGCGCTGATCCTCCTCACACAGAAAGTCAGTGCACGCGAACAGCTTGTTTCTCCTCGTTTAGAACGGTGGTGTCCACCCGTCCAAGGCGGCCACTTTGCGCGCCACGTCCTTGAACTTCTTAGAGTCCGTCACCTTTTCCAGCAGCCACGGGTGTGCAATTGCTTGCTTCAAACTCATGCGTGCTTTCGGGTCCGTGGTTAGGAGTCTCGAAATGAAGTTGCGAGCATTCGCCGATCTGCACAGTATGATCATGGTTAGACGAAGCACTGTCAATAGTTGGCAAAGCACAGTATATGGTAGTTCCACGTACATGTCGGAGTCCGCGGGGAACTGGAAAACCCCCTTTAGGATGCGGTTGCACGTGCCCTCCACAGTTTCCTGCCACAAAAAGAGCAAGTTCAACAAGGGTCAGTATATGTTGTGCCGGTTGCCGCACACTCTCAAGCTCCATGGCCCGTACCTCATCAGACTCAGCTGAAATGTTGCCGGCGAAAGGGCAACTGCCGTGCATGAACTCATACGCGAGGACCCCAAGAGACCACATGTCAATTCTCTCGTCGTAGCTACCTCCGCCGACCATTTCAGGTGCCAAGTAGTCCAGGGTGCCGCAAAATGTCTGCCTCCTATCACTGCATCAACAGTAAGCATGGCACAAAAATTGAGTTGATGGCATTTCTGTGGAGTTCTTGCACCGCTCCTGTGCCACGTACGCTTCGTGTGCGAAGCCATTCTTTGCATTGACGGCCCAGCCGAAGTCTCCTAGTTTGATCATGGTTTTGCCGTCCTTGTCTCCAATCATGATGTTTTCGAGCTGTTACAGAGGCAACGACGGGGCGCACAACTAAGAATACTACCGCAGAGCGTGATACCGTGCATCAAGATGAACAAACGTACTTTGAGATCTCGGTGAATGATGTGGAACTTCTGCAGAACGAACAATGCAGTGCACATTTGCTGGATGTACCTAGTGACACAATAATGGCATCATCGCGTGAGGACACACCACTACTTAAGCTGCATCGCTGCTGCAATGTGCACCAGCATGGCGTCATTCGTACCGGCGCGCCTCGTCCTCTCCCAAGCGTCCCTTGCGCTTCAGCAAGTCGAACATGGATCCGTGCTTGGCGTACTCCATCACCATGAAGATCCTCTTTTCGTCCGTGAAAAACCCTCGGAGTTTCAAAATGTGAGCGTGGCGTAACCGAGACTGAATCTCGATTTCACGTTTAATCTGATGCTTGATGTTGTGTTGCTCAACTTGGTCTTTGAACATCACTTTGATCGCGACGATCTTTTTGTTGGCCTTGACGCGCCCGAGGTACACCGAACCTGGTTCAATCAATCATAGTCAAATCGCAACCAGACAAAAAGTCAAGTCATCGGCACAACTTGCGCGTGCAAAGTCTCGCTTACAACTTACCAAATTTCCCACGACCAAGCGGACGGCCAATGTCGAACGCTTCAAGTGAAAGGGCAGTCTTCTCTTCGCCAATGTCCGGCTCCGACTTCATGCCTGCGCTGGATAACCCAGCGCAGTTCGCTGAGCGTGCATAGTTCTCCTTGTCCGTCGCCATTGTTCGGCTTGCTGCTCTCGACAGCACTCTGCTTTATCTGTTTGCTGCGCGACCTCCTGCTACGTTGGCGCTCCGCCTCCACACAAGCCGTCGGCGAAAACGGTCCTCGAAAAAATGGCTGCGCTAAACTGCGTGTACCGAAATAGCAAAAGGCAATTCTGTGTTCGTTTTCGCATTGCGTGCTGAATTCCGTAGCAACGGGGACAAGCCCAGTTAAGCACCAGTTGCATGCCTCCACTGAGACGCACCCGATGTCAACCCCCACGCAAACCATTTGCATACATCTCGTAGATGCTCCCTCCTTCAACTCAATTATCATCCCCCGCTCGCCCCTTCGTCATGTATCTACCAGTCAGTCAGTCGGGACTTCTTCTCTTCCCATCCCACTTCACTGCTCAACTCGTCCTCTCCTTTCATTTCATCCCTCCATTCGACCTCAACGTCACCTTCGTCCCACCCTCCCCAACGCACGAAGTCCAAAGCAACGGATGCAACGACGAAAGCCAGACATCTCGCGACGTCCAATCAACGTCGAAGAACGCCGAACGCCGAAAATAAGCAGAACAACGACGACGGACAACGAACGACGACGGACAACGACGACGAACAACGACGACGAACAACGACGACAACGGCGGCAAAAGTAAAGTCGAACGAAGTGACGAACAGTGAGTGACGAACAACGACGACGGACAACGACGAACGACGACGAACGACGACAACGAACGACGACGACAACGGCGGCAAAAGTAAAGTCGAACGAAGTGACGACGAACAGCGGACAGTGAGTGCGTGAGTGAGTGCGTGAGAGTGAACGAACGAACAAACGAACGAACGAACTCAACCGACTTTCTTCTTCTTCTGAGCGAGCGAACGAACGACTTTCCTTACTGCGCCACTCTCGCCCACACTCACTCACTCACTCACTCACTCACTCACTCACTCACTCACTCAACTGTCACCTCTTCCACTCCTTCCTGTACGCTGAAGTGTATGTACGCTTCCGTACATCACTCACTAATCACTCACTCTTGATCCCTTTGGTTCACTTCCAAAACAGTTCACTTAACATTTGTACACTTAACGTACATAATATGTACAATTCCACATTTGACACTCAGACGTGTACGGTGTACGCTGGGTGGATTGTACCTAAACGTACATCACTCGCCCGTCACTCATATTGTACAGCATTTGTGCGTGGTTAAATCGGTTCACTCGGACGTTGTACGGTAATCGTACATGTTATGTACGCTTCCGTCCACCCACCTTCTCAACTGCCCCCCGTGGCGACGGAGGATGTATCTCTTAATGGGGATTCTGCTTTTCAATGGTAGTTAGAGGCGGGATATTTGCGTAATACCCAATAAGGAATACTTTGGCATTACGCACAGTGAGAGGGGAGGATTGTCGGCTGGTGATGTGGTAATACATGTAATGTATGTTATTGAAGTAGTGCCAACTGCGCACTTTATTCAATGTGGCTTAGTGGGCTCGGCGGAAGTTGGGATGTCGCGACAATCGCCATCGCTACCACGGCATTCGATCAACGGCATTCAATCGAGACGACGACTTTGGATACCACACATCATCACCGCCACCGTCACCATCGTCACCGTCACCGTCACCGCCACCGTCACCGCCACCGTCACCGTCACCGTCACCGTCACCGTCACCGGCACGATGTTGATACGATGTTGATGGCGACGGCCATTCCACAGCCTACCACCACGACTCCCTCTTGCTAGAGCTAGTAGTGCTGGTGCTTACTTACTAAGATGTAACATGTTTTGGCAGCAAGTAAAAAAGTCTACCTTGCTGTTAATTAAATTTACTGAAGGACACCTATCGCAACAGAGTAACGTGTATTCCACTCACTCCGCCGTTGCTGATCCGTCGTCCTCTTTGCTTTCAGAGCTACCCGTTGCCGAACGATCGATCGTGGTGATGGCAGCAATGCCTGGCAACGTCAAGTCTCGCAAGACCGCCACCGACGCATCACTACCTGAGCTAACAAAACTGAAACTCTCCTCCAAATCGGCAGCCCGCACGAGCACGGCGTTCCGCTCGCCGAAAACGACCGTCTTCGGCCGAGCTACAGAACCGCCTTCTTCGGTCGCATCGTTCGATTTCGAGGTTGCTGGTCGACTCGGTGGCTTCTCGTTTCCACTATCGTCCGCGTTCTGCGGCGCGTTGACGCTTGCCAACGCAGCCAGGACCGCGTGGGACGCACTTCGTGTCCCTTCTGGTTGCGCGCGCCACACACCAGACGTGCACCCACTAAGGCCGAGCCACACAATTTGGCTTGGCGCAGCGCTCGCTTCGTCGGCCGCCGCCACCGCCACCGCCGCTTCGTCAGCCGCAGCTGTCTCTCCTTCCGCCGTGCCTTCGGCTTCAGGGCGTGAAGACGAAGATGGAGATGAAGCCGCTGCAATTAGGGCCACGTTTCGGGCCACCGTCGCAGGCCCATCATCGAGAACGACCGACTCGCCACCAGGAGATGCGGCATCGTCAGCAGCCGCGTCGTTGGGAGCACGAACTTGGTGAATCGCGAGATTCTTCAGGCGCTTGAGGGCAGCTGCTTTGGCCTTCTCCTCTGCAGCCGCTGCTGCAGCGGCAGCCTTCGCAGCAGCTTTGGCCTCGGCCGCTTCGGCAGACTCTTCGCCCTCCTCTTCGTCACCTTCTTCCTCCTCCTCCTCCTCCTCCTCTTCTTCTTCTTCTTCTTCTTCTTCCTCCTCATCTTCCTCTTCGTCGTCATCGTCCTCCTCCTCCTCTTCTTCTTCCAAGTTAGCTGTCGCGTCTGCATCTAACACTGACTGTGGACCCGTGACGAAGTCCAATGGATAGTGAATGATAACTCCCTCTCGATGTGCCAACAGCATCACAGCGGTCAATTCCTTCAGCACTGCGATGTCGGAGCAATGGTATTGCGCGCCAAAGCATCGCGTGCCAAGCTTGAGAGCTGTCTCGACGCGGTCGACGTCGATGTCCAAATACTCGCCATCTCTGCCCTCCGAATGCAACGCGATACAGTTTGGAACGGAGCATTGGAAAGCGGCACGGCCGAGTGCCCCACCCAACACCAGGGCTCCGCCGGTGCGGCCTGGTCGCTTGCAATACTGGAGGAATGACTCTAGTAGCCGCACATTGCTGAGGTTGGCCGCTCCGGACAAAAATGCCAAGCAGGGTGTTCCGTCGGGGTGCCGTTCTACCAACAACTGCAATTGTTGAAGTTCCTTGTCCACAGTGGGACCAGCCACACGAATTGGATCCGTTGTTGCCCCTGCGCAAACGGAGTCTCCAGGGGCGCGACCGGTGAACAGAGTTACTGATGCTGAGGTTGCGTTGGCGCAACTCCGAAGATCGTCGTTGATGTAGATATCGGCGTATGTTGCGATTTTGGCGACGAACGCGTCTCTGGCGGAGGCGGCTTCTGCAGCGATAGTCGCCGCTCTCGCAGCTTGTGCTTCCTCATCATCTTGGGGCACTTGGCTGTCGGCATTGACTGTCGACGACGCAGCAGTCTTGGACGACGCAGCGGTGGCAGCGGTGGCAGCGGAGGCAGCAGTTTGCGCGCGCGATTGTTGCGCGGTGCTGGCACCATCGCCTCCATCTGTTTCTTCCTCTTCATCTTCTTCGTCGCCTTCGTCCTCCTCCTCCTCTTCCTCTTCTTCATCATCATCGTCGTCATCCTCCTCGCTAGCCTCCTCGCCACGTTCAAACTCAGCGTCTTCGGCTGTGCCAACTTGTTCTTCGAGGTGGAAACGCAGGTTTTCCAAGAGTACGACGACTTGTTCACCGTCGTCATCCTCTTCTTCCTCTTCCTCGTCGTCATCCTGTTGCTCCTCTTCAGACTCCGAGTCGCCTTCCTCCTTTTGTTCTTTTCCTTTCAAAACGCGCTGTACGTTGGCACTGTCCAGGGCATCGGCCACGAAAGCAACGTCTCTCTCCAGGTACTCGGCGAGCATCTCTTGAACTGGACGCAGCGATCGCGATTTGCGGCGTTCGCGGGACACCGTGGCACCTGGCTGAAGCGGCCGGCCGATGTGACCGCACACCACCACGGCTTTGGCCCCTGCGTCCAAAAGCGATTGAATCGAGGAAGCAGCGAGCTCAACCGTGCGCTCGCCGGATGGCGCGACACTGAAGCTGCGCTCTTCATCATCATTCTCCATCAATTCCACATCCACATCCACGCGTAGAAGTACAGTTTTGCCGCTGAGGTTCACATCAGCTAAGCGGGCCTTCGAGCTCATCTCCATTGACAGCCCTCTCAAAGTCAACGTATGGCGCTGCTCGGCTTCCTTCGCCGATGCTTCAACTATTTCATCCACGGCCTGCACAAGGCTTGCGCGCACCTTGGAAGCGAAAGCCTCTTCGTCGAGAACTGATTCCGCTGTCTCTTCGTCGGGGTTCGGTGTCTTTGGCTTTTTGCCCTTTTGGCCTTTCACTGCTGCGGCGTGGTCAGAGTCGGCGGCGACCATTGACGAGTCATGCGCGTCTACGATGGTGTCTGCGACACCCAGCAAGATTGCACGAGCAATGTCGTAGGCCTACACAACGACACCGCGATTTGCTCCAAAGTAAGCTAACAAGGACGAGAAGAGCTGCTGCAGTGCTTGTGTGCGCAAATTGCGAGCGTACCGGTGACACTTCAGGCGCTCGAACAGACATCCTCGCTCGGATTTCGCGGTAGCGTTCCTGCCACTCCGCTTTGTCTGGGTCGTCGTCACTCAATCGCTCCAACAGATCACCGAGCGTGCAAAGGCGGGTGTCCCAGTCTTCGTCGTCGTCGGCGTCCTCGACGTCCCGGTGCAACAATCGAGAGAGTTCGACGGCCTGTTTTACGAAGATGGGAACGTTGCAGCGCGGAGTCAGACGACCGATAGTCACAGGCACTGAAACAACCTTCGCGTTGCGCGATGCGTACCTCCGCAAACGTCGGCGGGGAGTAAAAGTAGCCCAAGTTTCGTTCTTCAAACTCTTGCTGGTGCGCGGCCATGAGTGTCGGATCCGTACCCTCCTGCGGAGGAGGGGTTGCAACGCGGGCAACGACGAGGTCTCGAATGAGATCCTCAATCTTCTGAGCGACCACCTGCGACTCAAGTGCTGCGGCTACTTCTTCTCGCGCCGGTGCCACCCGGAAATCTTCGACCACTCCGAGCCCGTGCATCTCAATGACTTGCTGTGTGTCACCGTCGTTGGTCGCGTCACCGTCACCGGTGTTCACTCCGGGGGTTGTGATCAAGGTCCAATTTTCGCGCACGAGACCCACGGCTTCGGCAGTGAATTGAACGGCCATCGTCTGCACGGCAGAATGAGGAACTTGTGTCAGGTTTTCGCGCGCAACAAGCATGCATCGAGCTGGCGCAAATGCAGTTGACTTACAATAATTTGGCCAGGGAATACCACGCCAGACGACTTGAGGGTCGAGAAAGGGGACAGCGGCCATTTATTGGAGTCTGGAACAGACGTCCCGTATGTTTTGGGAATGAGATTGCTTCCCTTGTGCGCCTCAGGTGCCGGCGACTTCGACCATCGGAAGAAGAGAGCCGTGCTTCCGGTATTCACCAGCATGACGTGCCCAACCGTGCTCTGCAACAAGCAAGGCAAAACGATGCGACCCCGAGGAGTCAATGATAACAAGGGCGAGTATGGGCAACACAACTCGACATAGAATAACCACACACCTTGCCCTTGACAGCTTTCAGCAAAACGCGCAGTGGCTTTGCAGCACCATCGGCCGTGACGCCAACTTTGCTTCTCTGAGTGATGGCGCCTGCATCGTCCACAACCCCAACTTCAAAAGATGGCCCCTGAGCGAGTGGTCCATCATAGTCGCCGTCTCCATCCTCGTCGAAAAAGTCCGCGGCGTCAGGATTGTCTGGACGCCCATCGCCGTCGGCGTCTGCGACTATCTCGTCGACCACCGGGTCAACAGCACTCTCCTCAGCGTCTTGGTTGGTGCCGAAGTTTGACGTCTCGCGTGCCCACTGGAACAAATCTTGTCCCGCGATGCACAATGAGTCAGCCACCTCCTGTCCGGGACGATACGGCATGAGCTGCCGGATCCTCTTGCCAAACTGCTTCTTCCTGGTTTCGAGGAACGTAGCCTTGTGGTTGGCTGGCTCCTTCTTGGGCGGTGCCGCTCGACCAGGCACCAGAACGATTTCGGGTGACACGGCGTCGTGGAACTTCTCCGGCAAAGAAAGACCCGAGAAAACATTGCCGACTTGGACCAGACGTTCGCCACTGCCGCGAAGCGACATGGCCCAGTAGGCGTCCCCTCCGAACTTCAAGAACGTCGGCACGGCGGCTTGCACCAGCTCGTACTCCTCTTTCTTGGCACGGTACGCCTCACTTTGCGCCACCACGAGGCGACTGGGGTCCTTCCCCAACTTTTTGCCCATCTTCTCTTTCCAGTTCCCCCAGCGCTGCTGGTACTTTTCAAACGTCTTCATCGCGGACTCCTGCCTTCTCGCCTGGATCTTTTCGGCAATGGTCATCTTGCTGAGGCGCTTTTCGTCGCGCTCCAGTTCTTTCTGCCTCGCAGCCTCTGCCGCAAGGAGACGCCTCTCGATGCGAGAAAGTGGCCGACCTGATCCGCCCGTCATCGTAGCCATGGAAGGGTGGCGATTCCCTGCGCCGTGCTCGAGCGCCTCCTGCGTCTCCTGCTCCAACAACTGGGCTTCGCGGTCAGCGGCCGGGAAGTTCTTGGTTTTGCCCAGGATGCTGTAAGAGACTATTTCCCCGTGCTCGTCGTACTCGACGCCTTTGTTCGTGGGCACGGCGATCTTCAGCGAGCCTTGGGTCGCAGCAATGTCCATTTTCTTGGCAACCTGGATCTTCTTTTTCTTCTTGCCGGCATCGCGGTCTGCCTTCTTCACTCGGTAGGTGTTCTTGGGCGATGCCGCAGCCTGGTGGCTCTTGCGACGCCCTCTGGAAGACTGCACGGGCCGCTGCGTGGAGATATCCCCAGGGCGGCCGAGCTCGTTTTGATTCTGCATGGCGTTGCTCACCGGGGCCTACAGCGCCCCCCGCACAATGCCAAGCGCTCTCCAATCTACTCCAGGGTCAACAGCCGAACGAAAGTCCTGCTGCACACAGGCTGGTATTCCAAAACAGTCGCCCGAACAGCAACAGTGTTTGCGTGTGCGTGGGGAACCAACCACGCACAGAAAACACAAACACACACAAAGAGGCAGGAGAAAACCGAGCAAAACAACGAAACGGAACAAACAAACAAGCAATGTTCTGTGACGTCATGCAGTTATCGGGGGTTGGCAGGATGAAGGCACCAACCAACCAGCGCACTCAACAAGCACACACGCCAATGAACCAATGAATCAATGAATCAATGAACCAACCAACCAATCCAAACCCAAACACAAACCCAAACGCACGAACGAACAAGCGAACGAACGAAGAAAGTACCAATCAATCAACCAACCAACGAACGACGACAAGCGACGAACGAAAACGAACGCCGGACGAACGATGACGAACGAACGAACGACAAAGCAACGACGAACGAACGAACGAACGACAAAGCAACGACGAACGAACGAACGAACGAACGAACGAACGAACGAACGAACGAACGAACGAACGAACGAACGAACGAACGA
>ENA-OWNT01004796-OWNT01004796.1-seawater-metagenome-genome-assembly--contig:-NODE-4796-length-11574-cov-5.821084_pt1 | contig 11574 bp, 11 predicted proteins | sample MGYA00238136_ERZ651165 | MGnify/ENA primary metagenome ERZ651165 (study PRJEB26861, sample SAMN08777766) | seawater metagenome | isolation source: coastal seawater | place: USA: Florida | collected... | reverse complement strand
CATTCGGCCCGTGGGGGACACGGGGAGTCACCGATGCCGCGCCTGGTTGTGAAGCTCGGAAACAAGAAGCAGCAGACGATCGAGCTGGACGTCGAGACCTTCGTCATCGGGCGCGGGTCCGTCGCGAAGCTCCGGCTGGACCACGAGCTGGTCTCCCGCGAGCACTGCCGGATCCGCGACATGGCCGGCAAGCTGGTCGTCGAGGACACCAGCAGCACGGGCACCTTCGTCAACGGCAAGAAGGTGGACGCCCACGTCCTGCGGGACGGGGACGTCATCGAGGTCGGGCCCTACACGCTGCTCTTTGGGGACTCGGACGGCCCCGCCGCGGGAGACGAGGACGCGGCCGCGGCCTTCTGGTCCAGCGTCGCGTCCGCGGAAGGCGTCCGGGTGGACGAGCAGGAGCGCAAGGAGCGCGAGGCGCTGGAGGACGACGCGGTCCCGGCGTCCGCCATGCCCGATGCCCCGGAGTTCGCGCAGATGGCGGACTGGGACGGCACGGTCCCCGCGACGACGACGCAGATCCAGCGTGTGCGCGAGCAGCTGCTGAGCAGCCAGAAGCCCCACCTCGTGGTCACCACGAAGAAGGGGGTCGACCGGATCATGCTCGAAGGGGTGCTGATGACGATCAGCAACCAGCGCGGGGCCGACTACCGCCTGCCCGGCGGGCCCTTCACCCGCCGCAACGGCTTCCTCGTGCGCCGGACGGCGAAGGGCGGCTACGAGGTGGAGCCGCTGGACTCGGCCAGCAAGGTGGCGGTGGCCGGGAGCAAGCTCGAGGGCGCCGTGCCGATGGCCGACGGCGTCGTCGTGGAGGCCGCGGGGCTCAAGTTCCGCTACCGCGAGGGCAGCTGAAGTCCGGCGATCTCCGCGAGCACCGGAACCGCGAAGGGTCGGTCAAGCTCAGCGCCTCGAGCCGGGCTGATGGGTCGGCTTGCGCCACTGGACCTCCAGCCACAAGTCGTCGTCGTACTCGCCGACCACGACCCACTGGATCGGGCCCTGCTTCTCCTCGGGGACGACGAAGGTGTCCGAGATCTCCACCGTGGCGGTGGCGACGTTCACCGTGTGCTCGCCGTAGGTCAGGGCGAGCGCGTGCACGAGGTTCTCGTTGCCCGGGTGCTGCTGTCGCTCCTTCGCGCCGAGGAGGACGCCGTCCACCGTCACGGTGGAGCTCGGGGGCGTCTCGAAGAGGACGAAGCGCGCCTGGGTGGTCCACTCCGTGGTCACGACCGCGTACCAGAAGCCGAGCATGAGCAGGAGCGCGGGCACGGCCAGCCACGCGTTGGGTCCGCGTCTCAAGAGACTCCTCCCTGAACTCCTCCCGAGCCCATCGGCATCCAATGTACCGCGCGGCGTAGACTCCCGGCTCTGGAGGCCCCATGCGTGTCCTTGTCGCTCTCGCCGCCCTCGCGCTCCTCGGCTGCCCCACCTCGGGCGACCCCGACCCGGCTCCGCAGCCCGTGACGCTCGTCACCTACAACGCCGGCTTCGCCGTGGGCTTCGTGCCCGGCGCGATCGAACGCACGCCGGCCACCTCTGCCGCCATCGGAGGCCTGGACGCGGACGTGGTCTGCCTGCAGGAGGTCTGGGAGCCGGACCAGATCGCCGCTGTGGAGGCCGCCGCCACGAACCACCCGCACCGCTACTGGCCCGCGCCGTCGCCCGAGGTCCTGCCGGAGCCCGCGTGCGTCGACAACGATCTCGGCCCGCTCCTGACCTGCATGGAGAACAACTGCGACGGGCTCTGCGTGGACGACATCCCCGGCTGCGCCCTGGAGTCCTGCGCGTTCCAGTTCCTGGGCCTGGAGAAGGACTGCATGCGGTGCGCCCAGGCCAGCGTCGGCGCCGACGTGGACGCGATCGCGGCCGCCTGCGAGGCCGAGGCGACGCAGTACGCCTACGGCGGCTCCTTCGGCACCGGGATCCTGTCGCGCTGGCCGCTCCTGTCCACGGACGAGCTCGTGCTGAGCAGCACCACGAACCGGCGCTCCGCGCTGCACGCGGTGGTGGACGGACCGAACGGGCCGTTCGACGTCTTCTGCACGCACCTGACCGCCGTGTTCAGCGTGGTGCCGTACCCGCGGGACGAGGGCAGCTGGGCCGAGGAGCAGGCCCAGCAGGTGACCGACATCCGGGCCTGGATGGACACCCAGGCGACGACCGAGACGGTGTCGCTGCTGGGCGATCTGAACGCGGGGCCCCTGGTCGCCGCGAACGATCCCGAGCAGCCCGAGAACTACGAGGCCGCCAGCGCGGGGCTCGACGTGCCCTACGTCGAGCAGGATCGGCGCTGCACGTTCTGCCCCGACAACGCGATCAGCAGCGTCGACAGCGACGCCTTCGGCGTGCTCATCGATCACGTGATGCTGGCCGGCTGGGAGGGGAGCACGAGCTCGACGCGGGTGCTGGACGAGGCCGTGACCATCGAGACGTGCGGCAACACGGTCCCAGGCGCCTACTCCGACCACTACGGCGTGAGCGTGACGATCACGCCCTGAGGGCGTTCACATCTGGACGAAGCGCAGCTTGGCGGCCAGGTCCTGGGCGACGGCGACGCTGAAGAGCGAGCGCAGCGCCGGGTCCCGCGCGAACAGCGCGTCCAGGTCCCCGCGGGTCCACTGCACGTACTGAACCTCGTCCGCGGCGACCACGGCGGCGTCGGTGGCCTGCCCGGTCACCCAGGCCATCTCGCCGGCGAAGCGCCCCGCGACCAGCACGGTCTTGAGCTCGCCCTCGAGCTCCACCCGCGCCTCGCCCCGCAGGATCAGGAGCACCTGGTCCGGAGCCTTGCCGGCGCGCATGAGGACGGTGCCGGCGGCGGCGTCGATGGTGCGCCCCGCCCCGATCAAGCGGCGCACCTGGGCCGGCGCGAGATCCCGGAAGACGAGGCGCTGCAGGCGGCGCTCGTCGGCGGTGAGTCGCACCGGGCGGTGCTCGCGCAGCCAGGCGGCGGTGCCGAACCCCGAGACCACCAGGGCGCCCAGCGCGATCGCCATCAGGGGCGCCGGCGCCCGCACCCACAGGACCGACATGGTCGCGGCCAGCGCCACCCCGAGGGCCACGAGCCGGCGACGACGGCCGTCGTCGGTCCGCGACGTCAGCGTCACCACGAGGCTCGCGCCGAGGATGGCGCTGACGAGGTCCAGGCTGTCGAACATCGGCCGCGTGTTAGCACGACCCCATTCGCGTCCTGTAGCGTCCTGTGCCATGCGCACCCGTTTCCCGGCCTGGATCCTGGTGGCCCCGCTCCTCATCGCCGGCACGGCGATCGGCGGGCCCGCCGACACCCCTCCACCCCTGGATCTCGACCTGGGCGACGTCAACGTCGTCGAGCGCATCGAGCACCTCGACCAGGGCTGGACCGACGACGAGCGGCTTGCCTACTACTACCGCTCCCAGGGCGCCCGGATCCTGCCGTACACCTGGTTCGTGGCGCTGCACGAGGCCGGCACCGACCTGCCCTTCGGCCGGGACGAGCTCATCCTGCGCCACGGCTACCTGCCCCAGCCTGCCGACCCGAAGTGGAACCCCGACGGCCTGCCCGTCGGCTTCACCCGCGACGGCAAGTTCGACTGGGTGGGCCTGTCCTGCGGCGCCTGCCACACGGGGCAGATCAACTACCAGGGCGTTGGCTACCGCATCGACGGCGGGGCCTCGAACGGCGACTACGAGGGCTTCCTCAATGCGCTGCTGGAGGCGCTGGACTCGCTCGACGATCCCGCGCGGTTCGACGGCTTCGCCCAGCGGGTCCTGGGCAAGAAGTACAACGCGAAGTCCAAGGCGAAGCTGCAGGCGGAGCTGGAGCCCCAGCGCAAGGGCGTCCGTGACTACGTGCTCGCCACCCGCACCCAGGTGAAGGGTGGCTACGCGCGGGTCGACGCGCTGGGCGGCGCGTTCAACCACCTGCTCGTGAACGTGGCGGGGATCGAGGAGAACTTCCGGCCCCTGACCAGCGCCGTGTCCTACATGCACATCTGGGACGCCGCGCGGCACGACCGCACCCAGTGGAACGGCTTCAACCACAACGGCGGCTATGGGCGCGTGGCCCGGAACGTCGGGCAGGTCACGGGCGTCTGGACGCACATCGACTTCGCGCCCGGCAAGAAGACCACCATCTACAAGTCCAGCGTGCGCGTGGCCGGGATGGTGGACACCGAGCAGCTGAACATGAAGCTCCGGTCGCCGCCGTGGCCCGAGGCGTTCGGCGCCCTGGACCCGGCGAAGGTCGCGCAGGGCAAGCCGCTGTACGACGAGCACTGTCTGCGCTGCCACGCCGTCATCGATCCCGCCGATCCGGACCGGGAGGCGCTGGCCGTCCTCGTCCCGGTGGACGAGCTCGGCACGGATCCCGAGATGGCGGTCACCTTCGCGACCCGCGTGGCGAAGACGGGCCCGCTCGAGGGCCGCAAGATGGGCTTCGGTCCTGCGCGGTTCGGGCCCGAGGCGAAGGCCTACGAGCTGCTGATCCACACGGTCATCGGGATCATGCAGGCGCAGCCCATGGCGGCCACCGAGGAGCTGATGATCGCCATCGCCGAGGGCCGCGGGACGCCCGGGGGCCAGCCCCTGTTCCTCAGCGAGGAGGAGCTGAAGGCCTACAAGGCGCGCAGCCTCAACGGGGTCTGGGCGACGGCCCCGTACCTGCACAACGGCTCGGTGCCGACGCTCTACGACCTCCTCCTGCCTCCGGCGGAGCGGCCGATGGAGTTCACCGTGGGGCGCCTCGAGTATGACCCGGTCAAGGCGGGCTACGTGACCGATCCGCTGCCAGGCGCCTTCGTCTTCGACGCGACGAAGAGCTCGAACCTCAACACGGGGCACGCGTACGGCGTGGAGCTGACGGACGCCGAGCGCTACGCGCTGATCGAGTACATCAAGGCGATGTAGCCGCGGTCCGATCGCTCAGAAGTAGCGGACCTCGCGTCCGAAGTGGAACTCCACGTCCACGCCCATGCCCGACAGCATCGCGGTGGGCAGCAGGCCGCCCGTCATCGCGAACACCGCGTCGTTCGGCAGCTCCCGCTGCGCGCCGGCGTGCTCCAGGACCACGGTGGACTCCTCGATCCGCACCACCTTGCTGGGCATCAGCGCCGTGATGGTGCCGGCCTGGACGGCTGCGGCGAGGCGTCCCTTGTTGACTGCGCTCGGTCGGGTCAGCTCGCCCCGGCGGTAGCTGAACGTGACCCGGTTGCGCCCGTCCGCGGCCAGCGCGAGCGCGGCCTGCACCCCGCTGTCCCCGCCGCCCACCACCAGGACGTCCGCGTCCTCCCAGTCCTCCGGGTCCACGAGCTCGTAGAGCACCTTCTCGCGGTCTTCGCCGGGGACGTCCAGCGTGCGCGGCGTGCCGCGGCGCCCGATGGCCAGGACCACCGCGGCGGTGCGCAGCGCGCGCTTCGGCGTCAGGACCCGCAGCGCCTTGTCGCCCCGGCGGACCGAGGTCATGCGCTCGCCCTCGGAGATGACGATCCCCTCGGACACGATGACCTTCTCGAGGATCTCGATGAGCTCCTCCTTGCGCATCGTCTCGCGGCTGACCGTGCCGAACCGGGGGAACTTCAGGGGGCGGCTCATCACCAGGTTCTTGCGGGGGTAGTGCCGGATGGCTCCGCCCCAGGCCCCCTGCTCGAGCAGCACGTAGGTGCCGCCGTGCTCGATGACCTGCAGGGCCGCGGCGAGGCCGGCGGGCCCGGCGCCCACGATGACCACGTCGCAGTCCAGGTCCTTGCCGCCCGCGCGGGTCAGCGCGGCCTTCGCGGCGGCGGCGCCCTGGGTCACCGCGTTGGCGATGAGTCCCATCCCGCCGAGCTCGCCCGCGACGAAGATGCCGGGGACGTTCGTCTCGAAGTCCTGGGTGAGGCGGGGGACCTCGACGCCGTGCACGTCGCTGCCGAACACGAGCTCGATGGCGGACGTCGGGCAGCTCGCCACGCAGCGGGCGTGTCCGACGCAGTTCGAGGCGTTCACGAGCTGGGCGCGGCCGTCGATGACCCGGAGCACGTCGTCCTCGGGGCACACCGCGAGGCAGAGCCCGGAGCAGACGCAGCGCATGGGGTCCACCCACGGGTGCAGCGTGTTCGGGCTGCTCTCGGCCTGCAGGGCGTCGGCCTGCAGCCGCCGCGATCGTTGCTCCCGCCACACCTCTCCGGCGATCCGCAGGCCCACGTATCCGCCGAGCCCGGCGAGGATCAGCTGTGCGGTGTCCACCTCAGGACCCCAGCAGCAGGGCGCGGATCTTGTCGGCCGTGCCCGAGTAGGTCAGCGCCAGGCCCACGTGCAGCGTGGCCAGGACGATCATCGCGTGACTGAGAGACACGTGGGCGATGTGCCACCACCGGGCGATCCGCCGGGCGCTCTCCACCCTCACGAACGCTCGGCGGGCGCGGACCGCGGCGGCGAGCTCGCCCTGGATCGCGGTGCGGAGGCGGTGGGGCAGATCGGCCGTCTCGAGGGAGCGGCGGATGACGCCCAGGGCGCGGGCCGCGCGGAGCTCGTAGCCGGGAAGGAGCCACGGGTGGCCGGCCGCCAGCGGGATCTCGGCGAGGCTACCCAGGGCCTGGACCACGCTCCGGTCCGGCGCCGCCGGACGGGAGGGATCACCGCCCGCGGAGGCCCGCAGGATCAGCCGCGTGGGGACATCGGCCCGGCGCCGCTCGAGGTCTGCGCGGGCGGGCAGGCGCCCCACCAGCCACCGGCCCGCGAACCCCGTGGTCGACACGATCAGCAGGAGGATCGCCGCCACGCCGGGGAGCCCGTCGAACCGGAAGCCGCAGTGCTCGAGCACGAAGAGGGGGGCGAGGGTCCCGGCGAGGACGTGCACGGCGAGGAAGCTCCGCGGCGCCGGCAGCCAGGAGGCGCGGGCCAGCAGCTTGCGGACCGAGTACAGCAGCAGCAGCAGCACGAGGCCGTAGCCGGCGATCCCCAGGAGCTGCCCGCCGCCGCCGCCCGGGTCGAGGACGTCGGCGAGGTCGTGGGTGCGTCGGCCCGCGTCGCCCAGCCGCCAGTAGCCCCAGCCCACGGTCAGCACCGCGGCCTGCACGAGGGCGGCGGCGGCGATCGCGATCCACAGCGCGCGTGACGGCCCGGTGCGCTCGGTCACGGCGTGCGGAGCCCCACGCGGAGGAAGGCCTGGTGGCGGGCGCCCACGAAGGGCGTGGCCCCGAGCGCGTCCCGGGAGACCTCGAGCTCGTACCCGATCGACAGCAGGAGGGAGCGCGCGGGCCGGATCATCGCGAACGCTTCTACCACCGCCGCGTGGGCCGCGTCGCTCGTCGCTGACAGGTCGGCGGTGCCGAGGAAGGCGACCTCGATCGACAGGGGATCCACCGGCGTGATCCAGACTCGCGGGCCGCCCACCAGCCGCGGCCGCCCGTCGGACCAGACGAAGGCCGTGGTGGCCTCGAGATCGAGCACGCCGAGCCCGTAGCCGCCCACCCGCACCCCCGAGCGGACCTGGCGATCTCCTGGGTCTGCGGCGTGGCGGTAGCGGGTCTCCAGCTCGAGCCCGAGGGGCTGCGCGCCCGGCCGACGTCGCACCCGGAGCACGATGGCCTGGTGGTGGGTCCGGTCGAGGACGTCGTGGGTCGGGGTCACGGTCCCCAGGGCCGCGTCCAGTCGATCCCCGAAGGTTCGCAGCCGCGCGTCCCGATCCCGGGTCACCCGGTGCGCGATGGACGACCACATGGACCAGCCCCCGCGCAGATCCCAGCTCGGCGCGAACCGCCAGAGCGCGTGGGCCCCGGCGTCGGCGATGCCCGGAGGCCCCGTCGGGCGGACCTGGATGTCGAGCTGGCCGTCCAGCCGCAGCGAGTCCACGGGCTGGCCGCTCACGGCGACGTGTACGCCGGCGCGATCGACGGCCACGGGGCCTGGGGCGGTGAGGACCGGGCCGCCGAGGGCGAGCGCGATCTCGCCGGTCAGGGACGCCTGGATGCGCGGCAGGGTGAGGCGCACGAGGGGGCCGGCGCCGAGCCGGTCCGCCGACGGACGCGTGCTCCAGGAGTCCGGCAGCAGGCCGACCCATCCGCCGATCCGCACGCCGTACAGGACCGCTCCGAGGACCTGGGCGCCGTCCACGATCCGCCAGCTCTGCCCCAGCGGGTGGCGTCCCAGGCGCACCGTCAGCTTGCCGCGCTCGAGCTCCACCCCGAGGGTGGTCACCCGGGTGCCGAAGGGCTGGCCCTGACGGAGCAGGTCGAGGCGGGTGCGTCCGCGCAGCAGGAAGCGCACCTGGAGGGAGGCCATCTCCCGAGTCAGGGGCTGACGGGCCCGGGCGCTCAGCACGAGGTCGATGTTGGGGCGGGGGACGGCGTGATCGCCGCCGGCCAGGACGCCGAGGTCCACCCGCCAGCGCCCGAGCGGGACGCCCTCCGCGCTGGCCGTTCGCGGCACCACCAACGCGAGCACGAGCAGGAGGAGCAGCCTCACGGCCAGGTCGCCCCCACGTGGCAGGCGTCGCAGTCGCGCGGCGTGCCGACGAAGCCGGCGGCGTGGCAGTCGTCGCACTCCGCCAGGGCGTGTTCGCTGCGCAGGGGCCAGCCCACCTGGCTGTGGCGGAAGCGGCTGCGCTCCCAGGCGGTGGGGCGGTGGCAGGAGGCGCAGTCGTCGCCGAGCTGGTTGCGGTGCGGATCGTCCCCGGCGTGGCAGCTGTGGCAGAGCGGGCTGGCGTCGTCGCCGTCGGGGTGGCAGTCGGCGCAGGCGGCGTGCGCGTGCCGGCCCTCGAGGACGAAGCCGAGGCTCGCGTGGGCCGTCGCGTCGAGCACCGCGCCCGGCCAGGAGACCACGGTGTGGCACCGATCGCAGGCCTGGGGGAAGTGGTGGCGCGGGGCGGCTCCGGCGTGGCAGTCGCGACAGGCCGTCTTCGTCTGCTGGAAGCCCAGGCCGTCGTGGCAGGAGCGGCAGCGCTGCCCTTCATGGCCGCCGGTCAGCGCGAAGTCGGTGGTCCCGTGGTCGAACGTCACCCCTCCGCGCCACGGGGCGTCCACCGGGTGGCAGTCCAGGCAGGTGGTGACGGGGAAGCGCGCGGCGTGCGGGTCCTCGTGGCAGCTCGTGCAGGTGGGATCGGGCGGAGGCCGGGTCCCCTCGGTGTGGCAGGAGGCGCACTCGACGCGGTGGCCCCCCTCGAGCGTGAAGCCCGTGAGCGCGTGGGTGTCGGCGTCGAAGTCGTGGGTCTCGGTCCAGCTGCGCTCGTCGTGGCAGGACGCGCAGTCGTCGGCGAAGCGCTCGCCGTGGCCCTGGTCCTGGTGGCAGGAGCCGCAGGTGTCGGTGGCGATGCCGGTCCAGGTGCGGTCCTCGGGAAGGCCGTGGCAGCCGTCGCAGGAGGCGGCGCCGTGAGCGCCCAGCAGGGGCCACGCGGCCTGATGGTCGAAGTCCCGCGGCGCGAAGGCGGGGGCCTGCGTGTCGTGGCAGGCGCCGCAGTCCCGGTCCCCGAAGGCGCCGGCGTGGGGGTCCTCGTGACAGGTCCCGCAGGCGGCGTGGGGCACGAGGTCGAGCGTGCTCGGGCCGGTGTGGCAGCTCGTGCAGGGGGCGCTGGCGTGCAGGCCCCGAAGCGCGAACCCGAGGCGCGCGTGGGCAAGGCGATCCACGGTCCAGTCCACGCTCCCGGCGTGGCAGTCGGCGCAGGCCCCGTCCGCGCGGCGGTGCGGGTCCTCGTGGCAGCTCGCGCAGTCGGCGTGGTCCGTCGGGGCGAAGCGGGCGTCGGGGTGGCAGGCGCTGCACTTGAGCTCGGCGTGGCGGTCGGCGATCGGGAAGCGGGTGTGCGCGGGATCGCCGTGGTCGAAGCTCTTCGCGGCCTCGCCGAGGGAGAAGCGCGTGACGTCGTGGCAGTCCGCGCAGTCGGACGTGAGCTCGGGCCGCAGGAGCCGCTCGCCGTGGGGCGCGTCGTGGCACTCGGCGCAGGTCTGCTTGGCACCGAGCCAGGTGCCGGGCTCGTGGCAGGCCGAGCAGCGCAGGTCCGCGTGCCCCATCGCGAGCGCGAAGCCGGTGAGGTCGTGGTCGAACGCGTCGTGGTCGAAGGTGACGAGCTGCGCGTCGCGGCCCCGGTGCTCTGCGTGGCACGTGGCGCACACGGCGGTCTGGCGGCCGTGGAAGGTCGTGGGCCGCTCGCGGAGCGCGGCGATCTCCTCGTGGCAGGTGAGGCAGCGGTCCGCCTGCACGAAGTCTCCGGCCGCGTGGCACTCCTCGCAGGCGAGCGGCTCCCCGGCGTCGTCCAGGTGAGGGGTGCTCAGATCGCCGGGGCTGAACGCGCCACGCAGCCCCTGCGCGCCGGCGGGGCAGGCGAGCAGGAGCAGCAGCGCCAGGGCCGGACCGAGCCGGCTCACGCGCCCAGGTCTCCGAGGCGCCGCTGCACCCCGAGCACGTCGTCCAGGAGCTGGCCCACCATCGCGGTCTGTACGGCCAGCCCGATGGGGGCGTGCGACAGGGACAGCAGCTCCAGCGCCGATCCGCGCAGCACGGCCAGCTGCGAGCGCTCGGTGGCCCGTACCGTGGAGGTCCTCGCGCCGCCGAGCAGCGACGCGAGCAGGCCGATCAGCGATCCGGGCCCGAGCTCGGCCAGGATCCCGCGGCCTCGTCGGCGGTAGACCTCCACGCGGCCCCGCAGGAGGATGAACAGCCGGTCGTCCTCCACGCCCTCGCTCACCAACACCTCGCCGGGGCGCACGTGCAGCTCCTGGCAGGCCTCCACGAGCGCCGACAGGTCCTCCTCGCCGAGATCCGCGAAGGCCTCGATGGTGGCCAGGAGGGGAAGCAGCTCGCGCCTCATCGGCCGCCCCGCTCGAGGGTCGAGTCGACCGCGCTGAGCTCCGCGGCGAGGTCCAGGGCCAGCTCCCGGAGGAAGCCGACCGCGATGTTCGGGTGGCGCTCGCGGAGCAGAGCCCAGGACGCCTCGTCGATCACGCGCACCTCGCTCCACTCGAGGGCGCGCAGGGAGATGTGGCGGGGGCGGCGACCAAGCACGGTCTCCATCCCGAGCACGTCGCCGGTGCCGACGACCCAGCGGTGCTCGGGGGGTGAGGCCGGCGCGGCGCTGGGGACGAGCCGCCCGGCGAGCACCAGGGTCAGCCCCGGCAGGCGCCCGCCCGGCGGGACCAGATCCTGGCCGCGCTCCAGCAGCCGGAGGTCACCGACCTTGCCCAGCAGCTCCACGTCCGACGGGTCGAGGCTCCGGGACAAGCGAGGGAAGGCGATGCCGAGCTGGGTGACGAGGATCTGGGTCGTCGTCGAGAACACGGCCGGACCGTATCAGCGTGGGACGCGATCTCCACCACCCGCCAGCCGCAGGCGAGCACCCCCGGGCCCGCGCAGCGGTCGCGAGCTTGCGAGCGAAACCAACGGGTCGTTGTGTGTGTGAGCTGCAACCGGAGGGGTGCCCCCGTCGGGGACCCAGACGACAAATCGGTGCGGTCCGCTGCCCTGGTGCTCGCCAGGCACGATCGCGCGGATCCGTGCGGATTTGGCGGGTGCGGCGCCGACACCCTGGGGGCGCCTCGGAGGGCGCCGTCGCGACCGCCGAGGCTCCCTGCTCACCCGAACTGGATCGCGCTCACCTGCACTCCCATGACCTCGTCGGTGAAG
>ENA-OWNT01004795-OWNT01004795.1-seawater-metagenome-genome-assembly--contig:-NODE-4795-length-11575-cov-4.535919_pt1 | contig 11575 bp, 5 predicted proteins | sample MGYA00238136_ERZ651165 | MGnify/ENA primary metagenome ERZ651165 (study PRJEB26861, sample SAMN08777766) | seawater metagenome | isolation source: coastal seawater | place: USA: Florida | collected... | reverse complement strand
ACGGGCGAACGACTCCCCGCGATTATTGCGCTCACTCAGTCAGACTGTCGATCGATGGCAGAAAGAAAGCAAGCCGGTGGTGGTGCGGGCCTTACGAAGGCCACGCCTGCCTGCCGTACGCGAATCGACGTTGGCCGCAGTCGAAGGTATGACACCGAAGAAGCGGGTGAACGAGCGAACAAGCGAACGAACGAACGACAGGGCATTGCGCGAACGACGACCACGTCCCACTCACTCACACTTCCGTACACACTCATAGTATCTATAATAACACGCGTTCACCACTTTTACTTTTGGGTGCCGTTTCCCACCGAATGAATGAATGCAGCGGCAAAACGCAGCGGCAAAACGCAGCGGCAAAACGCAGCGGCAAAACGCAGCGGCAAAACGTATCATAGAACCAGTTTTGCTGGTGAAATAAATGGTGAAATGGTGAATGAATGCAGCGGCAAAACGTATCATAGAACCAGTTTTGCTGGTGAAATACCTAAATGGTGAATGAATGCAGCCCAGCGGCAAAACGTATGGCATAGAACTAGTTATAGAACCAGTTTTGCTTGCTGGTGGAATGGCGAAATTCGCGATGATGTAGTGATGTATGTATGTGATGACAGTGTGACAATTTATATAAATTTGTTATCACTCTTTCGAAGCAGGCGGCCACTAATAATAATTCATACAAGTGTGGAAAAAAGATGCGTTTGGTGGCAGTACCACTGTATGCAAAGCTGTCAAAAGCCGAGAAAGAAGAAAGAGCTTTTGATTGACAGAGAGGGAAGCATCATAAATAAATAAGGGAGAGGAAGCCGTTGTTGTTGTTGTTGTCTTTCGTGGATGGACTTGGGTCGCGCTGACTGCGTGGGTGGGGGGAAATCCTTCGGTGTTGTGGTGGCCATAGGCCAGGAGTTCGAGCCTCGGAGTGACAATTTCAGCATTTCAATCAACACAGCACACAAGCGCGCAAGTTTTCTTTTTGTTTGTCAGTCTTCGTCGGTATAATAATACTATACCCGGGGAAGCGCTGTTATGATAGTCTTCGTCGGTAGTAAGTATGCCATAAGCGCGTTTGGAGTATGGAGTATGGGCATAGTTAGTTCGTTGTGGCTTTGCGTGCTTGACTGACTGACTTGGAAGGCGTCTGTCTGGTCTTCAACGAACCGCCAAGAGACGCTGTCTGTCTGTGTGCGTTTGTTTGTTTGTTTGTTTCACCCAACGAACGTTCTGTTTTCCTTCCTTCCTTCCTTCCTTCGTTGTGGGTGGGGCTCTATCACTGGGAGGATGTATCATACTGAACAAAGTACGTACGTGCGTGATGACATTGCAATCAAAGTGTCTCGGTTTGTCGACAGATTTTCACTGACATCCCTCCCTCCCTCCCTCCCTCACGCACTCCCGTTCGTTCGTTCGTTCGTTCCAAAGTTCGTTCGTTTGTTCGTCCGTCCTTTCGTTCGTTCGTTCGTTCCAAAGTTCGTTCCCAAAGTTCGTTCCCAAAGTTCGTTCCCAAAGTTCGTTCCCAAAGTTCGTTCGTTCCAAAGTTCGTTCGTTCGTTCGTTTCGTTCCAAAGTTCGTTCCAAAGGTCGTTCCAAAGTTCGTTCCCAAAGTTCGTTCGTTCCCAAAGTTCGTTCCCAAAGTTCGTTCGTTCCAAAGTTCGTTCGTTCGTTCGCTTCGTTCCAAAGTTCGTTCCAAAGTTCGTTCCAAAGTTCGTTCCCAAAGTTCGTTCGTTCCCAAAGTTCGTTCGTTCGTTCGTTCGTTCGTCCTTTCGTTCGTTCGTTCCAAAGTTCGTTCGTTCGTTCGTTCCCAAAGTTCGTTCCAAAGTTCGTTCGTTCGTTCTTTCCCAAAGTTCGTTCCAAAATTCGTTCCAAAGTTCCTTCGTTCATTCGTTCCAAAGTTCGTTCGTTCCGAAGTTCGTTCGTCCATTCGTCCATTCGTCCATTCGTTCGTTCTCTATACGTTATCCACAATTGCATTTTCACGTTTTCTACCCAACGCCTCAATACAATCCCAATGCAATTCCCATTTGTAGACACCTCACGCAGTTTGATGGATCTTTCGATCTTTCCATCTTTCTTTCGATCTTTGCCTCTTTCCTTTCTGTCTGTCTGTCTGTCGTCAATCAAGATAAGAACTCCGGCTGCGCCTATCTAAATAACAAGTTGCCGTGGTTGCAGAACGCAGCTCTGTGCGCAGCTGCCGCCGCAAAGCACCTAACTAAAAAGACCTTCTCAGAGTCAGAAGCCAGATCGCGCGGCGGAGCTGCATGGAAACCATCGCCGTCCCCGAAAACAGTGCGGTGGTGCAGTGGTGCGATAAATGATTGTGTGGACTGTACATTGCGTTTTGCAACCGTAACGGCATTTTAAAAACCAAACCAACGGCAAATCCCAAAACGACCTTCCCAGAATGCGCGGCGCAGCTGAACAAAAACATCGCCACGAAAACATCGCCGTTGACTGCTAAGGGTTGTAATTAACGGTTTGCTTTAGCTTTTATGCAGCGATACGAAAACGCATTATGGGTACAGTACTGTGCATTGTGCGTCGACACTAAATTACAACATCGTTCGGCCATCCGCGACATCGTCGTCGCCGTCGTCGTCGTCGTCGTCGTCGCTTCGTTTGTTAACGGGTTCACGTTTTGTGTTTTAACGCAGCGTTGACGCCGCAACCCCGAAAATAATGTTGTGTACTGTATAATGCTTCTTTTGACGGCACTAAATTCCATGACGTCGGCTTTCCGCGGCGTCGTCGTCGTCGTCGTCGTCGTCGAACGAACGAACGAACGAACGAACGAACGAATGAACGTTCGCTACTTTTGTTACTTTGTTACTTTGCTACTTTTGTAGTTGGTTACTGCGCAGTTGCAGTTTCGTTTTGTAACGTCGCGTTGTCGTTCGTCGATGCAGGGAACGGTTTTCGGTTTTACTACGCAAAGACGATGTACAGTACGTAACAAACGAATAAAGAAAGAAAGAAAGTATTGTTGGCGGTGTACAAAGTTACAAAGTTGACAAAGTTCGTTCGTTCGTTCGTTCGTTCGTTTGTTCCACAAAGATCGTTCGCAAAGATCGTTCGCTCCTTCGTTCGTTCGTTCGTTCGCGGCAAAGTTCGGTCGCCCCTTCGTTCGTTCGCGGCAAACTTCGTTCGTTCGTTCGTTCGTTCGCTCCTTCGTTCGTTCCAAAGTTCGTTCCAAAGTTCGCTCCTTCGTTCGCTCCACAGTGCGTGCGTTCGTTCGCGTTCGTTCGTTCGTTCATTCATTCGCAAACATCCTTCGTCAAGGATCGTTTGCTCATTCACAAAGATCTTTTGCTCATTCACAAAGATCGTCTGCTCGTTCGCTCATTCCCCCAGTCGGACACAAACTAACGCGCGCCTCCCACTGCCGTGGCCTCACGGCCGTGGCCTCTGCATGACGGTGCTGCCCATTGTCGCTCCCTCGCGTCTGGTGGACGCTGCCGCGTATTCTCTGCTTCCTCCCTTCCTTCTCATCCTTCCTTCTCATCCTTCCTTCGATCTTCAATCGTTGCGTGGGCGCTAACGCGCGTTGTGGGCCTCTGTATGACGTTGTTGCCCACTGCCGCCCCCGCGCGTCTGCGGGGGCGCTGCCGCGTTGGGATTGGTGGCACAGTGGCGGCGAGAGGATGGCAGTGCCGCCTTAATGCCGCAGAACACTTGCGCGCGCTCGTTGTGACAGGTGCTCTTGCGTGCCGTGGAGACAAGGGCGGCAGCACACTCCAACATTCAACCCCTTAACCAACCGAGGTTTGGAGTCACTCCGCAGGCCTCTATCATACTGTCGAGTTCATTGTGGAAGTCGTTCGCGATCCGCGCGAGGTACCGCACCACGACGTCGGGCCTTCCATGAAATGACACCGTCGGGCCACCAGCTATTCTGTGCATCACTCCAACAACCACCAATGCATTAAACGGATTCATTGCCTACTCCGTCCGCGACACCACGGTTGTCGCGCGCTTAGCATGCGTGTCGTCCTCCACTCGCGCATGCTTGCTTTCTTCCTGGTGGTCTTTCCTTGTGCCGTTTTCTTTTCAAATTAAGTCGCAAGTGCCAATTGACAGTGTGTGGCACTCCGCAGAAGGGCTCAAACATGAAGTCATCCAAGAGATCATCCAAGCCAGCGCGCTCCAAGGCCGCAAAAAAAGCCAGCAACAAGGCCAAATCGCCGCTGAAAGCGGCCGCGGCCACCAAGGCAACAGGAGTCGCTCAAGCAACCACGACTCCGACTGCATCGAAGAAGGCGCGCAACAAATCCAAGCAAAAAACGCAGAAGAAAGCTCGGGCGGTAGCGAAAGCGAAAGCAGCAGCAACGGCTAAAACACAACTGCAGAACAGTGCCCAAAAGAAAGCACAACAGCAGGCACAACAGAAGACCCCACAGAAGGCACAACAGAAAACTCCAAAGAAAGCACAAAAGAAAACCTCACAGAAAGCCAAAGCCAAAGTCAAAGCCAAGGAGTCGAAAAAAGCACGGCCGCAGACTCAACGCGACTCCAGCGACGCATCATCGGCCGCTGAGCAACGGATCAAACAGCTGGAGCAAGAGATCGACGACCTCTGCGAGGAACTAGTGGACGCACGCGCACGGAATTCAAGAAGAACGGAGGCCGCTCTCGTGGATCTTGGCGACCTGATCGGCCACGACCTGGTCCGGAGCAAAATGCAAAAGTGTGCGTGGACAATCAAACAGACAGAGTGGGCTGCAAAAGTGGCTCAGCAAGACCCCTCGGTGGTACGGGAGTGGTGCGCAGGCCTGTTCAATGACGCTTTATCACTGCTCGTGACCGACATCGAGCAGATCGTCGACAAATTACCCACCGGTAGCAACGACACGTCGGCTTGCCGCATTGCTGACACGAATCTCTTTCCCAGCACGGCCGAGCTGCAGGCAGAGGCGAAGGTGGAGTGCCTCGTGGACCGGTCGACGAGCGTGCCTGCGCACCTTGCGTCGAATTTCCGCGCCTACCGCGAGGACTTCATTGAACCACTACGACAAATGCTGAAAGAAGAGAGCTCATCCGCAGGCGGCCGCCCAGCGTTCGAGTTGGCACAGTTAAAGGGGGACGGACTGAATGGGCATGTTTTGCAATTCCAGTGCAATTCCGCACAGTTCAAAAGGACTGACTGGAAGGAATCATCGAGGATGAAAGGTGGCAGTCTGTTGTGCATATCACCCACCTCCGACGAGTTCCAGTCGATAGTGTACTTCGGAACTGTCATCGACGACGGCGATGAAAATCGCATCGCAGACCTCAAGCGCGGAATCATCAGCCTGCGACGCCTGTTCCCGTCGCGTACAGGTGAGCTAGCTGCAGGCGCCGCGCAAAAACAGCTGCGGATATACTCCCAAACCGCCAACGACAGGATGCAAAAGTACCACATCATCGAGTGCCCAGAGTATTTCGAACCTTACCATCGCGTGCTTGCCACCTTGCAAGCCATGGACGCGTCAACTGTGGATGCCGACCATCCGCGACGTTTTCCAATTCCCAACTTGCTAGACCACGTCACAATGCAACGCGCCGTGTCCGAGCCTGCGGACGCTCCTGAATATTTGCGAAACCGCGTCGAGCACGCAAGGCGGGTGGCACAGCGCGCGCCTAAGATGGACACGTCTCAGCGAGGCGCATTGGAGCACATCCTAACGTCACAGGTGGGCATCGTGCAGGGTCCACCTGGTACCGGAAAGACCCACGTTGCCGTTCGTGCAGCGTGTGAGCTGCTGAAACTGCAGCAAGAGGCCGGTGCTACCGCAGTTGCGAGGCCCATCATTGTCGTTGCCCAGACGAATCACGCGCTCGACCAATTCTTGATGAAGATTATGGAAGCACACCCGGATAAGACGGAACGGTCCAACTTTTTACTACGACTTGGGCACGGCGGCAAACAGGTTGTCGGGCTGCAATCCGATACCGTCCGCGCGGAGAACGCAGCCGTGAAAGCACTCGGCGGGGATGAGCGGGACTTGCGTGAAGAGATGGACACTATTGCCGGTACAGAGGCCCGGCCGAGCAAAGGCAGAAGCCGCAGACGCCGCAGTGAGCCGCCTAAGTTCAATGACCGTGCGTGGAGGTTCAACTCGAACCGTGTGTGCTTGAAGGACTTGGAGCACCTCGTCAACGAACCCACAACGGCAAATCAAACGGCGACCACACTCCGAGAATGGTCCGGCGCAGCCGCACGAATTCCGTTCAACAAAATCGTGGAGTCATTCCGGGGATCGCGGAAGCAAAGGTTGGAGGAATTGAAAGAGCAAAAAACGGACATTGTGTTGCTGTGGGCCAAAAGCCCCCCGAAGGGCGAGAACAAGTGTGACATTTGGTGCTGGCCGACAGAGCTGCGTTCGGCACTGTGCTCGGTGTGGGTCTCCGAAATGCAATTGCGCGCTAGTCGAATAGCAAACAAGGATTGGCGCGCGTACGACGAATGTGCTAAGCAGATCTCGCACATTCATCAACAGAAACGAGCTATCGACGCAAGAGGCTTCGCGTTTGTGGGAATGACGACGTCCTACGCCGCTCGAAACCGCGCCATGCTTGAAGGCTTGGCGCCACTTATTATGATAGTAGAAGAGGCGGCCGAAGTGATCGAAGCTCACATCTTGGCGGCCATACCATCGTCTTTGCAGCAGCTCGTTCTTATTGGTGATCACAAGCAGCTGCGGCCGCACACCGCGGCCCACTTCCTCACGCAAAAGTCACGCCTGGATCGGTCGATGTTTGAGCGACTCGTAGATGCAGGGGCTCCCTTCCGAACGCTAAAGGTGCAACGCCGCGCTCGCCCAGAGTTGGCGCAACTGTTCCACGCCGTTTACCATCCAATCACCATCGAGGATGGAGACAACGTGTCCAATCTGCGACAAGTCGATGGCCTCGTGCACTCGCGGTACTTCTTCGACCACGACTGGGACGAAGACCAGCAACACAAGGACTCCACCAGCAGGTCAAACACAAAGGAAGCGCAGTTTGCCGTGTCTCTGGTGCGGTTTCTACTCTGCCAAGGTGATAGTGCAGGCGGCACGCTGGACGAGGGAGAGATCACGCTGCTCACGTTTTACGCGGGTCAGCAACGGGTGCTACAGAAGTTATGTGACGCCGCGAAGCTAAGCCACGTCAAGGTGAAGACGGTGGATGACTTCCAGGGCGAAGAGAGTGACGTTATAATTCTGTCGACCGTGCGCAGCAACGACCGAAGCAGCATCGGCCACGTGGCGATTGCGCACAGGGTGTGCGTAGCGCTCAGCCGGGCCCGACGTGGACTTGTCATCCTTGGAAACAAGCAGTGCATTACGAAAGCTCGCTTCAACATCCACGGAAGCGCCGCATCGGGGGCAATGAGCGGCCGCGAAATATGGAACAAAGCTGTTGAGCGGCTAGAGATGGCGCGCCATGTTGGAACGGAGCTGCCGATCTGTTGCGCACACCACGGGCTTGAAACAAAAGATTGCGTGAGCTCCCCACCGGACTTTCGACGTTTTGCGTGTCGACAGCTGCGCGACCACGCGTACGACAACTGCCCTCATGTTGTCCAGTTTCAGTGTGGCACCAAGCCGCCCGAGCTGTGTACAATCTGCTCCGAGGAGCGCCAGGCAACTCGAGAAGAGAGGGAGGCTGCCCACAAGCGCGAAATGGAGCTGGTCAGGCTGAAGAGGATGGCCCTGCAACAACAGCGGCTGCGGCAAGAGCAGGAGGCCGATGCAAGGGAGAAGGAGTTGAAGGAGCAGCATGCTAATGCACTGAAACGACAAAAAGTGCAACAGGAGCAACGTCGCATTGACATTGCAAAGCAACGGCGCGTTGTGGAGGAAATGCACGAGAGAATATCTGCTATGGAGGAGTTAGAGAAGGTGCGCAACCGCCAGGCCCGTGAAGCGCGGCAACGCGAGCTCGAACACAACAAAATTTTGCTGTGCGAAGAGGCTGCGAAAAAGAAGCAGAACGATGAACGACTCCTGGCGTATCGGCAGCGATTGATGCAATGGAGATTTGAAAAAGCACAGAAGGAGTTGGAGGAGCTCTTACTTCAACAACTCGAAGATGACCAGCACGAGTGTGCAGTTTGCGAGGATACGTTCCCCTTGAAGAGCGGTATAATGTGCCGCAACTCGGAGTGTCACGGCGAAGACGATACAGGGCTTCCAGCATTTTTGTGCGATATTTGTTTGGGGGGTCATGTTATGGCGCTAGCTGAAGAACCACTGGCAAAATTGGAACCACGAGCTGCGCGGGTGACTTGCGTCACCTGCAAAAACGTGCTCGAACACACAGATGCTGAGCTCGCCATACATCTTCGAGCACGCGAGGGTGCGTTCGGTAGTTATCTGGGCTCCCAACGCATGCTGTACGAGCATCAGTTGAAAGTGGAGAGCGAACATGAAATCCGAGAACGCACCAAAAAGGAAGTAGAAAGAGTGGTGGCAATGACAGACGCGGAGCGGAAATTGGACGAAGCTTGCACACATATCCGTGACAACATTCTGACCAACAAATGTCCTCGATGCAGTCAAGCATTTGTGGACTTCCAATTTTGTTTTGCTCTCACCTGCAGCCGCAAAGACTGTGGCGCAGAGTTCTGTGCTTACTGTCTACGAGACTGTGGGGACGACGCGCATGCACACGTTGCGAACTGCAAGTTCAATCCGAAAAGTGGTAAAGTCTACGGAAGTGCCGAGATCTTCGAACAGTGCAACCGCAACCGTCGCAGCAAGGCCATAAAAAAATACCTTGACCGTTACACTAAAGATGAACAACAGAACATTGTCATGAAGCTGCTGACGAATCTCAAAAATGTCGAACTCCTTGACATTGTGGAAGAGTACGCATAACGCGTGCACACATGGCCGTTCCAGCGAAATGAGGCGCCCCGAGTGTGGACGCGGCTGTACTCGCCACATACAATTCAAGGACAATTACCTGAAACGGGTAGACCTCACCCAACAGCACGTGGACGCACCAGTGCAGAAATCAGTGACAAAGTTGTCAAAATAACATAAGTGATCACAAGCGCAACAAAACGGCTGCGACGGTCAGATTGCAATTGTGCTAGAGTACTGAGTGCTGAGTATTTGCACGACATCACGTTGTTTGTAAAGTGCGCAAATCTTCGAGAGGGACTAGCGGCATAAGTAGCGAACATGAGTCGACCGCTCGCGTATTCACCATTCGTCGAGGCTACTCGACACATTCCACGTACAGTAATTTTACTGATTTCAAACAACGTAACTGTCATAAGTAACTGTCATGTGTGTTAGTGTCACCTATGACTAAGCATGCAAGCTAAGCATTGGTGCCTGACCAGGCCAGGAAGGTGGGAAGCTTGCGTGCTTCGCTTTCGCAGTCGCCGCCGATGATGATCACGATGTTCCCGAAGACACCGTGGCGAGCAAGCACAACGCTGTGGATTGGGCGCTTGTTGACAGCGGCGCGCAGATACCCGCACTGTACGCGTTGTGGGCGATTCAGCGAACAGCATACAGTTTGGTTTCGAGGCAAGCGAGTCCCCATTGGCTGACTCAGCCTACTGCGGAAGCGGCAGTAACAACTCGACAAGCCACTCGAACGACTGCGTGTGTTGGGTGTGCGATGGTTTTGAGATCGAATTCTGCGCATCGCCTGAAATGTTCACTCTCCCTGACGACTGGATTGCTCGTTCGAGTAGCTCGTCGCGTTATACCAACTCCAACAATGGCTGGCCGGCTGATGAAGACGTGCATGATTTTGTCTCGATTGGAGGATCTGCGTGTGCCCCCTGCTTGGCAAATTGACGGCAGTTGCACGAACAATGTCCCAAGTGGTTCAGCAGCTACGCCGGTGCGCATGCGGATCGGCTTCAAGCACTTGCAATCCCACCTCCGCCTTGCGCCACACGTCCTCGGGCCCGAGACGCGGTGTGACTGCGTTTGAAGCCGGCGGCGGAGGCCCTCAGATTGCCAGTACTGCCCGTGAACGTCCGGTAACAGCAGCGGCTGTCGTCAGCGGCTGAGGGGCCAGAAACATAATTGTCCGCCAGGTCGACGTCGTCGATGCTGCAGTCCGCAACTGGTTGCGACGCACAATCTGCCAAGTTTTGTTCGTAGGATGATTGGCGGATCTGGATCCTCTTCGCTCCATTGCTGCCGTTGGAGTACAAGGTCCCAAGTGCACTCCATATCGTAGTGTAAGCGCAGTTCACGGGCTTTCTTGCGGAGCCGCAGTTCAAGAAGTCGTCGATGGCACTGCTGCCCTTCGACGATTGAATGGCCGTTCGCAGTTCGTTGTCACCATCATTCGCGTGCGTCGTGCTCGTGACATCACTGAGAGAACCTGCGGAGTATTCGCTGGGGGTGAAGTTACTACAGACACAGGTGCCAATGCGACGGCGAAAGCTTCTACTTGCAAGCACAACTCATCCGATTCAACGCTGGAAGTAGCGGTGGTGACAATCTCTAGACTTGACCCAGCGTGGATGCCCGGAACGACACGAGCCCCCCCCCACACACCCGAAAACGCAGAGTACTCACTCCATGCCTCTGCGTGAGGCGCAGTTCGTTGCGGACCGAAGCCGGTGGACCCATACGGCAGCAACACTGTGTGTTCTTCAGAGCCGACTTCCACAGAAAGGAAGCCGGCACTAGCAAAACATGCTGCGCTCATCGAATGGTGCGTCGGTATACTCTCGGTCACCAGTGAACTCGATGCCCACAAGTAGGACGTCCTGGTGCTATTGTGGACGCCGTTACGGGGGCCGTGAACAAGCCGACCATGCTGCCGGTCACGGAGGAGTCAGTGGAAAACTCAAGTGAACCGGCAAAATCCAGCTGTGCCTTCCGCGGGGCTTGGTGGGTGGCATTGAGCTTCTTCATTGGGAGTTTTTGGAAGTCATCGAAATGATTAACTGGGGGTGAGTCAGATAGATGTTGGGAGTCATCAACAACCAGTGGGATCCATCGCCGGAAAGTACAATAGTCGTTGGGAGTCATCAACCATGCAATGAGAGCCATCGACAGTCGGTCGCCAATAGTCCTCGGGAGTTGTCTGCATTCCTTAGTAGGAAGTCCTCACAGTGAATCAACATCATGAGGGGTCGTTGGGAGTTGTTGGCGGAATAAACGAAGTCTGTGCGCATTGGCAGTCTTTGGTATTATTTCTTCGCAGGGGATTGCCTTTGGAAAGCGAGTCGACGACGAATAAATAAAAATATTCCAGTTGACGAGAATCATTGCATTGTGGGTCGGCAAGAATGAGTAAGTGGGCGAATGGGCACACATACATACACACAACATACATACCTGTCATACTTCAGCTGGGAAGCGATAGATAGTATAGAAGATGCGAACGTCTGGAAACAAAGAACTGCAAAGAGTCAACGAAGGAACCAAGAAACTCGAGTTGTCAGCGAGCGAAGGAACCCAGAAACGAACGAAGAAAAGAACGAAGAAAGGAACGAAGAAAGGAACGAGGAAAGGAACGAAGAAAGGAACGAAGAAACGCACTTAGAAACGGACGAAAAAAGGAACGAAGGAACGAAGGAACGAAGGAACGAAGGAACGAAGGAACGAAGGAACGAAGGAACGAAGGAACGAAGG
>ENA-OWNT01004794-OWNT01004794.1-seawater-metagenome-genome-assembly--contig:-NODE-4794-length-11575-cov-4.833536_pt1 | contig 11575 bp, 9 predicted proteins | sample MGYA00238136_ERZ651165 | MGnify/ENA primary metagenome ERZ651165 (study PRJEB26861, sample SAMN08777766) | seawater metagenome | isolation source: coastal seawater | place: USA: Florida | collected... | reverse complement strand
GGTCGATGTCGTCGTTGTGGTCGATGTCGTCGTTGTGGTCGATGTCGTCGTTGTGGTCGATGTCGTCGTTGTGGTCGTCGTCGTCGTCGTCGTCGTCGTCGTCGTTGTTGTCGTCGTCATCGCCGCGTCGTTGTGTCGTTGCGTCGTCGCGTCGTCGTCGTTGTTGTTGTTGCCGTCGTTGTCGTCGTCGTTTGGCGCCTCGTTGTGTCGTTGTGTCGTTATGTCGTTGTGTCGTTGTGTCGTTGTCACTATCACCGTCAACTTTTGGGAGTGACAAAGCATCTAACAACTATGAATGAGTATAACGCAACGACGAGAGGTGGGGCAGTGAACAGGATACACGCAAACGAGTTGCGGGAATGATACAGACGTGCTAGCGGCATCGTAATACCCATTCGTTGCCCCGTCCTGTTTCTTTGGTTTCAGTGTTGTGACCGTCGTCGGCTTTTCTGCTTTTGTTTTTTTGCTGTTGCCGGCGTCGGGGCGTTGATCAAACTGGCTACTGACTGCTCCAGTTGGGTAGTGCAGCAACCCAACTTTTGCTGCGACTCGGCCACCATGCAGCGATTGCGGCATGATCCCGATCCCAGGGCCTGGGGCGATCAACAGCGCCTTGCGTTCTTCCGCCAACATGGCGCATCCATGCAAAGACCACCACAATTCGGTCGCGGGAACACGCCGCGACAGCAATTCCCGAGTGCGCCGCAGCATTTCCGCCAGGCTTACGGCTCACATCAAGTACACCCTACCCAGATCCACACCCAGCACGCGATACACTCGCAATCTCAGCACACTGTCCCTGGCCCTTATGCTGCCGTGCAGTATAGCACCAACGTACCTGTGAATGTGGCACAAACATTTGGCCCAGCGCCGCACGCTGTCCAACCTAACGCACCGCGTGGCGGAGTTGCGCCCACATTTCATCAAGTGCAGCCTTCAATACACAGCCAAGGCTACAATGGCATTGCAAGTACCTCTTATATAGCTCCCCAAAGTGTGTTTCCCCCCTTGGCAAATGGGGGCACATTTGGCCAGGTCGGTGTTCCGAAACCTGGGGGTTACGGCGTGCAAGGGCAAATGCCACAACATAGTGCAAGCCACGCCGCCCAACGCTGGCCTTCCTCTCACAACGCGCCACATTCGTTCAGCAATGGCAATGCAGGCCACAACGTGCTCTCTGCCCCGGCACAGCGGCCCCATCTCGGCCAGTTTGGCCGCAATTTGCTTGACGCTCGGTTAGAGCCCGGGTCCCATGGGTACGGCGGGAAATCCACAATGCCACCGGTGCACCATGCGCAACCGGTGCACACTTTTGCTCCGGTGAGCATTGACAAAACACGCACTCGCGAAACAAACAATTTCGAGTCGACGACATCACACATTGGTTTTGGCGGAAATGTCAAGGTACGTCTGAACGAGTCTGCTCGCTGACCTCCCATATGTTCATGCGGCGTCGTTTGACGATGCACACCGACATTCTTGCTGACTTGCACCGACGAATGTTGTATGTAGTGCTTCAGCGAACCTTCACCGCCAAAGCGACACCAACTACGAAGAGTTGTACGTTTCTCGCGCGAATGCGATTCCTCCTTGAACTACTTGACCGCTAACATTGTGTTGCTGCACGTACTTAGCCCCGCCCTGAAGCCCAGAGGTACCACGATTCTTTACGTGAAACGGAGGGTCAGCTACGAAACAAGAGAGCAGTGGCTGCAGCAACAGCAGGCCGACTTCGCCGTGAGCAGGAAGCCAGAAGCCAAAGGCAGTACGTTCTGACCGTGGTTCTCCAAGCGTCCCATTAATGCCAGATCGCGCACCACTGACTCATGTTCGACTGTCTTTGCGCAACCGTGTCCCGTTGCAACCATGTCCCGTTGGCCCCTTGCAGGAATTACAAGGACGCTTACAAGCTGCGACCTGCATTCCAAACAGAGAAAGTAGAAGCAGCAGTTGCGTACAGCAACGCGATTGGCAACAGCGTTTTTAAACCTCTGTGAATATTGCTACGTGTCCACTGCGAAAAGACCAATAAACTGTGAGCTCGTAACAATCGTGATTAAATCAAAAACTTTCACCGATTCTTTTTAGTGTCTCTATTTAGCTTGTAGGTCTCCCCGACGCTCCCCGTGACACCTTCGTCATCACTTTCCCCTTCAAACCTCACTTGCGCGTCGTCGCTTTGTGACTCCCGAGCAGTGAGAGGGATATATCTAACTCGGATGCCGAAATGCGATTCTGTGTGGAACGACGCGCCGTCTTCCGATCTATCGACGGTTGTAATGACCTGGTCAGACGCAAACTGAGAACCCACCGGAATGACTAGCCGACCACCAGGTCGCAGTAATTGGAGCATCTCTTTGCTAACACTTTCTACGGAAGCTCCGCAGTGAATGAGATCAAACTGCTTCCCTTTGGTCTCAGGGCAGCTACAATCGCGCCCGTCGCCGACTACAATACGGAGCTTGCCTAACTTTGTCATCCTCCGGCAGTGAGGAATTGCGAGCACGGATCCGCGCGACATCTTCACGAGCTCTGGCATGTGCTCTTTGCCTATCACAGTGCACTTTTCTCCACCCAGAACGCTGAGGCACGCCGTCACGAACCCAGTGCCGGAACCTACGTCGAGGATGCTGATGTCGCCATCGCGCTGCAGTCTTTGACCCAACATGTGAGTGGGGTCATGAAGCGGTTGGGCGAGTAAACCAAGAGTCAGCGCATGGATATGCGGGGCGGATATTTGTGCGTTGCAGCCGACTGCATATGCGCAGTCTAAATACAGGCCTCGGCCGGGAAACGGCAGGTCAGCAGCGGGAATGTCGCGGAGAAACAGACCCCTGTCAACTTTCCGAAACACATCGGCGAGCTCAGGGCGCAGTACGCCATTCTCGACAAGCAAGGTAACCAATTCTTCGTTGGAGGATGCATGTGACAGCTTGACGCCGCAATACCGGCACTGATCAGGCGGTTCTCCGTTCTGGAAGTATGCATCAACTATCGCATCATCTTGCTCTTTCCTCTTTCGCAGAGCATTTCGAATGCGTCGCAAGCGAAAACCGTGCCGCACTACGAATGCGAGAAACACAGCAGCGAAGCACAGAAAAAAGCCAAACATTGCAAGGCAGTTACTTCAGCATGGAATTGGATGATAAATTGAATGGGCAGGCTCTCAGCAATTTAGAAGAGAAAATGGGCTGCGATGTCGCTTGTTCGTATTTCAAATTGCCGAGTCCACAAATCAAAATATCTCTCGGCGCCATAAACTCCACTGGTCTCGAATTCTTGCGTTCTTCTTCTCATGGACGCATGTGCTACATGCTGTGTCATGCAAGGCGCTCTGTTTCAAACTGCTGGAACGTTAGTTATGCCATTACACAGAATAGGAACAGCGACGAAGGACGAAGGACGAAGGACGAAGGACGAACATCAAACATCGAACAAAGACGAAGACGCAGACGACAACACACGCAAGCATCAAAACCGAATATGGTACTAGTACGCGATGTTTGACAATTAATTCATATAGGTTCATAGCGATCAATCACTTGCTCTTTTGTGTACTCCTCCAATCCCGGTACTGTAACATACCGGGTTATGGATGCAATGAACAGCACGGAGAGAGTGTAATACCATAGCCTGTACACAACATATCTAGTACTCTCAGTACTAACTCATTTCTCCGATGAGCGCTGATGAGTGCATAGTGAGTTATTGTAGTTTATACGGTACCGCCTGTACTATTGGGACAACCAACACTACGATTACTGCACATGGGGAGTGCCGAGTGCTGAGAGTGCTGGGTGGTGACGTGTCAGCTGAGACGTTGCGCACTCACTTGTTGTCACTTTTCGACCTGTTTGTTCACCACTGTGACCAACGACAGACGAATGGCGAATGGCGAACAACGACCACACGTAACGACAAAGACTGCATTCATTGGTGTTCATCGCAGGCGGTGAAAGTGACTGCGGTGGCAGGTGACAGCAATGACAAGAATGCTGACTCGAGCGGCAAAGAACAACAACACTCTGCACAAGCGAGCACTGCGTGCGATTGACCACCAAGTGACCGGCAGGCACAAGCACTGCATGCCGCCGCATCTCGCCATCAACGTTCGCAGCATTCGTTCCAACGCAGCCACCTGGACGAATGCTGTTGCCAGTCATTCTTGCGAACACGGACGCCGTACACGTGTCGACGGAGACCTATCGAGCCGAACAAACCGTCTCTACAATCGAATTTGTAGTGAAAGTGCAAGTGAATACTCGACCAATTCCTGCGGCACCCGTTTCTTCGTTTCAAAGAAATAGACAGCTAGTTTGAATTCTTCCGGTTCGCTGTTGGTGTTCTCTAGTACCTTTGCGTGTTCCTGCGGGAACCATGGGGTTCAGAGATATGCTGAACCTCAAAGTCGCGATTTACTGCTTTTTCTATGCAGTCTCTGGGGTGGTCGTTGCTCTGGCCGCACAATGGCAGAGTTACCAAGGAATGAACACTCAAGCAGGCATCCTCGTACTGTCGACATATTTTGGCGACGCACTGGCAGTGGCCGGTGCTTTTCTGCCTAGGTGTGAAAATCGAGGGTGCAAGTGGCAGCAGCGCCATCCTAAAACCGAGAAACGTGTCCACGTGGTCCCTAACGCTGACCCACGACCTCCGGCCACATTTCATCCCAAAATGTTGTACCTTGTCGTTCTCGACATTGCGACAATTTTGGTGGCGACTGTCGGACTACAAGTCAGCGTCATGTTGTGGACATCTGCTTACTCACTCGTGACTGTTCTGTCAGCCATTTGGCGGAAGGTGTTCTTGAAAAAGAATATTCATCCCATGCAGTGGATTGGAGTGACAATCATTGTTTCTGGCGTCTTGTCAGAGAGTATTTGGTCGCTGCTCAATGATCTCAACAAGAAACCCGACAACCACACAACTTTCAATGCCACCACCATATTCTCAAATTCAACTGCCCCTGTGTCGCCATCGCAATCGCCTGAGGAAAATATTCTAGCCATTGCACTTGGTGCGTAGCATGCGGTTTCAGTGCGAGCGTTTCCCCGAAGTATTGACATGAGCCTTTGTGCTGGACAATGCAGGTGTTGCCTCCGCTGCGGTTTCCAGTATCAACTATGTCATGGTCGAAGCGATTCGAATCCCCGACCCCAAGTCTACATTTGTGAGTGCAAGTCTACATATGTGAGTGGTAGTGTCAGTATGTTGTGGTCCTCTGACTTACGCCGCGCTTTGTGCATTTCCAACTACCGGTAGGCGCCGCCAACACCACTGACAATGGTCAGCTTCAATGGATGCGTCGGGTTCCTCGCTGTGCTGGTGAGTAGAACTGCAGTTGGTACGGCATCGAGCTCGTGACATCACATGACCGTCGAGTTTGTGTATCCGTATGTCAGCTCTACATCTTGATTTACGCCATCCCGAACGCCCAGGAATTAATAGTGGATCCAATTGTTGCGAAGGGTGGCAACTTGGTCGCCATCTCTTGGATGTGGCTTGTAGCTGCTGTGGGCATCTTCGTGCATTTCTATTGTTTCTTCACCATTTGTGGGTTCTCGTCCCTTCATGCCGGCGTGAGCAAGGCGTTGGAATCCGGCCTTGTGATACTCATGTCCGAACTGTTTTTTTGCCAGCCGAAGCCGGCAAGTATTGTAGCCATGCACATCATTCTTCGGCGCCACCCAACTCAAGTACTTTGTTTAAACGCTTTCCATTTGCCATACCGCTCCATATGCTGTGGTGTTTACGTTTGGGTCTTGTAGGAATGGAATATTCCTGGCTCCAGCATGAATTGCTTGAATGCGCCCAAGGGTGTAGCCATCGCCGCATATGCCGTGGGTATGGCACTGTACGTTGTTGGACAATCCCGACTTCGCGCCACAAGCAATACTGACGACGTGACCGGTTCCAACGTCCTTGGTGACCGACTGCTTCCCAATGTTGCGGGAGGGATACCTGAGTAGCTCCCCAGCTTTGAACTGGCTGGACGGTCTCGCTGCCGCTTGGAACAATATCACAATCTGTTTTCTGCCTGAGAAGACACTGCATTATAGAACTTACTTACTCGTGCGTTTGCAGCACACGGAATAACATACATAGACTGGTTTGTTGTCCTGTCAGCTGCGCGAGTACACCTGCGCTGCTGCGGCGACGACATCAACTCCTCAGGCGACTGGAGTTTTGTCTCGAACGATGAACGACGAACGACGAACGATGAACCACAAGCGAATACGGTACTAGTACGCACCTTTGTACAATTAATTTATATGGTTGAATAGCCATTATTCATTTGCGTTTTTATTGTGTACTGCACCAACTCTGGTACTATAAAATGCAGGATTATGGATTCGATGAGGCGCACGAAGAGAGTAGATACAGTAGCCTGTATACATCATGTTATAGTACTGTAAGTACTAGTTCACTTGTCTGACGTAAGCATAAAGTTCATAGTGGCTTATTGTAACTTTAGTAGTACCCCAAGCATTGCTGGGACAATCAAAAATGTGATTGCTACACGTGTGTGCGGCAGTGTGTGGGAGCGTGCCGAGAGGGATGAGAGTGCTGACGTGTCAGCTGAGACAGACGTTGCGCATTCGTCAATGTATTTGCTGTTCACCACTTTGACGAACGACGAACGACGAACGACGAACAACGAACGACGACCGCGCATAACGACAACGACGACCGCCGGCGGCGGCGGCGACGACGGCGGCGACGTTGCCTTCAGCGCCAATGGCGGCGGCAGTAGGCGTGGTGGCAACGATTGTGACGATAATGTGAAGCACGGCCACAACGAGTCCTTGTATCGGTATCGCATGCAGTGACAGCATGGACGAGTTTGGTGACTCGAGCGGCAAAGAGCAACACTCCGCGCGAGCGAGCACTGCGTACGATTGACAACACCAAGTGACCGGCACAAGCACTGCATGCCGCCGCATCTCGCCATCATCGTTTGTAGCATTCGTTTCAACGCAGCCCCCTGGACGAATGCTGATGCCAGTCATTCTTGCGAACATGGCCGCCGTACACGTGTCGGCGGATATCCATCAAGCCGAACAAACCGGCCCTACAATCGTATCTGTACTGAGGGTGCAATCGAATACTTGACCAATTCCTGTGGCACCCGTTTCTTCGTGTCAACGAAATAGACAGCAAGTTTGACTTCTTCCGGTTTGCTGTTGGTGTTCTCTAGTGCCTTTGCGTGTTCCTGCGGGAACCATGGGGTTCAGAGATATGCTGAACCTCAAAGTCGCGATTTACTGCTTTTTCTATGCAGTCTCTGGGGTGGTCGTTGCTCTGGCCGCACAATGGCAGAGTTACCAAGGAATGAACACTCAAGCAGGCATCCTCGTACTGTCGACATATTTTGGCGACGCACTGGCAGTGGCCGGTGCTTTTCTGCCTAGGTGTGAAAATCGAGGGTGCAAGTGGCAGCAGCGCCATCCTAAAACCGAGAAACGTGTCCACGTGGTCCCTAACGCTGACCCACGACCTCCGGCCACATTTCATCCCAAAATGTTGTACCTTGTCGTTCTCGACATTGCGACAATTTTGGTGGCGACTGTCGGACTACAAGTCAGCGTCATGTTGTGGACATCTGCTTACTCACTCGTGACTGTTCTGTCAGCCATTTGGCGGAAGGTGTTCTTGAAAAAGAATATTCATCCCATGCAGTGGATTGGAGTGACAATCATTGTTTCTGGCGTCTTGTCAGAGAGTATTTGGTCGCTGCTCAATGATCTCAACAAGAAACCCGACAACCACACAACTTTCAATGCCACCACCATATTCTCAAATTCAACTGCCCCTGTGTCGCCATCGCAATCGCCTGAGGAAAATATTCTAGCCATTGCACTTGGTGCGTAGCATGCGGTTTCAGTGCGAGCGTTTCCCCGAAGTATTGACATGAGCCTTTGTGCTGGACAATGCAGGTGTTGCCTCCGCTGCGGTTTCCAGTATCAACTATGTCATGGTCGAAGCGATTCGAATCCCCGACCCCAAGTCTACATTTGTGAGTGCAAGTCTACATATGTGAGTGGTAGTGTCAGTATGTTGTGGTCCTCTGACTTACGCCGCGCTTTGTGCATTTCCAACTACCGGTAGGCGCCGCCAACACCACTGACAATGGTCAGCTTCAATGGATGCGTCGGGTTCCTCGCTGTGCTGGTGAGTAGAACTGCAGTTGGTACGGCATCGAGCTCGTGACATCACATGACCGTCGAGTTTGTGTATCCGTATGTCAGCTCTACATCTTGATTTACGCCATCCCGAACGCCCAGGAATTAATAGTGGATCCAATTGTTGCGAAGGGTGGCAACTTGGTCGCCATCTCTTGGATGTGGCTTGTAGCTGCTGTGGGCATCTTCGTGCATTTCTATTGTTTCTTCACCATTTGTGGGTTCTCGTCCCTTCATGCCGGCGTGAGCAAGGCGTTGGAATCCGGCCTTGTGATACTCATGTCCGAACTGTTTTTTTGCCAGCCGAAGCCGGCAAGTATTGTAGCCATGCACATCATTCTTCGGCGCCACCCAACTCAAGTACTTTGTTTAAACGCTTTCCATTTGCCATACCGCTCCATATGCTGTGGTGTTTACGTTTGGGTCTTGTAGGAATGGAATATTCCTGGCTCCAGCATGAATTGCTTGAATGCGCCCAAGGGTGTAGCCATCGCCGCATATGCCGTGGGTATGGCACTGTACGTTGTTGGACAATCCCGACTTCGCGCCACAAGCAATACTGACGACGTGACCGGTTCCAACGTCCTTGGTGACCGACTGCTTCCCAATGTTGCGGGAGGGATACCTGAGTAGCTCCCCAGCTTTGAACTGGCTGGACGGTCTCGCTGCCACTTGGAACAATTTTACTATCTATTTTCTTCTTGACAAAACACTGCATTATAGAACTTACTTACTTGTGTGTGTTCAGCACACGGAATAACATAAACTTGTTTGTTGGCCTGTCAGCTGCGCGAGTACACTGCCCCTGAGTACACGTTGACCCATTCAAAGATCGAGTCCTCCGGAAACCACATCAGTTGCTGCGGACATCCAGACGGTGTGGTAAGTGCGGGCCCTCACAACACAACGAGCAGGCGCACAAGTTGACACCGGTATCGGCGAGCCGTACCCAATGTTCCGGATGCCATGTCTGAATCGATTCTAAGGAATTCCTGCATTCTGCTTCCGTGTTTGTCTTTGGGTCGAAGGCCTGATGACAACAAAGAAAAATGCGATAACTTCTCAAAACTTGGACGAACGAATGCAAGAAGCTGTGAGGAGATCGTGTACCCAACGACTAACACCCGTGCCACGATGTTGCCAGTAAAATCTGTTGTCGTCCGTCGACCACTGTCTGACCCACATCGGCCGCCTCTCGCCAGGTGTGGAGTTGTAAGGCCCAGGACGCGGGATGTGGCTGGGAGCTGCCGGCGCCGAGCGCCGCGATCGTAGTGCAGATCCAGCACCGTGTGGGGAACCAGCACTGCTGGCAGCCTTCGCCCGAGCTAATGCCATCAACACACCTTTGCTCTGTCTTGGCATAACTGCTGGCTTACTTCGTGTCGATGCTGCGACCACCTGCGCTGCCGCGGTGACGACATCAACTCCGCCGGTTTCCAACTCACCCTGTGCTCGACTCTCTCTGACTGGCGCAGTCTTTGTGGTGGAAAATTGAGGTTCACTGACCTGAGATTTCGGAAGAGATGATCTCACGCCGGGATCCATCGTTGTGGATTGTGTCTGCGAGGAGCTTTGATCACTGATGGCAAATCGCGAAACTAAAAGACCTCTCTTAATAGTGCTTCGAGTAAGTTTTTGCGTGGCAGGGTTGGAAAAATCTACCGGCGCACTCTCAGGATGATTGAAGAGTTCCAGACACGTACACTTCGCACCAGACTGGCACGTGTCACCGACCAGGACACGCCGCTTCACAAGGCGTTGCAGAGGACAAGACCGTAGCAAAACTGGATCCGATGGACGTGGCGCAGGGATGCTCGACAACTTCCTGCGCAAGTCGTCAAAGTGCTTCGCTTCAAGCCGGCGGCACGGCATTGCCAGCGTGCACTTTAGCGTCCTATGAACGCCCTTGTGCTCAAAGTGCAGCTCAGTCGCAATACCGTCAACAGCCTCGTACGGCTGCCTGCGCACCTCAACAATTTTTGAAAGTGAAAATGACTCCAAAATCGTGCCTTGTGTGCACACTTTCAAAGCCGCTAGCGCACCGGTGGACAACGCCACAGACGCTGGCACCTGCTCCATGGTCGTCACCAGCCACCACGGACGCTTGTTTAGTAGGAATACCGCATCAACACTACACCGCACTTCGGTAGTGGTCCAACATGTTATATTGTCCTTCGTCGCCACTTGCGTGGACTTTGGCAGAGCCGTTCTTCGAAAATGCTCTTGAAATCTTCTGGCTTCGCGAAGCGCACTTGAAAACCGCTACATCATTGGATCTGTTACGTTTTTACTTGCGTCACAATCCCTTGTGCTTCCCCGCCTGCAACACTTCGCAGCAGTGTTCTCTGCACCATGCTGACGCAACTGACCGTAAATGACGGACAGCCAGGTGTACAATGCAAAAGCGCGATGACAACAACGCCAACTGACTCCATTCTCACTTCCAACATCCAACCCGACGTCCAACGACAACAACACCGACATCACCTGACTTCAAACTGCAAGCCCAACTCCGGACGGCGACAACAACACTCACAGCAACCACGATGATAACGACAGACGAAAGCAGACGCCAACGACGAGGAGGGGGACGACAAGGAGGACCACACTGACGCCGACGACAACGACAAAAACAATAAAGACGACGGCGGCGATAACAACAACGGCATGGCTTAAAGTGTCACGACAACAGCAACGGCGCCGCAACGACGACGGCGGCGGCAACGACGACGACAACGACAACGACGGCGACAACAACGAACAACGACGGCGGCGGCGGCAAACAAAGACGACGACGACGACGACGACGGACGGACGACGGCGGCGGCGGCGAACGCGAAGGCACACAACGACGACGGCGGCGACGATGGCAAACGGCAAACAACAACGACGAACAACGACGACGAACGACGACGACGAACGACGACGACGAACAACGTCCGAACGACGACCCAATTCGTACAGGTCCATTTATTCACGCCCCCTCAATCATTCACTTCTCCCGGCACACATTCACTTTCACTGCTACTCACATGACGAGAAAACAGCGCTCCATTCGCAGTCTGTCCCAATTATCAGTTGACTTCAAAATGCCACTCAATCAGTCAAATCTGTCTGGGTCCAGCGGTACATTATACAGCTCAAATGACGAATAGATTGATCTACCTCACTTTTGTAAAGGAGGGATGGGTCACCCAAAGAGTCAGCTGATAAGTGAGTGGATCGAAGCAGTCAGCTGACAAGAGAATGGACGGTGGCCGCTGACTGGAGTTTGGGTCGCAGCTGCGACGAACGACGAACGACGAACGACGAACGAGCGAACGACGAACGACGAACGACGAACGACGAACGACGAACGACGAACGACGAACGACGAACGACGAACGACGAAC
>ENA-OWNT01004793-OWNT01004793.1-seawater-metagenome-genome-assembly--contig:-NODE-4793-length-11575-cov-5.188468_pt1 | contig 11575 bp, 9 predicted proteins | sample MGYA00238136_ERZ651165 | MGnify/ENA primary metagenome ERZ651165 (study PRJEB26861, sample SAMN08777766) | seawater metagenome | isolation source: coastal seawater | place: USA: Florida | collected... | reverse complement strand
TACACCACACGCGCATGATGACCCTGTACCGCATCTACGCCGGCAACTCGTCGGGCCTTGGTCCCGTCGCCAGGTCGCGGCTCGCGGAAGCAGCAGCCGTCGCCAGACATGCGAATCGCGGCCGCCGTTTGCACCACTATCGCGCCAACAGTGCCCCCATGCCACAAACCGGCGGTGATACCACGACCACTGGTGCTGCCGCTGGTGCTGCCGCTGGTGCTGCCGCTGGTGCTGCCGCTGGTGCTGCCGCTGGCACCGGCACCGGCACTGGTGCTGGCGCAGAGGGCAACGCACCCCCTCGGCCTCGTCGAAACAGTGACACGCTGACCGGGGAGTCCGGTGTCGTGACGCTGCACGGACCCAGCCGGCACCGAGACCCGGTGTTCACGTTCCTGTACGACCACAGCAACGACGTGTTGTTGCCGCACCCACTGTCGCACCACGTGCGTGTGCCACCACTGAGTGACGACACTGCCGCCGGTGCCGCCGGTTTTTCTGCTGCTTCTTCTTCTTCTTCTTCCCCGCCTTCCGCCCCTGCGGCGACCGTGCCGCCGCCCATCAAACTGCCGGCGCTGCAAAACCTGCTCAAGCAGCTGTGGCCCAGCCTGGCTTCGTCCGAAATCACGACCATCGTGCACACGGACATGCCGCACGTCACTGTGGACGGCGTGCCGCACGTCGCCTTTCCGGTGTTTTGGCAGTGGTGGGACAGGTGGCGACGAGTGATGCTGCATCGCGAGGTGGCAGGTGCGTTGTGTTACGCGCGGCACGCTGGCCCAAATGTCTTGGCTGCTGCTTCCTTGCTCGATTGGTGCCGTGTCTTGCATGTGCTCCCGACAAATGTTCGTTCTCACGCAGTGTCCTGGTTGTGATTGGTGTTGGTGTACTTGCGACGCCTTCATTCCGCCAACGTATCTACTCTGGTAAGGATGTATCTACAATTCGCCGTTCGTTCATTGGCTCGGGCGTACTGTATCTATTCTTCTCAATCATCCCTGCAATCATTGGTATGGCTGCACATGCGATTGACCCAACACTAGATAACCCTAACTTCTCGTTCCCATACATTGCTGCAACCGTATTGCCAGTAGGTATTGGCATGATTGTTCTGATTGCGGGTCTGTCAGCAACCATGTCGAGTGCTAGCTCTGATGCGATTGCGGGTGTGTCGATTCTACTGCGTGATGTGTACGTTATGTTCACAGGTCGCGTGCCAAACAAAGAATCCATGCTCAACTACTCTCGCCTAGCGCTTGTTGTGGTTATCGGCTTTGCTTTACTGTTTGCTCTGACTTCAAACGACATCATTGGCTACATTACTAAGATGATTTCTACCGTTATGTCAGGCATGTTCGTGTGCGGAATGCTAGGTCGCTTCTGGAAACGTTACAACTGGCAAGGTGCTATCGCGACACTTGCTGGTGCTTCAGTGGCTTCATTCACTGTCATGCTTAACGCGGATTACACAGCCTTCTGGGGCAACCCAGTGATTCCATCTTGTCTGTTCGCACTGGCAGCGGGTGTAGTAGTGAGCCTATGTACTCCTGCTAACCAAGTCAGCCCTGAAATGGCAAGAGCAATCCTTGACGATGAGCGTGCTCTGATGGAGATGGAATTGTCTGACTCAGGCGTCCTAGAAGAAGAGAAATCTTCACAACGTCCTGCCACTCAAACTAGCTAGTTTTCTCCACAACTTTGGCTCTGCCTAGCAGAGCCACTGTTTTTTTACTTTTCAAGATTAAGGTGTGTTATGTCGGCATCTTCTAATTTTAACATTGCTTTTTTTGGCGAGTGTATGGTCGAAATCAGTGGGTCTCCACTGAGTAAAAAATTCGGCGGTGACACGCTCAATACGGCGCTTTACCTGTCTCGTTTAACTCAAGAACAAAATGTCTCTGTGCACTATGCGATGGGGCTTGGTCACGATGAATTGTCTCAGAGTATGTTGGAAAACTGGCATCATGAAGGCATTCAAACTGAGCTAGTTGAGCGCATCGAGAACAAACTGCCTGGCCTATATATGGTTGAAACGGATGAGCTTGGTGAGCGTCACTTCCACTATTGGCGTAGTGATGCCGCAGCCAAGTTTTACTTTAATAGCGAAAGCCAATCCAAACTTGAAGCTGCACTGGCTGATAAGGTGCTAGATGCGGTATACCTCAGCGGTATCAGCCTTGCCATTCTAGACGACGATTCACGTCAACGTTTACTTGATGCCGTTTGTACCTTCTCACTTCAAGGTGGAAAGGTGATATTCGATAACAACTATCGCCCGCAACTTTGGTCAACAGAGCAAGCGCAACATTGGTATGCAAAGCTTCTACCTTGCGTCGATATTGCTTTGATTACAGAAGATGATGACCACATCGTCTGGGGCAGTGAAGAGTCGGTGCAGTCGCGATGTCTGCGCCTTGGCTGCAAAGAAGTGGTGATTAAGCGTGGCTGCGAGCCTTGTAAAATCATCACCACGAGCGATCTAGGCATAGAAGAGCGTTACGTTGCGGCAAGTAAAGTGAACAAGGTCGTCGACACGTGCGCCGCAGGGGACTCGTTTGCCGCAGGTTATCTTGCTGCGCGCCTTACCGGAAAAAGTGCCAGTGCCTCAGCGCTATTAGGCCATCAATTAGCTTCAACCGTTATTCAGTACTCAGGTGCGATTATTCCTTTCAGCGCGATGAGTGGACTTATTATTGGGTCACAAGACCAGAAATAGAATCGGAAACTATTATGTCTCTACAAGCTACATCTCAAGAAATTATCAACAAACTACAGCAGTTCAAAGTTGTCCCTGTCATCCAAATCAACAAGGTTGAACATGCAGTACCTCTAGCCAAAGTTTTGGTTGAAAATGGTCTACCCGTCGCTGAAGTGACCTTCCGTACTGAGGCGGCAGCAGACGCAATCCGTGCAATGCGCGAAGCGTATCCTGAAATGTGCATTGGCGCGGGAACCGTACTGACGTCAGAGCAAATTGATCTAGCGAAAGAAGCCGGAAGTGAGTTCGTGGTTGCTCCTGGCCTTAATCCAAACACAGTTCGTCGCTGCCAAGAGATCGGCATGCCTGTTGTTCCTGGAGTCAACAACCCAAGCCAAGTCGAGCAAGCACTAGAGCTTGGTTTAACCTTCCTAAAATTCTTCCCTGCGGAAGCATCTGGCGGCATTAGCATGGTCAAGTCTCTGCTAGCTCCATACGTCGATGTGTCATTCATGCCAACTGGTGGTATCGGCAAACACAATATCAATGACTATCTAGCGATTGACCGAGTGATTTGCTGTGGTGGTACTTGGATGGTGGCTCCAACACTGATTGAGAACGAACAATGGGATGATATCGCGAAGCTTGTCCAAGAAGCGGTTGCGCATGTTGCGTAATTGAATCGAACATTAGTAAATTTGGGATGACACGGATGAACAAAGCAACGTTAGCACTACTTATTTCTGGCTTAATGGCGGGGCAAACAGCGATGGCAATGGCTCCTAATACTGATCTTAATCTTATGCCTTACCCTCAGGAAGTCGAACTGGGGAAAGGGCAAATTGCGCTCGACAAAGATTTTAGTATCTATGTAAAAGGTTATGACTCTGAGCGTGTGCAATTCAATGTTAAACGCACGATGGAAAGGCTTTATCGTCAAACCGGTTTACCTATGCTTCATTGGCAAGCCGAGTCTGAGAAAGACGCAACCTTGGTGATTGATATTCGCAAGGCACCAAAAAGCCAAGTACAAGGCATCGAGAGTGATGAGTCTTACCAACTGGATGCTAAGAATGGTCAAATTGTTATCCGCTCTGAGCGTCCATATGGTGCGCTACATGGCTTAGAAACCTTCCTCCAGCTAGTGACAACAGATGCTAAAGGTTATCACGTGCCAGAAGTGTCGATTGAAGATGAGCCACGCTTTAAATGGCGTGGTGTTTCATACGATACGTCACGTCACTTTATCGAGTTCGATGTGATTTTGCGTCAGCTTGATGCGATGGCATCGGCGAAGATGAACGTCTTCCACTGGCACATTTGGGATGACCAAGCGATTCGTATTCAGCTAGATAACTACACTAAGCTCTGGTCTGAAACGGCAGATGGTGACTACTACACCAAAGACGAGATTCGTTATGTGGTGAACTACGCGCGTAATCTTGGCATTCGTGTTATTCCTGAAATCTCTTTACCAGGGCATGCTTCTGCAGTTGCTCATGCTTATCCAGAATTGATGTCTGGTGTCGGCGAGCAAGCTTACCCTCAGCAGCGTGGCTGGGGCGTGTTTGAACCACTGATGGACCCAACTAATCCAGAACTGTACACCATGCTCGAAAGTGTCTTTGATGAGGTGGTGGAGCTTTTCCCTGATGAGTACTTCCACATTGGTGGCGACGAGCCGAACTACAAGCAGTGGAAAGAAAACCCGAGCATTCAGAAGTTCATTGCTGACAATAACCTAGACGGTGAACGTGGTCTGCAATCTTATCTCAACACGAAAGTAGAAAAGATGCTTGAGCAGCGTGGCAAGAAAATGTCTGGTTGGGATGAGATCTGGCATAAAGATTTGCCGACTTCAATTGTTATCCAAAGTTGGCGTGGACACGACAGTATTGGTCGTGCCGCTAAAGAAGGGTATCAAGGGGTGCTTTCAACGGGCTATTATCTAGACCAGCCGCAACCGACAAGCTACCACTACCGCAATGACCCAATGCCAGCAGGTATTACCGTTGACGATAAACTGCATAGTGGTGAGCGATTCGCAACTTACGACTGGGTTAAACCGCGTAATAAAGGTGGCCCGCGTAAAGGTAATCTGACCATCATCGAAGCAAAAGATGGTACGTTCCGCGCGTTTACAGATTACAACGGTAAGTCTCGCCAAGAAGTTCATATTCTTGAATATGTGCCGGGCAAAGTGTTCCGCGGTCATTTCGATAACTTTATGTCCTACACCGAGTTCAACTATGAGTTTGCTGGTGGCAAGCTTAAGCCAAGTAGTTATCAGCTTATCGGTAACGTTCGCTGGCCTGCGACAGGTGAGCTAGTGGCAGGAAGTTCAATCAAGGGTTCTGTTATTCCTCAGCCAAACGGCGGCTACCCTGCTGAGCTAACCAAAGATGAACAGAAACTCATCTTGGGTGGTGAAATCACCATTTGGGGTGAAAATCTTGATTCAATGACCATCGAACAGCGTTTGTGGCCGCGTAGCTACGCGATTGCTGAGCGTTTGTGGTCTAGCCAAGAGCTTACCGATGAGCGCAGCATGTATCGTCGTATGAATGCGATGGATACGTGGTCTGAAGTCTCCGTTGGTTTACGTCATCACGCTGACGCCAACATGATGCTTAAGCGCCTCGCAAATGGTGCGGATGTGATGCCTTTGCAAACACTTTCTAAGTACATTGAACCTGCGCAGTATTACGCGCGTCACTGGGAGAAATGGATATCAACGCCGAACAAAGGCGATCTTTACAATCAATATGAACGCTTAAATCGCTTTGCTGATGCGCTACCTGTAGAAAGCCTGGCGGTATATCAGATGAATGATTTGGTTGAGGCGTTTGCTAAGGGTGATAAAGCCGCTCTAGATACATTGCAAGGCCATTATCAAGCGGTGAAGTTTGCAGCCACTCAGGCTAAGCCAATCTTTGCAGCGAATGTTGCGTCAGTTGATACGGTTGCAGTGGCAGACGCAAGTGTGCGAGTAGCAGACTTAGCCTTAACGTTAATTGAAACGGCTAAGCAAGGTCACCAAGTTCGCGCAACGGATGCGGCAGAGTATCAAGCATTGATTGATCAAAATGCCATCATCATTGATGAAACGATTGTCGCCATTGTTAAACCAACTGAGAGCTTACTTAAAACTCTGAGTAAATAATGGTTAAACCATTTGCCGCTAGCGCACGCTAGCGGCAAACTCCTTTTTATTTGGAAGTATTACAATGCAAGTAAGCGGTCACTTACGGTTTTTCATCGGAACCTACACTGATGCCCCGAGTCAGAGCCAAGGCATTGCTCAGGTCAGCTTAAATCCACAGACTGGTGAACTGACTCTCCTCGGCGATTTCTATCCTCTACGTAATCCTTCTTACCTCAAACAAACCCGCCAAGCCCTATATAGTTTTTCAGAAGTTGCTCAGCAAGACGGCGCACAACTTGTCTGTATGCAAGGAGGCATCAATCACGCGCTGCCCATTTTAGGCGACTATCCTTGTCACTTAGACGTTTGTGAGAATAACCAATACCTAGCCGTTGCCAACTACGGGTCTGGTGATGTCAACGTGTTTGCTCTTAGTGATGATGGAGTACCAAGAGAGCTGGTGATAACGTTATTTGAAGAGGGGAAAGGCCCCAATTTTGATAGACAAGCGTCCCCGCATGCGCACCAAGTCATGTTTCAGCGCACGGAAAAAGCGTTGGTAAGTGTGGATTTAGGCAGCGATGCCATCCGCTTCTATCACATTGAGCAAAACCAATTTCTCTTGCGACAAACGCTAGCTTTAACGCCTGGGTCTGGACCTCGCCATTTGGTGTTCAATCGCGCTGAAGATAAAGCTTATGTTGTGTGTGAGTTAAGTGAAACCTTGGTTGTGCTGACTAAAACAGACACTGGCTGGCAAGTGTCACAGCAGTCAGACTTAATCCCAAATGGGGAGAAAGGAGAAGCCGCGTCCGCGATTAAGTTGTCGCAAGACGAGAGGTTTATTTATGTGTCATGTCGACAGCAGAACGTGTTGAGCTGCTTTGATGTTTCGCAACCTACAGCGCAATGGCTTGGCTTAACCGATTGTGGCGGTGGTTTTCCACGTGATTTTACGATTAGCGATTGTGGCGAGTGGGTAGTCGTCGCCAATCAGCATTCCAACAACCTTACTAGCTTTCGTCGTGATTTGAAGACGGGAGCATTAGTCGCAACAGGATATCAGTGCCAAGTTGGCGCACCTGTCTGCGTAATTGAACAAAATAACGATTGAGAACAGTATGACAATTCACCGTATTAACCCTACAAAACGTTGGTCAGATGTAACGGTATTTAATGGCATTGCTCATTTTGTCGAAGTGGCTGAAACGGATACCTCCGCAGATATTAAGGGGCAAGTACAGCAGATTTTTGATCAAGCTGAGCAGAAGCGTAAAAGGTAACGAAGCCGCTACCTATTTTGATTGTGTTTTTAGCTTAAATTATTGTTTTTAAATGCTTCAACATAAGCTTTATCTTCACCCATTATGTGTTGACGTAGCTAGTTTTTGAGAAACTCCATCAGTTCATCACCAATGTCCTCTCTCTACGCGACGTTGAAACTCCAATTCTTGAGTATATAGCCTTCTGGCCGCCGCCGCTGTAACCCCCGCCCATGATTTGAAAGCGCGATTAAAGTTTGCCACATCACTATATCCTAGTTGAAAAGCAATACTGTCTATAGAGTCTGATGTCTCGAATAACAGTTGCTCCGCTGTATTGTATCGTGCTTTCTCTTTGATCGCTCGAAAGCTTGTATTGTGACTGTCCAAATAACGGTGGAGTGTCCTGCGTGTCGTGCCAAATAGAGAAGCAAGCCAATCTGCATTAAAAGAACGCAAATGTGAGTATGAGTTGGCGAGGAGTAAAATCTCCTGCAAATTATTGTTATTGCTTCTAGAAAAATGGAGCGGGGTAAAGTCGGGATTTAAAGGAAGTTCAATCGCAGAAAACTCTTGCTCGTAGATAAAAGAACACTTAGGGAAGAGCTTTTCACATTTTCTGCCTTGATGCTCGGACGTCATGAGCAGTACTACATTAGGCTGCCAATCTTTACCGAGCGTCTGCTTAAAAATACTTATTAGCAGAGATACTCGAAACCACTCTACTTGATCGTAGCCGGGAAATGTAGGACGAATAGTTGCGCTATGGCATAAACACCATTTGGAGTTTATCTTTTCCAGCCAATAGGACACGTGCCTACTAACGACACTTGAATGGCTGATAATTGACATAGTCAGTGACTCTAGTCCCTGAACAATATTAAGTTTGTCGGCTTTTGTGTTTGAAATAATGTTACCAGATTGCAGCCCAACCCTTGCTCCCAAGGTGTTATCTTTGGTTTTAAGCCGCATCAGATCTACAAACTTCGAAAAGTGCTCAATTGGTATCCATTGCTCGTAAAAATTAATCTCTGAAGGAAGAGACAGCCTATTTGCTTCTTTTTGCCATGTAATTCCATGCTTCTCGAGATAATAAATAAATAACAACATATTTTCTGTCGAAGTAAGCGATAGGTTTATCTGCTTACGCTTCATCTGCTGTTTTCTCACTTTGTCTCAAAATGACCTAATAGTAATAGTTACATACGGCTATATTCTTGGCAACTCGTCGTATAGCTGATTGCTTTACACCAGTTATCTACCTGTCCTAATTCAATTCGGAGAACAAGTATGGCCGATAACTCTAACAAAGCCGACTTAGGTCGACGCAAAGCGCTCACCATGTTAGCTGCTGGAGCCGCAAGTATTCCATTTATGAAAACTGCCGCGGCAGAGCTGACTTCAAATGACAAGAAGATCAAACTATTACCTAATGAAAGCGGGCCTTTTGATATCGTCATCGCTAGTGGTCGTGTTATTGATCCCGAAACTAAGCTAGATGCAATACGCAACGTTGGCATTAAAGGCAACCGAATTGCAGCAATTTCTCCTAACAAACTGAGTGGAAAAAAAATCATTGATGCTAGCAATTTGATCGTGTCTCCTGGCTTTGTCGACCTGCATTCCCACGGGCAGCAAATGCTGGGATCGTGGATGCAAGCTTTCGATGGTGTAACCACTCAATTGGAACTCGAATCCGGACTTTTCCCAATTAGTGACGCCTATAACCATATCGCGAGAGAAGGTCGCCCAACCAACTATGGTTTTGGCGTAGCCTGGACGTTCGCTCGTGCTATGGTGATGGATGACCGTGTTGGTCCTGCAGATGGGACTCTTGCTTGGTTTCAAAAAGCATTCAGTTACGATGGCTGGCAAAACACAGTCCCGAGTGAAGAACAGTTAGACCAGATCTTGGCGCATATTGAAACTGGTTTAAATGAAGGTGGGCTCGGCATCTCGATCAACTCGGGGTATGCACCGGGTATGGGCCGAAAAGAGTATTATCAACTCGCTCAGATGGCTAAAAAACACGAGGTTGCCACCTATACACATGACCGCTATATGAGCGTGCTAGAACCACAAAGCTCGTTTGAAGCTTTGGGAGAGCAAATCGGCTTGGCCGCCATTACAGGGGCACATATGCATGTGTGCCACATAAACAGTGTCGCCAACCGCGATCTAAAAGCAGCAACCGATCTTCTAAAACAAGCTCAGTCACAAGGCATTAATGTCTCCGTCGAGTCATATACTTACGGTGGTTTGTCTACAGCGATAGGCGCAGAGTTTATGCGCGGTCCAGAGTGGCTAGCCCGATTTGGCGCCACCGAGTACAGCGCAGTGGAATTTAATGGCGAACCGTTGAACAAAAAATCATTTAATGATCTTCAAAATGCTGAGCCTGGAGCGCCTATTGTCTTTCATTTCCTTCGTGAAGAAGAGTCTCAAGCAGATCAGGATTTACTGGATCTAGCGGTAATGTACCCAGGAGGTGCAATTGCTTCTGATGGCATGCCTTGGTTCAGGTTAGATGGCTCGATCATTGAAGACAATGTGTGGCCTGTGCCGGAAGAATCATTCAGTCATCCACGCTCTGCGGGGTGTTTCTCACGCTTATTCGCCCGCTGGGTTCGTGAAAGTAACAAGATTCCACTTATGGAAGCGATTGCTAAAGCAACGCTAATACCAGTGCAGATTGCCGAAGGAACGGCTTCGCAGTTGAAGAAAAAAGGGCGTATCCAAGTAGGGTGTGATGCCGATATTACTGTATTCAACTTAAACACCATTCAGGACAATGCGACCTTTACTAATCCGCGCCAGACATCTACAGGGCACGAATACGTAATAGTCAATGGTACGCCAATCATAGAGAAAGGCAGTCGCGTTGAAGATGTGCTTCCTGGCAAAGCCATTCGCAATATCTAAAACATTATATTTAGGGCGCCAGGTTCAGTTGGTGCTCCTTTTAGCTTCTAGAGGTAAATATGAATCAGCTTCCAACACCGGTAACCATACTTTCCGGCTTTTTAGGCGCAGGAAAAACCACGTTACTGAACCATATTTTGAGCAGCAAAGGTGACCTGAACATAGCGGTCATCGTGAATGACTTTGGTTCGGTGAACATCGATGCGGAGCTTGTTAAGTCACAAGACGAAACCATCATGCAGCTGGAAAACGGTTGTATCTGTTGTAGTCTTGCTGAAGGGCTCATTGTGGCCGTAATGCGAATACTGGCTATGGAAAACAGGCCTCAGCATATTATTGTTGAAACCTCCGGCATTTCAGAACCACTTGATGTAGCGCGAAAGTTTGATGATCCAGAGCTTAGGCAGTTGGCACCAATTAACGCCATTGTTACTACTGTCGATGCAGATAACATACTTGGTCTAGAGGGCCCCATGCTAGAGCTAGCCGTGCAACAATTGCTCGTAGCAGACATCATACTGGTAAACAAAACGGACCTTGTCTCAGAGGCACAATTGGAACAGGTACATCTATGGTGTACAGAGCATAACGCTGTTGCCAAACAAATTGACGTCTCCTTCGCTCAAGTTGACCTGCCGATTATTTTTGACAGCAGTTCAGATCTTGAACGCTCATTGCAGTCTGATCTTGATGAACAAAGCGAAGAGTCGGGCCATTTAAAGCACAGTTTTGAAACCTTTAGTTACCAAACAAAGCAGACACTCTCCATGCAGAAACTTTACCCTGCTCTAGAACGACTCTCTTTGGATATTTACCGCATGAAAGGGATCTTGAACCTTGAAGAGCGCGAAGACAGACAGTGTATTTTTCAATGTACCGGGCAACGAGCCACCGTTGTAGTTGGTGATGAATGGCCACAGCATGAAGGCACAAAGCAATCGCGATTGGTTTTTATCGCCCCTAAAGGAACACTAAATACCGAGGCTATCACTGAACTTTTAGACAAAGCGGTGGCATGACACCGCTTTACGATAAACCTAGCTACTGTCATGGTGTAATGTTTAGCGATTATTCGACTGAGCTTTAACGTACTTCTTAACTTTCTTCATTGCCATTTGACGCTTGAGAGGCGACAAATAGTCAATAAATAGATTACCAGAGAGGTGGTCTATTTCATGTTGCATGACAATGGCTAGGAACTCATTACTTTCAATCGTAATAGGGTTTCCTTCTCGATCAAGTGCAGACACTACCACTGAGGTATAACGCTCAACTTCAGCGTAGTAATCCGGCACAGACAGGCATCCCTCTTGGCCTTGCGCTTTGTTGTCACCGCTGATGACTTCTGGGTTAACTAAGATTAGTGGGTTATCTCGGCAGTCTGAAAGATCAATGACCACCACGGCCTCTTTGCGACCAACCTGAGTCGAAGCCAAGCCAATGCCATTGTCCGTTGCGTAGAGGGTTTCTAGCATATCGTCGATCAACGTTTGTACTGTCGATACATCAGTGACTTTTTCTGCTTTTACTTTAAGCCTTGGGTCTGGAATG
>ENA-OWNT01004791-OWNT01004791.1-seawater-metagenome-genome-assembly--contig:-NODE-4791-length-11579-cov-3.670579_pt1 | contig 11579 bp, 6 predicted proteins | sample MGYA00238136_ERZ651165 | MGnify/ENA primary metagenome ERZ651165 (study PRJEB26861, sample SAMN08777766) | seawater metagenome | isolation source: coastal seawater | place: USA: Florida | collected... | reverse complement strand
GCGTCTTCATGGTCTTCTACTACTTCACGGCCGGTGCGATCGCGGTCTTCTCGCTCTTCTGCAACGCGCTCCTGATCATGGGCATGGTCGTTCTCGGCAACGTCACCATGACGCTCCCTGGTATCGCGGGCATCATCCTGACGTTCGGTATGGCCGTGGACGCCAACGTGCTGATCTTCGAACGCATCCGCGAAGAGCAGCGAGCGGGGCTCGACCTTCGGCCCGCGATCCGCCTTGGCTACTCCAAGGCGCTCTCCTCGATCGTTGACGGCAACGTCACCAACCTCATCGTCTGTCTCGTGCTGGCCAACATCGGCACGCAGGAGATCAAAGGCTTTGCGATCACGCTGTCTATCGGGATCATCACTTCCATGTTTACAGCGATCCTGGTTACTCGTGGTCTGGTTAACCTGACCTACGGTGGTCGTCAGCTGAAAAAACTGTCGATCTGAGGAGCGGATGATGTCTACAGAAAATAAAGTGATCGATTTTATGGGTTATCGCAAAATTGCGATGATCTTCTCCTTTGTTCTAATGCTTGCATCTATTGGCTCTCTGGCAGTCAACGGACTTAAGTTCGGTCTGGACTTTACTGGTGGTACCCTGGTTGAGGTGGCTTTTGAACAGGCTCCTGAACTTGAAAGCCTGCGTACACAGCTTGAAGCCGAAGGCTTTGAGGACGTAACGGTACAGAACTTTGGTTCTGATCGTGATGTGCTGGTGCGTCTGGCTCAGGGCTTCTCACCGACCGTCGGTGATGAAGTGCTGACAGCGATCAAGAAAAACGACGCCTACAACGTTGAGTTAAAGCGTGCTGAGTTTGTGGGCGCGCAGGTGGGTGAGGAGCTGCTGGTTCAGCGCTCGGGCGGTGGCGAGGTCGGTGCCGAAGGGCTTCTCGATGACCACGCGGCGCCAGGCGTCGGGGCTGTGGGGGGCGCACTGGAGCATGCCCTGCTGGGACAGCGACGCCACCACGGGCCCGAAGAGCTTGGGGGCCAGGGCGAGGTAGAACAGGCGACCCGCCTCGCTCGAGGTGGAGCCGGTGCGCTCGATCAGCGCATCCAGCTGGGCCTTCAGGGTGGCCATGTTCTCCGGCCGCGCGGCATCGGACGCCACCCAGTGGAAGGACGGAGCGAAGGACTCGAAGGGCCCACGCAGGTGCTCGGGGAGGGCGGCGGCGAGCTCCTCGCGCCACTGCTCCGAGGTCTTCTCGGATCGGGACACCCCCACGACCTGGATGGGGGTGGTGAAGGCGCCGTCCCGATGGTTTCGCGTCAGCGCGGGGACGAGCTTGCGCGAGGTGAGATCGCCGGAAGCACCGAAGATCACCAGCTGGTCGGTGCGGGACGTGCTGCGGGACATGGACCCTCCGGCGGCACTGTACACACCCCGCGGTTCGGGGGGCCGGGAGGGGGAGGGGAACCGCGACTGTAAGCTGCTGTCCTTCCTGCCCGTGAGTGGACCCCGGAGAGTCGACATGCGCGCGTCCCACCTTTCGCTGGCCCTGCTCGGGGGCTTCACCTTCGGGTGCGGCCTGCCTGCCGAACCTCCCAGCGCGCCCGAGAAGGTCGCACCGGCGCCCCCCGCCCCGCGGCCCGCCCAGTTCGAAGAAGACGACGAGCTGACAGGGCTTCGGGTGCATCTGCGTTCGGTGCGCGACACGCCCACCGGCGACGCCGACGGCTCCCCACCGCCGCCGGCCGAGCCGCCCCGGCCCCTCGACGAGGCGGCTGTCGATGCGCTGCTGGGCCGCGTGCCGCCCCTGGTCGTCGTGCCGGATGACCAACTGGACTTCCGCGTCCGCAAGGGAAGCCCCCCGCCGCCCATGTCGGGGGACGACGTCCAGGCGTCCTTCCCGGCCCGTCCCAGCGACGCCCCGCAGATCTCGGCCGGCCCGGTGCATGTGGTGCGCTCCTCACCGGAGGGCGAGGTGCCGCTGGCTCCGCGCGTCAGCGTCACCTTCGACCAGCCGATGGTGGCGCTCACCACCCAGGACGAGGCGGCCAAGACGGTTCCCATCACCCTGGAGCCGCAGCCCGAGGGGTCGTGGCGTTGGCTGGGCACCCGGACGCTGGTGTTCGACCCCGCAGAGCGGATGCCCCAAGCCACCGAGTACACCGTGACCATCCCCGCGGGCATCACGTCGGTGGCGGGCACCGAGCTGTCGGAGGCCACGAGCTTCACCTTCGGGACGCCGCCGCCCACGCTCCAGGACAGCTGGCCTCACGGTGATGGCCACCCCCTGCAGCCGGTCATCGGGCTGTACTTCGACCAGGCCGTCGACGCGGACGCCGTGGTCCAGCATGTGTCGCTCTCCGGAGGGCGCGCGTTGCGCCTGGCGGACGACGCCGAGCGGGAGGAGGTGCCCCAGCTGACCTGGCGTCGCGACGTCGCCGAGGACCAGCTCGTGCTGCTGACCCCCGCGGAGCCCCTGCCGCCCTCGACCCAGGTCACCTTGAACATCCCCGCGGGGCTGGTGGGGCTGGAGGGGCCCCGCCCCACGACGGCGCGCAGCTCGCTCAGCTTCCGCACCTACGACCCTCTCCGCATCGACGACCACCGCTGCGGCTGGGACGACACCTGCCCGCCGAACCAGGTGTGGACGGTGGACTTCAACAACGCCCTGGAGGAGGAGCAGGACCTCAGCGGCGTCACGGTGAGCCCCGAGCTGCCGGGTCTCCACGTGGATGCCCGGGGGGGCATGTTGACGGTGTCGGGCGCCTTCGAGGCCCGCACCCGCTACACCCTCACGGTGCCGGCCACCATGAAGGACCGGTTCGGCCAGACCCTCGGCCGCGACAAGCGCCTCGTCTTCCAGGTGGGGCCCGCACGGCCCACGTTCGACGCGGCCGGTCACTCCTTCGTGGTGCTCGACCCCAACGGCGGGGGCACCTGGCCCGTCTTCACGACGAACCATGCCCAGCTGAAGGCGACGGTCCATCGGGTGGACCCGGGAGATTGGCCCGCCTGGCGCACCTACCGCGATCGGTATCGCTACGACGACGACACGCCGGGCCGGCTGCCGGGGGAGGCGGTGCGGAACCAGACCCAGCGCATCGAGAACGCGCCGGACGAGCTCGTCGAGACCGCCATCGACCTGTCGGAGTACCTGAACGACGGCGGCTATGGCCACTTCGTGGCCCTGGTGCAGCCGCAGCCCCAGCCTCGGAGTCGGTGGGACCGGACCTACGAGATGGCGTGGGTGCAGGTCACGCGGCTGGGCCTCCATGCCTTCGTCGACGGTGACGAGGTGCTGGTCTGGGTGAGCGACCTGGCCACCGGCGACCCGCTGGAGGGCGTCAGCGTGGCCCTCGATGCCCCCGGCCGGGCCGACCTGCTCGAGGTGGCCACGGGCGCCGATGGCCTCGCTCGGTTGCCCCTGGTGGAGGGGGTCGAGTGGCTGGTCGCGACCCGCGGCGACGACGTCGCCATCCTCCCCGCGACCCCCGACTACGGTAGCGGTGGCTGGCATCCGGTCTCGAGCGAGGCGGGCATGCGCTGGTTCGTGGCCGACGACCGCGGGCTGTACAAGCCCGGAGAGACGGCCCACGTGAAGGGCTGGCTGCGCCGCGTGACCCCGGGTCCCGAGGGGGACCTCGTCCTCCCGACCGACCCGGAGCAGGTCGAGGTCCAGTGGCGACTGATCGGATCGAGGGGCAACGAGCTGGGCAAGGGCACCGAGGCCCTGTCCGAGCAGGGCGGCTTCGACCTCACCTTGGAGATCCCGGGGGACGCCAACCTCGGCGACGCCTGGCTCCACCTTTCCACGGTGGACGGAAGCCATCGCCACCGGGTGCCCATCCAGGAGTTCCGCCGACCCGAGGTGGAGGTCTCCGCGACCGCCGACCGCGACCGATTCGTGCTCGGAGAGGAGGCCACGGTCGAGGCGCGCGCGGCCTACTTCACCGGCGGGGCGCTGCCGGATGCCGCCGTGACCTGGAGGGTCCACGCCACCGACGCTGGCTGGCGGCCGCCGGGCCACACCGGCTTCTCCTTCGGTACCTGGGCGCCTCGCTGGTGGAGCTGGCGAGGGCCCATGGCGGTGGACGGTGAGGAGATGGGGCCGTGGACCCACCTCGGGCGAACCGACGCGACAGGGCGTCATCGCCTGGGCCTCCACGTGGAGGCCATGGGGCCGCCGCGGGCCCGCACCCTACGGGTCGAGGGCACCGTGGAGGACGTGAACCGCCAAGCCTGGACCGGGGCCGACACCCTGGTGGTGCACCCGGCCGCGGTCGCGGTGGGCGTGCGCTCGGAGACGAGCTTCGTCGAGCCCGACGAGCCCATGGCGTTGCGCTTCGTCGTGGTGGACCTCGACGGCGCCGTGCAGTCCGAGCGTCCCGTCGAGGCTGTGCTGGAGCGCCTCTCGGGCTGGTGGGACCCTTCGGCGGAGGAGGTGGACCGCTGTCAGGCCGTCACCGATGACGAGGGGCTCGCGGGCTGCGACTTCACGGTCGACGTGGGCGGTAGCTACCGCGTGCGGGCAGAGACCCGCGACGACCTGGGCCGGCCGACCACCAGCGAGACGCGGGTGTGGGTGAGCGGCGCCGAGCGGGCGCCCAGTCGGAACGTCACGCTGGAGCAGGTGCAGCTGATCCCGGAGACCGACGAGGTGGCCCCCGGGGACACGGCGCGGGTCCTGGTCAGCGCGCCGTTCGCGCCCTCCGAGGCCGTGATCACCTGGCGGCGAAGCGGGCTGCTTCACACCGAGCGACGCCGCCTGGAGACGGCGAGCACGACGGTGGAGCTGCCCATCACGAATGCGCATGCGCCGGACCTGACCCTGCAGGTCGACCTGGTGGGGCAGGCCGCCCGCACCGACGACGACGGCAACGTCCTGCCGGACAAGCCCAAGCGCGTCGCCCATGCGACGGGCACGCTCACGATGAAGGTGTCGACGGCCCAGCGTGCGCTGGCGGTGGAGGTCGTGCCGGCCGCCGATGCCCTGGCCCCCGGCCGGGACACCGAGCTGTCGGTCGTCGTCACCGACGCGCGGGGTGAACCGGTGCCCGGGGCCGAGGTGGCGGTCGTGGTGGTGGACGAAGCGGTGCTCGCGCTCAGCGACTATCGGCTGCCTGACCCGATGGACCTGTTCTACACGGCGAGGGGAGCCGGGGTGACCGACGTGCGCCTGCGGCAGTGGGTCGCCCTGGCGGACCCCGACCGGGCCGAGGCAGCGACCGCCCTGGTGCCCCTCGGTCGCACCGGCACGGGCTCGGGAGGTGGTGGCTATGGTGGCGTGCCGCGCTCCGAGCCGGTGGCCCCCGACGAGGCCCGTACCCGTGGGTTCGACATGAAGTTCGAGGTCGCCGCGGGCGAGGCGAGCGAGTGGTCGGACGACAAGGACATGGGCGGCGCGCTCCTCCTCGACGGCAACGTCGGTGGGCTGCTCGGCAAGCGAAACAACCAGGCGGCCGCTCCGTTGGTGGCGGTGCGGGAGGACTTCTCCGCGACGGCCCTGTTCGCGCCAGCGGTCGTGACCGATGCCTCCGGTCGGGCGTCGGTCCCCTTCACCCTGCCTGACTCGCTCACCCGCTACCGTGTGACCGCCGTCGCCGTGCACGGGGGCACCCAGTTCGGGCAGGGCGAGTCGGCCATCACCGCGCGTCTCCCGCTCATGGTGCGACCCAGCCTGCCCCGCTTCCTCAACAGCGGGGACCAGGCCGAGCTCCCCGTGGTGCTCGAGAACCAGACCGACGAACCGCTGGATGCTCGGGTGGCCATGGGGGTCACCAACCTCGCTCTGATCGACGCGGTGGGGCCGACCCTCCAGCCGTCGGGCGCAGATGCTGGCGGCTGGCGCGTGACGGTGCCGCCCCGCGACCGAGTGGAGGTCCGCTTCCCGGCGGCGACCGCCGAGGCGGGCACCGCGCAGGTGCAGATCGTCGCGACGGCGGGGGCGCACCAGGACGCCGCTCGTCTGGAGCTTCCGGTGTACACCCCGGCGACCTCCGAGGCCTTCGCCACCACCGGGAGCCTCACCGACCGCGGGCTGCAGCTCCCCGTCGACATCCCCGACGACGTGTGGAAGGCCTACGGTGGCTTGGAGGTCACGGCCTCGAGCACCCAGCTGCAGGCGCTCACGGATGCCATCATCTACCTGACGACGTACCCCTACGAGTGCAACGAGCAGGTCGCGAGCCGGCTTCTCTCCGTGGCCGCCCTCCGTGACGTCCTCACGGCCTTCGAGGCCGAGGGCCTGCCGGCCCCGGCGGATCTGGAGGCGCTGGTCGAGGCCGACCTCGACCGGCTGGTGCGGCGTCAACACCCGAACGGGGGCTTCGCCTTCTGGCGGCGGGGCGAGACCCCCTGGCCCTTCCTCTCCATCCACGTCGCCAGCGCCTTCGCGGAGGCTCGCGCCGCTGGGTACACCGTCGACGACCGGGCCTGGTCCCAGAGCCTCACGCACCTGCGGAACATCGACCGCCACATTCCCTTCTGGTACCACCCCGACACGCGCCGCTTCCTGCGCGCCTTCGCGGTCGACGTGCGACGCCGCATGGGCGACAGCGACCTCGCGGAGGCCCGTCGTCTGCTCGGGGCCGTGAAGGTGGAGTCCCAGCCCCTCGAGGTGCTCGGCTTCCTGCTACCGACCCTGCACGAGGGCGGGCGGAGCAGCGACGTCGACCGCATCCTGCGTCACCTGGGCAACCGCGCCACCGAGACCACCGCCGGGGCCCACTTCGTCACCAACTACGACAACGGCGCCCACGTGCTGCTGCACAGCAGCCGGCGAGCCGACGGGATCTTGCTCCGGGCCCTCCTCGAGGTCGCCCCGGACGACGAGCTGCTCGACAAGGTGACCCGCGACCTGCTGGCCCACCGCACGGCGGGTCGATGGGGCAGCACCCAGGAGAACGCCTTCGTGCTGCTGGCCCTCCGCGCCTACTTCGACGAGCGGGAGAAGGAGACGCCGGACTTCGTGGCCAAGGTGTGGCTGGGCGACGGCCTCGTGGGCGAGCACCCCTTCCAGGGGCGATCCACCGAGCGCTACCACGTCGACGTGCCCCTCTCCGCTCTCGACGACACCCAGACCCTCACCATGCTCCGGGACGGCGGTGCCGGGCGCATGTTCTACCGCCTGGCGCTCCGCTACGCGCCCGAGAGCCTCGACCTCGCCCCAGCCGACCGCGGCTTCGTGGTGGAGCGTCGCTACGAGGCGGTGGACGACCCGGCTGACGTGACGCAGGACGCAGAGGGCACCTGGCACATCCGTGCGGGGGCGACGGTGCGGGTGACCGTGTCGATGATGGCGGAGAGTCGGCGCTACCACGTGGCGCTGGTCGACCCCCTGCCCGCGGGGCTGGAGGCGACCCATCCCGAGCTGGCCACCTCCGGGACGCTGCCCGAGAACCCGCTGGACGTGAGCGGCGGCGGTCGTGGTGGCTTGTTCTGGTGGTGGTCGCGGACTTGGTACGAGCACGAGAACCTTCGCGACGAGCGGGCCGAGGCCTTCACGAGCCTGCTCTGGCCCGGCGTGCACGAGTACAGCTACATCGCCCGTGCCACCACCCCCGGCCGCTACGTCGTGCCGCCCGCCAAGGCCGAGGAGATGTACAGCCCCGAGACCTTCGGCCGGTCGGGCACGGCGAAGGTCATCGTGGACTGAGGGCTACCGAGACGAGCGCCGCTTCGATCGACCCTTGCACGGGGCGGCATGGCCGGTGGCGGCTTGGGCACGCATGCGCGTGATCTCGGCCTCGGTGAAGCCCACCCGCCCGCGGGCGGCGTGCTCGCACTTGCCGCTCATCATCATTCGGTCTTGGGTGGCGGCTTCGCAGCTCGTGTGCTGCAGCCCCAGGGCGTGCCCGAGCTCGTGGGCCCACTTCCGCGTGGCCAGCTTCCCGCCACGCTTGGTTCGCGCGGCCACGAAGGCGGCGCCCATGCCGGCGGGTTCATCGGCGGCACACTGGTAGGCGCCCCCGATGCCGACGGGGTCGAGTCGGTTCAGCACGTACAGATCGAATCCCTCGGCCCCGAGCCGATGCGGCGCCGAGCGCATGGCCCGGAGTGCCCCGCGGCGCTGGCTGCGGTCGGTGATGGCGGACCGGTAGGCCGCCTCCGCTCCGGGGCGGTCGACCACCACGGACTCGATCTCCCACACGATCCCCGCGGGGGCGAAGGCGCGGTTGATGTCGGCGAAGCGCTGGCGGAGCTCCTCGGCGCCCACCGAGCGGGCACTGTCGACCGCGGCGTCCGGGGCGGCGATCAGGTGCACCCGCACGGGCAGGTGGATCGGGTCGGCGCCTAAGGCGGCGCTGAGGAGCAGGAGCAAAGCAGTAAGCACATCTCCAGTGTAACGGCAGGTCGGGCCGTCTTGTTCCCGAGCATGGTCGTGGCATGGTCATGGGGAGGAGGGGCCATGGTGCGTTGGACGGCGGGCTGGATGGTGATGATGACGCTGGCGGCGTGCGGCGAGGACCGCCCCGTGAGCACCACGGAGTACGACACCACGTGCGACGAGATCGCGGCGACCACGGGCTGCGAGGCCTACGACGCGTGCTGCACCGAGGCGGTCTTCCTGGAGGATGGGGAGGAGGTCGAGCGGCGGGAGGACAGCTGCTGGTTCGAGCACGCCGACGTGGTGTACGACTGCTCCGCCCCCGCGAACTGCACCGATGCCGGCGCCGCCGTTCGGGCCGCAGCCTGCCCGGGCTGAGGAGGTAGACATGTGGTGGTGTCTGCTGTGGCTGGCGTGTTCCAGCTCTTCGCCCCGGTGGGCTCCGGTGGAGGTCGAGGGCCCAGCGGTCGACGCGGGCAGCTTCGCCCGCACCCTGGAGAATGTGCCCGAGGCCTCCTGCAGCATGCGCCCGCGGTTGCTGTCGGTCGCCCTGGCGGATGCCGCCGGGTCGCGCCTGACCGACGGCGAGAAGCTCTGGCTGCGGGTGTGGGCGGGGGACGAGGAAGCCGACGACGCCGTCCGGAGCGCTCGCTCGGCCGTCTGTGCCGAGGCCCCAGCGGCGTCTCCCTCCGCGGGGGAACGTGGCGCCGCGCTGCGGGCGCTGGACGCCGCCTGCGCGGTGTCGGAGATGGGGCTGCTCAGCACCGAGGCCCTGGCGGAGGCGGAGACACCGGACGCCGCGCTGCTCGGGTCCCATGTCTACCGAGAGCTGGTGGGCGGGGGGGCGGAGGAGGCCGATGCCCGGCGTGTCGGGGAGTGGATCGCGGGCCTGTCCCACGAGGTGCGACGCCCCGTGGCGGGTAGGCTCCGGGCGTCGTCCCTGCCGGTGGTGGCCGAAGGGGGCGAGGTGCGGGGCTGCCGCTGCCAGCCGGTGGTGTATCTGTCGTCGTCCGGGCTGACCCTCGATGGGGAGCCGATCCCGGTGACCGAGGTGGCCGAGCGCACGGCCACCTGTGCCAACGCGCTAGAGGCGCCCGGCGCGAGGAGGGCAGGGCCAAGTTGTCGGCGAAATAGGCCGATGGATCGCCGTCCTAGAGGCGCCCGGCAGCGAGCAGGAAGGGGCCGAGCTCCTCGGTGGTGTGGGTGGCGCCGCGGTCCGAGGCCAGGTGGTAGATCGCCTCCGCTGCCCGCATGCTGCCGTCGTCGTCGCCTGCGTCGCGACGGGCTTTCATGGTCTCGAAGGCATCGAGGAGGGCGAGGGGGCCGAACAGCCCCTTCAGGAGGCGGTCGAGGCGCTCGATCCGCTCGATGGCCTCGCCGTCGTCGGTGTGGCGGACCTGTTCGAGGGCCACGTTCCACAGGTGCAGCGCGTCGCTCTGCCCTTCGTTGATGGCGTCCATGGCGGCGTGGATGGCCTCTCCGACGGCGACGTCCTCCTCCCGCAGGGGCACCCCCCAGGCGAGGGCGCGGTGCATGAGCAGGCGCTCGGCCCGGCTTCGCGCGAAGTGGCCGGGGGGCAGGTGGGCGGTGGCGTCGAGGGCCCGCAAGACGTGCTCGGCCGAGGCGGTCAGCTCCCCCACGGACTCCAGGACCAGAGCCAGGGCGGTGTGGACCTCACCCTCCAGCACCGGGTCCTCCGTCGGGAGGAGGTCTTCGAACACCGCCTGGGCGGTGGTCGGGTCGCCGGCGGCTCGTAGGTGGGCCGCCTCCATCACACGCGCCCAGCGACGCTTGTGGGCGGCCTCCAGGAGCATGCCTGGTGGGCCGAAGGCGCGGACCGCGAGGGTCTCGGTGCGGTTCCGAAGGGGATGGAAGGGGACCAGCTCCGCCCGAAGGGTCACCAGGGCGTCCCGAACCTGTCCGGCTGCGGCGGGGCTCGGGGTCTCGAGCAGGGGCTCCAGCGATGTGATCATCGCCTCGAGGTCGTCGTAGGGCATGGGCGCAGTCTATGTCAGCGGTGGGGCACACACCCGAGGCGAGCCGGGGCGTCACCGTGATGTGACCGCCATGTCGCTCCATGTGATTCCATTCCCCTGGTCGGGCGCGAGACGCCCAGGGAGGAATCATGGATCTGATCGGAACGCTCGCAGGTGCCCTCGGTGTGGAGTCCAAGGCCGCGGAGGCCGTCGCCGGGGCGGTCATGGCCAACGTCAAGGGCCAGGTGGCCGACGGCACGGAGGGGGACGCGGTGGAGGCGTCGCTGGATGCCGCGGTGCCCGAGATGGAGGGCTGGATGGCCACCGCCCAGGAGGTCGCCTCGGAGAACGACGACCAGGCCGAGCTCGGGGGCCTCGGCGGGCTGCTGGGGATGGCCAACAGCGGCATGGGTCAGCAGCTGCTCGGCGCCGTCGCCGGGCCGTCCGCCCAGAACGCCGCGCTGCTGGCGGGGGTGCTGGGCACCTTGGGCCTGGACTCCACCAAGGCCACCATGGCGGCACCCTTCGTGCTTCAGTTCCTCCAGAGCCGCATGGACAAGGGGACCCTGGACCAGGTGTTGTCCGTGGCGCCGATGCTCACCGGCAAGACGCCGGAAGGGGGGGCTACCGGCGGCGTGATGGGGGCGCTGGGCGGGCTGTTCGGCAGCTGACGGCGCGGCGGGGCGCCGACCGAGCTACGGCGCGCCCATGCCGTCGTCGAGGGGGGCGTCGTCGCCTTGGGGCTCGGCCTCGCCCTCCTCTTCGCCGTCGTCCGTGACGTAGCCGAGCATCTCGAGCTGCTTCTTCATGGCCGCCGCGCCCTTGGTCTTGCCGCGGTCCTCGATGTTGTCGGGGATGTCGGCGGTGTCTTCGTCCCACTTGGGGAACTCGGCGTACATGGCGTGGAGGCGGTCGGCCAGGGCCTGCACCCGCGCCGGATCGGACGCGGAGAGGTCGTTCTCCTCGTGGGGGTCGTGGCCGAGGTGGTACAGCTCGTGCTTGAGGACCTCGTCGGAGTTGAAGTCGAGGGTCTCGATGAGCTTGTAGTCTTCCCAGGCGACGGAGCGGTACTTCTGGGCCCACACGTCCTTGCCGAGGTCCGGGAACTTTCGCTGGACCCGGCCGAAGCCGAGGCGGTCGATGGAGATGGACTCGGTGAACATGGCCTTCGCGCGGGCGCGGAGGTCCGTCAGGTTGCCGGGGGCGATCTGCTGGGCGCCCTCGGGCTTGGGAAGGCCCGCGACGTCGACCAGGGTGGAGTAGATCTCCAGGTTGCTCACGGCCTTGGCCACGCGCTGGGGCTTGAACTTCCGCGGGTAGGC
>ENA-OWNT01004790-OWNT01004790.1-seawater-metagenome-genome-assembly--contig:-NODE-4790-length-11580-cov-6.568634_pt1 | contig 11580 bp, 7 predicted proteins | sample MGYA00238136_ERZ651165 | MGnify/ENA primary metagenome ERZ651165 (study PRJEB26861, sample SAMN08777766) | seawater metagenome | isolation source: coastal seawater | place: USA: Florida | collected... | reverse complement strand
CGTTTGCCCGCGTCTGCTGGTGCGAGCAGCCCGAGACCGGCAGGTTCGCCCACGAAAGGCCCACGGGGAGGCCGATCGCGTCCTTGACCCGGATCACGTAGGCGATCTCGGCCTGCGCGGCCCAGCTCACCTCGCCCGTGGATCCGTCGTCGGTCAGCTTCCCGACGCTCGATCCTCCGCCGCCCCCGGTCATCAGCAGGCGCCGCTGGGTGAATGGGTCGTCGGTCCCTGATGCCGAACCCGCTCGCTCGGCCCGGAGCTGCTCCTTGCGCAGTCGGGCCTGCTCCTTGGCGAGTTCCGCATCCTTGCGCTCCGCCTCGGTTGCTGCCCACTCGGCCTGGCGGCGCTCCTCTTCGAGTCGCTCGCGCTCCTCACGCTCTGCCCGCTCGGTGGCTTCAGCACGCTCCCGCTCGGCGGCCTCGCGGCGCTCCGCCTCCCGGCGCGCGACCGCGTCCGCGTCCGCGGCCTCCTTGGCAGCCCGCTTCTCAGCGTCCGCGGCCTCCTTGGCAGCCCGCTTCTCGGCCTCCGCGGCCTCCTTGGCAGCCCGCTTCTCGGCCTCCGCGGCCTCCTTGGCAGCCCGCTTCTCGGCCTCGGCGGCTTCGCGCGCGGCCCGCTCTTTCGCATCGCGGCGCTCGCGCTCGGCCTGCTCGGCCGACTCCTGGGCCTCCCGCTCGGCGCGTTCCCGCTCTTCCCGCTCCGCACGCTCCGCGCGGGCGAGAGCGTCGGCGCGCTCCTGCTCTTCACGCTCCTTCGCCTCGCGCTCCTTGCGCTCGGCCTCCTCGGCCGCGAGCCGCTCGGCCTCGGCGGCCTCCTGCTCCCGCGCCTTGGCTTGCGCGGCGGCGTCGTTCTCGGCCGCCGCGAGCTGCTCGGCCGCGGGGGAACCGCCGGCTTCGATCAGGGCGACGCGGGCGTCGTAGTTCTTGCGGGTCTTGCCACCGTCCTTCGGGAGCTCCCAGGCGTCGGCCTTCGACGCGTCGAGCTCCCCGCCTCCCAGGTCGACGATCGCGTCGCCGATCCAGTAGCGACCGTTGGGCAACAGCACCCACTGCACCGCCACCTTCTCCTCGACACCCTCGGCGATCACGACCGGCAGCCGATCGGTGAACTCGCGAAGCAGCGGGTCCGACGAAGGCGGGTCGGCCAGGGGAGGCAGAGGGGCGCCGCGGGAGGGCGCGCGAAGGCGAATGGCGCTGAAGTGGCGCTGGATGTACTCGCGGCGCTTCGCGATGCGCTGGTCCCACACCGAATCCGGCCCGGGATCCCACGAGAACGAGCTCTTGCTGGCCTTCTCGGCGTCCGACAGCCACATCCAGGCGGCCATCGCGTTGCGACGCTCCCACCAGAGCGCGGCGATGGCGTAGTAGACCTCTGCGGCGTTCTTTCCGTCCTGCGTGGCGAAGGCCTTCTTGAAGGCTTCCTCCGCCTTGCGGAAGTTGCCCGCCTCCATGAACGTCCACCCCTGCCCGACGAGGCCCCGGTACTCCTGGGCTTCCGCCGCCGACGGCACGATCACGAGCGACAGCGCGAGCAGCGCTGCCCCAAGGATCCGCACGATCGGAGAGGTGAGGTTCAAGCGGGACTCAGAGCCGGAGCTGGATGCCCAGGACGGCCTGGATGTCGACGTAGGCGTTGGCCTTGCCGTTGTCTTCCTTCGAGAAGGCCGCGGGCTCCGACGCCGCGGTGTCGGCGTAGGCGCCCTCGTTCCAGCCGTCCAGCGTGCCGTCTCCGTTGGAGATCGACTCGCCGTAGTCCACGTTCGCCGGGTCACCCCAGAGCGGGTTGGCCCAGGAGGGGCCGCCGTGCACACCCACGAACAGGCGCGGGCGCCGCTTCCCCTTCACGATGGCGGGCGACACGATCGCGTCGATGCCGATGCGGAAGCCCGCGGCGATGGCCGGCACGAGGAACTCGCCGCTGACGATGGTGGCGGGCGCGGTGTCGGTCCCGCTGACCACGATGGTCTCGTCGGCGAAGTAGTAGGCGTTCTGGTAGCTGACGTGGAAGCCAACGCGGGGCGAGAGGTCGATCTTCCCGACCGTGAACTCCAGGCCCGCCTGGACCATGCCGCCGACGTTCAGCCGCGGGAGCCCGCCGCGCTCGAAGAAGTCACTGTCCTTCTGCGGCGGCTGCTGCGCACCCACCTGGAGGAGCGGACCCACGTTGATGACGAGTGAGTTGCCCGAGGCGAACTGGATGTGAGGGCCGAAGCCCAGATGCAGCACGCCCAGACCCGCGGTCGTCCGCGTCGTGGTCTGACCGGCCCGCACGCCACCGCCGAAGGCGATCTCCACCCCGAGCGTCGCGAACGTCGTCGGCGCCACCTCGATGATCGTGTCCTTGCCACCGATGATCTTGAGCTGCTCGCCGTCGATCTCGTACTCGCCGACGGGCAGCCAGTAGCTGCCGCTGCTGATGCCGATCTGCCCCATCGTCAGGCGCGTCTTCTCGTAGTACGCCTTCTGCTCCGGGTCGTCGATGTCGCTCAGGTTCTTCACCTTCACGCCACGCGCCGAGAGCTTGCCGGAGCCGCCCGTCGCCTCGTAGACGACGCGACCGTAGGCGCGCTTGAGCCGATACAGCTGGGCCTGCATCTGAGCCGCTTCCGGGCCCTTGGCGAGCTCGCGGCCCTTCTCCAGGGACCAGACCAGCGACTCGAGGTCCTTCAGCTTGACCGAGATCTCCTGGATCAGCTGCCAGGCCTTGAGCTGCTTGGCGCCCTGGGGGTCGTTCACGACCGCCTTGAGTTCGGTCAACGCCTTCGGCAACAGCTTGTTGCGATAGAAGGAATTGGCCTGGGCCATGTGGTACTGCCAGCTGTCCTGGGCCTGTGCAGGCGCAGGTGCCATCACGAGCAGGCTCAGCGCTGCAACGCTGGCGAGCATCACCACGAGTACACGACGGATGTCAGGCATGCGGTCCCTCGGCTCTGCGCGAATGCGTCTCGGGCCCCCCGCTGGCCCCGGTCCCCGCTTCGAGCAGACGGAGATGATACCGGAGTCGGACGCAGGACGGGTCGTGCAGCGGCCGGCCCAAGCAGACGAGGCGCCCCCTGAAGGGAGCGCCTCGCCGAGAAACGGCTGCGGATCAGCGCCTCCGGGGCGCCGAAGGCCGCGCTCAGCGCGGGATGTCGTAGACGAACAGCTTCAGCCAGGTCTTCTCGTCCTTGGCCTCGAGGCCCTGGCTCGTGAAGAACAGGCGCCACTGCCCGTCGATGACCTTCATGACCGGATCCCGGTTGTTGAAGGTCTTCGTGTCGAGGATGCGCGGCGCGCCGCCGTCGATGGGGAAGATGGCGATGGGATCGCCCTTGTCGGGGTCGTCGATGACCGCGATGACGCCCTTGCCGTCCGGGGTCCAGGAGCAGGCGCCCTTCGTCGGGATGCGCACGTTCGGCCCGATGTTGCGCGGCGTGCTGCCCGGACGCGCGTCCGTGACCCAGAGGCCGAACTTCATGACGGAGTCCGTGGCCTTGTTCGACAGGAACGCCACCTTCGTGCCGTCGGGGGAGAAGGACGGCCGGGTGCTGTCCTTGCCCGAGAAGTTCACCAGCTGCAGCGAGCTGAACAGGTTGACGTCCAGCACCATCACCTGGCTCTCACCCTTGCCGGCGCGCACGAACGCCACCTTGTCCCCCTGCGGGGACCAGGACGGGTAGATCTCGGCGTGGACCTCGTCGAACGTCAGCTGGAGCTCCTGGCCCTCGTCCCAGAGGTACAGATCGCCGTTGCCGGTCCGGTTCGACGTGAACACGAAGCGCCCCGTCGTGGGGTCCCAGGTGGGCTCCTTGTTCACGCCATCATCGATGAGCGCGGACCAGCCGTTCACGTACACCGCCTGGGAACCGTCCGAGTCGCTCACCGTGTACGCGTAGTCGTACTTTCCGCCCGGGGGCGCCCAGCCGAACATGTGCGTGATGCGCTTGCCCCCGCCATAGCGGCTGGCGCTGGCCATCGTCTCGGGGACCATCAGGGTCGGCGCGTTGATGCTGCGCGGGCTGAGACCCGCCGCGTACAGCTCGGTGCGCTTCTCGGCCGGGTAGTTCACCTCGTAGGCGATCTGCGCTCCGTCGTGCGACGGCTGCGGGTAGTGGATGTTGCCTTCGTGGTTGGTGCTCAGCTCGGCGGCGGCAGCCCCCTGAGCATGGGCGGAGTCAATCCCGAAGGTCACTCCGGCGGCACCCGCCAGACAGACGCCGACAGCGGCGGTCACGATCTTCCTCATCAGGTTCTCTCCTCGGACTGGACTCCACCATCGGCGGAGGCTTCGTGCGTGTCGCTGGACGGCAGGTCGTGCTGTCCAATCTGGTCGATCAAGACGTGACACGCCACCTTCTGGTTGGCGTGCACGGTGGTCAGTTCGGGTCTGGTCGTCGCGCAGGCGTCTTCCGGGCGCCCACGGCTGTTCCAGACCTGACAGAGCCCTCGGTACGGACAGCCGACTGACTGGTCGATCTGTCGGTCGGCGGCCTCGGCCAGGGCCTTGGCTTCCTCCGCGTCGGGCACCTCGGCCCGCGCCGCCTCGAACAGTCGCACCGTGTAGGGGTGGTGCGGCAGCTCCTCGGCGATGCGCTCCTTCTCCATCACCTCCACGATCCGTCCCCGGTACATCACCAGGATCCGGTCGGACACGAAACGGATCACATCCAGGTCGTGGGAGATGAAGAGATAGGCCGTGTCGGCGTCCCGTGCGTCGAGCATGGCGTCGAGGACGTCGGCCTTCACGCTGGCGTCGAGACCTGAGGTGGGCTCGTCGGCGACCACCAGGTTCGGGTCCGTCAACAGCGTGCGCGCCACCGAGACGCGGCGCTTCTCGCCGCCGGACAGCTCACCGGGATAGGAGCTCGCCTTCTCGACCATGCCGAAGCGGCCAAGCTCCTTGCGGATCCGGTCGTCGGCCTCGCTGCCGGTGACGTCGTGAAAGACCTTCAGCGTCTCCCGCAGGTGCGCCCGCACGGTCAGGCCCGGGTTCAGGCACGCGTACGGGTTCTGATAGGTCATCTGGTAGCGCCGACGCGCGTGCTGCAGGTCGTCCCGCGGGACCGCGCGCCAGTCCGCGCCGTCGATGCGGATCGTCCCGCCGGTCGGCTCGACGATGCGCAGCAGGCACTTCCCGAAGGTGGTCTTGCCCGAACCGGACTCGCCGATCAGGCCCGTCACCTCCCCATGATCCATCACCAGGTCCACGCCATGAAGGACCGGGTTGGCCGCACTCTTCGGTCCCAGACCGAGAAATCCCTTGCTGCCGGGGAACGTCTTCGTGACCCCGAGAGCCTCCAGGAGCAGCGGGCGCTTCGACTCAGCCATGGTCGCCCCCTGCCTGCGCAGCATTCAGCGCCCCCGCCACATCCTCGGCGTGGCACGCCACTCGGTGGTCCTCGGCGATGTCCTGCATGGGGGGCTGGTCCCGCTCGCAACGCTCCTTGTCCACGAGGCCCGCTTCGTAGATGGCGCAGCGGGACCGATAGATGCAGCCCGTCCCGACCACGACGCCGGTGCCGCCGGTCTTCTCCACGCCGCCCTTTGTCCGCGCGTGGCGGCCCTTGGCCAGGGCCTCGGCCCGCTCCTTGAGCTCGCGGGTGTAGGGGTGGCTGTCGGACTCGGGGTCGCCGAGCGCGGCGATCGGACCTTCCTCGACCACCCGACCCCGGTACATCACGGTCAGGCGATCGCAGAGCCGCGCCACCATCGGCAGGTCGTGGGAGATCACGATGCCGCTGAGATTGCCCTGGCCCATGATCCGGTTGAGCAGGCCGACGATCTCGAGTCGGATGTGCGAGTCGAGGCCCGTGGTGGGCTCGTCCGCGACGATGAACTTCGGCTCGCCCGCCAACGCGAGCGCGATCATCACGCGCTGGGCCATTCCGCCCGACAGCTCATGCGGGTAGAGGCTCAGCGTGTGCTTGTCCGGCTTGAGGTGCACCTGCGCCAGCCAGTGGATGGCGCCCTCCTCGGCCTCCTGTCTCGTGGCCTTCGGATGGGCGACGCGGACGGCCTCCATGAGCTGCGTGCCCACGCGGAGGAACGGGTTCAGCGCGCCGACGGGGTTCTGGAAGATGAACCCGACGCCGAGCGATCGCAGCAGCGCGAGCCGCTTGCGGTGCCGACGCCGCCACAGGGGCCAGGCCCAGCCGATGCGCTCCCGCTGCGGAAACAGCTCCTCGCCCTGGGGCGGTCGGTACGGGGCGAACTGGGTGACGTTCTCGAGGACGTCGACGGGCGGACCGTCCCCGATGGAGTAGATGGCCGAGCCGCCGAACACCCCGGGCTCGAGGCTCGACAGCCCCATGAGGTGCCGCACGAACTGGGTCTTCCCCGAGCCGGACTCGCCGACGAGGCCCAGGATGCCGCCCCGGGGCACCGTGATCCGGCCGCCCTGGACGATCGGCTTGATGATCTTGCCCACCTGCACGCCGACCCAGACGTCCCGAGCGGTCAGGATCGCGCCCTCTGCGGGGGCGTAGGCCGGCGTCGCGTCCGTGCTCACGTGCGGCCCCTCTCGAAGCGCTCGCCGATGGCGTCGCCCAGGAAGGTGAGGCCCAGGATCGAGGTCACGATGGCCACCGACGGCCCAATGACGGCCGCGGACATGAGCTCGCCCTTGCTGCAGCCGGCCAGGAGGTTGCCCCAGCTCGGGATCGAGCCCGGGACGCCGTACTCCGGGCCCAGGTACGAGAGCGAGGTCTCCACCAGGATGAAGTACCCGAACAGGTAGAAGAAGTGGCGCGCGAGCACCGGCATGCAGTTGGCCCACAGGATGTGGTAGCCGAGGATCCGGGTGTCGCTCAGGCCGTGGGCCCGGGCCGCCTCCACGAACTGCTCGCGCTGGAACGCGCCGACCTTCTGGTAGATGGCGAGCGCCAGGACCGGCACGTAGGCGATGCCCAGCATCGCGGCCATCAAGAGCAACCGCATGCCCACCGCGCGTCCCGGATCGTGCAGGTACGCCACGAAGAACCCGACCGCCACGATCACCAGGATGAGGCGCGGGTAGGCAGCGATGACCGTAAGGAGGAGCTTCGTCCCCGACTCGAGCATGCCGCCGCGGAAGTAGCCGGCGACCGCCCCGAGCAGGGTCCCGAAGAAGAGCGCGATCGCGCAGGACATCAGCGCGGGGAAGAAGAAGGCCTGGGTGGCCTCGAGCAGGGTCGCGCTGAGGGCGTAGCCGTTGCGGTCGTTCCCCAGAAGCAGGCCGTCGACCGCGCGGCAGTTGGTCGTCTGGAAGCCAGCGCCGACGCTGAACCCGGAGGTGCGCTCCACCTCCAGGTAGGTCTGCAGCTGGTCCACGTCGATGAAGGCGGCGGCGATCCGCGCCCCGACGAGCAGCACCACCACGATCGACCCGAAGATCAGCCGGATGTCCGCGTGCCGCCACCGCAGGATGGTCTCGACGATGTCCCGGACGGCGCCCTTCGCGAGCCGGCTGGCGACACCATCGGCCTCCTCGCCGGGATCGCGGTGGATGAGCTTGTTGGGATCCACCTACACGCCCTCCGCCGTCGTCTTCCGGATGCGGGGATCGATGAAGATCTCCAGCACGTCACGGATGAGGGACACGAGGGCGACCACGAAGGTGATGAACACCGTCAGGGTCAGCAAGAGCAGCGGGTCCGGCTTCGTCGCCGCCTTCAGCGACAGCATGCCCAGGCCCGGGACCGCGTAGATGTTCTCGGCGATGACCACGGATCCGAGCAGGAACGCGACCTTCGCGGCGCTCATGGAGCCGAGCGGCATCAGGAGGGCCGGGAGCATGTGCTTGAAGAGCGACGCCCCCCGGAGTCCGGCAGCGTGGATGTAGTCGCGGCTCCGTAGATGCCGGTACTCGTTCTCCAGCTGGAGCAGGAGCTCACCGAGGCTCGAGTCCCCGATGAACAGGATGATGATGCAGGCCCCCGGTGCCACCCACCAGTTCACGGGGTGGGGAAGCACGCCGGCCTTTGTCATCAGGAACCCGAGAACGAACACGGGCGAGATCGACAGGATCAGCAGCAGCGTACGCAGGAGTCCGCGCATGGAGGGGAACGGGAGCCAGGTGAGGAACGAGACGAGGATGAGCGTCACGAGCACGGCGGCGACCAGGGCGCCGAACACGATCGGCATGGTCTGCCTGGCCCCGAGCATCACCACCGACAACACGGGCTCGCCGTTGTAGGCCGGGCCGATGTCCCAACTCAGGACCCCTCCCCAGAACGTGCCCAGGAACCAGCGCGGGAAGGACGGGCCGGGGATCAGGGCCTCGCCGCTCTCGATCTGCTGGACGGACCCGTCCCCGAGGTCGACCCGGACGTACTTCTTGACGAAGGTGAATCCGTCGTCGGGGACGTCCTCGCCGGACTCGGTGGTCGGCATGGTCTCGAGGACGCCGCAGCTGCGGGCGTCCACGCAGACGCGGTCCCCCACGGCAGCCTTGTCCCAGACGACCGGATCGCGCGCCTTACCGGGCGAACCGGGCGAAAACCACAGCAGCCCGGCGAGAACCAGGCTGCTGAGGAACAAGACAGCCACGAAGTGGCCGACTTTCTGGCCTACGAGCCAGGCGGTCTTCATCGTCCTCCCGTCGGGCTGGACCGCGCACGGCCCCCTTGCCCGCGGCTCCCCGAGGAAACGCTATTCCTTCTTGATGTCCCAGTCCGGGAACTGCGTGAAGTAGTAGAACGCCTGGATGTGGGCACCCTGGATGTTCCACGAGATCGCGCTGAAGTTCCGGAGGCTCCACATGAAGATGTATGGCGCCGTCTCGCTGAGGCGGCGGTGGATCTCCTTCATGTAGGCCTGCTGCTCGGACGGGTCCTGGGACTCGTACGCGCCGCTGAGGAGCTGATCGGTGCGGTCGTCGCCGTACCCGATGAAGTTGCGGACGCCGCCGGTGGCGAAGAGCTGCCCGATGTCCTCGTTCACGTCGAAGGACCACACGCCCATCACGAGGTCGTAGTCCGTCTTCTGCATGATGCGCTCTTCCCAGCTCTCACCGCCGATGGCGGCCGGGTTCGACACGTTGATGCCGAACTTCTTGAGCTGGCCCACCACGTTCGTGGCGACCGTCTGGCCCTGCTCGCCGAGCGCCTCGTCGTAGAAGAAGCGCAGGTCGATCGTGTTGCCCTTCTTGGTCCAGTTGGGGCCGGTCTTCGTGTAGCCGGCCTCCTCCATGAGGGCCGTGGCCTGCTCGATGTTCTGGGTCGGGACGGACACGTCGTGGTTGTAGTAGCGGGACGAGAGGGTGAACGGGCCCGAGATGAGCTCGCCCTCACCGATGAGGTCCAGGGCCTGCTGCCGGTCGATGGCCAGGCTCATGGCGGACCGGACCTTGGCCTCCGCGAGGTGCTCGTTCTTCTGGTTGAAGCCCGTGAACCACCAGCTCTTGGACGGGTACGGCTTCAGGGTGCAGCACTGGTCCGCGTCGAGCTCGGCCCGCTGCTGGGGCTCCACCTCGATCATCGCGTGGCCGTACTCGTAGGACATCAGCTCGGCCTGGGTGCGCTTCTCGGGCACCTCCTGGCAGCGGATCTCGTCGATCTTGCTGTCCCGCGTGGAGGCGTACTTCTTGAGGATCCAGTTCTTGTGGTCCTTCTCCTTGACCTCGAACGGTCCGGCCGTCACCGGCTTGGTGCGGTAGGAGTGGTTGTAGGTGATGCCCGTGCCCTTGAAGAAGTGCTTCGGGATGACCTTCATGTAGAGCTGGCTGCTCGGCGGCTCGCGGTAGGTGCGCGCGAACGTCAGCACCACCGTCTTCTCGTCCTTCGCCTCGGCCTTCATGATGAAGTCCCAGCGGTTGCGGTCGAGCGAGCGCGACTCGGGGTTCTTGAACGCCTGCAACGTGAAGACGACGTCCTCGGCCGTCACCGGCTTGCCGTCGCTCCACTTCAGGTCGTTGAGCGCGATCGTGAGGACGCGGCCCGAGTCATCGAGCGTCGCCTCCTTCGCGAGCACCGGCTGGGGCTGGTCGGCGTAGTTCGGCGCCCACAGCGAGATGTGCACGAGCTCGTTGAGCCGCACGTCGCTCATGCTGCGCTCGTGGATGGGGTTGGCGGAGAGACCCATTTCGTCTTCGTAGAAGATGAAGGTGTCCGCCATGGCCGGTACAGCCATGGCCCCCGTCAGGAGAAGGGTCGCGAGCGCAGCAGCAAGTCGGGTCATCGGGCGTCCTCGTCGGTTCCTCGTTGCGGGTTCAGCGAACGGCGCCGGCGCGCATGGGGTTCCATGCACTGTCCAGGGCCGCCAGACCGTCCCGCACCGGGATGAGCTCTGGATAGACCTCGGTCAGGGGTCGAATGTAGTCGTTGGCGTAGTAGGGGCGCTTCGTGTCCAGGTTGGCGCGAGCCAGGTCCACGAGCGCGGGGGGGTCGTTTCGGAAGGAAATTCGGGCCTGCTTCAACTGCGTGGACGGTGGAGCGGGGTTCTTGTCGAAGGCCAGCTCCATCAAGCTGCGCGCGGCGACACCAGCCGTGGCCATGTCCTTGGGGTCATCCCCGTCCAGTCGGGTGTCCATGCCCGCCTGGATGTCGTGAGCCCCATCGATGAGGAGCCGACCGAGGAACCGATCGGAGAGGCCCATTCCGGTGTCCATGTTCGCACTCCCCGTCCCGCGGATCGCTTCGGTCAATCGCGCCTTCAACGAGTTCGACAGATCGATGAAGCCATCGAGGTCAGAAACCTTGGAATTCGCGGGAACGAGCAGTCCGGAATCGACCGCGCCGAGGCGCGCGATGACCGGTGGTCGAGCCTTGGGGTCCAACGACTGCAGGCGGTCACTGGGCGTCGGCCAGGAGCTGAAGACCACGAAGGCGATCCCGTCGGCCACCGTCGGGGCGGCGGCGGGCAACGCGGCGTTCCGTCCGAGCAATAGGTCGGCCTCTGCGTCGAGGAGCGCGAGGTCCCCTGCGCCGCCAGAGGCGGCCTTCGCCTTCAGGGCGTACAGGCGGGACACGGCGCGGAACAACGCAGAGTCGAAGTGACCGAGGGTGACCTGCAGGGTCTCGCCCGTGTCGGACTTCTGCTCGAGCCGCTCCTCCAGATCCGGGCGGCCCGGATCGAGGACGCGGAGCTGGGTCATTCCGGCGTCGAGATCACCGCGCGCCACCGCCACCATGAGATCGAGTCGCTTGCCGTACGCCTCGGTCGCGGCCGAAGCGGGAAGGTCTCCCAGGGAGCTGTCGCCCGGGGCGTCCTCCGTGGCTCCGCCCCAGATCCGCGCGACCAGCGGGTCTGCGCCGCCGTCTGCGATCCGCGTGGCGAGCGCGGCCAGCAGCGGATCCGCCGTCGTCGTGGTGGCGTAGGCCGTGAGCCGCGCGTTCCCACCGGCGGCGTCGCCCGACAGCACCAGGTTCAATCCGGAGAAGTACCCCTCGTGCACGCTGGCGAGCACGTCTTCCGGGCGGTCGTCGCGGTGCATGTAGAACTGCCGCCGCGCGATCCGGTCGACCTCACCGGCGGCCTGGTACGTCGTCGCCAGCTCGAGGCTCACGCGCGCCAGCCCGACGCAGGCGAACCCGTCCGCAGCGCGGTCCGCGAGGGACTTCGCCGACGGCGTGCATGCCTTGTCGAAGTCGCTGTACGCCTGCTTGAGGTCGTTGTGATAGAGCGAGAG
>ENA-OWNT01004787-OWNT01004787.1-seawater-metagenome-genome-assembly--contig:-NODE-4787-length-11588-cov-5.325862_pt1 | contig 11588 bp, 6 predicted proteins | sample MGYA00238136_ERZ651165 | MGnify/ENA primary metagenome ERZ651165 (study PRJEB26861, sample SAMN08777766) | seawater metagenome | isolation source: coastal seawater | place: USA: Florida | collected... | reverse complement strand
CGACCGACGACCGACGGCCGACGACCGACGACCGACGAAGCAACAATGTCAATGACGACGACGACGACGACGACGACGACGACGACGACGACGACGACGACTTCATGGATGGCAGCAACGGTGACGACAAAGAAGGAAATGACGGCAGTGGTGTCGACGGCGACGGCGGGAGTGGCAATGGCAATAACGGACTGTATCGTGGAGGGTGTTGTGTGGTTATTGTCGTCGTCGTCGTCGTCGTCGTCGTCGGCTGCTCCGTTGTGACTCTCTCAAATTATTCGCTTTGTATTTTCGCTCGTCCATCTGCGCTGCGCGGGATTCGTGCCGCCTCGTGTTTGCGTGCTCTTGCGTGCACATGAGCGTCTGATCCGGAGGTGCACGACTCGGCAGCCTGAACACCATGGCCTTCCGAAGCGCTTGGTAACACCGCGGTTCCTTCCACACTCGCGCGACGGCACACAACGATGTCTGCGTCTGCAACCTCCGCACCCCCATCCTCGAACGGCGGCGGTGCATCCACCCAATCATCGGTCATCAGGTCAGTCTTCTTGCATGCATTGCATTGCCTTTCATTGCACATTTGTGTTTGTTCACCCGTGACCATTTCGTGTTTGTGCTTGTTTATTACTTACTTATCTGCACCGCTGCCATGTTGTTACCACTCAGATCAAACGTAAGGGCTGCTGCTGCTGCTGCCGCCGCGGCCGCGGCCGGGCGCAATGCCGCTTCCTCGCGCAGGAAGCTCGCCACGCACCGTGTGCGCTACCAGCACCACTCTCTAGACTTGAGTGAGATCGTCCCGGGGCTCGTGGTGATGTCGCAGACGCGGCACCACGGCACCGTGAAAGCTTACCTCTTCCACAAATACGGCTCCGCCACCGGCGGCATCCACCTCTTCGACCTCGACGCAACTTGGGTACGTTAGCGCGTTTGCATGCGGAGATCTGTGCATGCACGTGCGCGCGAATGCCGCCGGCTTAACGAGTGTACACGCACGCTTGTCTGCAGAATTCCGCGAGGGCGTGGACACGGGACAGCGCCGCGGCACGAGCCAAGAACCCGCTCCGTATTCAGTTCGAGTACAGCGATCAATTTCAGTTGCGGGCCGACCTGCCGCCGTCGCTGGACACATTGCGCAACTTCTGCGACCTCGCGCAGCGGTCGATCAGCAGTGTTGGCACCACCGACAACGGCAACGGAGCGTCGTACTCTACCGTCGTGCTGTCGTGCAAGGACGGCATCACGCAGTGTTGCACCCTCGCGTGTGCGCTGCTCCTTACCCAGGGGCTCTCCGTCGGGAAGGCCTTGGAGCTGTTTTGCGCTCAACGGCTCCGATCAGGTGTGTGCCAGATCTGCCCGCGCGTCATGCGTCGTGGCTCATCTTCATCCTCGCTGTTGTTATGCTGACGCACCCACGCAGGGACATTCCGTCCGTCCGCCAGTACACTGCGGTGTCTACGCTACTTCGCGCATTTGGTGCGGCGGTCTGAAGCCAGCGCGCGATCCGCAGTGGAAGCGTCAGCGCTTTCCGTGAGTAGTCGGCCGGAAGCCTCTGCCTCAACACCTCTTCAAGTACAACCCGTAGACGTTCTCCCGAAGTTTCTCGCGGCCGTGTCACTGTCACCCGTGCCGCAGGTGCGTTATGGCACTGGTGTCTCTGCGGCCGCGCGCGTACGAAATGTATGCGATGAGGTTCTCACATTGTAATGGCCACCGCCACAAAATGGGGTGTAGGTTGGGAGCAGTGGTCCGTTCGGGGTGGTGGAGATGACATGCACACCATCCTTCACGGTTCGGTGCGACTACCGCCCGGCAATATTCAAGTTCCGTGCCTCCAACATCGTGGACTCCGAAACGGCGCATTCGCCGGCGGAGTCGGGAACAGCGGCTGAGGGCAATGGCGGCAGTGCAACGGCTGTCCTCTTGCCGGCGTCTTTACGATCCTCCGGCGGCTTCGGTTCACGGTCGCTCGGAGGCATCTCCAACGCCGGCATCACCGAAACAAAGTCAAGCTCAACCGGTGTAACGCAAAGAGACTTCGACATCACTGAGAAGGTAACGTATTGCCGTGCCCTTGATCGTCGCGCTGCCCGGACTTGCAGTTCAACAGTTGCCCGCTGGAATGCATAGGCCATTCACCTCCGCTTAAAGAACAGGGTCCCCCTGGTCAACGACTTCTCTGTGACATTTAAGCACAAGCCACGGGTTGGATTGGTCGGCAAAAAGGTCAAGCTGTGCCGCGTGTGGGGACACACCTCGTTCGTGCACGGAGGCTCCCTACGTCTCCATAGGAAGGACATCGACTTGTTAGGTTCCTATCCACGCACCCGCAACACGCACATACTTACTGTGTGTACTGTTAGCGAGGTGTCACATGACTGTTGACGTATTTTCGTGCAGGTCCGTCGAAGATGTTTCCGCCAGATTTCTGCATTGAGCTGAAGTTCGCGGACGCCACGCCAGCGGAGGTAGTGGAGTACGTCCGCAAGCACCAGCCCCATTCTCCACACATCGCTTCCGATGAGAGCAGCGGGAACTTGTCCAGTGACAGCCGAGACTCCACGGGAGGCCTGAAAGTTCGACGACCGTCAGGTGGTGCAGAAAAGAGCCTCCGTGCGAAACTGTTAGGCGCCAACAAGAAACCAGCCGCAGCTCACGCAGTAGAGATGTTCCGATCAGTGGTACGAAAATGTGTACCACGTCTATGCGCACATTGCGTGACACAGCAGCGTGTTGACGGCTGTGTTTGATGGCGGTGCAGGTGCGGGCTGCTCTGAAGAATCGCCAATCGGAGCACAAACAGAAGTGGTTCAAGACGATGCTGGCGAAAATTGTGGACCTCTCCGCGCACCTGGAGTTCGGGCCCAACTTGAAGTACCTACAACAATGCCTGGCGTTCACGCCGGAAGCCAATCGCGAGAACGGCGAACTGTGGGAGCCCGCGGAGGCGGCTTCCCATCCAAACACTCCAGCCCTCGAGTCCTTTCTCAACGAAGCAATGTCTTCCGGGGCTGAGGAAGAGGAAGAAGGAGAGGCGGAGCCAGACGTCGACGTCGACCTCGACTCCTCCGGCATCACCGGCCTCGGGGCCGACGGCACCGGTCGCCAGCTCTCCGCGCAGGAGGTGAAGCAAATTCTTCTCAGCGTCGAGGTGAGTGGCGTGGGGTCGCGTGCGCTAAAGTGCAGGAGTACGTGTGGCATGTTCACGACATTAACTTTTGGCCTTTGTTTGTTGTGATTTGCTTGCAGCTTGAACTAGATAGTCTGACAAAGCGACTGTAGCTCGCGACGTCCTTTGCGCACGCGGTGAACGTCCTACACTTGAACTGATCTGCAAACAACGGGCAGACACACCGCAGTAGACACACTAAGACAAACATTAAACTAACACCAGCTTACGAAGTTCATACATACCATTTTCTACATACTGGTGTGACGTATTACACAATCGTGCCCTAAAAGCAAACTACGTTGGGTGGAATACAAGAATACTATCGCATACGACTGAACCATGATGGAGTTTATGGTAGATACTGTTAGATTTTTACGAGTTATTATGTTTTGTCGCTGTAAAAATAAAAATGTTGTTTCGCAAGACGAAGAATGTTCGTAGCGTCGGTCGCGCGCATGTGTCGCCGACCAGAATCACGTGAATGGGGAAGTATTAAATGGCCAATGAAGCCGCCGGCGACACCGCAGGTCCTACCATTGGAACTGCATTGGACGCGTCGGCGAGACGGACAGGCGGAGACCGATTGCGGTTCATGGCATCGTTGAACACTTCCTTCTGGTACACTTGAAGTCGCCCTTGGACGAGCATGCGAGCTCTGTAGAAAAGACCAGCAGCAACTGCTCCGGCCACAGCAACTGCGCTGCCAATGAGTGCATATTGCCACACGGACTCGTCGCAATACCCATCATCGTCGTTGTCGGTGACGCCGTCATCTGGCACTTGGTACTGCACTTGGTCGGGGTCGTTAACGTACGTGCACCATTTAACGCCTTCGCCTCCCGAAATGGCTCCTGCGATTTCAGAATCGCATGTGGCCGCGCGGCTCGGGTCGGAATCATCGCAGTCGCAAGCCATTCCCTCCGGCATCAGCGAACTGCAGCTGCACACGCCGTCGCCGTCGCCGTCATTGTTAGGGCTTAGCGGACAAGCATCAAACTCGTCGCAGAATTCATCGCCGTCGGTGTTGATGCACACGCGGAGATTTTGCTCGTAGCCCAAAATGAACGAAGAGCCCGCGGGGTCGTGTAGGATGGACAGCCAGTCGTCCTCGATGAAGCCGAGGTCTTCGACGTTCGCGTCGGCGATGGACACGCAGTCTGAATCGCAGTCCTCGTCCTCTCCAAGTGCATACCTCAAGGCATACAGCGACATGTTGTTGAATTCCGCGTTCGTGTAGTTTGACTGGAACTGATCCGAGACCAGCACGAACGACACTTCAACGAACTCGTACTGCCAAGTGCCATCCACGTCTACCAACACGGACTGTGGGTCGGTAAACATCGTCGACGTGTAGTCGCGTCTATCGTCCGAACTTGCATTTATCGTTTTGACATTTGTGAGCAGCACACAGAAATCATACTCCGCAGTGCACGTGCCATTGTCGCTAGGGACACACAAGGCATTGTCTGTGCTGGCTGTTCCATCAACAATCTCATTCGGTAAGATACCGCACGATCCCACCGTGTAGTCTTGCTGCCCGCCTCCCTGCAACAAGAATGCTTCGCTCATGAAATTTACGATACCAAGTGTCAACATTTCGAAGCCAGACACGCGGTCGGCCGCATTGTTGTAAACGTCCAAGATGTCCTCGGGCAAGACAGTGGGGAATCCAAGGTGACTACTGTCATACAGATCGGAGTCGATATCCACATCGGAATTGTTGTCACCGTTGAAGTAATCGACGACGATGTCGGTGGCGTACACCCCACCGAAGTCGAACACAGTGAGCTCGCGGCGGCAGTGGAACGCGTTGCAAGACTGAATGTTCACGGTTTCATGCGTTACATTGCATTCTTCGCCGCCATTGGCATGCTCTTCGAAAACAATGAAAGTACGCTCCTGGACACCCCAATCGCAAAGCTTCGAGCATGCGCCCCAAGCTGACCAAGTTCCGTTGCAGTCAATGATAGGAGGTGGCAGAGTCGTCGTCGTTGTTGTCGTCGTCGTCGTTGTAGTGGTGGTGGTAGTAGTGGTGGTTGTACTCGTCGTAATGGTTGTGGTTGGTTCATCCACTGTTGTTGTTGTCGTAGATTGTGTTGTAGTGGTGGTTGTGGTGGTTGTGGTGGTTGTAGTGGTCGTGGTTGTGGTCGATGTAGTGGTAGTCGTCGTCGTACACTCCTCCAGAACGCACGTTTCGTAGTCAACGAACGAGTCCTCCCATTCGCAAGCCACGCCTCCATTCTCGGACTCTTGGATGACCGTATGCCAGCGTTGGCGAGTCCCAGCGCCGCACGTCTGCGAGCAATCTGTCCAGTCGGACCATCCGCCAATGCAATCCACAGGGCATGGATCGTTCGCCCACCAGCATGACACAGTTTGAACAACATCGTCCTGCTCCTCATCACAGCCACGCGTATCAATCCAATGGAAGGTTCGCGTGGTTGTGCCTTGGTCCCCGCACGTGGTTGTGCACTCCGAGTAGTCGCTCCATGCACCAACACACTTGCCAGGGCAGTCGACGTCCCCACAAGCTTCAGACAAAGTGTCTCCTTCCGAACTGGGGCAGTCCTTGCCACCGTTCAGTGCAGGCTTCGAGATCACGTACGTTTGGTACCGAGTGCCGAGGTCAATGCCACACGTTCTGTCGCATGAGCCCCATACACTCCAGCCACCTTCACAATTCTGGGGTTCTTCAGATGCAGTCGTCGTGACGACTGCAGCAGTGGTTGTGTCGTCACAAAGAACGCCGGAATCGCACTCGAGCGACTGCACAGAGCCATCAAGATCGCAGTCCGCGGAATCCGCCGAAAAGACGCGTGACACGGTGCCGGAACCACAAGTGGCGCTGCAAGAACTCCACTCACTCCAGTCACCATCGCAGCCTGGGCACGAGCGAGTGCCACAAGAACGACTCTCGCTCTCTCCGTCCATGCACGAGTCGTCGCCCCCGAAAGCAGCAGATGTTTCCGTCTGGAAAACACGAACCTGTGTTCCGAATCCACCGCACGTGGCATCGCATGAACCCCATTCGCCCCAAGCGCCTTCGCAATCCACCGGGCAGCTATACTCGTTGCAAGAAATGGTTTGCGTTCCGTAGCAGCCCGTGCCATCGTCAGTCGCTGCCGCAAGCTGGCGTGATGTTGGGAGGAAGTCACGTGACGTGTGTCCAACACCGCATGATGCCGAACAGTCCGTCCATGCAGTCCAAGCACCAGCACAACTATCGTCGCAGTCCGCGGGCACCGGGTCACATTGGCGGTAATCAACGCTGGCGTCATCATACAAGCAAGCATCACCGCCATACTCTGCGGGGCGTACCACGACAAAGAACCTTTCATTGTACACAAATGGGCCGCAGGTTCCAAAGCAGTCACTCCAAGCTGTCCAGTCGCCCAAGCAATCCACTGCGCATTCAGGGATAGGGTCACAGAAACGAGAAGATGTAATTCCATCAATTGCAAGGCAGTCATCGCCGCCATTCTCGGCTTCAGCAACAACATGGAAAGTGCGGTGAGAGTGTCGAGCAACACTGGAACTGCCACACGTTTCGTCGCACGAACTCCATTCGTCCCAATCGCCAACGCAGTCAATCGGTTCCGGGGGGCAATCGTCACGGTTGCACACATCAAGACGAGTGTCTCCATCCTCAGATTCACACTCGGATCCGCCGTTTTCGGCAACTTGTGCAATGGTGTACGTTTGGTACTTCACACCAAGTTCCCCACACGAGAAGGAGCATTCGCCCCACTCGCTCCAATCGCCAAGGCAATTCACAGGTGCGAGTGTGGTTGCTGGCGGCGTAGTTGTGCAAGGTCCATTATCGCCGATACAACTCCGAGAGTCCAAATCACCATTGTCTTCGCACGACGCCGGGTCTGAAGTGAATGTGCGCCACTGCGTACCATCTCCACAGTCAACATCGCATGGGCCCCAGCTGCCCCAAGACCCGCCGCATTCAATGGTGCACGTCGGGAGAGATCCACACGCGGTAGCGTCGACCTCACCAAGCTCTGGCGTGCGTGAACCGCCGCATTCTTCTCCTCCATACTGGGCTGCCACAGTTTCGCTGAAGGTGCGCAAGCGCTCGCCACCAGTGCCATCGTCGCAGGTGATGTCGCAGGATCCCCACTCTGACCACTCGCCTTCGCAATCAATCGGGCAATCGAATCTGTTGCACACATCGCGCTTCAACTCACCCTCGCCAACCAAACATTCGTCACCACCGTTGGACGCTTCCTGGCCAATCTTGAATGTCTGCGCGCGAACTCCGTCTGTGCCGCATGTTCGTGAGCAGGTGCCCCATTCGCTCCATCCACCCACACAGTCCTGAGGAACAGGGCATGGGTCTTCGTTGCATTGAATAGTTTGCACTGTGCCGTCCAACTCGCAGTGCAAGTTGGTAGCTTCGAACGTGCGTGTCTTTTCACCGTCGCCGCAGCTGGCATCACAACTGCTCCACGCTGTCCAGTCGCCCTCACAATCAGGGCACTCCTCGGTGCCGCAGCTTTGCTCTTCAGTGTCCGGCGACGGGCAAACATCACCTCCGTTTGCGGCAGCCTGTGATACGATGAAACTACGTTCTTGTACACCGAACCCGCCACACGTTGCGGAACAAATGCCCCACGATGACCATTCACCTTCGCAATGAACTGGACAATCTTCGACATCACAGGTTGTTGACGAAGTCGTCAAGTCGCACAATTCGGGGTTGACCGCATCGAAAGTGCGAGTCTTTGTACCCTCACCACACGACACGTCACAATCTCCGTACTCACTCCAAGTCCCCTCGCAACCAGGGCACGCGTCTGTGTTGCACACCTCGCTTTGGGGGTCAGTGGACAGACCGAAGTTACACTCGTCACCACCGCCAGAAGGTGGCGTCGTGACCGTGTAAGATCGCACTCGCACGCCTGCCCCGCCGCAAGTTGCAGAGCAAGTGCTCCACTCGTCCCAGTCGCCTTCGCAGTTGACGACGGGCTCACATGCGCCAAGATTGCACGGCACACTTTGTGTTTCCTCCTCGCAAGTTTCGGTGGGCGAATCCGGAGTGAACGTGCGATATTTGTTGCCAGAGTCGCAGGTGGCATCACACGATGTGAATGAACTCCACGACCCCGTGCACTCGCATTCGTCGAAGCCACATGGCCGCCATTGGTCGTCCGTCGATTCGCCATCCAAACACTCCAGTCCTCCGTAGGCTTGTGCCTGCGACACTTCAAACCCTCGCGTCTCAAGACCATTGCCTCCACACGCATCTTCGTCACAGCCATGCCATTCATTCCAAGCTCCGACGCAGTCGATGGGGCAGTAGTTGGTATTGCATCCTTCCTGCTGCACTCCTTCCTCATCGTAGTCATCGCAGGATTCGCCTTCGCTATCGATGCCTGCCACAAACGAACGAGAGCGCAGACCATTGCCACACGTGAGTGAGCAAGCACTCCAAGCTGACCAAACGCCATCGCAGTCGGTGTCGCAGTCGGTGTCGTCCTCTGCGACGCACGGCCGGTAGTCTTTGACGTTGTTGCCCAGCGTATTGTTCCCAAGTGGGCAGTTCGTGCCACCGTGCTCAGCAATTTGTGAGATCACGTAAAATCGTTCGTTGTAAGCAAACGGACTGCACGTATCTGCGTTTGCTCCCGTTTCGTCGTAACAGTTCAAGCTCCATTCAGTCCATCCGCCATAGCATGGGATGGGGCAATTGTCAATGGCCGAACAATCAATAGTCTCTGTGTCTCCATCGTCGGCCTCACACGCATCCCCGCCAAACGCTTCGCTGCGCGTGACTTCGAATACTCGGCTTGCAATGGCACCAGCCCCGCACGACTCGGCGCAGTCGCTCCATTCGTTCCAGGCGCCTTCGCAGTGCCTCGGACATGCTACATCCGTGTTGCATGCCGTGGTTTCAGTTTCAGTGTGGTCCACCTCACACTCAAGGCCGCCGTACTGAGCTTCGGTGGCAACGTAGAAGATTCGTTCTTTCTCACCAGACGGCCCACATGATGCGGAACACATGTCCCAAGACGACCAATCACCGACGCAATCAACGGGATCGCACGTGTCGGTGTTGCACATGTCCGACTCAACTTCTCCGTTCTCGTAAACGCACGCATCTCCACCGTCTTCCTCGTAAACTTCGATTGTATACGTTCGAGACCGTACTCCGCCGTCTACGGCCGGTGCGAAAGCGCAAGGCTCTGAACAGTCACCCCACTCTTCCCACGAGCCACTGCAGTCCTGACACGGAACGTCAGTGTTGCAGCCTTTATCCTCCACTTGCAAGTGCTCAAAAGAACACTCGTCGCCATTGTGCTCGGCTTCAGTGGTCACGACAAAGGTGCGTTCCGTTTGCCCTTCGCAGCGACGACTGCACGAGTTCCACTCCGTCCAAGCGCCAGCGCAATCAATTGGGCAGGCAATATCGGTGTTGCAAGACTGCGACTGTTCCGTGCCGTCGTCGGTCTCACAGTCTGCTCCACCGTTCGAAGCAGGAGTTGACACAAAAAATGTTTGCCACGTCAGCCCACTGTCGCCGCACGAATGACTGCAAGGACTGCTCCATGCATCCCATTCGCCGATGCAGTCAACTGGGCAAGCATCAGTCTCGCAAGACTGCGCGTCCGTGGCGCCGTCACTTTCGGCACAAACTTGACCACCGAACTCGGCAGGAACAGAAACTTCAAATGTGCGGGTCTGTGAGCCAGTGCCACAGCTTTGACTACACGCGTCGTACGCAGACCACTCGCCCACACAATCAATCGGGCAAGACGACGTCTCACATGACTGCGTGTCGAGGTCGCCATCACTGGCATCGCAGCCCACGCCGCCGTTGGATGCTTGAGTACTGATGGAGAATGTGCGAGTATGTGAACCACCACCGCACGTCGCAGAGCACGAATCGAAACTCGACCACTCCCCAACACAATCCACGGGACAGGCATCGGTCTCGCATGTCTGAGTTGAAGTGTCACCGTCGCTGCTTGTGCACGTCACTCCGCCAAACTCGGGCGCAACAGTCACCTCGAACGTACGAGTTTGAGTCCCAGAGCCGCAGCTCTTCGAGCACGAACCGTAGGCAGACCAGTCTCCCACGCAGTCAATAGGACAGTTGTGCGTGTTGCACGAAACACTTTCAACCACTTCGTGGTCGGCGTCGCAAACGACGCCACCATGCGCCGCTTCCTCAGTAACGAGGAAAGTCTTTGACTTGGTACCAGTGCCACACGTTGTTGAGCACTCGGTGTACTCCGTCCATGATCCAACACAATCTTCGGGACAAGCCGACACAGATGGGTCCTCGCATGCACGTGATTGGCTGGAACCAGTCACTAATTCACTCGCTGCGCCGCCACAAACAGCTCCTCCGTTCTCCGCAGCAACGTTCACCGTGAACGTGCGCGTCTGCGTGAGACCAAGACCGCAGGTCGCCGGGCACGCATCCCACGCGCCCCACTCTCCTTCGCAATCAATAGGGCAAGCATCAGTCTCGCAGCTCTGCGTGCTGGTATCACCGTCATTAGAAGCACAATCAACGCCGCCATGCTCCGCGGCAACGGACACCGAGAATGAGCGCGTTTGGAAACCAGTGCCGCAGCTTGCAGAGCAGCTGCCGTATTCTGACCATTCGCCAACACAGTCGACTGGGCACTCATCAGTGGCACAAGGTTGTGTGGACGTGTCACCACCATTTGCAACGCATTCCACTCCGCCATTGGAAGCTTGAGTAGAAACGCGGAACGTGCGCTCTTGAACGCCGGAGCCACATGTCAGGGAACAAGCGCCGTAGCCGGACCATTCGCCAGCACAGTCAACTGGGCAAGCGTCGGTCTCGCACGCCTGCGTATCCGTGGCGCCAGGAGTCAAAACACAAGGCGATCCACCAAATTGTGCGGCTGTCATTTCAGCATATGTTCGTGACTGCAGTCCGCCCCCACAGGATGCGCTGCAGCTCCCAAAACTGCTCCATTCGCCAACGCAATCAATGGGGCAGTCCTGTGTTTGGCAGTCCTGCGTTTCGAGGTCACCGTCTGTGTTCGAGCAGTCGACACCGCCATGGGCAGCAAACACCGAAATGTCGAAGGTGCGCCTTTGACTTCCAGATGCACACGTCTGCGAACAGGTGTCCCATTCAGACCACACGCCAACGCAATTCACAGGGCACGCTTGTGTTTCACACTCAATTGTAGTCGTGTCGCCGTGGTTTGCCACACAAGCTTCCCCACCGTACTGTGCGGGTACCCACATCGCAAACGTGCGTACGCGGATGCCACCACCACAGGTAATTGAGCACGAAGCGTAGCTAGACCATGCGCCGACGCAGTCAATGGGACAAGCATCAGTCCCGCAAGACTGCGCGTCCGTGGCGCCGTCACTTTCGGCACAAACTTGACCACCGAACTCGGCAGGAACAGAAACTTCA
>ENA-OWNT01004785-OWNT01004785.1-seawater-metagenome-genome-assembly--contig:-NODE-4785-length-11595-cov-3.937142_pt1 | contig 11595 bp, 7 predicted proteins | sample MGYA00238136_ERZ651165 | MGnify/ENA primary metagenome ERZ651165 (study PRJEB26861, sample SAMN08777766) | seawater metagenome | isolation source: coastal seawater | place: USA: Florida | collected... | reverse complement strand
CGTCGATGTTCGTCGTCGTCGTCGATGTTCGTCGTCGTCGTCGTAATTCGTCGTCGTCGATGTTCGTCGTCGATGTTCGTCGTCGTCGTAATTCGTCGTCGTCGATGTTCGTCGTCGTTGTCGTTGTAATTCGTCGCCGGCGTTGGCGTTGGCGTTGGCGTTGGCGTTGTTGCGACGTCGTTGTTGCGTTCTAGTTGTTGCGACGAAGCACCGAATTCGGTATCTTTCCATTGGTGCGTTCGTGCGTTGCGAAGTTGAGTTGTGAGGTTGACGAAGAACGAACGATGGCAGGAATGAAGGGAGACGAGGACGGGGAATGAGTTGTGGGATGGAGGACGGGAGATCGGAGATACGGCGTTCGACAAGTGTGATAGTGTGTTGTGGGCCGTGGCGTGGCGCATAGCCGCTGTACTGAAGGATTGCATGCTCTATCTTTCAAGGGATTATTTTCAGTTGAACTTGATTCAAGTGATTATTCCACCAGCATCGATCGAGCCCAGCGGTGTGAACTGTAAAGCGAGTGTAAGTTGGAGCCGGGCCGAGCACACACTGATGAAGCAACACCCGTAGGCAGCCTCGGCATCAGCGAGTGACCCGTTGCTCATCGTTGTGCCCGTCGGCAGCGCGTCACCATGTCGAAAAACTCAGATGAAACGGAGCTTCTCATTCAGCAAAGAAAACGGATAGAGTTTTTGCGGGCACAAAACAAGCACTTAGACTTTGAACTGCGGCAGGATCGCAAAGAGCAAGCTATTTTGAAGGAACCCCTCTTGAACAATGACATCAAAAACTACAAGGCTGACATTGAAAAGTACTTGCGGAGAAATCGCCAAGAAGAGCTTCTGATTAAGGAAACAGCGCAGACTATCCGCACATTGTCCACGAGGCTGCAGGCGCAGCAGCGCTCGCGGGGAGGCGAACACGTCACGCGTTACAACAATTCATTGCTCAGCAAGCAGGCCAACATCCTCCAGCAGCGCCTCGATGTTGGAATGGTGAAATACAACAAGATTCTCGAGACAAACACGAAACTTCGAGAACAGATTGATCGTTTGATCCAACAACGAGAGACATTCGACAAGATTTTCTCTCGTATTGGCGCCGAGGTAACATTGGTCAGCGACGAGACCACGCGCCTGAACCAGCAGATAGCGCTGATGGAGCACGAGCGTGATGCGGTGGCCCAAGAAATGGACCGCATGATGGAAGACGCGGCCCAGACGGCGGAAGAATTCGACAAAAAGCTGTCCGAAGACGACGAGATGCGAAAACTGCAACGCCAGCAACTCGCTCGTGAAAAGGCGAGGCTAGAACCGATAAGCACAGCGATAGCCGAGCCGGATGACGAGACGAAGGACGGCGGCGAGGAACAGGCCAGTACCCCTAAGGTGGGTGTGATGACACCGGAAGAAGAAACGAGCCTCTTGACGAGCCAGACAATTGGAAAGTGGACCACTGTCGCGAAAAAGAAAGTGATCGAGCAAAACAAACTGGACCTAGCCGAAATCCAGAAGTTTTTCGAAAAGGTTGGTCGATTGGTTGTGTGTGTGTGTTGTGCATGTTCCCCGCCTGGTGTAGTTTACTCACTCTGTTGTGTTCGCCCCGCACCCCACCCCCCACTCTTGTGCTAGCTGTATGACGCTACCGGGATTTCAGATGCTGACGAGCTGTCCAAGACGTTCCTGGAGTCCGAACGCCGCATTTTCTCCGTGTTCCGGGACATCAACGCTGTCACTGAAGACATCGACGCGTTACAGCAAGAAGTCAGTGCACTCGAAGCGGCGCAGTCCCGGCACAACCCAAATCGCCAACAAAACTTGCTTCACCGCCGCGCGGTGTTGAAGACAAAGCAGACATTGAAGCGCGCCGACGAGTACGAAGCCAAGTACGAGATGACTCGCAAAGAGCTCGGCATTTTGGAAACGCACATCGTCGAATTGCGAAACGCGTTGGTCGCCGCTGGGCCACACGACCACGTAGAGTCCGTGTCCGCGAATACTCACAACGCTGGGCCCGCCCAGGCGACCACAGAGTCGTTTACTGACTCGATCATGCAAAACCTTGGCCAGATCGAGCAACATATTCGCGAGGTTACACACACTGAAGGCCCGTTGTCACCGAACGCCAAGACCACGTTCAGTCGCGAGACGATGAAAGCTTCTCGCAAGAAGATAGCTGAAGTCGAAAAGTCATTGAAAAAGAAATTGATGCATGACTCAATTTTCAGGGATGACTTTAGTGACAGCGACGACGGGAACGATGACTACGCAGGTGCCGGAGGCCTTCTTCCCCATTCAGAAATGAAAACAAAGCGGCTCGTTCGGCGGCATTTTGCTCTACAGAAACATGGCGGGGGCGGAAACGCGCCGGACAGGCGGGCTGGCACCAGAAGACGTTGACAGAGACCTCCCTCCCATGCTTTGTGTTCAAAATCCGTAATATTATCGCTTGATGTGCTGCACTGTCAACAGAATAATACAGGAGAGGACCTGGAAGCCCACGTAAAAGGCGACCAAGATGTACATTTGCTCCCACCTACGTCACACAAATATGATATGAATGCACACACGCACGCAGTGGCAATGATGTTAAATGCGAAGGCGCAAAAGCGGCTCTCGACAATGCCAAAACGAACATTTCTTCCGTGGTTTTCGGGAAATTGAAGCGATCAACAATAAATTCACCTGCACATGCAAGCAAGAAGCGGCTCGTGAGGGTCTGGCAAGAGCAGGTACGAAGGGCAGGCAAGGCAATATTTGTGGTGCCACAAGTCGTCAGCGCACCGTCTGTGATCGGGCAGTACATTCTCCAGCATGATGCGTCTCGTGAGTCGGTTGGGTGGTACAGCGGCCCATTGATGTTTGTCGGTTTGCAAGTGTCACTGAACTGATTCAGCCAGTTGTCGGTGAGTGGACCCCACGGGAACGGTGGCGCATCTGGGGAGGACCCACCGACAAATATAGGGAAGGCCCCGCCAGCCACAGACGGCCCGTTTACATCTGCTGCCGGCTCCGAGTGTTGAGCCGGCAAATTTTGAGTGGTGTTGCAGTTGAACTCTTCCCCGAGCATTTCGTTGGACACCAAGAAGCCTAACGGATATCGGTAGAGTGAGAGATAATACATCCACTTCCAATAAATAGGAATGCTGTCGTATGGCAGCATGAATCCGCAGAAAAGCGTGAAGACCGAATTTGCGAGCATGGTTAGAATTGTGGCACTGTCAGTGTTGGGGGCAGTGAAGGCGAGCAGCTGCGAAAATGCATGCGCCACCAACTGCACCGCAAAGAAGCAAACGCAGAAGTTCAAGAACGGCGTCCAAAGTCTGAATCCGGCCATGAAGTAAAACGGAATAACAAACAGTGCAGCGCAGATAGCCTGGAATGGAATGTCCGCGAACAACACCGCAAAATAGTAGGGCAGCTTTTGATATGTGTTCGAGGTTGTCTCACGGAACACAGTAGCCCGCGACCCCACGATTTTGGGAATGATGGACACGGACACCATCCCGCAAAATACAGCTGCGAGGAACAGAACACTGACCCGACCAGACGCGGCAGATTGTCCGTTGTCCAGTTGCCAAAACATGGACCCAACGAGCAAGCCGAAGCACACGTACGTTGCAATCCTGGTCCGCAGGTCGTTAGTATCCCGTGTTTTGTACAACCACTGCACCCGCATGACATGTCCAAGCTGTGTACAGAAAGAAGCCGCATACGGCTTTAACTCATCATTGGATCGGGCTGCCAACGCGCGGTTTTCGGCATCCTCATCATTGCTGGGAGTCTGTGCCAATACCTCTGATCTCCAGGAGCTAGTCTCGAAAAGCTCTGCGGCGTTGAGGTCCTGGCCGTTCACAGCAACAGTGGACACTGCACACGTGAGGGCATAGTCTGACGAGTTTGTCCCAACAACGTACGGCTCATAGCCAATACCCGAGAAGTATTCTATCATTTTCGACACCGGGCCAAAATACGCTACTCGCCCGCCTGCCTGCAGGAGCATGATCCAATCGAACAACTCAAATATTTCCATGGAGGGTTGGTGTATGGTGCAAAGAACAGCTTTGGAGGAGCAAGTGCGCCTGACTGTGGAAGCAACTGCGAAAGCCGAGGCCGAGTCCAGGCCCGTTGTGGGTTCGTCTAAAAAGAGCACACTCGGGTCCATCACCAATTCCACGGCGATAGTGACCTTTTTGCGCACCTCCGGCGATACACCCGGCATCACGTCATCCCCGATCAAGTCATCGGCAAACGGGGTCAGCAGCAACTGCTCGAGTACGATATCAGTGCGACGCTTCTTTTGCGCCGTCGTCATGCGTGTGGGCAATCGCAGCATTGCACTGAACAGCACCGCCTCTCTCACTGTGTTTGTTGGGTAGTGAGAGTCAGACTGTTCGACATATCCAGAAATCCGTGGGAATGTTTTTTCATTGCGAGCATTGCCATTCACCAAAATGGCCCCCTCGACCTTTCCACCGGTCTTCTTGTTTGCCAACACGTCTAGAAGAGTGGACTTGCCAGCACCAGAGGGCCCCATGAGCGCGGTCATGCAACCTGGCCGTGCAAACCCAGTGATGTTCGTCAGAAGTTGCCGCTGCGTCGACTTGCCACACGCCTTTGCAGCTGGAATCGTAACTGAGTAACACAGGTCCCGGAATTCAAGTGCCGTTGGTGCCGAGCCAGTTGTTCCAATATCCTCGCCGTCACCGGCGGCGCCGCCGATAAATTGGAGAAGTGGTTGAGTCTTGTCGTCAGCGCCGGTGCGAAGATCGCCAGCCGGCGCTGCACCAGGGGATTGTGGGGTTGCGGACCTCGCGCGGCGTGATCGTGGCTCTTCAGAAGCATTACTCGCGCCGCTGTGGTCAACCGCATTGGAACCGCTCTCGTCGGAAAAGTCAACAAACTGAAATACACATAGCAGCACCACCTGCAGTCCGACAAGGTATCCTATTTGCACGTAGAAAAGGCTCCAAACGTCATCGTCGACGGAAAATGAATACTCCATCAAACCGCGGGAGCCGCTGGACAAAGCACACTCTTGGTACAGATACGAATTGTAGCCGAACGGCGGCGACACGTTCAGCAGTGGGTCGTCGATGGGAGGGATGAGGTCGCTTGCCGAGCAGTTGAACGTTTGCCCTTTAAATTCATTCACCGCCAGTGCACGAAAGGGCCGTGCGATTGTAGATACGGAGTACATCCACGACCACCCGGCAGGGATCTTGTCCCACGGAGTGAGGTAGCCCGAAAATAAGAGCATCATGGCATTCAGCAACTGAACACAAGATTGAGCTACGGATTGTGTTGGAAGGGCGAAGACACCGAGTGCCGAAATGGTCCAACACACCATTGAAAATATGATCAAAGTGGCCCACATGAACAGGAACTTTTCACTGATGATGCCATCGCTGAGACCGGTCATGGAGTACAGTATGGCAGTGTAGATCAACATCTCCACAATCACCACGAAAAGTTCCAACAAAAACATGGTGGATTGGAATGGCAGTGCGCTGAAGTAGCCAGCAGTGCGTTGCAAGTAGAACACACGGCGCTGTGAAAACAGTTCCGGAATCGATCCCGCAGACCCCATAGCGATCGCACTCAGAGATATGAAAAGTAGACCAAACCTGTTCAGTGCAGCTGTTTGCTGTTCATTCAACTGAAAGAACATGGATCCCAGAAGCAGGGCCAGGAAAATGGACCGGCCCATTTTTGTCTTTGGTGTTGGGGAACGCACCAAAATTCGAAATTGTCGCCGCAAAATGAATCGGAGCTGTACGAGGATCCCGTTCGGAAATCGGTCACCGCAAATCACAGGAACGCCATCATCGTTTAGAAAAATGCGTGGAACGGAGCAGCAGCACCACCGGCGCATTGGTCTCGCTTCGTCTTCCTCTTCCAACGCGTGATCTGACATTTGTTCCCAAATTTCCATCCCGAGGTTGCGGTAGTGAACACTCTCGCGAAACAAAGTCTGCAAGTTTTGCGTCACAGCCGCTTTGTGGTCTTCTTCAATGGTTTTCGGCACTGGGCCATTTCGACCGGGCTTTGGACCTGCCATACCCATGTGCACAGCCCGCGGATTTCCCGACAAATCTCTCGAGCCGGTTTCGACCGTATCTTGTTTGTCGCTTTCCATTCCAGCTTGCAGAAGAATTCCAGTTTCGTCCATGAAGTCCCACGGGTTGCCGGACAGTTCTTCGAGAAAGTCAGGAATGCTCTTGGATGCCGGCTTGCGGAATCCGCTGTTCAAAAAGTAGTCGCACGCTTGAGCGGTGGGACCCCAGTAGATGCAACGTCCATGACTCATGATGCAACATGTGTCGAACAGATCCAACAGTTCCGGCGACGGCTGACGGATTGACGCCATGAACGAATCGATGCCGACGTCCAACTCGGTCATCACGCGTGCTGTGCGGATGAGCGATAGAGCTGCTGCTGAGTCAAGCCCGTTGGTAGGAGAGTCTGCAATGACAATCCTGTGGCCGCAGATCACCTCGACAGCGATGCTGACGCGGCGACGTTCTCCGCCGCTGATGCCACGCGTCAGTGCGTCTCCAACAATCGTGTTTGCGGCATGAGTCAGACCGAGCAGTTCCAAAGCGGCCTGGAGTCGCAGCTCTTTGTCGGCGACCGACACTTTGGCAATGGGCAGCCGTAGATTCAAGGCAAACATCAGCGTCTCCTTCACCGTGAGCATCGGCAAGTTGATGTCTTCTTTTGGAATGTAGGCCACTTTTCGGTTGAACTTCCTGTCTGGAGGCATGCCGTCCACCAGAAGCTCTCCGAAGATTTTCCCTCCGCGCTGGCGTCCGGATATCACCTGCAGGAGTGTACCCGCGCCGCTGTCGGGAGCTCCGATAACACACACCATCGAGCCATTTCGCAAATTCCCAGACACACCCTTCAGCTCAAGGTTGCTTTTCTTCTTGTAGTACAAGTTGCGGAAGACGAGACTGGACGCGAAGGACACTTCGCTCCCGCCCATGTTACGCTGGGCCTCGGCGTGTCGGTTTTGGAGAAGCTGCAATGCATCCGTCAAGGGTTTGTTGAGGCGTAGGACAGGTTTCTGTTGAGAAGCACCGGCTTGACTTTCCGGATCAATGCCAGTGTCTGCTTGCGACGCAGCAACTTCGGCACTGCTGTCCTCTTGAACCTCGAGCCCGAATCCTTGCGGTGTAATCTCGCGCCGATCACTGCGACCACACGCAATGCAGACAGCCAGCAGCATCACGACAGCAGCGGCTACAAGCACCAGGAACGTGACGAAGGCATCCCAAGGAGCAGGGATTTCATCCAAACTGATCTGACATGTCGGCACAAGAGCCTCAATCGGTTCACAAATATCGTTTTCCACGCAATCATCGAGTGCGTGGATGTCCGAACCATTACAAAGAGTAGGCACACAGACGTCTGAGTACACTGTGAACAATGCGCCGTCGAACCCGACCTCAGCGTACAGTTTGTGGGTATCGCCTCCCAATTCGCGACACGTGTTGGAAAATTCGGTTACGCCGTTGTGGCAGTTGACTGTGCAGTCTCCTTGGTTGATGTGGAGGCCAGCGTAACACGGTGCGACTGCCTCCCGCGTACAATTCGAGTTGGCCTGGATGTATTCGTCGTATGCGACGGCCATGGGTATGCTTGCGTTGAGTTCCAGCAGTGCATTTGCACACCTCTTCGAAACACCGCTGCAAATTTTAGGGATGGGGTTGGGAATGGGAATAGCGGAAAAGCCTTCGGCCAGCGCCACGTAAAGCGTGGCGGAGGCAATGCACCACTGTGCAGTGCGTCGCCGAACTGGCATCGGCGTGCAGAGAGATCACAAGCGCCTTGCTGAACGGCAGCTTAAAAGCTACCCCGACGGTGATCCGAAAATCAAGACTTCGAAGTGAATTTTGCAATAGCTTTTCTCTCAGTGTTCGTGCAGCCACGGGCGTGCCCGTGATTGTTACCCAGTAGCGTCTGCTCAGGACAGTGTCGCGACCTGCATTCCGTATCCAATCCCGTAGATGTCGCTTCACCCCCGCCTCTTTGCATGGCAGCCGCAATGCTCGTCGTTGTCACACGACTTCTCCTTATTCGTTTCATTCTCTGCACCTATGTCTGTCTTGGAATTGGGCACTTTCGTGTAACTGCTTCGACCTAGCCGCTTCGACGTCCGCGCATTCTTCATGTTACCCACTGCCATCCGCCGACCACGAACCACTCAACTTCCAACGCAACAAAAGAATGCCAATTATCCACCGAATCATTCGAGCATACACATTCCCCGACAGCCAGTCCGTCCGTCGGGGTCGCGCAGCCCCCTCTCCCCTCTCCCCACGCATCGTCCGGATCCGTGCGCTCAACGATATCACAGCGGTGCCGTCGGTCGTCGGTCGTCGGTCGTCGGTTCGGCGACCGTTTTGTTTTCACCACAAAACACAAAACACAAAGCGAACGAACGCCGGATCGCAGAAACGATGTTAGTACATACGCTTACAATGCGTTCGTTGGATATGCTCCCTAATCGCAATGGTATACGGCAATACTGTTCCAACTCCGACGTTAATCGTCGTTTCTACTATAACACCCCTCGTTGATGTCGGAGCCCGCCACAGTGGCGGCGACTTTTCGTCCAAAGAGCACTCAAGTCCAGCCGTCGCTCTTCAAACGCCCACAGTACAGTCAGTCTCACAGTCGGTGACGTGGCAGGTTGAGGAGACGTACGAGGCTCCGCGGTGGCAGGCAGTTGATTGAGTGAGGAGTTGAGTGAGGAGTTGAGTGAGGAGTGTGAGTTTTGGAGTTTTGGTGCGCGGTTATCCATACAACGAAGAAAGCAAAAAGTGAAAAAGTGAAAAAGTGAGAGAGAGAGAAAAATGAGAAATGGGCGAATGGGAAATGGGAAATGGGAAATGGGAAATAGGAATTTGGAATTTGGGAATTTAGATCATTGTGACGAGGGGCAGGTGCAGAGCGATACTATCCATACAGTACTATAACATGTTTCAAAGATAGTGCACAATAGGCATCCAAAGCCATCCACTTTTGGCCAACACAACGACGATGATAATAGGAAATATAGGAACTCGGAACTCAAGCCCGAAAGCAATAAAGCCCAAATCCCAAATCCCAAATTTCCAAATTCCAAATTCCAAATTCCCGAAATCCAATAAAAAATTCTTGCAAAAAAATTCCAAAAATTCCGCAATTGTTTTCCTGCCTTCACTCACCCACCCACTGAGACAGAAGCGAGAGTGAGTGTCTGACTTCTGTCCGTGTGCATTCCCTCGCTCTCCGCACCTGTCGCGTTTCCCAGACACTTTCTTCCACTGCTGGACCCTTTGCCGAATTATCCATAATCCCATATCGGGGTACATAACATACTTTCCGGCAGACTTTACAGCAGTCTATATAGCTGTGCGATAGTTTCCGCGTACGGGATTATAGGGAAATTGCGTGGTGTGACTGGTGGCAGGGTGCAGCGTAGACCTGCTGTACCCACTTCCCCACAGCGTTACCCGGCATAGATGCCTCTCGCAAGCTCGTGCAAACACCACACACACACACACTGCCCATTTTTTTGTCGTTGTCGTCAGTGGTGCCCGTGTGTCTGTTGTTGCGGACTCTTTGCGGTTGTGTCGATGCTGCTGTGTCCGTAAAAGCAGCGAGCGAGCGAGCGGCCCGCCCACACCACCACCAAACCACCAACCAAGTTGAAGACCGAAGCCACAGCGCGCGGTGCTCCCTGCCCACACCCACCTACCCATCAACCACACCCACCACACTTACCTGTCCCTGGCCCGCTCGTCCGTCCGCCCGCCAGCCCACCCACCCACCACAACTAACCAACTACTACTTACTTGAGTATCCAAACTGCACCACTCTGTTCTGGTCTGTTTTGTGCTGTGTTGTGGCAATGGCAGTGACTGGCGGAGACCGTGACACTACCTTCACGGTGGCAGACCGCTACTTACTTCCAGCAGAACGATGCGTCGGTGCACTGGTGACCGACGGTCACGGCCGTGGTCAAGGGGGCAGCGCAAGGCGGCTTCGTTGTTCCTTCCTTCCTGCATTCCTTCATTTCCCCCTTTCGCGCCTGCTTGCGTGGTGACTGACTCCATGAGGCGCGTACGCGGGGCGTTTTCTATGGTCTCATCGCATGCGTGACGCGGCCCGTGGCTTACGTCCTGGCGGTGTCGTTCGTTTTTTTCCTCATTCGATGTTGCCTTGTAGCGTCACGAGCTCACGGGATTCTTTATCCGTGGATTAGTCGTCTGCAGCTGTTGCTGCTTCGTGCACTGGTGACCCTTTGCATGGTCTCTCTCTCCCTGTGCCCACGACCAGTGCGGCGGAGCGCGTGCAACGCGAGGTACTTTATCGCGAACTGTTGTTCGGCGGCTGGTTTCGACAGTTAATTTGCTCCACTATTTTTTTGTAGGCGCAGGTGTACCTCTGACGTGAAAATAGTTTGAAAATAAACACTTGAGCGGTGGTGAACAGACAGCCATCTCTTTCCCCGATGACACCTGCCGTTAACACGCTCCGCAACCGGTTGAAGGGCCGCCGGGCAGATGCTTCTGACGAAACCAAAACGACTCAAGCAATTAAATCTGTGGATTGCGGTCCACACGTTCCGTTGGTGCCTCCGCTGCGCAAAGACTCTGATGTCGAGGTCCCGCTGCAAAAAGGGGCGCGCAATCGGTTTACATTGACCTTTGACGACCCCGAAACCGAAGAGAACTTCCAAGTTTACCAAATGGTGAAAACTGTGAGCATAGCCAAGTTTTTGATCGGCGTGTTTTGGTTGATGAATTTGAAGGAAAATTTGGACACAATCCAGGGCACGACGGACTTCGTGGTCCAGTCTCTTTCCGCCGTCCGGATTGTGTTGCCTTTTATGTCCGCGGTGCTTCTGTGGTGGGTGCAGTGGAAAGGCATGCTGGACAAATCTGGCCTTCGGAGCTACAACATCGCGATGTTTCTACAAATCAGTGGCGATCTGTGGGCTCAGAGTGGCATTGCTGGGTACCGCGGCCACTACATTGCACCCCCACTATACTCCATGTGCTGTGCCACAGCCCTCACCGGGAAGTCTTGGATTTTCCATGCCGTCAACGGCTCAGCAATTCTTGTCGTGTTTCTTGTTGCGAACTGGTTGAACTGCGATGGGGACGACATCATACCCAAACGCGCAGTCATGGAAAGTGCGATGCAGCTGCCTGTGATGTATCTCATCGGCTACGTTTGCGACGCCAACACTCGAACGACGTACTCCACCCACCGGGAGTTGCAGCATTTCCGCACTGATCTCGACCAAGCAGTCGCAAAACTGCTGCCGGAAGAAAGGGCGAACACGGTTAACAAGCAAACTGAGCTAGCACATTCCAATAACACGTTGATGTCGTGGGTCGACATGATGGCAGACCTCAACCGCGCCTTGGCGGAGGCCCGCAAGGTCAATCGGTTGTTTTCCGATGCCGAAGCGCGGCAAGCCATATTTTTGGCGACCATGTCCCATGAACTGAGGTCCCCGTTGACGGCTATGTTGGGTTCGCTGGAAATCCTGGAACTGTCTCCAGAGGACACTGTGCGGACGGTGCTCGGGCGCACG
>ENA-OWNT01004784-OWNT01004784.1-seawater-metagenome-genome-assembly--contig:-NODE-4784-length-11596-cov-3.792430_pt1 | contig 11596 bp, 8 predicted proteins | sample MGYA00238136_ERZ651165 | MGnify/ENA primary metagenome ERZ651165 (study PRJEB26861, sample SAMN08777766) | seawater metagenome | isolation source: coastal seawater | place: USA: Florida | collected... | reverse complement strand
GAGCAACACACAAACCGACAACAACAACAACAACAACAACCGCAACAACAACACAACAACAAACAAACAAAAAACACAACAAACATACAACACAACCAACACACCAACACGAACACAACAACGACGAAGAACAACAAGTCAACGAACAAGGAACGTTTGAAATATTATCTACAGCAAGGATTAAACAGATTATGCAGGCCGCCACCGCCGTACAACAAGATATTGCCAATTATGGATGTTCATTGCAGTGAGTGAGTGAGTGAGTGAGTGAGTGAGTGAGTGAGTGAGTGAGTGAGTGAGCAAAGAGTGTGATTGAGTGAGTGAGTGACTCAGAAAATGCTTCCTTATTCGGCAATATGACGTTTCAATGCATTCCGGCGTACGTGGATTCGCTGCATTCCCCTTTCAAGAAATATCGTGTGACGATGTGACTGTGTGCGTGTCTTGGCGTGTTTGCTCGCAGTCACTCACGCAGTCACTCACTTACTCACTCACTCACTCACTCGTTGTCTGCGAGCGCGCATACCCATAGTTGGAAATACTTTGTGTTCGCGCAGTAGACACTTCATTAATCTGCCAAAGCCCGATTGTGGAACGTATCAGCGCGTGTCTGTTGGTGAGTTGACTACTTACTTAGACTTGCTGTTGCTTGTCGTTGTTGTTCGCCGTTGTTGTTCGTCGTTGTCGTCGTTGTTCGTCGTCTCGTAAGGTGAAGTTGTGCAGTGGAGTTGTTGTCGTGGAGTTGAAGCAGTGGAGGAGGGGGGTGGGGAAGAGGTGGCGGTCGTCGTCCTCTTGGTCATGCTTGATATTCGTGACTTATTGTGGCGATGAGACCGGTCGTTTGCGACCGCTTGATTGGTCTTCGGTGGTCGGCGTGGTTCAAAGAAAATATCTTCTTTCGTTGATTTCCTGTCACGGTGTGCTCCAGGCGAGCCGTGCATCGAGGGGCCAACCTAGGCCTTCGAGTGCGCAGACGCAGACGTCTGCGTGAGTAGTTTGAGAATATGTTGCGACAAAGCACGTCGGCTCTACGGGAGGCAATCCGTAGGTTGCCCAAGCAGAATGCTGCGCGGCTGTTGCCTGGAGCAGTGGAAGAGTGGGGCCTCGCGAACGAGGAGTCGGCATCAAAGCAGCACGCGTCGAAACAGGGTTGGCGCCACTCTGTTTCGAGAGGTCGTCGGCGACGTACCACGCTGATTAATCCGTTTTTGGAAGCAAAAGCTGGAACTGACAATGTCCACGACAGATACGGGCAGCTGTTCGGGGACGTAAATGCCCGTGCCAGCGACTTCTTCGACACAGAAGACGAGGCTCAGAGGTTCTTCGCTGCTGTCGCCGCCGCTGCTGTTCAGCAATACGCTGAGACTGGGAACATCGACGCCGCCGTCGCACTCGCTGATGTCGTGCACACGGACGATGCACGCGACTTTGTGCCGGCTGTTTCACGCGCGGTCACCGACGCTGCCGTGAATGCTCTCGTGCGTCAAGTTCGAGTAATGAGCGCTCTTAAACTGTTAGCGTCGGAAATTGAAGCCGGCCGTCCCGTCAGCACAGCGTCGCTGGTGTCGGTGGCGCAAGGCTTTGTGAAGTGGGCACCTCGCATGGACCCCACATTCTGCCGCGTGGCCTTGGCCGAGCACATTCTAGACTGCGTGCACCAATCAGGCAACGCACCTACGGTGGCGGTGCACAATGCGGTGCTGGCATTGGCGGCCCAAGCCAAGAATCGCAAACGGTTTTTCGGTCTGGCGATCGGCGACGGCGGCGACGGCGGCATCGTTGCTGACATGTTCGTTGAAGACGAACCGGACGCGAACACAATTAGAATTTTGCTCCGAGCGGTGCGTGAACGCAGGGAATTGGAGGACGTACTCGTTGCCGTCGGAATTGAAGATTTTGATGACGATGCACAACTGAATCCTTCAGTCCCCCCCGTCGAACTCATCCACTTTGGCAACATCGAAGTGGGACTAGAGTATGTTCGTGCGCTGCTTCGATGCGGTCTACAAACCGACGCCGTGCAAGTGCTGTACCACCTGCACCGCCACGACATGGCGTGTCCCACGGCGTGGAATGCTGTGCTCGGTCGCCTCAGCCGCCAGGCTAAACGTGGAGCCGACGACATGTGGCTCCCCGCCAACAACGTGTTTCGAAAAATGTAAGTTGAATTGCAACTTCTGAGGGCACCCAACTACAGTTGTGCCTATTGAACGGGAATGTCTAATGCGTTCCTACTTGCTTTCTATTCTGCTGTCCAGGATGCACGAAGGCGTTCCGCTGCGAACAAGAGGCTTGGCAGCTTACATTGACATGCTTCAAGCCGGCGCTCCATCGTCGATTGCAGCCAGCACATCGCCGTTGGCGACCACAGCAGCTGACCCACATCGATTGACAGCGGTCATGCAGAAAGTTGACACGAACACATGTTCATCGGCCATGCTGAAGCGGCTGTTTTCGGCTGCGGCCAACTCGTCGCAGGACCCACAAGAACAGGAGTCGGAGATTGTGAGGCTGTGGAAGCGAACCAAGGGACACCCGGCCGCTCCAAACGCATTGTTTCAGGTTCATGGTTCTTCGAATTGTGGCTGCCACGGCAGCACACTGACACTTTCGGTCGCTGTGTTCGTTTGCTGGCACGTCTCAGGCATTGAGCGAGGTACTGCCGGTCGGCGAAGCTGCCGCTACATTCGAGCACAGAACACGCCTCGTTAAAACAAAGATTTCTCTCGACGAGCGAGACTTGACCCATTTCATCCAGGCAGCGTCGGGAGATTCTCGAGCCGACGTGGTACGGTGTGCCGTTCCTCGATGGTTGTTACGTCGTGCGCATTCTGACCACATATCTGTAATTTTTGCCAGGCGAATGCGTGCAACGCACTCCATGTCATGGCATCATACGGAGTCGCTCCTACCGACATTTTCTTCAAGCGCTCTTTAGGTGAACTAATGGTTGCAAGATATGCGGTCCATTCAAGTGACATCCCGACTGAAAATGTCTTGTCTGTGACCTAGGTTTACTGAAGCGAGTCGCTCTCGAAGAAGGAGGCCGCGACGATGCAACTCGAAGCAAGGGCGAGCGCGAGCAGGCTCGGATAGAGCTGATGCGAGAGTTGTCTGCTGTTTGGTTCCCAGACTCGGAAGCTCCCAAAGCACCTGCGCTTCTCCTTGAACATATGTCGAGTGAAATTCTACGAGCGACAATGGGTGAAGTCACCGCTTTGCTTGAGGAAAAGGCCGAGCTTGGTACTGAAAGTGCCGGTGTCGGCGACGAAATCGATGAGCGATTGCAAGAACAGTGCGAATTATTGACAGAACATTTGTGCATGATGCTTGACGAGTGGGACCCAAAGGCAGTAATAGCCGCAGTTTAACAGCGTGCTAAGTCAACGGGCACTCAAGTGAAAGACGGCTTCTAATAAATTTACAAATACTAGCTCATGCACGGCGCGCGCACAATATCAACGCACAGCTTTCTGCAACCGATCCTGCCCGCACGTTACAAGAAGTGAACAACAGTGAGGAGGATCGTGGATAAGGCAGGGCGGCTTCAATAAGATCGGGCTACCAGTTGACAGTACTTACAAATGTTTTAATACAATCCTTGTAGGCGTCAAATTCTGGCTGGCATAGAGTTTTATTCGCTTGATTCTGCGTTGGGGGCAAAGTGCAGCCAAATGTGAGGGGACACGCAGTGTCTTGCCACAAACACTAGATCACAGGACGTACCTCTTCAAGGCATTCAAGAGACTCTTTGCGTTCTAGAGCACATCGCGCGCCACTCTGTTTCGACGGAACGTTCTTCCAAGATTTCTTTAGTCGTTGGCGTCGAGCTCCATTGAACTGCTCGGCTGCGCTCTGTTGTTGCTGTGGCTCCGACATAGTGGAGCAAGAAGACGATGGTTTCGACACACAACCACAAAAATGAAACTAAACTACAAACGAGAATTATGCGTTGGGTAATTCGTTGGCCACCCATCTGTGCGCCTTCAAACTCCGTCACTCGTGTCTTTCCACCGCAGCTCACAAGGCGTGCCTCGTGCCTCGGCAAGTGCTGGCTGCCGGCCAAACACTCATGTCAAATCCCAATCCATGAACCCACCGATATCGTTCCACCATCACCTCAACTTCCTTCCACCCATTCAAAGACACATACAAATCAAGCACACACTACTGTGGTGCCGCTGGATGCACATTATTGTCGTTGTGCGTCCCACAGCATCTGCATTGATCCGGTTCGCCCGCGAGGTCGGTCGATCGGTTGGTGCTGTAACAACGAAGAACGAAGTGAAAGGCGAAGTCGTCGGTCGACCAACAACAACAACAGTGCAACAACGACGACACCGTCGCGGCGCCGCGGCACGGAACGGCCAGTACTCGGTATTCTACTTTCTGCTATTTCATAACAGTTCTCCGATCCAGGTTCCTATTTCAAACAACGTGGCTTAATGGGAAACACTTCGACCTCGTCCTGATGTTCAAAAATCACTCTATTTACGGTACTTGAAAGTTTAAGTACTACTGTTAGCGTAATAAATACACTTTTGGTGGCTCGTTGGCGCAGCGGAGGCGCTGACACGCTCGAAGCAACGAAAGCAGCGTGTCAAGCCAGCGCCGCGCCAACAGTGTTGGTCGTCTTACAGTCTGGTGCCTCCTGTCTGCTGCGTGCCCCTTCGCTAGCACTTCCGCTTGGTGCGTCCGTGCAATGCTTGCTGCAGACGATAGTTGTGGGGAAACATGTGCTGCCAACATGTACTTGCGGTAGTTACTTGAGCAAAAAAACAAAAACAAGTGCCGTCAAGAGAGACGAAGCAACGGAGAGAAAGAGAAAAATGCACGCGAATTAGCGAGAAGTGAGGCAACAAAATTGACGCAAACAAAATGTGCTTGTGACGGCTTCCACAAGACGGGCCGCGACGTGATGCCCATGCTGGCGATTTCCATGCGAGCCTTCGGCATGGGGCGCACATGAGCCGTGACAACGCAATCCTAACGTGCTCGAAAAGTGACGATACATCATGCGGGGTGCATTGAACTTCATCTTTTACCGGCACCCATGCCGGTGCACCCGCTGGGCCAACGACCCGCACGAATAGATACTGTGCCGTCTGCACTGGCTTGTAGACGGTGAGGAACATGGATTTCTCACCAGAGAAGCCTCCGCCAGCGAAGGTGACCGAGTCTGCGTGCGCCACAAAGACCACTGCTGCTGACGCAGAACCTGCCCCGAGACACCATGATGGCGACTTCCGTCTTTATTTCGAACACAAGATGGAGAACTTGGATGCTCAACGAGCTGCTCTGCGAGACAATGTTGATGTACTACCAGACCAAATTTTCAAAAATTTCATCGTGTACATAAATGGACATCCTGGTAAAACTCCCAAGCATCTACTGATCGAGATGCTGATTTTGCGAGGAGCCAAGATAATTGATTGGCCCAACAAGCACACCACCCATGAGATTGCGACGTCCCTCAACTGGCGAAAAGTAGAGAAACGTTCGGCGCCGGGAATGCGGTTTCAACGCCATGTAGTCACGTCGGATTGGGTGACCGAGTCTGTCAAGGCGAACAAACGACTGTTGGAACGACGATTTCGCCCCGACATATTGTTGAACAAAGCTGGTGTTAAAGCTTTTGGGAATTTCCTCACCTCGCCGAAGAATGATACTTCGGAACCTGCCGACGACGCACAGGGAGTTCAATCACCGGAATTGTCGAAAGATGCTGGTGCTCATAGCAACCAGCCGGATCCCCCGGCGCGCAGCTCTGCTGCGACTGCGATGCCACTGCAACCCAAACACCACGGTGGAAGCAGGCGAACGTACTTCGAAAACAAAGACAGAAACCTGAGGGAGCAACGCCTTGCTTTGCGCGCGGAAGGGCCCTTACCTGACCAAATTTTCCACAACGTGATCGCGTACATCAATGGAGACACAGGCGATATTGCAATTGATGATTTGACGGCAATGCTCGTGAAAGGGGGTGCTGAGATCCAGGACTGGCCTAACAAGACGACCACGCACGAGATAGCTTCGAGTTTGAACTGGAGAAAAATTGAAAAGCGTCTTGCTCCCGGCCAGCGCTTTCAGCGCCATGTAGTCACTTCAGCTTGGGTCGCCGAGTCGGTGAAGGCAGGAAAGAGGCTTCGCGAGCATAAATTTGTTCCTGATTTTCTCAAGAGCAAACATGGGCTCAAAGCTTTTTCGAAGTTCACTGCGAACGAGCTGCCGGCAGCCGACGCGAGTGCCCCCAAAGAACAGTTGAATAGCTCGTCCATGCCGCTGAACAGCCGCACCAACTGCAACCATCCCGAATTTGTAAAAGGATTTTTCGAGCAATCAAGGCTGCACTTAATCGGTACGGTCTATTCCACGTGTGGTACCGCCATTAAACCAGTTGCCCACTCGTTGAATGTGTTGCCTGTCGTAAAAACAGGTTCTTGGCGCGATATTTGGAAGCGGGCAGTTCATGCATTTCGTCAACAGCAACAAGCGAGCATCAGCGAACACGATGGCGGGGCGGCCAAGAGTCTGCCCGGCTCACTGTACCAGCAACTATTGGGGGCCAAGTCTATTGGCGGGGCGAAATCGAACAATGATGGCTCTTTTTACGTCCACATTGACATGGACTGCTTTTTTGCAAGCGTGGCACTGCTCAGATTCCCGAAGAACGACCCCATCCATACAAAACCGGTTGTCGTGGCCCACACAGGTCGCCAGAACTCACCTGAAACGTATGATCATACGGCAAAAGCAAACACTTCTGGCGGGGGACGACAAGAAGTATCGAGTGCGAATTACGTGGCGCGCCGATACGGCATTCGTGCAGGATGCTCTGTCGCCCGTGCACGGGCCAAAATCAAGGAGTATTGCGATAAAGAAGGATTGCACGGCGACAGTGCCCCGACATTGGTGCGATTCAAATTGTGTTTTTGTACTCCAGCATCATCATTCAAACGTTGCTCCGATGTTGTGCAGGTGGTGTTGCCATATCCTTTTGAGAAAATTAACTCGATTGCCGAGCAAGTTTACACAATATTCCTCTCTCACTGTCCGCCAAACTCGATTGAGGTCCGGAGCATTGATGAGGCGTACATCAGAATTGTTCCGTGTGCCCCTGCGACCCATGCAGTGACATCGACACCAGTCGAGACCACTGACAGTGGCGATGTAGTGGCGGCGACTCCCCAGAGCAGTGGCGAGCTCACGCAGGCAGCTCCGCAGTCCCCTTGCTATGACAATACAACAGTCAACCCCATTACTCGAGCGAGGTGATACAAAAGCCTGTTGCAGAATCACCGATTGAATTTTGCGACAACAACTGACCGCACCGTTGCCATATGTTAACAGGCTTCTCGCATCCAAACTTCGCGAACTCATTGCTCAAGAGACCGGGTGCTCGGCGAGCGCTGGAATCGGTCCCAACAAGTTCCTCGCAAAATGCGCAACAGACATTGCCAAGCCGGACGGGCTGCACGTTTGTCCTTCAAGAGAAGATGTACGTTGGTTGACCTCATGCATGAGCAAGCATACCAACCGCTTCATCAAGTCTTTGTTTTACATGCGTGCGCCCGCATGCGAATGTGTTCGTCATGGACGTAGGCTCGTCTTCGTGTCCTTCCCCAACTTGCGGTGGGCAGCTTGCCAGGTGTTGGGTGGAAGAAGCGGCGGAAGCTTCGAGATCACGAGCCCCCGATGAATGTATGTCTGCATCTTAGTTGCCCAAGTGCGAAGCTATGTCATGTTTCGTGATGAAAATTGGTGAAATATAGGTCGTTCAAGATCTCATCGATGCTGGACGAGACAAGCTCGCAACAATACTAGGACCAGGGTAAGCGTCCTTCAATCCAAAATGCCTGTGGAGCGATTGTGGGCAGCTGGATAATGTTTGGTGTTCGGATGTGTGCATGTGTGCTATTAGGCCAGCAGATATGGTTTGGGCATTGGTTCAAGGAAACGACCCTCGCCCGCCACATCGTGCCACACCAGACAACCCTTTTGTTGACAAGAAAACTGTGAGTGTGGACCTCAACTGGGGTCTACGGTTCGCCTCGCAGGACCAAGTGGATGCGTTCTTTCGACGTTTGTGTCAGGAGGCATTGGTTCGTTCGACATGTTGCCCGTTGGTACATGACTTACGCGGGGTCATGCTGTCTTTTCACCACGTTTCAGAATCGCCTGTACGCATGCGAAGTGAAGTGTGCCCATATTACCCTGCAAATAAAGCGAAAGAAACCCGATGCACCCCCGGAACCCACCAAATTCCTTGGCCACGGTTCGTGCCTGCCCAATCGTTGTTCCGCTACAATCTTGCTTGAGTGATGCCGTCGTGTTTGTGTTGATGTTGACGACGTTGCCAGGCCGATGCAACAACTTCACCAAGTCAAAAAGTCTGCGCAGAGCGGTGGGGACAGGCCGCACACGAGCCACGCAAGAGCAAGATGCCCAACGCCTGTTTTCCCACGTGAGAGAGCTCTTGATGGCGATCGCGGTGCCACCATCAGAACTGCGAGGGGTCGGAATCTGCATGTCGAAGTTAAGCGTTGTGCGGCCGCCGGAACGAAGACCAACGAAGCCAGAAACGAGCACAGCAGACGCCAGCACTGCAATTGATGTTCAGAAGTCAACGCAGGAGGACTCTGCGAGACAAGCAGAGTTGACAATCTCGAACTCACGTAGCGCACGGACGCCACCCGCAATCAAGAACGCCCCGGTTGATCTGTCGAGCCCGGATTCCCCAGGTTCCCAGCTCACCTGGACGCAAGTGGACCTCACAGTTCTGGACGCTCTGCCGAATGACATTCGACAACAACAGGTGGCTCATTTGAACGACCGCCGTGCTCGGAAGCGCAAGAAAATCGAAACAAAGCCATCAGCATCGCCGCTCCCGTGGTGGCATTCTGAGGTTTGACTGGCACTAGTCGCGCCAGTGACGGTGGCGCAATTGCTTTAATTTTGTGGATGGTGTGTGCAGGCACCGTTGCTGAAGGAATCCGGAATTAACATCGACGTGTTCAAAGTTCTGCCTCGAAATTTGCAGGTTGGATCCAATGTGCGAACGCTAGACTTCGTATGTGGATGCAACATGTCGCTTATCGCATGCACACATTGACTGCAGGAGGAGCAATTGCGGTCGCTGCGGCGGCAGTCCACCGGTCGAGCGCGAGGAGCAGGTGCACCAAGCATAGATCGACGCGACTACGTGGTCCCTCAACATGAGCGACAAAGTATGGCAGCCTTAATTGGGCGCGAGACATCACGCACGGGTAACCACGACGATGTTGCACACCACCTTTTTGCAAAACCGAAGACAATGTCAGTTGCCGAGGCCGCTGCGGCTCGTCAAGATGCGGCTCTCGCTGCCAAGCGAAGAACAGGTACACTGTTCTGCTGCGCTGCGCGTGTGTTGCGAAAATGCTGAACGATGAACGTTTTTGCATGTGATCTGCTTTTCTGTTGGTATCATCGTTTATCGAACCACCCCAAAGCTGGAGGACGCTTCGTCACCGCACAACGGTTTGCCCATTTTCGACCTGCGCTACGGCGGTGAGTGCGTTGTGGTTTGCGTGCACGCCCATGTCGACCTCAGTCGGTGAACAGTGTGGTATGTGTGAACATGGGGTCAGTTGGTTGGCCAGAATTGCCGTTCCTACGGAGGAGCACATTTGGTTGCTCACTGGTGTCATCAAACAGTTCGTCGAGGACAACAACTTAGAAGATGTGGTGAGTGCTGCTGGCGTTGTGGTGGGTCACATTCATGCATCGGTTCATTGTTGGGCGAGTCACACGTGTTTCGCGCATGGCGCAGGCAAAAGCGTTAGCTGTGCTGACGGCGTGGACGAACGCCAAACGAGACACGCCGAACGCGGCGCCTTGGGCAATTGCGACTCAGTTGGTGATTGACAGCGTTCAAGATGCGGTCAAGGTTGCGTACGGGCATCCGGTCGACTTTGCTCGGTTTGTCCCTGGGCCCTGAGCCGTCCGCAGCGATGTGGTGGTCGGACCCGCTCTTGAAACGCGGGGGCGGGGAATAGGAGAAGGAAGGCGGAAGTGGAGAGAGACAATGTCGGCATAATTTAGTTAGGTAACGAGAAGAACACTGTAGGTCGTTGCAGTCAATTGGCATTTGGCAATTGTGTTTGTGTGTTTGTTGTTGTTGTTGTTGTTGTTGTTGGGCTGTTGAGCAGACAGTAGTGTATCTCGCACAAACGATTTCTCTGGAGAGTTTTTTGGTCACTTTTATTCATTTGGTTCGTAACGAATTGAGCTGGGTGACTTACGGAGAGCGAACTGCGAAATCTTAGCCTATTGCGAACGTGAGGACTTCCGTTGCCATCTTTGTCCTATGACCGACGGCGTAGATTGGTTGTAACATTCCGCGGCATGGATTGGCACTGTTTCGCACAAAGTTGTCGACTCCTAGTGGAACGTCGGTTGGTTCCAACTAGGTTTCCTTCTTTTGAACTTTCGGTCCTGGCAATGGTTCGCCCAATCGTTTGTTTGTTTGCGAGACGTGCGATAGTCGCACCGCAGCAGCTTGGGCAGTTTTTGTCCGTGCCGACGAGTTCCGTTGCCCTACTCCGCCCGCCCGTTCGTTCGCCTGCATGTATCCGTTTGTCGGTTTCTGGCTGTTCGCGCGTTCGTTTCCGTCCTTTGCGCGTTCGTTTCCGTCCTTTGCTGCACCGCTGTTCACGTGCAGCATCCGTTTGAGTTTTGTCGTGTTGGTGCGGTCCGTTGGGTCTCTGCAGCTGTCAGTACAATTGTACCCGTACTCGCAGGCGCTGTTGTTCCCCAGTCCTTCGCATGTATTTGCAGTGCGAACAAACCGCGTGAACTGCGGCGTCGCAGTCGCAGTGTACGCAGTCGCAGCACGCAGTGCGTCGTGCGTCTGCCATGCGGTCGTTTTTTTCGTTGAGTATTCCAACGCATACGTGCGCGCGCACTCGTACGTGCCCCGCGCGTCGCCGTCGCGTTGCGATCCACCGCCAACGAACAACAAACCACAACGGCTGTCACGCAACACGCAGCACGCAGTGCGCGCAACCAACCAGTGGTGCAGACTGCGGTGCAGGGTGCAGGTAGGTGCAGCGTGTTTCACCACGCACATTCGTTGGTGAGCGCACGCACACAGTCGTTCAAAAACCACACACCACCACCAAAACCGAAGCCACAATCCCGCACCGTGCACATTGTGCACACACGCACACGCACACGCAGACGAGAAAACGAAGTGTACCATTTACGCATCGACGGTTTCTGAATCGCTGCTGCGTGCCAAAGCACAGACAAACAACAACGCACACCGACGAGGCCCCAGTCGATCGATTGATTGATTGAGGTGAGGGATCCGCTCGCCGTCGCCTTTTTCACCTTCGTTTGTTGTTATGTTTCGTTGGCAGTCAGTCAGTCCGTCAGTCATCATTCGAGTCAGTCCCGTCTGGCTGACTGACGACGAACGAAAGAAAGCGAAGGAAGGAAGGAAGGAAGGAAACAGGAAACAACGAAGGAACGCAGAAAGAGACGAACGAAGGAACGAAGGAACGAAGGAACGAAGGAACGAAGGAACGAAGGAACGAAGGAACGAAGGAACGAAGGA
>ENA-OWNT01004782-OWNT01004782.1-seawater-metagenome-genome-assembly--contig:-NODE-4782-length-11598-cov-3.729103_pt1 | contig 11598 bp, 11 predicted proteins | sample MGYA00238136_ERZ651165 | MGnify/ENA primary metagenome ERZ651165 (study PRJEB26861, sample SAMN08777766) | seawater metagenome | isolation source: coastal seawater | place: USA: Florida | collected... | reverse complement strand
GAGCCATCAGGCCGGGCATCTCGGTTTCGGCGATGGTGAGTTCCTTGCGACCGAACTCCGCCAGCGCAATGTCCTTAACAATATAGTCCCCGGCCATTACATGCTCCATTCCGGTTATGTATCAGTTGCGATGCCCCTAACATTCCTTGTCTGAGGTAGCAACGTAGATCACCGGGTCAACTGGCGCGCATGCAAAACAGGGCAAGTCAGCTCCGAAACATTCAACTCGCCTGGCCCGGAGTTTCCTTGGTCGGGATGGCCTGGAAAAAATCCGTTCCCGCGGCAACAATACAGCTGACACCACGGGCATCGGTCATGAGCACGGTATAGGTGCCGGTCTCGGACGAGGCCCAGATTTCCATAACGCTTTGCCCGCCGCGCACTTTTTGCAGACCACCAAAAGTCAGTTGTTCGGAATAGTCAGCGCTTAACCGAGAAATCACGGTGTCTCGATCCGCGCAGGCCGAGGCCGCAAGGGACGCCGGCAACACGACAACAGCTAAACCAACGGCAAGGCCAGACACCCGCCGGAACTGGGGCTTGAACATGACAAGCTCCTTATCATAGGGATTGCGACCTGAGGGGAACGTGCCGGGAGGAGAAACACGTTCCCCCCATCGACTGTATCGCGATCACTGCACCCGCCGAGACTGAAAGAAGCGGGAGTCCAACACCTGTTGGCAGCAAGTGATCAGGATAGGATTCAGGATGCGCCGCAATTGTGGCAAAATCATGGCGCGACGAAAGGGCAGTGGCACGATGGCAACACAACCAAGAGCGTGGCAAAGGATGCTGTCAGGGCGGCGGCTGGACCTGTTGGATCCGACCCCTGTGGATATCGAGATCGAAGATATTGCCCATGGTCTTGCGTTTGTTGCCCGCTGGAATGGTCAGACGATGGGGGATTTCGCCTATTCCGTGGCTGAACATTCTCTGCTGGTTGAACAGTTGTTTGGGCGGCTCGTTCCGGACGCACCGGTCAAATGGCGGCTTGCCGCGTTGCTGCATGATGCGCCGGAATACGTGATCGGCGACATGATTTCGCCGGTAAAGGCATCCGTAGGATCAGGCTATGGCGAGTTGGATCAGCGGCTGACTGCGGCGATCCACATCCGCTTTGGCCTGCCCGCCGCGATCCCGCTTCGGGTCAAGAAACAGATAAAAAAGGCGGACCGCATCAGTGCGTGGATGGAGGCCACGCGCATCGCAGGCTTTTCCGAAACAGAAGCAAACAAATTCTTTGGCAAGCCCGATCCTGTCCTCATCGAGGGCCTGGATATTCAGTTGCGCCCTCCTGTCGAGGCCAGAAATGCGTATACCGCCCGGCACGAAGCCCTACTGTCGCTGATGTAGCGGTTAACCCTGATCCACGCGTGTCTGTTTTGCCGGGCCACCTGTCGCAGCCGCCTCTTTTTCCGCCCGCTTTGCCCGTCGAGCAAGGCGCATTTCCTTAATTCGTTTGCGCTTGAACTCCGGCGATTCCACAAAGTTCGAATTCTTGCCCAAACCTTTTTGCCAGAACAGTTTCTGACGTTCGGATTTTGACAAAACAGGCCAGTCCAAGCCCTGTTGCACGAATCCCGCCTCGCCCAGCGCCTTACCGATCGCGTTCAAATCCAACTCACCAAACGACAACCTATTCGATTTCTGTTTGTTTTGCCGCACCCATTCGGTGCGCAACGCTGAAATCACCACAGGGTCACGACCACAGAAGGACGACACGTTTTGTGCCAGTTGATCCGCAGCGCCGGATTGACGCCGCAGGATCATTGCCACCGGCTGGTCGGCGCGCCCGACCATGGCAAACAAATGCAATGCGGAGCCATCCGCTGCCACGATCTGTTTTGCCGCCTTGTACCGCGCGATCTGCGTGGCCAGATCGTGCTGTTCCGGAAAAAAGATCTCGTAGCCTTCTTCCCTCAGCAATTCTTCGAGCTTCTCTTCGCCCAGCAACCCACCCTTTCCCAAGCCCAACGCAGACCGGGAGATATAGATCTTTTCCGGTCCGTCGGGCGCAATGTCCTGTGCAAAACACTTATGGATCGCATTGCGAAAGGACGCGGTGCCGGTGACGATCTTGCCAAGGCCGAACCCCTGCCCCGGGACCACAAGCTCCTCGACCTGCACCGGTGACGCCGCCACCCGAACCGGCAGGTCCGACGCTATCAGGCCAACAAATTCACTGTGAAACCCGCGCAACTCGTCACCGACGGCCGGGCGTTTCGGAATGAACAGGATACCATCGACCGGGGCGTCTAGATGGTCCAGCGCCCATAGACGGGCAGTGCTTTCGACCAGGAAGTGACCGAAATGCGCCCACAGGACTCCGCCCCACAGCCACCGGCCGGGTAAGGTTTCGCTGACGCCATCCGGCATCGGAGGTTCGGTCGTCAGAGGTCGGTATCTGCGCCAGAGCGCCCCTTGGGCGCAGTACCCGCCGGCGCCATCCAATACCCCGGCGGCCTGAACAAAGCTGCTCTCTGTGGGCGGCACAATGATCGCGTTATTAACGGTGACGATATCTTCGGACCAACCGCCTTCTGGCAGTGGTTGACTATCGACGCCGAAAGACTGGCCATCGGCCATTTTGATGCTCCGTCAGCGCGGGCTGCGCTTGGCCAATATACGTTGCAAGGTCCGCCGGTGCATGTTCAGACGTCGTGCTGTTTCGCTGACATTCCGGTCGCACAGCTCGTAAACCCGCTGGATATGTTCCCAGCGCACCCTGTCGGCGCTCATCGGGTTTTCCGGCGGAGGCGGTAATTCGTCGGACTGGGCCAAAAGTGCATTTGTGATGTCAGTGGCATCGGCGGGTTTCGACAGATAGTCGGTTGCGCCGATCTTGACTGCCGCCACGGCAGTGGCAATCGCGCCGTAGCCTGTCAGAACGACCACCCTGCTGTCAGGGCGCTTCTCCCGCAGCACCTCGACTACGTCCAGACCATTGCCATCCTCAAGCCGCAGATCCACCACGGCATAAGCAGGCGGACGTGCCGTGGCGATCGCCCGACCAGCCGCAACGGAGGCTGCCGTTTCGATCTCGAATCCGCGTTTTTCCATGGCCTTGGCAAGCCGCCGCAGAAAGGGTTCATCGTCATCAACAAGTAACAATGACTTGTCAGGCCCGATCTCTCTCAGGGCAGTCTCGACCATGCGCTCTCCTCCGCGGATCTTGGTTATTTTCCCTGCGGTTGAGTATTACCCTCACCGAGTCAAAGGTCAAACGTAGTATTTCGTTTACATATTATCGACAAAGCAGCCGATCTGGTCAGCCATCTGTTCCGGGCTGGTGTCGCGTTTGAAGAATTCAACAAACCCGTGTTCGGGAAGCACAAGGTAGGAAAAGGTCGAATGATCGACGAGGTAGTATTCGTCACCGTCGTCATGGGCCTTGTAGTAGGTCTTGTAGGCTTTGCTCGCCGCTTTGACCTGTTCTGGCGACCCTGTCAGCCCGATCATGCGCTCATGCAGATTGCTGGCAAATTCGCCAACCGCCTGGGGTGTGTCCCGTTTCGGGTCGATGGAGATAAAGACGGGGGTAACCATTTGCCCCCGCTCTTCCAAAATGTCGATGGCTTCGGCGTTGCGCGATGTGTCCAGCGGGCAGACATCCGGGCAAAAGGTATAGCCGAAGTACAAGAGTGACGGCTGCGTTATCACATCCTTGTCGGTCACCGTTTCACCTGCTGCGTTCACCAGTTCAAAAGGCCCGCCAATCTGGCTGGATCCTCCGGCGATCTGACTGCTGCGGCATTGGGCAAACTGGTCCTCGTCACCCACGTTCATTGTCATGATCCAAGTCACCCCCAGCACAGAGGCGATGATGACGGCAGCGGCAATAGCTATCAGACGGTTCATGGGTCAGGCTCCGGCGACAAGGGCAGTTGATCGTTTCGGCTGGCACACCTATCAATCTGGACAGCCGTTGCAACAGAGATAGGGGTCGCATGGCCGATACCAACACCGACTTTCTGCGCGGCCAGGAGCGCAGCAGCTGGATCCGTCTGCGGACACTGATCCTGTTGCGCTGGGTGGCCATTGCCGGGCAAATCACCGCGATCACGGTTGCGCAGCGGATGTATCACCTGCAGTTGGAGCTGGGCCTGTGTTACCTGGCCATCGGTGTGTCGGTTATCGGGAACCTCGTCGCCATTTTCGTTTTCCCCGAGAACAAGCGCCTCAGCGAGATCGAAAACTTCTTCATGGTGCTGTTCGATTTGTTACAGTTGGCTTTCCTGCTGTACCTGACGGGCGGGTTGCACAACCCGTTCGCATTGCTTCTGCTGGGCCCCGTGACCATCTCGGCCAATGTAATGGGCCTGCGGTCGACAATGATCATTGGTGGCACCGCCATTATTCTGGTGACTTTGCTGGCTGAATTTCACCTGCCCCTACGCACGGAACAGGGGTTCATACTGCGCATCCCGGACCTGTTCGTATTTGGTAACTGGACCGCCATCATCATCGCTGTGGTGTTTATGGGCGCCTATTCACAAAGGATCAGCGCGGAAATGCGGTCCATGGCCGAAGCCTTGGCCGCGACCCACATGGCCCTGTCCCGCGAACAAAAGCTGACCGACCTTGGTGGCGTGGTGGCCGCTGCCGCGCATGAGCTGGGCACGCCCCTGGCCACGATCAAGCTGACAAGCTCCGAACTGATCGACGAATTGGATGACCGCCCCGACCTGATGGAAGACGTTGCACTGATCCGCGAACAGGCCGATCGCTGCCGTGATATTTTGCGCAGTATGGGGCGGGCCGGAAAAGACGATTTACATCTCCGTCAGGCCCCGTTCAGCACCGTGGTGCACGAGGCCGCCGAACCGCACGCTCACCGAGGCAAGTTCGTGCATTTCGAAGAAGGCCCCGGGCCAGGAGGCTCGGTTCAGCAGCCGTCAATCCTGCGCAAACCCGAGGTCATCCATGGTCTGCGCAACCTGATCCAGAACGCTGTTGATTTTGCTAAAGCCAATGTCTGGGTCGAAATGGTTTGGACTGATGACGTGATTTCCGTGCGCATTCTGGATGACGGGCGCGGGTATCCGCCACAAATGATTGGTCGCATTGGCGATCCCTTCATGCGACGCCGGCGCACGGAATCAGATCGCAAGGCTCGACCCGAGTACGAAGGCATGGGACTGGGCCTGTTTATAGCCAAGACCCTGCTTGAAAGATCCGGCGCCACCCTGACCTTCGCCAATGGGTCCGATCCGTACCAGACGATCACCAACCGGCCGGAACAACGCGGCGCGATTGTCGAAGTTGTCTGGCCACGCGGTGTTCTCGATGCGCTTTATGGCGAGAATGCCGTGCCTATCGGTCAGAACCAACCTATCGAAGTCTAATCCAGTTGAATCCGGGCATAGGGACCGACTCGGCGATTTAACAAGTCGGTCCGCTGAATGCCGGGACAGCAGGTTTGGTCGCTTGGAGCGCACCCAACCAGCGTTTCGAAACTCCACCTAACTTCGTTGCAAACAACCCGAGGTCAGTCCTGTCAGCCCTTCATGCTGTCCCAGAAAGACTTCACCGAGGAAAAGAATGACTTTGTCTCCGGGTTATTGTCTTCGCTCAGGTCTTCGAACTCTTGCAATAGCTCTTTCTGCCGGCTGGTCAGGTTGACCGGCGTTTCGACGGCGAGTTCGATGAACATGTCACCCGGGCTGCCGCCGCGCAGCGCGGGCATGCCCTTGCTCCGCAGACGCATTTGCCGTCCGGACTGGCTGCCTGACGGAATCTGCACACGCCCGCGTCCGCCATCGATGGTCGGCACTTCGATCGCACCGCCAAGGGCGGCCTTCGCCATGCTGACGGGCACGCGGCAGTAGAGGTTCAATCCGTCTCTTTCGAACAGTTTGTGCTGTGCGACTTCGACAAAAATGTAGAGGTCACCCGGAGGGCCGCCGCGCATCCCGGCCTCACCTTCACCGGCCAGCCGGATCCGGGTTCCGGTCTCGACGCCAGCGGGAATGTTGACGCTGAGCGCGCGATCTTTCTCGACGCGGCCCTGACCGCCACACGACTTACACGGATTCTTGATGATCTGGCCTATGCCCGAGCAGGTCGGACACGTCCGTTCGACGGTAAAGAACCCTTGCTGCGCGCGTACCTTTCCCATGCCAGAGCAGGTCGGGCAGGTCGTGGGTTCCACGCCACCTTCTGCGCCGGAGCCATCGCAGGACGAACAGGCGACAGAAGTCGGAACCTGAATGGTCTTTTGAATGCCGGAATAGGCGTCCTCAAGCGAGACCCGCAGATTGTATCGCAGATCAGATCCGCGCGCCGCCCGGCGGCCGCCGCCGCCGCGCTGTTGGCCCATGAAGTCGCCAAACAGATCGTCGAACACATCCGAGAAGGCAGAGGAAAAGTCACCCTGACCGCCACCGAATCCCTGGCCCGGACGGGGTCCGCCGCCACCTTCAAAGGCGGCATGGCCGAAACGGTCATAAGCGGCCTTTTTGTCTGCGTCCTTGAGAACCTCATAGGCCTCGTTGGCTTCCTTGAACTGGCTTTCGGCCTCCGCATTGTCCTTGTTGCGGTCCGGGTGCAGTTCTTTGGCCTTCTTTCGATAGGCTTTCTTGATTTCGTCGGCCGATGCGCCTTTGGGCACACCGAGGACGTCGTAGAAATCACGTTTTGACATCGGTCTGTTACCCTTTTGCCGGAACGGCAGCGGGCCGGCCCGTTCCCCGGACCGGCCCGCCGTGGCCCGGAATTACGCCTTAGCCACGCTTGTCGTCGTCCAGATCTTCGAATTCGGCATCGACGATATCGTCTTCGCCGGGGCCAGCATCCGCTGCCGACGGTTCATTGTCGGCTTCTTCCTGGCTGGCTTTGTAGATCGCCTCGCCAAGCTTCATAGCGGCCTCGGTCACGTTCTGGATACCGGAACGGATCTTCTCCGGATTGTCGGTTTCCAGCTCATCCTTGAGCGCGGCGATGGCCAATTCGATCGCCTCGATGGTGGTCGGATCGACCTTGTCCGAATGCTCTTCCATCGATTTTTCGGTCGAGTGGATGAGGCTTTCGGCCTGGTTCTTGGCTTCGACCAGATCCTTGCGGGCCTTGTCCGCTTCGGCGTTTTCCTCGGCGTCCTTGACCATCTTTTCGATGTCCTCGTCCGAGAGACCACCGGAGGCCTGGATCGTGATCTTCTGCTCCTTGCCGGTACCCTTGTCCATTGCGCCCACGGAAACGATGCCATTGGCGTCGATGTCGAAAGTCACCTCGATCTGCGGCATGCCACGCGGTGCTGGCGGGATGTTTTCCAGGTTGAACTGGCCCAGAATCTTGTTGTCCGATGCCATTTCGCGTTCACCTTGGAACACACGAATCGTGACGGCGTTCTGGTTGTCCTCGGCGGTCGAGAAGATCTGGCTCTTTTTCGTCGGGATCGTGGTGTTGCGGTCGATCAGGCGGGTGAACACGCCACCCAGCGTTTCGATGCCCAGCGACAGCGGGGTCACGTCGAGCAGAACCACGTCCTTGACGTCACCCTGCAGAACGCCGGCCTGGATGGCCGCGCCCATAGCGACAACCTCATCCGGGTTCACACCCTTGTGCGGCTCCTTGCCAAAGAACTTGGTCACTTCTTCGACCACCTTTGGCATCCGGGTCATACCACCGACCAGAACCACTTCGTCCACGTCACCAGCCGAAAGACCCGCGTCCTTGAGGGCGGCCTGGCAGGGCTTGAGCGAGGCCTTGATCAGATCGCCGACCAAGCTTTCAAGCTTGGCGCGGGTCAGTTTCATCACCAGGTGCAGCGGCTGGCCGCCGTTCGGGTCCATCGAGATGAACGGCTGGTTGATCTCGGTCTGCGACGCGCTCGACAGTTCGATCTTCGCCTTCTCCGCAGCTTCTTTCAGACGCTGCAGGGCCATCTTGTCGTTGGTCAGGTCGACGCCGTGCTCTTTCTTGAACTCGTCCGCCAGGTAGTTGACGATCCGCATGTCGAAGTCTTCACCGCCGAGGAAGGTGTCCCCGTTGGTGGACTTCACTTCGAACAGGCCGTCGTCGATCTCGAGGATGGTCACGTCGAAGGTACCGCCGCCAAGGTCATAGACCGCGATGGTGTGCGAGTTTTCCTTGTCGAGGCCATAGGCCAGAGCCGCGGCGGTCGGTTCGTTGATGATCCGCAGCACTTCCAGACCGGCGATCTTGCCGGCGTCCTTGGTGGCCTGACGCTGGGCGTCGTTGAAGTAGGCCGGGACGGTGATCACCGCCTGGGTCACTTCCTCGCCAAGATAGCTCTCGGCGGTTTCCTTCATCTTGCCGAGGATGAAGGCAGAAATCTGCGACGGGGAGTATTTCTCGCCCCGCGATTCGACCCACGCGTCGCCGTTGCCGCCGTCGATGACATTGAACGGCACGTTCTTCTTGTCCTTGGCCAGGTCGGCGTCGTCGAACCGACGACCGATCAGGCGCTTGACGCCGAAGATCGTGTTGGTGGGGTTGGTGACGGCCTGGCGCTTGGCCGGCTGGCCCACGAGGCGCTCGTCATCCGTGAATGCAACGATAGACGGGGTCGTGCGTGCCCCTTCGGAGTTCTCGATAACGCGCGGCTGCGAACCGTCCATGATGGCAACGCAGCTGTTCGTGGTACCGAGGTCAATACCGATAACTTTACCCATTGTTTGATCCCTTCCACTTAAGGCGATTGTCTGGACGCCGACCCGTTTCGGCATCGGCTGCCCGACCCGGTCCGACAAAGCTTGCGCCCTGCCCTCCGGGCTTCGAAGCGTATATAAGGAGGGGGTCCAAGGGCTGCAAGCCGCTCACAAACGCGAGATCGGCAAAAATGTCGCTTTGCCGGGCTTTGCCGCCACATGGGGCGGTTTTGGCCCGGGATTCAGCGCATTCAGGGGAAGAAGCGGGTAATTCCGGTCGAAGCGAGGCTGGCATCCCACAGCATTTTCTCGCCTGCGGGGTCGCGTTCCGCGGGCAGCAGCAGGGCGAGGCCGGTGCGCGTCTTGGCGTCGGGGCCGAAGAAATCGCCGCCCTTCGCGCCCGGATCGAAAGCCGCCCGGGCAAGGCCGCAGGTGCCGTCCTCCTGGCTCTGCGCGATCTTCAGTGTCGAGTTGATGATGTAGCGATCCAGAATCGTCGTGCCACCGGCCCGCGTGGTCTTGGCCTGCAGCCCGCTGTCGGCCGGTCCCGGGTGGGCACAGAGCGCCTTGACCGTATTGCCGGGCCGCTGGTCGGCGTGGTCCTGCAGGGCATAGGTGAACAGCAGGTTGGCCAGCTTCGATTGCTGGTAACGCCGCCATTTCTGAAAGCCGGGCCAGCGGTCGCCGCCAAGGTGTCCGCCGTTGCGTTCGAGATAGGGCTGGCGCATCTCCGCGTCAGGCCGGTTGCGCGCGCCGGAAGAGTGGTTGACGACCCGCGCCTCGCCGCGTTGCTGGGCGGCCTCTTCCAGCAGGGGCCAGACCTCGTGGACCAGCAGGAAGTGCGACAGGTGGTTGGCCTGCATCTGGAGGTCGAACCCATCCTCAGTGGCAAGCTCCGGCATCCCCATGACCCCGGCATTGTTCACCAGCACATCCAGACCGGTGTCGCCAAGTCGTTCGCGCAACGTGGCCCCCGCGGCACGGACCGAGGCAAGACTAGCCAGATCGCAGGGCACGAGGTCTGCCGTCCCCAACCTCCGCACCTCGGCCAGCGCCCGGTCCGCCCGCTCGGAGGGGCGGTTCAGCATCACCACGCGGGCGCCCAGCCGGGCGGCGGTGCGGGCCAGGACAAACCCCATGCCCGAGGTGCAGCCGGTGATCGCGACGACCTTGCCGTCTTGCGCGGGCAGGGTCGCGACGAGTTCGTCGAAGTGCAGGGTGGCGGGCATCGGATATTCCCTCGCTCTATATTTACAATGTAAATTTACACCGGAAATATTGATGCGCAGCCAACCTGTCAATCCAATATTTACACCGGAAACATAATGTCGGATTGTGCGGGTATGAATGATGTCAGGAAATACCATCACGGCGACCTGAAGCGCGCGCTGATTCAGGCGGGAATCGAAATCCTCCGCACCGAGGGGCTCGACCGGCTTTCGCTGCGCGCCTGTGCTGAACGCGCGGGGGTCAGCCATACCGCGCCGAAGAACCATTTCGGCAACCTGACCGGCCTGCTGACCGCCATCGCGGCCGAGGGTCAGAAACAACTCTGCGCGGCGATGCAACCGAACCAGGGCGCATCGCGCGACGACCGGCGGCAGGCGGCTTTCGAGGGCTACGTGGCCTTCGCCCGCGCCAACCCGGCCATGTTCGAACTCATGTTCTCGCGCCGCCTCGTCGACTTCTCCGACCCGGTGCTTGCCGCACCGCTGGGCGCCAGTGCCGCGATCCTGCGCGACGTCTCGGGCGGCATGATCTGGGGCAAGTCAGATGCCCCCGACGCCGACAAGCGCGCCGAGATGTTCAACTGGTGTCTCGTCCACGGCTTTGCGACGCTGGCCCTGCAGGGCGTCTTCGACAAGGACGGGATGCGGGACATCGGGATCGCGGACATCCTGCCCGGCTTCGCGTTCCGCGACCCGGCAGCGGCGGAATGACCCCGGCGCCAACCCTCACGATCCGGGGGGTCAAGGTCTGGCAGGAGGCGCTCGACCGGGCCGAGCAGGAGGCGCTGGTCGCCGATCTGCGCTCGGTCGCCGCAGCCGCCCCGCTGTTTTCGCCCGAGACCCGATGGGGCAAGAAGATGTCGGTGCGGATGACCTCGGCGGGCCGCTTTGGCTGGTACTCCGATCGGCGCGGCTATCGCTACGAGCCGCGGCATCCCTCCGGCGTGGCGTGGCCGCCGATCCCGGACCGGGTGCTGCGGCTATGGCACCGGCTTGCCGGGACCGAGCGCGCGCCGGACTGCTGCCTCGTGAACTTCTACGCCGAAGGTGCGCGGATGGGGCTGCATCAGGACAGGGACGAGGCGGATTTTTCCTTTCCCGTGCTCTCGGTTTCGCTGGGCGACGACGGGTTGTTCCGGATCGGCAATACCGAACCGGGCGGCAGCACCGAATCCCTCTGGCTCCGAAGCGGTGACGTTGTCCTGATGGGCGGCGATGCAAGGCTGGTGCATCACGGCGTGGATCGGATCCGACACGGCTCCTCCACCCTCCTGCCCGAGGGCGGGCGGATCAACCTCACGCTGCGGGTGGTGACGTGACTAGCGCCGCGCGCCCCAACTGATCGAGGCATTTCGCCGGGTGTAGAACTCGCCCATCAGCCCGATCATCAGCAGGGCAACGCCGACCCACAACGCATACTTCCAGTTCGAGAAATGCGGGTTGTAGTTGATGAACACGAATCCCCGTGCCTGATCGATGGTGTGGAACAGCGGGTTCCAGTCAAAGATCGGCAGCATGAACCCCGGCAGCGTATTGGCGAGAAACATCTTGCCCGACGCGATCATGTTGGCGCGCTGGTAGACGGTGGAGGCGATGCTGACGAACCCGGGAAACCAGGGCTTGATCGAGTAGAAGATCAGCCCGACCCCGCAGCCCGTGAACCATGCCAGCAGGACCATGCCGATGGCGGGTATGGGGTCGTAGATGGTGATGGGGGTCATGGCGATATGGTACAGCACCAGGATCACCAGCATCGACAG
>ENA-OWNT01004781-OWNT01004781.1-seawater-metagenome-genome-assembly--contig:-NODE-4781-length-11598-cov-4.157104_pt1 | contig 11598 bp, 11 predicted proteins | sample MGYA00238136_ERZ651165 | MGnify/ENA primary metagenome ERZ651165 (study PRJEB26861, sample SAMN08777766) | seawater metagenome | isolation source: coastal seawater | place: USA: Florida | collected... | reverse complement strand
GGGTCTTCTACACGATCTTAACCGTGGGATATGGACAAGTCGACGTTGTCGGTGGAGCTGGGCAAATGGTAGGCTGCATCACTGCCATGTTCGGAACGATCGTCTTGGCTGTCCCAATTTCGATTTTCAGTTCAAATTTCAACTCCGAGAACCAAATCACGGAGGCAGAGCAAATTGTTGCTTTCGATCGCGAAACAAAGCGGCTGCTGGTAAGCAATACGTTTTATCAATTGCTTGTATGGCCAAAAGTCTCACCAATTAGCCTTGTTGCTTCATCAGAGTAAAATTCGGACACAAATCGAGAAAGACAAAACAAACACCGACAACTCTGTGTTGGTAGGCAGCGATCTAGTATTTCCCTGTCAAATCGTGTTCCGCGCATCTAACCAACTGCAACATCGCGCAGGTTCACGCTGCCTCGGAGCGACAGTTGCGGCACACCACCACTTACGAAGGTAGTCTGTCGGCTGTGATCACAGAGACTGTCCCGAAGCATGCCGGACGTCCTGGGAGTGGTTACGTCCCTGGGGCTGCCCTCAAACACAACAAGAATGCCGGGCGACTGGTGCGCAACCATCAATGTTCTGTCGTACTGGCGCAGCGTGACCTCATCCAATTTCGACGGTGTTGCTTTGATTTTTGGGTTTAGAGTGAAGAAGGACAGCTTCCCTCCACAATTGAAAAGCCTAAGCCTCGTACAATGGTCAGCTATCGCACTGATCCTGGAAGTTTCGATGTGACTCATTTTGACGCAGAGGCGTTGTCACGAGATGAAGGAGCAACCAGCTCTTTCCAAAAGACGAAGTCCGGATCTCTGATGATGGTTTCTCCGACGTCCAAAACAGCACGAACAGCTTCAACAACCGGGAAGGGTGCTGAAGACGAGGGGTCGTCAAACGAAAAAGAAAAAGACGACGAAATTAAGAATGCCGAAAAAGACTTCCGTAAACTCCTGCGTGCCAGAACGTAAGTGCGGCGATCGCTTGCTGTGTTTGCCCGTCTGTCCTCGTCTCTCATGCTGCGTCTGGGGCTTAATCGCTTTTTGGCCAGGGCTAAAGAGCGCCGGTCGCTGCGTTCATTCACAACGTCTGGTACGGTGACGGACATTGTTGCTCGCATGGAGCTCGAAGAAGGCGATCCACTGGTCAAAGATATTGCCGAAATTGTTCGCAAGAGTGAAAATCGACTCAAAATGCAACTTCGCCAACGACACTACGAGTTCCTCGCGAGCGTGAAGGTACGTTGTGCAAGCTGACCAACGTTTACAAGTCGCTGTTTGAAATGCATCACAAATTTGTTGCCGCTACAGGAAGAGATTACAAACGTCATCAATGGGGTTTTCACCGTGCAAGTCGGTGCTCCACAAAAGACCAAACAAGGACAGCGACTAATTACGCTCGGTGTCAGTTCGACGGGCGAGACCGACGAGCACACTCAGAGGGCCATCAGTGGTCTACATCAGATGGATTCTGTTCTGAGCATGATGTCCACTGATAGCGTGGATTCAAGTACGCTGCATGTTGATTTCGTCGGCGATCCTATTGGTCTCTCACGTAATTTGCTGTGGGTACTATTTTACAGCCATGTCCTCCCTCGGAAGCTTCTCCAGAAAAGGTGCGCGTCAGCGTTGTTCGTATTTGTTCTTATTTGTCGCCGACGAACAATCACCGCCCAACTACTGTATTGTTGTGCAGAAATGGCGAAGGAAATGGATGAGATGTTGGGGCACAGTGGTTGGTCTACCCCCGGCAGCGACGCTTCATTGTTACGCCGAGACCTACTTCGACGAGACATGAATTTGTGGGAAGACGACAGTCTTTCAGTGTCGAGCGAAAGTCCCACGCGCTGGGGCAGCTCGCGTAGCTCCACCACATCTCCCAGGCGTAGATTCGACCGTGGAGGCAGTTTAAGCAGCATAGGGAGTCTTGGTAGCATTCGTAGTGTGTCGTCTGAAGAGGAAGGAGAGCCGTTCGGATTAACAACAGTCGAGGAGTAATCGCTTACAGTATTTATGTCACACCCAGGTGCATTGAAAAATGTTGATTGTTGTTGTTGTTCGCTTGCAATGCACGCTGCTCTCTCGAAACAAGTTTATTTTTTATTCCCCATCGCTCCAAAATGTGATCTTACACCACACAAATCACTTGGCGGCGGCGTCGTCGTTCCGTTGCCTTGAAGCTCCAGCACCACCAATCATGAAGCTCCAGCACCACCAATCCCAAAGCCCAGAAGCGAGGAGGGGAGCCCAAAAGCAAGGACGATATCATAACAATGCTTGTTGCTACATTGGTATCCACCCGCCCTTGCCCCCTCCCTTGGCAAACGTAAGCCAACATCTTATGCTCGATCGCATGACACTGCGTGCCTGCCTGTCTGAAGGTGTGGAGGAGGGCGGTCCAACGACTCCTATTCTCCACACAACGCGCTCGACTTCTTGAGATGACTTTTCGACGTTGTTGGTTGGTTGGGTGGTGCGGAAAAAGTATGGAGGAGGCACGTCACGACCCGTGATGTTACCCTCATTTGATATTACACGGTATTGTCCCAATAAGCATTCTACTAAACCACAGAATAGTACTTGTAGATATAAATTCAAATGACATGGCCTGTATAGTAATCTACGCTGTGTATCTTCGTCGTTGTCGTCGTCGTTGTCCGTCGTTGTTTGTTCTTGCTGTTGCTTTTTTGATGTGGCACTTGATTGATGCCTTCGAGTGTCGTCGAAACAGCAGCTATAGTCGTCGTCGTCGTCGTCGTCGTCGTCGTCGTCGTCGTCGTCGTCGTCGTCGTCGTGAAGTTGGTGGTTTGTAGTTTCGGCAGTCATTGTGTTGGGAGAACGGAGGAAGAAACTGTGTGTGCATGAAGGCTGCGCTTGGATGAGGTAAGCCAGCGGCAAGGATGAGGGAGCGTGGATGGGTATCCAAAATTTTGGCACAACGCTTTTTGCCCCGGTTCTTTTGGTGTGCTTTTTGTCTTCGCAGAGCTCCATCGTTTTTCTGGGCTTGATGCCATGACCCTCTCGTGGATGCGCTGCCGTCATGTTCATTGCCCGTTCTGAAGTGTGGTGAGAGACTTGGCTAAATCTATCCGCTCTGTCAGATGTAGAACAGTCTAGACCGAGAGAAAATGGGTGGATACGAGGCAGCAGCTGCTTTGCAGCTCGCGGTTGCGAGTGCACCCAAAGGGTTGCAATAACCAACGAGATAAAACGCGCTACACTGTCAAAATTTGAGCAATGAAGTGTCTTCTGATTGCGATTCTTGTCGCCACGGTATGGACTTTGGGCGAGACATCGATTGCCGACATTCAGTTTGATGAAGACTCGGGCGACATGGTTGTGTGGACCTCTGCTGGCCAACGCTTGACGCACTCGGAAATTTGTGCTACTGATTCTAGTCGCAAAGAATTCCTCCAATATTTATGGGACACGAATCCATTTGAATCAAGAACCTGCTGCATGCGCGTGTCGAATTCACCGAACCTCCCTGCAGAGAACCTGCAGTGCATGTGGGTGAACCACTGCGAACAGCACCTTGATCCTGACTCCAAGCAGAAGCGGAGCTTGGACTCGAGGTTTCTGTCTCAGGATGTTTTCATCGGTCTCAGATCATCGAGATGCAGTTGTCCAGAAGGATGGGCAGTGATGCGTGACGACAGTGGCTGCTGTCATGCTGATCTACACTCAGTGGAATCGTCCATTCCTTCTGTTCCCAAGTTTTTGCAAGCCGTGGCGACGGATGCCAGTCAGTTCGCATGTAACCCGGTGTGCCTAGATGCTGCCATCTCGAAACCTGCATGTGGCCCCGCCTCCACCACTCACCTATTAACGGATGGGCCTGCTGCTCTTGCTTTCGAAGCGGCGTATGAAGAAGATCGCGCGAGTATTCTTTCACAAGGAATTTGCGCTCAACAGCAGGGCATTGCGACGGACACCGAGGAAAATGCGGGCGCAACTTCCACAATTCGCTCGCAATCAATTTTACGTAGTCGAAAATCACTGCGCCGTGGCGCCATGCAAACTCTGTCGGCTTTGTTGGACGACGCCGGAGCTCGCATGGTGCAAACAACAGAAGATACTCTTTTGTGCAATCAAAATAGTGCCATGCTTGCGTCCGTTACCAAACAGGCAGATCGCGGATGTGGCATGTGTGCTGCTCTGGCTGATCAAGTTGAGAGCGATGTTGACCGCGGGATGTTGGGTCAGGGAGCTGCTTCAGTGAACGACGGCCCTGGGAGTCCAGACCAGGCATTTAACAAGTTGGTGACCCACTGTGTGCCATGTGGAATGATGGCCTTGTACATGCAGAGTGGCTATCGCTGCGACATCGCCGCTGCTGCCGCTCGAGGGGCTTGCACTCAGCTCCAACAAGCATTACCCTTCGCCCACCCGCAATATGTTCGCCGTGGCAATACATCACTAGAATTACTGATCAAGGGCCTTAGTGACGCCGCATCGCGCGAGGAGTGGTTTGACGATATGAAACCACAACACCCTGATCATAGCAGCGTGCTCGACCACCATGATCACATTCCAAGTGGGTACGGGACCACATTCGAGCAGAAACCGCTCGCGGCAACTCTCAAACGTCAACTTGTGATCACAGCACCACTCCGGCGCTGGTTGGAAGCCACAGAGGAGGCCCTTGAGCACAGCCCTCCGGCAGAACTCCTGCGACAACGGAAGTACACTGATGAGCGCACGCTAAACCGTCAAATGTATCCCGCGGAGGCTGCACTTTCTGACTTCGCGTCTCGCGCCAGCTTGGATGTTGGTGGCCAAACTGTGATGACTGCCACAATGGCAGAGTTCGAGCGCGAAGTGATTGCAGAACAAGCGCTGAAAACACGGAGAGAACCTCCTACTTTTAATCTCGATTGTGCCAGTTTGGCAGTTTCTTTGACGGAGGGGTCAATATCACCGTTGGTGGTGAGGAACATTGTTCAATCTGGCGATCGTGGTGTGAATTTGAAGTACCCATTTGGTTGCATTGTACTCGGCGTAGGGGAGCGCAAAAACTTTGTCGTCACGAGCGAGCATCCTGCTTGACAACGACCGATTGCGACAGCGAACAGAGGATATGTTAGATGTTTTGCGTGCGGCTTTTCCGTCGAATTTTCAGGTGAACTGTCTCTTGCACCGCGTGTATCTCCGCCCCTGGTGAGCCGTACATCTTGAAATGTGGTGACTCGCATAATGCACAGGTCAGCGTGAAGTCATCAACTGTATTTCCCCGCGGACAAATCGACGCTGTCCTGGATGCAAAGTACGTCACCCATCAAGACAATGCCCTTCGCGTACGCACTCTCACTGAAGCACGGTTTTGCTGTGTCCAGACCGTTGAAGCCGATCAAGTGGCGAATTCCTCAGAAACACTTTTTCTCGTGCTCTGATGGACGCATTAACTTTGGACAGGTTTGAGTTTATGATTTTGTCTGTTGATTCAACAACATTTTCATTCTGTGTTGCACGTCCATAGTTGGGGACGTTTGGCGGTGATATCGGAGAGTTTGCCATCGCACTTGCGGTTTTGGAGCATTACCGAATCACTCAGCGACGCGCTGGTTCGGGATCACCCGCTTACTTCAGGAAGGAGGACGTCTTGTACCTTTTGCAGTCGTATCTCGAGTCGTCATTTGACACTCACGACCAACGCTTGTTCTCTTATTGCATGGACAGTACTGCGCTGCAGTATTTGGCCCACCGTAGTGACGTACGTGAGCCTCTTCATCCAAAATCGGAGCAAGAGGTAGGTCATGCGTTCATTCATCCGTTTGATATTGCCAGCAACTTGAACGCGTTTGACTTGCCACCGTCAATTAGATTCTAAGCGTCCTCGAAGTTTGTGGGGAGGCCGAAGCCACTGCTTCGCCATGGTTTTCAATGATCCTTGAGGAATTTGGCATTGTTCGTGGAGGAAATGAAGGATTTAGACTGCGAGCTCAGTTGTTGCGCTTTGCAATCGAGGTTCATCAACTCGAAAGTGAAGGCAGAGGCACTTGTTTCGAATCTCATGTTTGGTCGTTCACTCTCTATTGCGTAGGCGTTCTGGACCATCCACTTTGATTCTGCTCATCCGATGCAGAGGCGGCTCGTCGTCATCCCCATGGCAGGGCCAAGAATACAACGTGGAGCCGAGAGTTCCATTCTTCGTGTAGTGCAGCCAGCCTTAGGTGCAAGCGCGAAAACCAGCGAATGCCAATCTAGAAGTTCTTTGGTTTGTTGTTCACCAACAGCTCTACTTCGTCGAAATGAGTGTTATTGTTGACGATTCCGTCTGTTGGTAGGCGTCGCCGCTTATAAACCCGGGCACTCGGGCACTCACGCTGGGAAGTGACGCGGCTGGGGCGCAAGCGAAATCTTTGCCGTCGTCAATCTCTTCTACACGCCCAGATTTGCAGCTCAGTGATCGTATGAGCCAGAACCAGGCTCCTCGAACACCGCTTCGCAGAGTCCTCGTGTACCACGAAACGGTACGACCAGCAACTGCTGCTGCAAGAGTTTGAGTATTGTATCTGCGCGGCGCTCAGTCGTAGGTGTTCATTGATTGTGCCAAACTAGGCAGCTCACTTACTGCGAGAGCGATTCGGGACATGGATCACGAACACTAGTGATATCAAGCAGTTTACTGCTGGTGTGGTCTTGCGTTCAGCAAAGGGTCTGGTGGGTGAACTGCCCGCGGAACCCACTACTTGCTTCGATTCAGAGGCACGTGACCGATTGTTGGTTGCACGTTAGGCCGACGACATGTCGACACTCGCGGAGAAGCTGCTGCAAAAGTTTGTGAGCACAGTCGAGGATAAACAACAAACTGACAGTGCTGGTAAGCACCTACAACTGCTTTGGTGTTCATAACGTAGTATTTATGTGCGGTGGTGGACACTAGGAGTGCAAAGCCAACCAGCGAGCAGCTTCAGGGCCAACCCGGTACATTTTTTTACGTTAACACTTTAGATTCGTTCAAAACCATACCAGTCACAATCTCACATCCATTGAAACGGACTCGCTTGCTGTTGCTGACACGCTTCAGCACTGGGAGCTCCGCAAACTTTACAAGTTTTGGAAAATAGACTGCTGCGTCTGTATTCATGTGCTGTGTTTCGCCCACCTGGTCTTTGATGAACTCCGACACTACGTCGTCGGTGCCGGTTGGCGTAGGCTGACCCCTCAACTTCATCGTCTGTGGAACTTTCTTCGTCGATAGCACTGCTCGTGGGAGTTTGAAGAGGAGACGCTTTGGAACAATTTTCGTCCTCAGTGCTACTTGTGGGTGTTCGAAGAATAGACAAATCATCTTCGCTCGCGGGGCTAGGCGTAGGTGTGGGATTCACACGAACAGTCGCTGTTTCACTTGTCGTTGGAGTCGACGTCCCTTGGACATTGCTAGAAAGGAGTTGGTTGACTGCAGCACACTCTTCGAGAGAAGAGTCAGAATCACTGTCATGGATGCTACCTTGTTTCAATTTTCTTTGCCTGTGCATTTCCGCAGCCTCGGCCGCGGGCAAGTAGATCAAATTTCCGCGTTTGCCTTTGAGCGACAACCTCTGGGCCTGGGGACGGAGGGCGATGAGATCAAAACAACAGCAACCGCAACGGCTGCAGCACCACCTGCGAACGAACGTACCTGGTCACTATCTTGTACCGTCTGCACTGGTGTCTTCAGACTGTCGTTTTTCTGACGAGCGGACGCACTCTGCAGCTCTGGGGCTGCGACGTTCACTGGCCCATTGCTGGTTGGTACTGAGCTGTTGGCAGCGGACAACCGACGCGATGCACGGTGCCGAGGACTGCTTGACACAACGACGGGAGCCGGTACCTTGCACCTGGAACAACCATGTAATACGTTAGCATTTGGTGCACTCACGCACAAACTGATGGCTTCAGATCGTACATGTGCTGGTATTCTTCCTTCGTGATTTTGCCGTCGAGGAACTTCTGACGGAGGACTTCTGCTACACTCGGCATCTCTTCCGTGGGTTCGGAACCGTCGTCTACGTGCGGCCGCGTCTGCCCGCGGTCGGCACTAGAAACATCACTGAGATGGAGATCTGCTTTGCACTGCGTACACGGGTAACGTTTGCGGCCCGCTACGAACACCTTGAGGGAAGGGTCTTTCCTGGCTCCATGTTTGCAGTGGTAACACACTAGACGACCACAGACAGCACAGTGTCGGCGCCTATTTTTGAGAACTCCGAAACTGGTTTGGCACAGTTGGCACTCGCTCGTAAGGTGCGTTGGGGAAAGAATCGGAGCAACTTGTCCAAGGTATTCTGTGTGCAGCTGAGCGTGTCCTGACGTGCTGAGTGCAACAGTCAGCTGCGAGCGGCGGCAAACATTGAAAGTGTCCGTGGTGGATACACGGACATCGAGGGCAGCAGCTGCAGTCAACATTGCTTGAGTGTCTTCTTTTCTGGTTGGCATATCCTCCGAATCTTCACCCCGAAAATTGCAAAGAGTATCCGCAAGAAGTCCGTTTTTCACCAGAGCAGTTTCGATTTGCTTCATCCACTCCCGTTTCAAGTCTCGAGTTTGCGTCGCAGCAAAAAATGACTGTTGCTCGCCCCACAGCTGGAAACCACAGAGAGGGTCTGTCAACGTAAACCTATCGTAACAAACAACACAAAGTTGAATTTCGCCACGAACGAGACTTTGATCAAGCTGGCGCATGACCAACCCCTCGAAATATGTGACAGCTCCTGGAGCCGACACTTGTCCCATCTGCGCCTCAGTCTCCAAAATTTTATCTTGCGTGCTGTCGATGACTTGCTGTTGCATTACCATCAACTCTTCTTCTGACATTTTGCCGGCAGCAACTAGCTGCATAGCCTTGGCAATAGCGAGGCGTTCAGGAGCAAGAGCGCTGTCTACCTCGTCTGCAACACTTGATTGTTGACCCGTGTTTGATCGACCTACTCACAAAATTAAAACGAGTCATTGGGGTTGACATCACATTACAGTCATTGTCGTCCGTACCGCGAGAGAGAGACTTCCTGATTGATAACCTCATCGATCCTCGTGATCGACTCGGGAGTGGTGTTAACAGCAATGAATGCACAGTTCGTTCACGTTGTTCCTCCTCCACCTTAGAGCGTACAGCTCCGTCAACCACTCCACGAAGGCTAATTAGCGCTGGGTCCCGGCACCGTTTGAGCAACTCGATATCAGACCAATTCAAGCTTCTCCCAGAGGCCACTTCGTCTTTTGATGCAGCGGTGGAGAGACTCTCGGCGGTGCGCTCATCGATGGAGACCATCAACAAAGTCGCATTTGAGAGCAAAAATGCGTAGCGACAGCTGAAGCTTCCGGAGAGGCTCATTTGATACAATTTTGCATGGTACATAATGGAGCGCATTGCTGCAGCGAAGGGCACGGACGGGAACAGCGCCTGCAATTGGATCAGCTTGGATAACTGCTGGCCTGCCCGAATAGTTCGATTGATAACTTCTGCAGTAGTTTTCATTTGTTGAAGCGCTTCAACCAGCAAAGCGTGGTCCTTGTGACTTTGAGGCGTTTTCTTGATCAAAGAGTCCACCAACAGCTGATAGCGTGGCACACGTTGTACAGGCGCGATTAACAGCGTTTCAAGCGATGATTGCATCGGGTTGTCGTCCTGCACTTGTTGGACGAAGCGACGAAATCGCGGTTTGGTGCTTAGGCATGAGTTCATCAAAAAAGCCGCATTCCCTTGTTGCGACGCATAACTTGCGTATGATCGGAATCGAGGCGCGAACTTGGAAATCAAGGGGCCAATCAAAGTCTGATCATCATCCCAGTGCTGCAGCTCTTCCTCAAGCGCGTGCAGAAAGCCTTGATTCAACCGATATACAGCGTGAATATTGCCGTAAATTTTTCTCGCAGGCACACTATTCGAAGGGTGGTGACCAATGTACGCATCCACCAAGAATTTCAGTCCAGCGACGTATGATCGTTCGGTCTTTAGGAGCTCTTCTGCGACAAGGTGGCGCGAAGTCTTTTTGGTAACCTTAGTCGGCCGCGAGGTCGATGTTTTCTGTTGATTGGGTGGTTTAGGAATTTGTTCTGTGGCATTGTCCGAGGTGTCTGCTTCCGTTGGGGACGCATCGTCTTTGGGCGGCACAACATGTCCTTGAATGCTATCATTGGTTGGTTGTTGGAGTTGTTGCATTTTGCGTCTTGGGGGAGGGGATACCTCTGTAAACATGGTGTCGGATTGGGCTGGATCAAGAGTCGTTGTTGCATCTGAAACCTGATGCGCGGGAACGTCGGCAGCCGGAGGTACGCTCGTTGAATCGCATTTGACCGCCTGTGACGGAGCGGGTGGTGACGATGTGGGGAGTTGCAACTGCAGAGCAGTACTTTCGTAATTGCCTAGAGTGCGCTGTCGGGCTTGCAGAAAATTGAAGGCGGCTTCGTACTCCTGCAGAGCACGGTCATACATTTTGGCAGCCACTTCCAACTTTTCGCATTTTCGTTTCGCGGCCTTCAATCGCGTGCGTTGAACTGACGCAGTGAGCTGGCGAATCACAAATTGGTCTTGAACATCCTGAATGAGTTCTGAAAATCGGTTTCGGTGCTGTGGTGGCATGAACACCTCGAAGTCCTTCAGAGCCTGGAGCTTTTTCTTGCACGAAGAACGCGTCACTCCGCGTTTTCTAAGTCCACTACCAACTGTGGCATGACTGTGCTTTCCATATCCTGCGTCCATGTGGTGTGCGGGCATTCTGTTCGGCCAGGTTGCCGCACCAAATACCGCCTGGCGTTCACATTCCATGAGTCTTCATGGCTTTCCACACATGGGAACCATGTGATGCATTGCTGCAGTCCATTGTGAAGGCGCACACATTGCGTCGGCGGTAAACGTTGCGATCTTCAATTGAATTAACTTTGTGCTGCTCACAAAAGAGCCGCTCACCGCCCTGGAGAAATAAAAAGACAACAAAAGCGGGGTTTTCCCCTGCCCTCAGCAAGTGACACACACAGACATTTGCTGCTCTCCGTTCGCCAGATCCACGTTGAACTACTCCTCCATGCAGTCCACATCCTTCGCCGGCACACACACACCGACTGCGTCCGACTACGTGCAGTCCCACATGATTCCCATGTCCTCGTCGGCGTCACCGACACACCGCTCCTCGTCGCCAGCGACCAGCTCCACCAACATCTTACAAAACACCTTACACCTTCTCGGCCGCAACACACTTTCACCGAATTCGCACAACGGCACAACGCCACAACATCACAATATCACAACAACAGCACAACAGCACAGCAGCACAACAGCACAACAGCACAGCGCCACAGCGCCACAGCGCCACAGCACAACAAATAACAGCACGACGCCACGACAACAGAACGACGCCACGACAACAGAACGACGCCACGACAACAGAACGACGCCACGACAACAATGAAATACCTGGGTAAGTAAGTAAATGGCCGTCGATCAAATTATTTCAAAAAAATGGTGAGCGCTGCCGTGCTGCCATGTTGTCTGCCCGTGTGCCGTTGTTCTCGTCTTGTCTTGGTCGTCGTTTGTCGTTCGTTGTGGGTGGTTGTGGGTGGTTGTGGGGTTGGTGGGGCCGACATCGGCACAGTTTTCAGCACTCAGGCACGTCAGCAGG
>ENA-OWNT01004780-OWNT01004780.1-seawater-metagenome-genome-assembly--contig:-NODE-4780-length-11598-cov-4.385036_pt1 | contig 11598 bp, 4 predicted proteins | sample MGYA00238136_ERZ651165 | MGnify/ENA primary metagenome ERZ651165 (study PRJEB26861, sample SAMN08777766) | seawater metagenome | isolation source: coastal seawater | place: USA: Florida | collected... | reverse complement strand
TGTTTGCTGTTTGCTGTTTGCTGTTTGCTGTTTGCTGTTTGCTGTTTGCTGTTTGCTGTTCGTTGTTTGCTGTTTGCTGTTCGCTGTTTGCTGTTTGCTGTTTGCTGTTGCTTTGACGTCCGTTGCATTCGCGCCCTCAAAGGTGTTCTCCTTCTCTACACGGTAGGAGTGCTGTTTGCGCTTCTAGTTCAATGGGTTAAGTTTTGGGGTTGGTGTTGGCGGTGGCGGCGGATTAGTGCCGCTGTTGCCGATGCTGTGAGTTTCGAATGACAACAGAAATGCAAAAATGGGCCGTGGTGCCACGATCTGTCTATTTGCTGCATGTTCCACTGACCATCCTGCCGGTTACTGAAGAATGCATGAAGCCATGTCAAGGTGGCGACGGGAGGTCGCGAGGCGTAGTAACCCCGAGTGAGTTGCTGAATCACACATCACATGCGTTCACAAACGCAACACCAATCTGTTCTCGCCAAAATAATTATTGTCGCCAATTCTGAATACCTGAGTTTTGGCAACTGACTGTTGCTGACGTCGTGCCAACCAGAGCGTTGCTTGCGAGCACTATGAGTATTTCCCTCGACCAAAAGCTAAGCATGGCCTTGGACGACCTTCCAAGCACACACAAACCAACAAAAAAGACACATGCTGGGGGCAAGGCACCCCGAAGCGTCGGCGGGAAAGCTGCTCGTCCACAAAAAGCTCGCACAAATCAGCGCAACAACCCGTTGGGCGGCGCGATCGGCGGAACGCGAATTTTCGTCGGCAACTTGGACTTTGGTGTTGAATGGCAAGATTTGAAGAAGTTCTGCCAGGCGGCTGGAGAGGTCAGTCGCGCGGATGTTATTGAGAGGGACGGGAGATCTGCCGGTTATGGTATTGTTTCGTTCGCCAATGTCGCCGCCGCACGCCGCGCGATTAAGCAACTGGATGGGTTACAGCTGAACGGGCGACCTGTCAATGTTCGTTTCGACCGTGAGGCGTCAAACGACAAAGCCGCTCCAAGCAAGGCTAAGGCAAAAGTTGCCTCCAACACCCGTGTGTGGGTGGGGAACTTAGATTTCGGCGTCAGTTGGCAAGACTTAAAAGACTTTTGCGCAGGCGCTGGCGAGGTCAAGCGTGCTGACGTTGTGGAGAAGGACGGAAAGTCGGCTGGCTTTGGCATAGTCGAATACGCCACAGCTGCGGCAGCGCGCCGCGCGACTACGAAATTGTCTGGACTGCTTCTCAAAGGTCGTCCAGTGAACATCCGGTTTGACCGCGAAGCACCCAACAACAACGTTGCAAGTAAGACTGCGACGAAGTCTTCGGGTTCCAATACGAACCACAGCAATAGCGCCACTGTCTTCGTCGGGAATTTGTCCTTCACCACGGCTTGGCAAGACCTCAAAGATTTCATGCGCGGTGCCGGAACCGTGTTACACGTGGACACCCCAACCAAACCAGACGGATCTTCCAGAGGTTTCGCCATTGTCAAGTACGACCACCCCGCCGGAGCTCGGCGTGCTTGTAACCAATTCAACGGTGTCGAATTCGATGGACGGAAACTGGTGGTCAGGCCTGAAAAGGGCGACGCCGGTCAAACGCAGAGTTCACCCCAAAGCAAAGCACGACCCCAGTCTTCGAACAACTCTTCTATTTACCTCGGCAACATCCCGTGGGAGGTGAAGGCCGTTGCCATCAAGAGATACTTGAATTCAGTGGTTCGTAGTGAATTTTGTTCCTTGTGAGTTACGTGCTCGAATGTGCAGTCTCTGAAGCATGGTTTCGAATTGTTGTTCCAGGGATTCCCTACGTCATGGGTTGACGTGCCGACGACGTCGAGTGGTAAATCAAGAGGTTTCGCAGTTGTTCAACTTGAGAGTGCCGAACGTGTCAACGATGCCATCGAGTTCCTTAATTCGCGAGAGATGAACGGTCGCCAACTGTTCGCCAGGCCGAACAATCAGCCGAAATAGAATGTTCCCTGGGTGTACCTATCGTCACTGGACAGAGCGTCAACCCGCTCCACTGCGTATGGCATATCAAAAGGGAGTTCGGCAGTTTGCTTGATGGAAGTTTGAACGCTGTGCACCAATCGTCACAATTTGCGGCCGTCGCCGAACCCGAAGCACAAAGAACAAAGAATGCAATGTCATCTCCTATAAAATCTTGATTTAGTCTTTACTATTATTCCACTTCAGCCCGTGAGTGGACCACAGGGAAGGGCGTAACTGCTGCGCGCGTTCAGTATCCCGCTTTGCGTACGGAACTTACTGCGTCTGACAGTGAACATTCACAACACTATTTTCGTACATTGACCGCGTGAGACGACGGCATTGAATGACCGAACTGCTGTGAGTGAGCGGTCACTCCGACAGTGCGTGAGAGTGAGTGAGTGCGTGGAGGCGGGGATGGCCTCGCGGCTCACAGCAGTAGGGTCAGTGACCCGTCACTATGTCTTCTTCTAGGACATTCTCCAAAATTCCACAGTAAATACTGATTATAGATATATTCAACGCTTCACTCTCACACGCAGTACACGCGGAGAGACATATTAGCCTGATATAGGAATACAGTCCTGTACACACATGAGTCCTGGTTATGGAAGTAATCATCAGGTGCTGTGTTGTTCCTTCCATTCCGGCGGTGATGGTGACCCGCGGTCGTTGTTCGTTGTTGTCAGTTGTTGTTGTTGTCGTTCGTTCGTTCGTTCGTTCGTTCGTTCGTTCGTTCGTTCGTTCGTTCGTTCGCTTGTTGTCGTTCATCGTCGTTCGTTTGTTGTCGTTCGTCTACGTCCGGTGTTGTGGTGCAGTGGCAGTGGCAGTGGCGGAGGAGGAGGAGGACGAAGAGGTAACAGCGGCCGTGGTTTTAGCTGGTGATGTCATCCGAAATGGTAGTCGTTGTCGTCGTTGTCGTCGTTGTCGTCGTTGTCGTCGTTGTCGTCGCTGTTCATCCTTTGTCGGTATCGTTGTCTGTCACTGTTCATCGTCGTCGCTGGTATGTTGGTTTGGGTTGTTGTTGGTGGTGTTGTTGGTGGTGGTAGTGCTGTCGTTCCATCTCTCTTCCTCTCTTTCTTTCTTTCTCTCTCGTGTCCACACATGCAGGACATGTTGCTCTCTCTGTGTGCGTGTGCATGAGTCTCGTGCTAACGGTGTTCGCTATGGGAGTGTCGACCGGATTGAGCCAGACGCGGACAGTTGTAGTTGAGGGGATGACGTGTCAAGTGTGGCCGAGCTGTCAAAGTTCACAGCGAGCGCCTTTAATCGTGTGGGGAAAGTGACACGTATTCAACAAAGTGGCAACTGAATGTAGTCTTCACTATCGGCTGCCCTGAGAGGCTTTTCAGAGCGCGTGGTGCGCTGCCATTTCTTTTTGCCGTCATGTGACGGGGTTATGTGCTAAGGTCGTCATGGACGAAAAGGAGCTGCGCCGCTTCGGAGGCCTCCAGGTCGCACCGTCCACACGGCGCCCGGCGATGCGCCGACAGCTCACCCCACAACTCCGGATTGTCACGCCCAACCCACTTGGGTTGTTCAATCCTGGTGAATCGATTATCATTCTCTGCGAGATTTATCACAATGACCGTTTATTTTGCCGCTTCCGTCGTCTGAGCTCACGGTGGTATGCGAGTCAACTCGGGTTCACCCAAATTCCGAAAAGCTCGCGTCTCCGTTTAAGTTTCTTGAAGCCGGTGCAACTAACGAATGTGGCCACCAACAGCGCCTTCGAAAATTGCGGATGCGTCGAAATGCCGCTGCACGACGGTGGCTGGGCGGATGGTTGCTACACGTTGGCGCTGACCAAGGACTACGAGGACGTAGTTATGAGTGGGTGGGTAGACGTGTGTTGTACAGCAACGCGCAACCAGTGGGTGAGGGCATACATGGTACTGAAAGGTACCGTGCTGAAATGGCAAGCTACTGAATCAGGTGGCGACAATTTGGGCGTGTCACAATGGCAGTATGTGTACCTGGACCAAAATCTTTGCTTCATGTTCCCTTCCCGACGTGCAGATGCAAAACCATATATAGCTGCAGGCTATGGCGTCTGTGATATTTGCCAGGTCGACGAAGATGAACCAATGCTGTCAGTAGCACCTGTGCTGGACAGTGGTCGCGATGCGCAACAAATAATTAGTGACTCTAGGGCCATTGTGCAATCCATTATCGAGAACGCTCATGTGTACCCATCGGGGATGCTGCACAAGAACTTTCCAAGAGTGGCATCTCACGGGAGTGGCTCCTCGAGGATTTTTTACGGCAAGTCGCTGGATGGGATTACGAGAAGTGTCGGCATTGAGCTGCAATCTGTGCCAACGTCAGAGGTTTTGGAGCTTTCCAGTGCGGTGCGCACCCCAAAAGGCTCTGCCTCCTTACTTGAAGGTAGTGTTAACGTGTTGCAGTATGCACGAGCCAATCGCAAACGGCATTATGAATGGCCGAGCGCGGACAGTAGTAGACTGGTCCAGGCCTTATTAGTCTTGTATCCAGATCGGTTAGTATGGTACAAGGAACGAGAAAAGCGAACAGTTTTGGGTGAACTGTTCCTAGGCGAGTGGTCAGTACGACGCGCGACCCAGTCTGAGGAGTCTCCACCTACCATCACCACACAGGGAAATTTACGCCGAGAAAGCTTTGCACGTGGCTGTTTCACGCTTGTCGAGGACGCCGCCGTTGCAGCTGAGCGGTTTGAAGGGAGTGGCGGTCGCCACTGCCGCCAACAGCGCTGGGTATTTGACGTTGCACCAACGGTATTCCCGCCGCCGTTAGAATCCGACTCCCACAACAGTAGTGGTCCGTCAAATGCCGCCGCGGCAACAGCCCCAATACAGGAAGTTGAAACACGTGGTCGGAGTGGGTCAAGCTCATTGCCGTCGTACAAGTTAGCGAACAATTCATTCTTGGTGTCGTCATCGTCCCTTGAAGAAGTCCGGGTGCGGTGGATTGACGCGATCGAGGAGTGCATCTCGCGCGTGAATAAATCCCACATTGCCGATTCAGCGGCGGGTGCCGCCGTGCAGCCACGAATGCTAATTATTGATCCCCTGCTTGATCTCAGTCGACAAGACAAAGCCGCTGTGTGGTTTCAAAGGGACAAGGTGCTCAAAGTTCCTGCACAAATTAGAAGGCTTCTGCAGGCAACAGATTGGCAGAACGCATCTCAGGCCTCCACGACACTCTTATTGTTGAAAGACCTCGAGCGACGATGCGTGTCAGAATCCAAAACGCTGGAAGAAGTTTTGTTGAACATGATCCAGGCTTTGGATGCGACATTAACAGACGCAGCGCCCTGCCGTTTTGTGGTCAGCTTCATTGCTCGGCATGGTTTCCGGCGCCACGCCACGTTATCCTTTCTGGCACAGTTACTACAAAGTCTCAAACTGTGTCAGCACGGTGCGGACCACGCCTCCGACGGTAACACGTCCAACAAGAGTAGTAAAACCTTGGAAGACTTCCTGTATCACTGCGGACATTCCGACCCGCTGTCATTTGGGGTGCACTTATTTTGGTTGCTTCAAGTACAGACATTTGGTGTGTTTCACCCAGAGCCCGTGTATATTGCCCTTCAAGATCGCCTGCTGCAATGCGAAGAGCCGTGGAGTGGGCCGGCTGAGCTGACCGCCTCCCAGACGAGACTCATGCGCACAATAGCATCCAGTCAGCAACGAAAAAAAGCTGAGCGTCGCGCACAGTATGGGTTTGACAACTGCAGCACTGTGGGTGAACTGATTCGCAGTCAACGTGACTTGTGGAGTGGGAGTGGGCTAATTGCTCAAATTGTACGAACCATCCACCGAGCACAGCACAAGCGTGCAGACCCATACGAATTGATATTCGATTCCGAGAAACGTCGTATTGGAGGCTTTTTAGATTTGAACATCATCGTCAAGCACGAAAAGGTCGTGACAGGATGGCATCGCAAGTGGACCGTACTGTTCGATCGTGGAATCCAGTATTTCCAGAGTGATCGCGACCAGCAAGCCAAGGGGTATATTCCACTGACTGCATCGTCACAAGTGAAAGAGTGCACCGCGTTCGATGGTCAACCAGTGAAAAACTGTTTCGTTGTGTTCGTGTCACCCGACGGCTTCAAAGTCAGTGACCGCACACACGAGCAACATAAATACGTGCTGTACGGTCAGTGCCAAAACCACCAACAGTATCTCATGTGGATCAGCCAACTCTCTCATGCAATAGTGGATTTGAAAAACAGTGCAAAAGATGACGCAGAAAATATTTCAAATTTCAACACTGCATCTCGGAGAAAGTATCGATGCGTATTTCACGAAGGGGTTCACTTTCATTCTAGTCCCGTGGGAGTTGTCATTGTGGATATGAAATTGGAACTGGACGACACGGTTTATGGATCCAAGTCAGATGAATACCCGAATTGGATAGAGGTTGCTCACAATTTATGGCTCCCCATTGTGTACGAGCCACATGTTGGATACTCGTCGAAGTCTCGGAGAGACTCCGGTGGTGTGCAGAAGCAACGACAGGTCATGCTCAAAGATATCACCCACACACTCGACCAGAATTCCGTGGCATTGTTGTTCAAAATCGGTGACGATCTGCGCCAAGACATGCTGGTCATCCGCCTTTTCGAAATGTTCGAGGACTTTTGGATGTCTCATGAGCTCGATCTTCCATTGCCGCGAAATAGAATTATTAGTACCTGGCGCGATGGTGGTGTTGTTGAAATTGTGCCTCACAGCGCTACACTAGCAGACATCCAAACGAAATTCGGGGGTGTGTTCGGTAGTTTCGCGAAGAGTCCCATCACACAGTACCTTCAAGCTCACAACCGTTCGGACGAAGCTTTTGATGCCAGCTTAGATCTGTTCACACGCTCTGTTGCCGCCTCGTGCGTGGCATCGTGTGTTCTTGGCTTTGGCGACAGACACAACGACAACATCATGGTCTCACAGCAAGGACAATTGTTTCATATCGACTTTGGGCATTTCCTGGGTCATACCATGCTTGCGCCGACTGGACAGCGGCGCGAGCTCACCCGCTTTGTGTTGACTCAAGCAATGATGCATACTGTGCAGCAACGCGAAGGTGGAATGCAACGTCTAGTAGAACTGTGCGTGAAAGCGTATCTCATTCTACGCTCAAAAGCTGGGGTTATCCTGCAGTATTTGCACATGATGATCCCGTCTCAATTACCAGAAATGCAAAGTTCTTCCAGCGTGGAGTATGTGCGTGAGATGTTGAATTTGGACATGGATCAATCTGCGGCCTCGAAGTGGTTTGTGAACACGATAGATTCATGCTTTAGTGATGGCGTGGAGTTTGCCAAATCGTTTGATGACTCAATGCATATTCTGGGCCAATCGTCCCGAAAAAGTGTCACGAAAAGATTGACAGCCATTTTGCAGTCATCTTTGATGAAGAAGTTGTCTCGAGTCCCAATTGTGACGCCGTATGGCGATGTGTTGGGCCCCATCGTTTACGAACGCTGTTTCGTTAGTAGCTCGAACGCACGCCCTGTCATTCTAACTTTCGAAACTCTCATGAGCAAGAAGTCGCATGGAAATCTGCGGCGTGGTAGCAGTTTTGGTTCTGCTTACGCACCTGTCCTTGATACAGTTTCCAAAGGGGCTCGCAAAATGAAGTCTAAAGTCAAGGATGATGCTGTTGATTCGAAGTCCGAGCACGACTCCACGTTTCCAGACGGATCCTCAAAGTCTCCACCCTTGTTGGTTTGTTTTTCGCAAGCGATATCGTTGTTCTGATTGTCCAACACATTGTATTTCTCATCAAACACAATATCTGTTGTGCTTGCTACAAAAGCCGAACAGGTTTTCCATTACAAAAATGGATCTCGACGCTTTTTGCGATGAACTTGCACTTCCCGAGGCGCAGTTGACGCCTTACTCGTCCAGCACTGAGCGGCCATCCACTCCGACAGAAACTGCTTCTGAAGACGACGAAGAAATACCACCAGCACTTTCGGACCCGAACATTAGAAATGGAAGAACAGGTCACAAGGTGACTCAACTCCGAAAACCAAGAGCGACAGTTGCAGGAAGTCCACAACAACCTTCTTTTCCCGAATGTCGCCGTCGCCGTTCATTAAGCGACCCGCAAATATTACTACTGGACTGAGTCCATCAAAACTGCGGGCTCTTGTTCTGTGTAAAAACACCACTAAGTCTTGTTGTTTTTTTGTTTTGTTTACGCATTACGCACAAGACCAACAATGGTGCGAATCTTTCTATGCATACTTGCTGACGTAGTTACTTTAAATTCGACTGGATACGTCCTTTACTGATGTTTTGGCGCGTGTACTCCCACAATAAAATAGAACTTGAAACGTGAACGTTCAACGACCGAACGAGTCCAAATTGCGGAATTTCGACACAGAAATCTAACATGCGCAGAATGTCGCTCGGAATGCCTCGCTTTTCGTCGCCAGGGACAAGTACCACCTTTGGTGGGAAGGTGAATTCTTGAAGCTGGGAACTGTTCGTGGTCTGTTCCAGTCCAACGAGCAGGTATCCCTCAAGTTGTTTCTGGTGAAGATATACTTTCATGAACTGTGGTGGAACCTCCCTAATTGGGAGCCATTGATCAGCAGTTACTGAGATAGATTTGAACAAGTCCTCTTTGAGTACAGCCTGCAAAAGACGTGACAACCAGAACATCAAGTTTGGACATAATTGCGGAGATGGTGCATCGAGTGATGAACGCGTACTTTATCTGGAATCACTAATTCCGTAGCTGCAAATATTTCGCAAGTTCGTGCAAACCCAGCTAGGTTTGGGATCTGGCACGCAAACAGAACCACGACGGTAAAACGTCAACATTTGCACATTTGCGGAATCCCAGCAGAACAAACCAACCTTGTCAACGAGAGAAGCACACATAATGAACTCTTGCACTCGTGACCGTTTCCCTTTGGCAACAAGCAGCTCTTTCTGCAATTCAGCTGCTCCGATGAGTTCGTGCATTTTCCACGGTAGCACCTTGCGCTGTACGTAAGAGTCGGTTGTAATATCGACATCACTCTCTGTGCTCGCCACCTCGAGCAGCTTCTCAACCTTGTTCAATTCATTCAGTTTTGTGGCTTTTTGAAGCAGAGCCCGGCCGTGGGCACTACCCATGGGACCGTCAAGATCTGTGAAGTAGGCAAACATTGCTTCCATTGTTTCACGAATTTGGTCGAGGAGGCTTCCAGTTTGAAATTCCTGGTCATATCCTGTGGCACGCGCGAGTAGCGCATCAATGGTGCATTCTTGTAGAGGATCCAGGCCAGTGAAAATCCTTTGTTGCTTTTCACGCATCTTAGCACATTTTCTATTGTCGGTTAAAAAAGTCATTTGCTCTTGCACGTATGCGTTGGGAGGTTGTCCAATTGCAGTCACAACTGCAAACATAGCATACTGCGCAATTGTCCTCGCCAATCCATCGGGTGCACCAAGCCAAGTAGCGATGCTGATGGAAAGCTCTTCCCCAACTTCTTGCATCAAAGCAATCTGACTGTCTTGCGGATCCCCCTTCGTCAAAAGGGAGACAACACAAGTGGCGACAATGAGGTATGACATCGCGCATTGCGGTGGTTGATCATAGTTGCGGAGAGCCGGCAGTACAAGATGCTTGAAGAACTTGTCGGGAAATCTTGTTGCCAGCGCCGCCGACACCATTTCGATCAAATACCTAACTTGGGGTTGATGCATTTGGTCAAGGCACCGCAAAACACCCCTTCCGATGCACTTTTCAGGAATTTCGTGGTTGATACAAGTTTTTGGCAGTGCAGGCGTAAGAATTCCGATCGCCTGCCAAATTCGGCACTTCTCACGCTGTTCGGAACTTTCAGGCATGTACTGCTCAGCACCGTCTGTAAAGTTCTTTGATAAAAGGTGAACCACCAGTTCTTGCGCAAATTGTTGGCAATTTGATTTCTCAAGCTCCTTTTCCAGTGCACCCTTGCGAGACTGACTGTCGGTGCTGCTTTTGGACGAAGTTGATGGGTGAGAGACCCCTGCGTGTCGAGACAAGAAATTACCCCACCCTGCACTCAATTGTTTGTCAGAGCGCGCTGGCAGAACATCGTGCACAGAGAGTAATCCATGAAGCCACGACAACACTATGACACGCGTGTAGTCTGCTGGTTGAATATGCGCCTCCAAGGGTTGGTTTGAGTCTGGATTGAACTCAGAGAACAAACACAGCTCCACAATATCTGCGACGAACGGCTGCAACCGGTCGAGTCGATTTGGCACTGCAGGATGTGCAAACAACAAAAAAGTCCAACCGTGACAGAGTCGGGTAGCCATCATTTGCACGATGGTCTTTCGCTGCGTCCGCTGTGAGTAACCAAGAATGGTGCGAATATGTTTTTTCGTCATGTCTATCAATACCTCGTTGTCGTAACAGAAAATTGCTGGGTGAAATAACACCTCGATCAAACACTGCACAACGGACGAGGTCATTTGATCTGAGCGTGACAAATCGACGAAGGCAGACCAACAACCTGACAAAATACTGGACAACAACGCAAGCGAGGACTCGGTCTCGGAGTTGTCAGCACTTGCGCCATGCGAAATTGCGCGATTCACAGCTGTGGGTAAAAGTTGAGCGAGGCACTTGAGTTGCGGAATGAAGTCTCGCGCAACGGCAGCAGTTGGAATTGCATCGTCGAGTTGGACGAGCACGGAGTCCAAAGTTGTTGAAGACAGCCCAGTCGAGTCGCCTTCTGTTCTGCTGACACTATGCACCGCGGTTACGGACGTGGCAGACAAAATAGCATGTAACAACTTCCACTTTTCAACGTAAAACGCTCGGCGCACACTTGTCGCCAAATCATCGATATTGCATTTGGTGACAGCTGTCACCATTTTCTCACGTAGGGTGTCAATTTGCGGACCAGACAATGAGGATCCGCAGTGTGGCAACAGAATGGCGCATGGCCACGCGGCGCGCCGTAACACGTCTAGCGATGGCACCGTTGGGCCATCATTGAAATGTCGAGCGAATTTTGTCACTAACGCCGAGCAAGTGGACTGCACGGATGCAAATATAGTTGCTGACGAGTTTGCTGAGGTGAATCGTGCAAACTGAACCAACACCGTCAACCAGTAGCTCGTACTGCGCTGGGTTGAATCGACTGTATCCGGTGCCGGCACATCATTCGCCTCTGCGGATGTTTCCGAGTCTTGGGAGATTCGTGATTGAAGGTAACTGAGAATTTCAGGCTCGCTCCCGCTGATTATCTCCAGAACCAGCTGGGAAAACACGTCTTGGTGTTGCAAGAGTGGACCACTTGCTTCTGTTTCACGGAACAAGTTACCGCCAACGGCTTCAAGACCGGCTGGGTTGATGAATTTTGCTAGTGTGATTTGACCAAGCTGCTGTGGCGTTGGATCGTCCGCCGTCGTTGTTGTTACCGTGCCATCAACACCAACAGAGAATGAAGAGGCATTATCTGGGATCTGAATTTGTGGCTCTAACGGCAAGCCTTGGCTATTAACCATCAAGCCTTCAGAGTTGACATGGAACTGACCATTACGTGTGTACATGATCTGTCCATCCGAGTTTTCGATTTGAAAGAAACCCTGTCCCATAACGGCAAGGTCCAACTCTTGTGTTGTATTTTGAGTGTTACCTTGCGTAA
>ENA-OWNT01004779-OWNT01004779.1-seawater-metagenome-genome-assembly--contig:-NODE-4779-length-11599-cov-3.196841_pt1 | contig 11599 bp, 14 predicted proteins | sample MGYA00238136_ERZ651165 | MGnify/ENA primary metagenome ERZ651165 (study PRJEB26861, sample SAMN08777766) | seawater metagenome | isolation source: coastal seawater | place: USA: Florida | collected... | reverse complement strand
ACGGTGCAGGATCACGAACCTGCCGCGACCTTTTCCAGGTAGGCCCAGATATCGCGGGCCTCTTCTTCCTTGCGCAGCTTGAAGGTCATCTTGCTGCGGGCCTTGCCGTCCTCGAGGTACTCCTTGAGGAACTCGGTCGGGTCCTGCGTATAGGCGATGAAGTGTTCCTCGTCCCAGGTGAAGCCCTTGTCACCCGCTGCGACCATCGCGTCGGAATAGCCGAAATCGGCGTGCTTTCCGGCAATGCGCCCCGGAAGACCGAACAGGTTCGGGCCGGTCTTGCCGCCCTTGACGATGACTTCCCCGGCGTCGTTCTCGATCATGTGACAGGCGCGGCACTTGCCAAAGCCCTTCTCGCCCTTGTCGGCGTCGCCGCTGGCGTCCTGGGCCTGGGCGGGCAGGGCGAGTCCGAGTGCGGCAACGATGATGGCTGATTTCAGTTTCATGGCTGAACTCCGTTGTTCCACGCTGGCAGACCAACTCATTGCCGCCCGGAATGTCAAACGATAGAAGTGTCACATGAACGATGTGTCACAGCCCCGCGAGACCGGGCAGGACACCGGACTCTCCCCCGGGGACAGTCCGCTTGACAGGACCACCCGAAATCTGCATAAGCGCCGAGCCCGGCCGAGCCATCGTGCCGGGTTTTCTACTCATTCGCCCCGGGAGGGGCGCGCTGTTCGAGGTGGCGCAAGCTGCAAACACCCGGTCACCGGGGACCACAGAACGCGGTCACGAAAAGGAATACGCAATGTTTGCGGTCATCAAGACAGGCGGCAAGCAGTACAAAGTTCAATCCGGCGACGTTCTCCGGGTCGAAAAACTGGCTGCTGACGCTGGCGAAAAAGTTCAATTCAACGACATTCTGATGCTGGGCGGCGACTCCACCGTGGTCGGCGCACCGCTCGTCGCGGGTGCCGGTGTCCAGGCGGAAGTGATCGAACAGGTCAAGGGCGACAAGGTCATCCACTTTGTCAAGCGCCGCCGCAAGCACAGCTCGCAGCGCACCAAGGGCCACCGTCAGAAGCTGACCCTGGTCAAGATCACCGAGATCCTGTCCTCGGGTGCAGACAAGACCGGCGTCAAGGCCGCTGTCGGCGCAGCATCGGTTCCGGCAACTGCCGAAGCCAAGGCCGCTCCGGCCAAGAAAGCAGCCGCGCCCAAGGCGGAAGCTGCTGCCGCTGGCAACGACGACCTGACCAAGATCACCGGTGTCGGCCCCGCTGCTGCCACCAAGCTGAACGCAGCTGGCCTGACCACCTACGCCCAGATCGCGGCCTTGTCGGAAGACGACATTGCTGGTATCGACGGCGTCAAGGTGAAACCCGAGTGGTTTGAACAGGCCAAAGAGCTGGCTAAAGGCTAAGGAGAGAAAGCATGGCACACAAGAAAGCAGGCGGTTCCTCCCGTAACGGCCGCGATTCCGCGGGTCGTCGTCTTGGCGTGAAACTCTATGGCGGCGAAGCCGTCATCCCCGGCAACATCATCGTGCGTCAGCGCGGGACAAAGTTCTGGCCGGGCGAAGGCGTTGGCATGGGCAAGGATCACACCATCTTTGCAACCGCCGAAGGCGCCGTGAGCTTCCGCAAGGGCCTCAAGGGCCGCACCTTCATCTCGGTCCTGCCAGTGGCGGAGGCTGCAGAGTAAGCCGTACCCGGGAATGAGGTAAAATTCAGGGGGATCGGCGAAACCGCCGGTCCCCTTTCCCGTTTCGGTCCAGAGGTCGATACGCGAAAGAGGAGCGCGGCAGAGACCGGGACCATGTGATCCGGAGGAGGACCACGAGAATGCAGAGTGAGCAGATCGTCGCACAACAGGTGATCGAGACCGAACGCTTCGACCTTCGGCCGCTGAGGCGGTCGGACCAGGGGTTGATCGACCTCTACGCCGGCGACAAGCGGGTGGCGATGATGACGACCTCGATCGCGCATCCGCTGCCGCCCGGTTCGACCGAGGCCTTCATCGCCCGCAACACGGCCGGCAACCCGGCCGAAACGGTCTGGGCGATCGACGGAACCAAGGACGAGGGCGCCGAGCTGAAGGGCCTCATCTCGCTGAAGAAGCTCGACCGCCACCAGTCCGAGATCGGTTACTGGGTCGGGCCACCATTCTGGAACACCGGCGTGGCCTCGGAGGCGCTGCAGGCGCTGATCGCGGCCAACCCGCTGGGCGACACCTCGCTGTTCGCGAGCGTCTTCCAGGACAACCCGGCCTCGGCGCAGGTGCTGACCCACTGCGGGTTCAACTACCTCGGCGATGCCGAGAGCTATTCGGTGGCGCGCGGGGCAACCGTTCCCACCTGGACATACAGTCGAAAACTCTGATTGAGCCGCCAGAGATCTTTGCGGTAGAGGGTGACCATGAAATTTCTTGATCTCGCAAAGGTCTATATCCGGTCCGGCGGTGGCGGCGGCGGGTGCGTCAGCTTCCGCCGCGAGAAGTTCATCGAGTACGGCGGACCCGATGGCGGCAACGGTGGCAATGGCGGTTCGGTCTGGGCCGAGGCGGTCGACGGTCTGAACACGCTGATCGACTTCCGCTATCAGCAGCATTTCTTCGCCAAGTCCGGCCAGCCCGGCATGGGGCGCCTGCGCACGGGCAAGGACGGTGACGACATCGTGCTGCGGGTGCCTGTTGGGACGGAAATCCTCGACGAGGACGAGGAAACGGTGATCGCCGACCTGACCGAGGTCGGGCAGCGGATCCTGCTGGCCAAGGGCGGGAACGGCGGCTTCGGCAACGCCTACTTCAAGACCTCGACCAACCAGGCGCCGCGCCGGGCAAACCCCGGGCAGGAGGGTGTCGAGCGGACCATCTGGCTGCGGCTCAAGCTGATTGCAGATGTCGGCCTGCTGGGCCTGCCCAACGCGGGCAAGTCGACCTTCCTCGCCGCGACCTCCAACGCGCGGCCCAAGATTGCCGACTATCCCTTCACCACGCTGCATCCGAACCTCGGTGTGGTCGGCGTCGACAACGTCGAATTCGTCGTCGCCGACATTCCCGGTCTGATCGAGGGCGCGAGCGAGGGCAGGGGTCTGGGCGATCTCTTCCTTGGCCACGTGGAGCGCTGCGCGGTCCTGCTGCACCTTGTCGACGGCACCTCCGGAACGCTGATCGAGGATTACGAGACCATCATCGGCGAGCTCGAGGCCTATGGTGGCGACCTCGCCGACAAGCCCCGGATCACCGTTCTGAACAAGATCGACACGCTGGACGAGGAAGAGCGCGCGTTCCTGCGCGACGAGCTTGAAGCTGCGGTGGGCGAGCCGGTCATGCTGATGTCGGGCGTCACCCGCGAGGGCGTGACCGAGGTGCTGCGCGCGCTGCGCGGCCAGATCGATGAGGACCGGCTGCGCCGCCAGCCCGACGAGGAGGACGACGCGTGGCGGCCCTGAGCGACGCGCGCCGGATCGTCGTCAAGATCGGCTCCGCACTCCTGGTCGACCGCAACGCAGGCCACCTGCGGGCCGACTGGCTCCATGCCCTGGCGCAGGACGTGGCATGGCTGCGCGGCCTCGGCGCCGATGTGATCCTCGTCTCCTCCGGCTCCATAGCCCTTGGGCGCTCCGTGCTCGGCCTGTCGGGCCGCGACCTCGCCCTCGAACAGTCGCAGGCAGCGGCCGCCGTCGGCCAGATCCGCCTGGCGCGCGCCTACGAGGAGGCGCTGGCGCCCCACGGCATCACCACCGGGCAGGTGTTGGTGACGCTGGAGGACAGCGCCGACCGCCGCCGCTACCTCAATTCGCGCGCGACGCTCGAAACACTGCTCTCGCTCGGCGTGGTTCCCATCGTGAACGAGAACGACACCATCGCGACCGACGAGATCCGCTATGGCGACAACGACCGACTCGCGGCGCAGGTTGCGGTCACGGTCGGGGCCGACAAGCTGATCCTGCTCTCGGACGTGGACGGCTTCTACACCGGCAATCCCAACGACGACCCCGAGGCGCGGCGCTTCGACGTCATCGACCGGATCACCCCCGAGATCGAGGCCATGGCCGGCGACGCCGGATCGGGCCTGTCCAAGGGCGGCATGAAGACCAAGCTGATGGCGGCCAAGATGGCGATCGCGGGCGGCTGCGACATGGCGATTACCGAAGGATCGCCGGACAACCCGCTGAAACTGCTAGAAAACGGCGCGAACGCCACCTGGTTCACGGCCGAAGGCGATCCGCAACACGCGCGCAAGCGCTGGATCGCGGCGATGAAGCCGCGCGGCGAGATCGTGGTGGATGCCGGGGCCGAGATGGCCCTCGGCAACGGGCGCAGCCTGCTGCCCGCCGGGGTGACCCGTGTCACCGGCACCTTCGGGCGCGGCGAACCTGTCGCCATCGTCACGCTCGCGGGGCGCAAGCTGGGGCAGGGGCTGACCCGCTACACCTCTGCCGAGGCCGGGCAGATCACCGGACTCAAGTCCGAGGAGATCGAGCCAGTGCTCGGCTACCCGGCCCGCGCCGCGCTGATCCATCGCGACGATCTGGCCCTCTGACCCTTCTTTGGGTCATAAATATCCCCGCCGGAGGCGGACCCTCGCAACCCTCACTCAAAAGGACAGCGACATGCAGGACCTCGACAACATCCCCGCCCTCATGGCCGAGATCGGTGCCCGCGCCAAGGCGGCCGCACAGGAGCTGTCCTTCGCCCCAGCCGAGGCCAAGACCCGTGCGCTGGAGGCGGCGGCGGATGCGGTCTGGGCCCGCCGTCACGAGATCGTCGCGGCGAACGACAAGGATATGGATTTCGGCCGCGACAAGGGCCTGTCCAAGGCCATGATGGACCGGCTCATGCTGGACGAGACCCGCATCAGGGGCATCGTCGAGGGGCTGCGCGCCGTGGCGGCGCAGGCCGATCCGGTGGGCGAGGTTCTGGCCGAGTGGGATATGCCGACCGGTCTGCATATCCGTCGCGTCCGCACGCCGCTGGGGGTGATCGGGGTGATCTACGAGAGCCGCCCCAACGTGACCGCCGACGCCGGGGCGCTCTGCCTCAAGTCCGGCAACGCGGTGATCCTGCGGGGCGGGTCCGAGAGCCTGCATTCCGCGCAGGCGATCCATGCCTGCCTGGCCGAAGGCTTGCGCGCCGCCGGGCTGCCCGAGGACGCGATCCAGCTGGTGCCGACCCGCGATCGGGCCGCCGTCACCGAACTGCTGACCATGACCGATTACGTCGACGTCATCGTTCCGCGCGGCGGCAAGGGCCTTGTCGGCCTCGTCCAGCGCGAGGCGCGGGTGCCGGTCTTTGCGCATCTCGAGGGGATCGTGCACATCTTCCTCGACAAGTCCGCCGACCTGACCAAGGCGGTCGAGGTGGTTCTGAACGCCAAGACGCGGCGCACCGGCATTTGCGGCGCGGCCGAGTGCCTGCTGGTTCACGAGGATATCGCCGAGACTCTTGGTCGCGCGGTCATCGAGGCGCTGATCGCCGCCGGTGTCGAAGTCCACGCCGACACGCGGCTCCAGCAGATCGAGGGCACGACCCCGGCGACGGACGACGACTGGGGCACCGAGTATCTCGACATGATCATCGCGGCCAAGGTCGTGGCTGACGTGGATGGTGCCATTGCCCATATCCGCCAGTTCGGCTCCAACCACACTGACTGCATCATTGCCGAGGACCGGGCGCCCGTTGCGCGGTTCTTCGAGCGGCTCGACAGCGCGATTCTGATGCACAACGCCTCGACCCAGTTCGCCGATGGCGGCGAGTTCGGCATGGGCGCCGAGATCGGGATCGCCACCGGCAAGATGCATGCGCGCGGGCCGGTTGGCGCTGCGCAGCTGACCAGCTTCAAGTACCTGGTCGAAGGCGACGGCGCGCTGCGCGACTGAGTCTTCAGAATCGGATGCAGATCGCCTCGGCCGAGGTTTCGGTCACGGCGCTGCGTCCGGCTTCGGCCAGCAGGCATTGAAACAACGCGAAATGCACCTGCGCCGGTTCGGTCCGGGCGAGGGAGGTCGGCTCTGCCAGCCGGTGCAGCGGGTCCGGCCCGGTGCGCGGTTTCTCGGGCAGGGCGTCGATGCGCCAGTGCAACCCCTCGCGCGAGACGGTGATGCGGCCGCCGTGGGGCATCGCGCTCTCGCAACATTGCAGGGCGAGGAAGGCAAGGCGCACCTCCGAGCGTTCCTGCGGGGACGAGGGCTGCCAGATGATCTCGAGCCGGGTGTTGCGCGTCAGGTCCTTCAGGATCGCCCCGACCTCGCTGCGGCCCAGCGACTGACCGCCGGCGCGCCCATAGGCGATGCGAAAGAAGCGGAGCCGGGCGTTGGCGTTGCGCGCCGAGTCCGAGATCAGGTCGTGTTCGGGTCCGCTGACCGGACCGGTCAGTTCCAGCAGCTCGAGCCCGTTCAGGATCGCGCCCACCGGGCTGATCAGGTCATGGCAGATGCGGGAGCCTATCAACAGGGCGAGTTCGGCGTTAGAGTCAGCCATATGTCCTCCAGGCAGGGAGCCGGTCCATGTCAGACCTGAACGCCATACTTGCACCCGGAATGCTGGTGCGCCACCCGGATTGTCCGGACTGGGGGCTTGGGCAGGTACAGTCCAACATCGGTGGCAAGATCACGGTCAACTTTCGCGAGCACGGCAAGGTGGTTATCGACGGCGCCCGGATCGAGCTGGTTCCGGTTTTTGATGCTGGAAACTGATTGACGATTGATTAACGCCGATTGCGCCCTGCCGGGGTGCGGCCTCGCGGCGTGTTGCAATCGCGACGGGAGTCGCGCTATCTGCCGCCAAATCCAACGAGACCGGAACCAGAGCACGACCATGCCGGACAGCGGACCCGCCTTCTCCGTCAGGATTGCCGAGACCGAGGCCGAGCTGCGCGCGGCGCAGGCGCTGCGCTATGACGTCTTCGTGCGTGAACTGGGCGGTGGTGGCGCGGAGGTCGACCATGAGGCCGGGCTGGAGCGCGACACCTTCGATCCCTTTGTCGACCACATGCTGCTGGAGGATACCTCGACGGGGAAGGTCGTGGGGGTCTACCGCCTGCTGCGCGAGAGCCAGGCTGAGGCCGCCGGGCGGTTTTATTCCGAGAGCGAGTATGACCTGACGCTGCTGAAAGCCAGCGGCCGGCGTCTGCTAGAGCTCGGACGCTCCTGCCTGCACCGCGATTATCGCGGCGGCACGGCCATGTTCCATCTCTGGAACGGGCTCGCGGAATACGTGCTGGAGCATGATATCGAGATCCTGTTCGGGACAGCCTCTTTCCACGGCACCGATGTCGCGGCGCTGGCCGAACCGCTGGCCATGCTGTACCACAACCACCTCGCCCCCCCGGAACTGCGGGTGCGGGCGCTGGCGGCGCACTACCAGCCGATGGATCTCGTCCCGGCGGACGCTCTGGACCGGCGGCGTGCGATGGTGCAGGTGCCCGCGCTGATCAAGGCCTACCTGCGTCTTGGCGGCGTGATCGGTGACGGGGCCTATGTGGACCATGCATTCAACACCACTGACATCTGTCTGGTGCTGGATACCGCGGCGATGAATGCCCGCCAGCGCAAGCTCTACGCGGGCGGCGCCGGGGCATGAGCCCGACCTGGGAAAGCGAGGAGGCGCCCGAGGCGATCCAGATCGGGCTGGGGGGGTGGCTCCGGGTGATCCTGCGCGGCCTGATCCTCGGCACCCTCGTATTCGGCTGTCTCGGGATCCTGCTGCTTGTCCGGCTGATCGAACGGCCATTGTTCGGGCTGAAACGCCCCGTGACGCCCTTCATCGTGCAGTTCGTCTGCCGCAACGCGTTCCGTATCCTCGGGATTGGCTTCACGACGAGGGGAGCGCCAATGCGCGAGCGGGGCGCGGTTGTTGCCAACCATGCCTCATGGCTCGACATCTTTTCCTTGAACGCGCGCAAGCGGGTCTATTTCGTGTCCAAGGCCGAAGTGGCGCGCTGGCCCGCGATCGGCTGGCTGGCCCGGGCCACCGGCACCGTGTTTATCGAGAGGGACCGCAAGCACGCACGCGAGCAGACGGAACTGTTTGAACGGCGGCTGCTGGCCGGGCACCGCCTGCTGTTCTTTCCCGAGGGTACCTCGACCGACGGGCAGCGGGTGCTGCCGTTCAAGACAACGCTCTTCGCGGCCTTCTTTTCCGATCACCTGCGCGATGCGATGCATATCCAGCCGGTCACGGTGATCTACCATGCCCCCGAGGGGCAGCCCGCGCGCTTCTATGGCTGGTGGGGCGACATGGCCTTCGGGCCGCATCTGCTCAAGACGCTGGCCGCCACGCGTCAGGGCGCCGTCGAGCTGGTGTATCACTCGCCGCTGCGGGTGTCGGACTTCGACAGCCGCAAATCGCTCGCGGCTGCCTGCGAGACTGCTGTGCGGCAGGGGCTGGACGCTAGCCGGTAAGCTCCGCGATGGCGTGTTCGAGGCGGTCATCGCCCCAGAACAGCTCGCCGTTCGCGATGAAGCTCGGGGCACCGAAGATACCGAGGTCCATCGCCTCGGTGACCGCGTCTTTCAGCGCTTCCTTGTTCTCGGGCGCTCCCGCTGCATCGACCAGTTCGGCAGGCAGGCCGCATTGGGTGAGCAGGGTCCGCAACAGGTCCGGGTCGGAGATCGTCCGGCCCTCGCCGAATTCGGCCCGGTAGATCGCCTTGCAGAATTCAGCGCCCTCAGGTTGCTTCAGCGCCAGGATCGCCGTTCGGGCCGCGAGAACGCCGTTCTGGGGAAACGGGTCGGGCGATGACAGCGGCAGACCCCGCGCGGCGCAGAGCCGTTCCATGTCGCGCCACATGTACTTGCCCTTGACCGGGTAAATGTTGAACGGGGAACTGTCCCAGCCCTGCGACTTGAAGATCGGGCCCAGCCAGAAGGGGCGCCATTCGACCTCGACACCGGCGGCCTCGGCCAGAGAGTCGATGCGCATCGCACTCAGATAGGAATAGGTCGAAGCGAACTCGAACCAGAATTGAAGCTTGGGTCGTGCCATGTCATCCTCCGTTGGCTGAGGCCGAGACTTGCCGGGAAAACCCAATTCGTCAAACCCCTCTTGCGCATTCCCGGCAAACCGCCTATACGCGCGCCCATTCAAACCCGCAGGCGGGGTTTGGGCCCTTGGGGGAGAAATCCTCATAGGTCCGCCGGTTGGAGCATCCGCTCTCAATACCCCCGCCGAGGCGAAACCGGAAAAGGAAAACGAGCATGGCTCTTCCCGAGTTCACCATGCGCCAGCTGCTTGAAGCTGGCGTTCACTTTGGCCACCAGACCCAGCGCTGGAACCCGCGTATGGCACCGTTCATTTACGGTGACCGCAACGGCATCCACATCATGGACCTGACCCAGACCGTTCCGATGCTGGACCAGGCTCTGCAGGTCATCCGTGACACCGTCGCCAAGGGCGGCCGTATTCTCTTCGTCGGCACCAAGCGTCAGGCACAGAAGCCGATCGCCGAAGCCGCAGAGAAGTCCGCACAGTACTTCATGAACCACCGCTGGCTGGGTGGCACGCTGACCAACTGGAAAACCGTTTCCCAGTCGATCCAGCGCCTGAAAACCATCGACGAGCAGATGGACACCGGTTTCGACGGCCTCACCAAGAAAGAGCGCCTCGGCATGGAACGCGACCAGGCCAAGCTGACCGCTTCGCTGGGCGGCATCCGCGAAATGGGCGGCACCCCGGACCTGCTCTTCGTCATCGACGTGAAGAAAGAGCAACTGGCGATTGCCGAAGCCAACAAGCTGGGCATCCCGGTCGTGGCCGTGGTCGACACCAACTGCTCGCCCGAGGGCGTGGACTACATCATCCCCGGCAACGATGACGCGGCACGCGCCATCGCGCTCTACTGCGACCTGGCCTCGCGCGCTGCCCTTGACGGCATGAGCGCACAGCTGGGCGCCGCCGGTGTCGACATCGGCGCCATGGAAGAGGCGATCGAGGAAGAACTGGCTGCCGCTTCGGAAGAAGCTGGCGAAGTCGAGACCGCCGAAGGCTGATCCCAGCCTGTCACGAGACTGACATGCGGGGCAGGGTATTTCCTGCCCCGACGATCCGACGATTTGAGGAGAGCCGAGATGGCAATCACCGCTGCAATGGTTAAGGAACTGCGCGAAAGCACCGGCGCAGGCATGATGGACGCGAAGAAGGCACTGACCGAGTCCAATGGCGACATGGAAGCCGCCGTTGACTGGCTGCGCACCAAGGGCCTGGCGAAAGCCGCCAAGAAATCCGGCCGTACCGCTGCCGAGGGCCTCGTGGCCGTCGTCGTCGAAGGCGGCAAGGGTGTCGCTGTCGAAGTGAACTCGGAAACCGACTTCGTTGCCAAGAACGCCGAATTCCAGGGCATGGTCGCCAAGATCGCCGAAGCCGCGCTGAACGCATCCGATGTCGACGCGCTGAAGGCAGCTGACCTGGGCGGCAAGACCGTCGAGTCCACGCTGACCGACGCGATCGCCAAGATCGGCGAGAACATGGGCCTGCGCCGCATGGCGTCGATCGAAGGCGGCAACGTCGTGTCTTACGTGCACAACGCAGCTGCGCCCGGCATGGGCAAGATCGGCGTTCTGGTCGCAATGGACGGCGGTGACGAAGCATTCGGCAAGCAGGTCGCAATGCACATCGCAGCCACCAGCCCGGCCGCTCTGAACGAAGCCGAGTTGGACCCGGCCGTTGTCGAGAAAGAAAAGTCGGTGCAGATCGACATCGCCCGTGAAAGCGGCAAGCCGGAAGCCGTCATCGAGAAGATGATCGTTGGCCGGATGCAGAAGTTCATGGCCGAAGTGACGCTGGTCAACCAGCAGTTCGTGATCAACCCCGACGTGACCGTCGGCGACGCGGCCAAGGCGCTTGGCGCGACGATCACCGGCTTCATCCGTCTCGAAGTCGGCGAAGGCATCGAGAAGAAGGAAGAGGATTTCGCAGCCGAGGTCGCCAAGACCGCAGCTGGCGCCTGAGCCTTCTCTTATCAGAATCGGAGCGGGGCGGTGCCAATGGCGCCGCCCCGTTTCGTTTGTAGCTGCGTGTAACTCTGCAATGGGCCGGGACCGCAGAAACTGCGGCCCCGGGGAATCAGACCGCCCCCTTGGCTATGGGGATGGCAGCGGGACGGGCCGATGGTTCCGACCCTGGCACGGAGTATACGCACCAGGGCCGGACGGGTAAGAGGGCCCTGAAATCGCAGGGGTCATTTCCCGATGTTCCCAGGCTAAAGCCACCACTCACGGAACGCTTTGACTTTGCTACCGAATGTGCCGGCAGGAAAGTCATGTATTCCTTACCTAGCGTCCATTTGCGGTAACGTTGCGTCACAGAAACCACATCTAGTGGATTCAGGCTTCGACAACGAACATCTGGTTGTGAAGCGCGGCCTTCAAAACGGCTTGCGCAGTGGTTTCAACCGACAGGGACTCGCGCGCGAGGCGCAAATGCTTCTCGACCGTGGCCGAGGTGAGGCCCATCAGCAGGGCGATATCCTGCGTTGTCTTGCCGTCTCCGACCCACTGAAGCGCCTCGCGCTGGCGCTTGGTCAGCCCGCGGTTCGGCGGGATGTAGGGCAGCGTCAGGATCTTCAGGTGCGCGATGTTGTTCATCAGGTGAATATCGCGCCCATGCTCTTCCCAGATCGCATCGACGTCATCCTGGCTCATCCCGGCGCGTCCGG
>ENA-OWNT01004778-OWNT01004778.1-seawater-metagenome-genome-assembly--contig:-NODE-4778-length-11600-cov-3.577193_pt1 | contig 11600 bp, 10 predicted proteins | sample MGYA00238136_ERZ651165 | MGnify/ENA primary metagenome ERZ651165 (study PRJEB26861, sample SAMN08777766) | seawater metagenome | isolation source: coastal seawater | place: USA: Florida | collected... | reverse complement strand
CGATGTAGTCCGGGCGGGCACTCTTCGGCGTGATGGGGCCGTACTTGATGGGAGCCACAGTACCGCCCCACCAGTACAAGATCAGAGCGAGCAGAGTGAACAGTCCAAGAAAGCGGGCGGCGTCGGGGACCTCCTCGACGGCTTCCGAAAACATGTCGTTGTAGAAGACGTCAACTCCGCCCATGGGCTTCGTGGCATACTGCTCCTGGTAGAGTGTGATGAACCCGGTGATGGTGCGGTTGTAATGCTTGCCGAACTGGCGGCTGTTGGTGATGAAGGCCAAGAGCTGGCACCAAGAAGGAGACAGGGCCAGCAGGATCACAGGGACCACCTGCTCGAACCAGCTGCTTGGTTCATCGTCGGCAGGAACGGCCGCCGGCTGTGGTGTTGCTTCCGGCGCCGGCGCCGGAGCCGGAGCAGCCGGCGACGCTGCAGACTTGCGTTGACGTGTGCCAGTCATGTTCCCAAACCACCAGAGCAACAACGACAGCAAGAACAATCGAAAAAAATTGAGGTGAAGCACTGAACAAATATTCAGCGTTCTGCGTAATACAGGGAGCAGAGCAGCAGAGCTGCGAACAACCACCCGAGGAATGGGGGGGGGCTTTTTTCTGACATCTACCACGGCAACGCAATGCACGAATCGAACGTACGATTCCGTCCAACCAGCGAACGGCCACACGACGACACGACGCAGCGGCGAAACGACCGAATGACCAAAGGAACGAAGGAACGAATGACCAAAGGAACGAAGGAACGAAGGGACAACGAAGGAGGGCCAACGAAGGAAAGGAGGGACAACGAAGGGACGACGAAGGAACGACGAAGGAACGAAGGCAACGCCAACGCCGCAACGCTTCAACGCCACAACGCTTAGATCGAGTGAGTGAGTGACAGTGAGTGAGTGACAGTGAGTGAGTGAGTGAGAGGACTGGCCGGCCAACGTTGTGAGTGAGTGAGTGAGTGAGTGAGTGTGGGTGAGTGAAAATGAACGTGTTGGATGGGGGGTTGGTGGGATAGGGGCTGGCAGTGAACGTTGAGTGGCTGAGTGGGCGCTCTGAGTGAGTGAGCGAATGCACTACAGATGCGATGCGATGCGATCGCGTCACCGGTAGATATCACTAAATACCACGAAACCAAACGTCCTGTGGTGGATCGATGTGCGTGAAGTGTTGTATTCCTCGGAATGCTTGAATTGTAGGAAATACGGATGGAATACCGGTGTTGAACAAACCGGTGACGTCATCGTCCGTCAGCCGCCTTGGCAGGCGGCTGACAGTGAGCCAAGGAGAGGGAAGGAGGGAGAGCGCAGCCACCGTCGTTATCATTGTAGGTACATGAGTACAGTGAACGTCCTATGAAGTGATGCACAGTGTTGCAGTAACAACGACGTAAATCAGTACAACTGAAAGTGTATTGAAAGTGTGTCTACGGTACTGTGGACGTACGTCCGTACGGAGTGTGGACGGAGTGTGGAGTGTGGGCGGAGTGTGGGCGGAGTGTGGCAGACCGACTCTCTCAGTGGCCACCGAGCGAGCGAGTGACTGTGAGTGAGTGACTGTGAGTCGGAATTCCGGAGCGTTCGCACCGCGCCAAGAAAGAAAGAAGCAAGCAGCAGGACAGCAGGACGGAAAGAAAGAGAGGAAGGAAGATCTGACTGAGACTGAGTGACTGTGAGTGAGTGAGTGAGTGCGTGCGTGCGTGCGGTGATTGACCGACACAGATGCGTTGCGTCACGCAGTCATTCAGTCGTTCGGTCGTTCGCCAGTGCAGCTATTCGAGCTGACAGTGAGTGAGTGAGTGGGTGGGTGGGTGAGTGGGTGAGGTGCGTGACGCACACACACACACACACGCACACACACCTCTGCATGCATGCATGCTGCCTATGCAGTGAGTGAGTGTAGCCAGTTCGTCGTTCGTTGGTACAGTACGTACCCGGGTATCCATAAAAGCAGTAAGTAAGTGGTGAGCAGTGGGGGCGGACGCGCAGGCGGCGGGCGGACGCGCGGGCGGGCGGAGGCGGGTACACCAACCAACTTTGCACCGACCGACCGACCGACTGACCGACGGACGCGTTGTGTGTTTGTGTGTGTGCGTGGTGACGTTGTTGTGTTTTGTGTTTTGCGTTGTTGAGTTGTTGGTTCGTTCGTTCGTTGTGTTGTGTTGTGTTGTGTTGTGTTGTGTTATGTTGTGGTTGGTCGCCCTCAAGCAGCCGACATTTTTTCGTGTCCGCTTTTCGTTTTGTCTACTGTACGGCTCCACGCACCCCAGCCACTCGGCAGTTAGTTAGTTATCATAGTTATGCCATCAAAGCCAAACCTTGCTTGCTTCTTCCCACACAAGACAGACCATCATTGTGCGTTCGTTCGTTCGTTCGTTTGTGGCTTCGTTCGTTGATTGACGACTACAGTAACTACTTGTGGTTTTGCCTTCGACCACGCGACCGCTTTGACACCCTTGTACGTGCGCAGCGTCGCGACTGATTGACTACGCCCGCGACTGCTGCTGCGCTTCAACCGATGGCCGCCGCAGTCGCCGACTGATGCGACGAAGTGGCCGTCGCGCGAGAACAGTTTCAAGCGCGTGGACGCGGACACGGTCGAGTGATTGAACGGCACCAGTTGGCTGTGTGTCGTGTTGGCTGTGTGCTGTGTGTGCATGGACACGCACACACCCGTTTGGAAGCGGCGGGTGAGTGGGGACGGACGTGCGTGCGCGCGACTTGCTCGCATGCCGCAGTCCGCCGCAATGTGTCGTTATCGGTGGACGGGTGGTGGGTCGGTGGGTCGTTCACGCGGTCGGGCAGGCAGGCAGCAGGTCACGCGCGAACATGACGCTGCGAAGCTAGGTAGTTGCCAAAGTCCAGCGAAGACACCAAAGCAAGCAGTGGGACAAAGCGTTTGCGCGGATGCACCGCACCACACCACCACTGCACTGTGAAGGATAATAGCGGCCGTTGTCACGACAACGTGCGCAAGACGTGCGTGCAAGGAGTGCCGCCTACCTCCTTTCAGAAGAACCGTGAAGGCAGACTGCAGTCGCAGCGTTAATGCCGGCGGCGCCGCCCTAATTGAACTAAGTGTAGTGAACGGGACCCTCGCTTGTCCAACGCTGCTGGTAGTGGAGTGACGTGGTGGCGAACATCGCGATGGACGTACGTATCGACCGCTGCTGTACGCACACGCACACAAACCACACACAGACACACAGACACACTCGGGATGGGTGCATTTATGCACGGTGGTGGGGAAGCCAACAACTCTGGGAGTCAACAGCTGGCTATGCACCACGCACACAAGAAACTACTGAGGCTACGTCAAAACAGAGCGGGACTCACAGGGCGGCCGCCTGTCACAACCCGGCTGTTTCTGCCGGTGCGCGTTCAGTCATCTCGAGTAGCTGGAAAAGTCACGACAGTCGATTCTAGACAAGCCAAAACCCACACGAATTCGTGTGTTGCTGTTCAGTGCATGACTCGGTCCTTCGCGCTTGGCGAGCGTCGCGTCCTTCTAAGCAAGTAGGTTCTCTTCACGCCCCAAGATGGCCGTCCCTACCCGCGTGTCCTGCTCGATGCTGTTGGGCTGCCTTGCTCTGGCCTGGCTGGGCGGAGGTTCCTTGATACGTGCTGAAACAGAGTGCACCAACATTGCGCCTGAGACTGACGCAGGGTACGTCCGATCGCCGTGTTTGTTTGTTCAAATCGCCCCCCTCAAGTGCGAGCGAGTCACACGCAGCTGACAACTTATTTGTGTGCATGCGCGTTTGTGTTTGGGCTTGCTTTTTGCCGCTATCGGTTCGCAGACTAACATGCAAGCAATGGGCAAATGAAGGCAAGTGCTCCAAGGACTTCCTGGTCGGATACTGTTGCTCTTCGTGCCACGACTGTGATCCATCCTGCGAGGCGACGACGCCTGGCACCACATCCGCCGCGCCTACGCTCCCGGCCAACTACACAACCCCGCCGATCATCACCACACCACGCGCAACTCCGATCGTCAACACCACGCCGGATATTTTGTTCATACTGGCCGACGATCTCGGCTTCAACGACGTCTCCATCCATGGGCATTCTCAGGTCGAAACGCCCAACATCGACGCCATTGGGAAGAACGGGCTCCACATGCTCAATTACCACGTACCCCCGGTGTGCACTCCGTCGCGCCTCGCCACACTGACGGGGCGGCACATGATGCACGTCGGTGTTTACTTGCCGGATGGAGTGGATGAATCCAGGGAGATTCGCACGGACTTTAAGTTTTTGCCAGAGTATTTGAAATCCTGCTGCAACTACTCGACGCACATGGTGGGCAAGTGGCACGTGGGGTTCAATAAGATGTCGGCGTTGCCCACGGCCCGCGGCTTTGACGACTTCCACGGCATTTACAATGGAGCAGGCGACCACTGGGAGCACACTTTCCGCGGGTCGTTCGACTACCACAGCGAGGAGAAAGACGACAATGGCTCCGTCACGATCACGCATCTCACAGAATTAGATGGAGACTTCGCCGGTAATATCGTCACCGACCAAGCAGTGAAACTGATCGAGGCTCACGGTCCACGAGACCAGCGCGAGAATCCGTGGTTCATGCTCGTGGCGTACCAGAACCCCCACTGGCCGCTCCAGGCCCCGATCGACTACATCGACATGTACGCCGGGACAACTGGCGGTGGGACGGGGTACAGGGCACGGCAGCTAGTCCTCGCGCTCACAAAGCACATGGATGACGCGGTGGGCACCATCGTGCAGGCGCTGAAAGACAACGGTGCCTACGACGACACCATCATAATATTCACCTCCGACCATGGCGGGCCCACGAATATGCACGAGAGCACTGAAAACAACAACTACCCCTTGCGCGGCGGTAAAAATACGCTGTGGGAAGGTGGCACTCGCACTGTGGGTTTGGTCCAGGGCCCTGGCATTCCTGCCGCTCCCGAGAGCGTGCGGTCTCACTTCGTTGCGTCTGATTGGCTGTTGACTCTGGTCGCAGCGGCACGGAACATCACCGATGAGTCCACGGATGTGCTTGCTGGCTTATTCGATCAGAACGAAAGTGCGCCATTTGAGTTGGGCGATGGCATCAATCAATGGGGATTTCTGCGCTCTGGCGGAAATGAGTCTGCCTCGCGTCGCGACTGGGTGCTGCACGCCACCACAACGCCGACCGGTGACAGCCCGTTCGGCAAGGCCATCACCGTAGGTCGATACAAGCTGGTGCAGGTCGACGACAGCACGAGCAGCAACCCCGACACTCAGAACGGCTGGTTCACACCTCCCGGTGCCGGAGGTCAGGCTCATAGAGATCCGTCCCTGTACGCGATTGGGTGCCCAGCGTTTGAAGATGACATGCTCCGGAAGGGTGAAGCCCCGAATCTACAACAGTGCACCTCGACGTGGTGCTTGTTCGACATGGAGACGGATCCGTGTGAATACTATGATCTGGCGGATGATTTGCCCGATGTCGTCACAGAGCTAGTGACGTATTTTCAGCAATACAAAGCGACTGCAATTGACGAACTCGATCCCGTCGAGGGAGAATGCTCCGCCCCGATTACCATCCGACAGTCCGGCATGGATGTATGGGAGCCGTGCGACTACGAAGCGGCATTGGTCCCTACGACCCCAACCATTCCAACAAACTCAACCACGATGAGTGCTACGACGACTGCGTCCACGACCAGTGCTACAACGACTGCGTCCACGACAAGTGCGACGACGACTGCGCCCACGACAACTACTGCGACAACAACATCCATGACGACGACCACCGTTACGACGACAAAAACTACTCTGCGTCTCACTACAACAGTCGCCGACGACGAAACCACTGCGGCTGGTCCAGGCAACTCTGCACAACTACCCGCGTCGTCATTATCCACCACAACGTGGAGTATTGCTGGTGCTGGCGTAATTGGCGTAGTTGGCGTGGCTGTGACGATCGTACTGGTGCTGCGGGCCAACGGGAACAAAGGACCGAAAACCGTGCCTCATCGCGCCACATCATCGCGTCCACCGCAAGGCGACACCCCTGAAGCCACGGAAACGACACCGAAAGTGATTGGCGAAAAATGTTCTGCACCAAGTGCCGACACTCCTGTTGACGCCCATTCTGCCCACGTTTGACGACGACGGGTCGGCCAGCAGAGGACCCGCGCGAAGATGTCCTTCCGTTCGCCCACTATTTATTTATTTATTTTACAAAGTACGAGCAGTACCCAATACATTTCGTTCACCGCGGATGTCAATGTTGGTACTGCGTTCCCACATTGTGCTCAAAATTCACGGTCGATAACGGCAGTAACAGCGCAAAGGAAACACAACACAAGATGAAATACGAAATGAAAGATGGAAGAGAGTCAAGGTACATGTATATTTACACAAGTGAGAGCTACGGATCCCACAACTCATCACTGTCGCTATCCAAAGAATACTTTCCTCTTTTCGAGGTAGAACGGCTGGTCGAAGAGGATTTACCTGCTTTCGTTGAGGCTTTGCGCACTCGTGTTGTCGCCTTTCGTTTTCGCGGCTTTTTGGCTGATTTACCGTGCGCATCGCCAGCAAAGTGATGGGACTTGCGCGAGTCGCTTCCTGTCGAATGTTTCTGCATTTGGAACTTACCTGTCAAAATACGAAAATTAGGAACGCATCCGCGGGAATGACGGATCGAGCCATGCTGTGCAAACACTAAGCAACACATACCGGATGGCTTCACATTGCCTGCGTCTTCCTGCAAGAAACGCCAGGCCTCTTTCATAAATTTTTCGGCAGTCTCCATCTTCGCCGACGAAATGCCGTCAATGGCTTTGAGCTCTTCCACGGTTTTTGGCAGACGAACAGCCAATTGAATCACAGCCTGGTTGTTGAGAACCAAAAATGCGGACTTCTGCCTCAAAGCAGCAATTCCTGCACGGAAACTCTTCAAATGGCGCACGAGGGCATCATGGGTCTGAGGCGAAACACGAAGGTTGTATCCGTCCACCTGGCGTGCAGCAGCACGGTTCGGAGCAACGTCGAGCTTTCTCTTCTCGCCCCTAACAGCGAGTACAAACTTTTCATTGTGGCCGCGGAGAAACTTGCCGGCCAACGGTCCAGCCCGCAGATATGTGTTGGAGTACCCATTGAAGCGATTCTTGACATCTTCTTCTTGCAAATAGTTGAGCACAATAAGCTCATGGAACAAACGATTGCAGAGAGCCACTTTAAACCCCTTTCCCATCTTGAACAAAGGCGATCGGTCGTGACCAGCGGACTTGATTTTTTTGGTGGAGCAACCTCGAAAGACTGAAATGAAGTGCGCCATCGTAAAGTTTGCGCTGCGACCGAGCGTCTGCACCGCGCTCACGATGGCACGCGCATATTTTGTACAGTCCATCTGTTTCACCCGACACTTAGCCTTGCAATTGTCGCAAGTCCCTTTGCACTTCTTCGCGTCGAAGTTCTCGCCGAAGTGGCGCAGCAGCTTGAAGCGGCGACAATGAACATCGTCCTCGCAGAACAGAACCATTTGATTCAGTGCCACCTTTTGCCGATGGATGGAGTCTTTGTTCTCGCTCTGCTCAATGAGCCAGTCTACTCTCCGCTTGTCTGAAAAGGAATAGTACAATGTGCAAATAGATTGAAGACCATCACGGCCGGCACGACCTGACTCTTGGTAGTAGTGAATCAACGATTTCGGCAACGAGTAGTGGATGACAAAGCGCACGTCAGGTTTGTCGATTCCCATCCCGAATGCGACTGTGGCGACGATGACGCGACAATTGTCATGCTGCCAATCAAGGTGGCGTTTGCGGCGTAAGTCGGGATCTTCAAGACCGGCATGGTAGAAATTGACGTGCTTCGCTAGCGAAGTTCCTTTGAAACGTCGTTGAAGCTCCTCAGTAACCATTTCCGTGTCTTTCCTCGACGTGCAGTAAATTATACCAGCTTCATTTTCGTGTTTTCGAATGAAAGTCGCAATTTTGTCAAGTGTTTTCGCCTTGCTTGATTTCTGTTCAACGTGGTAAATCAAATTTTCACGATTGAAGCTGCGACTGAATGTGGCGCAATCTGGCGACATTCCCAAGTTCTTTTTAATGTGCGCAACGACCTTTCGATCAGCGGTGGCCTGATCCCACAAAAACGGCGCACAATAAGAAAACACGTTGGATGATGCGGCGCGCGGTGACATCATGCCACAAAGTTTGATTTCAGAAACAGGCATTACAAACCGTCAATGCCATCAAAGGTGTGGCAGGAAACGTCTCTTTCAACACTTTGAGATTGAGGTAGTCAGGCCGGAAGTCATGACCCCATTGACTCACACAATGGGCTTCATCAACCACGAACAAATTCAATTTTCCATTCCTACTGAGCTTGTGGAATGCATTGTTGAGAGCATCGCTTGCTTTGATCTTTTCCGGTGTCACGTAGAGAACTTTCACCGTTGGGGAAATCGTGAACAAGTCTTTCAGCACCGCCGATTGCTGATCGGGGGTCATGTTACTAGTTAATCCAGCAGCTTCCACTCCGTTTTCCAGTAAGGCCTCCACCTGCAGAGGGCACCGAGATGGAAAGCATAGCAATAAGCTCGCTGCAGGTCGCAGGCATAAGTTCCCTGCAAATATATACGGACCTGGTCTTGGATCAACGAGAGAAGTGGCGACACAACGATGGTAACGCCCGGAAAAAGGGACGCTGGTAGTTGATAGCACAGACTTTTGCCTCCGCCTACACAACATCCATGCAAAAGTTAGCGGGTTCAAATTTGAAGGAGCATTCCTGTTAACGTGGTGGTGTACCTGTCGGCATCAGTACGAAACAATCATTTCCTCTCAGCACGGTCGTAATGACGTCCTCTTGACATTCTCTGAAACTATTGTGCCCGAAGATCGCCTTTGCTTGATCGCGGATTTGCTTGGAGTTGACGAAAAAGTTTGAGCTCTGTGTTGGGTTGGAGGTAGTCGTTGCCTCCCAACGACCGCCATCATTCCGGTACGGTCCATCAAAGCTTTGGTTGTACCCGTCGTCATGGTTGTCGTAATGTGACGTATATGCGCCGGACGAAGAATTCACGCTGGTCTCGCCTTGAAACACATCTGCAGCGCTGCGAAAGCCCGATTCGTGATGTCCCGGGGCGCTATCTGACGTGTGACCGTGCCATGAACTTCCGACGTTGGGAGATGGGCTCACATCCTCGTCTTCGAAGTTGATCAGGTCGATATCGAACTCTTCACCTTCATCGATGCTGTCTTCCTCCGCAAAGTGGTTTGTGGATGCAGGTCGAGCTTGTTCCTGATCACGCGACAGTTTTGGTGTTTGAGTCGGAGAAGTAGCGCCGAGCTGACTCTGCAAACCTTCGACTTGCACCAGGAGATTGTTTCGTCGCTGGAAAACAAGGGGGTCAATGTTCCCGTTGCCGTTGATGGCGGACAATATTTGCTTGTCTGCTATCGCCAGAGCCTTTTGTGCACTTTTCAGCTTTGCTTGTAGTTGTGCATTCTGTGACGACCGCCCACTCTCAGACTCGGCATTCTTAATCTGCGTTTGAAGCATGTTCATCGTAGCTACGATCTTTTCAGGTACATCTTTCTGGGCCGCGACAAGCTGCGCCACTTTCTTGCGCAGTCGTGACAGTTTCAACTGAAGCGAGTCCAGTGATGGTGATGATTGTTGAGGCCGACTGGTGGGTCGCACCGAGGCTGACACTGCACCGGCGCTTGTTGTGCTTGCTGCAGTGTCAGCGTTGCGACGTCCATCTTCGCCAACGCCATATGTGTTGGAACGGCTTTCATTGCGGACACGGCCGGATGGTGGTTCGCGATGCATCTTCAAATTGCCGGCATTGTCATCGGTTGTGAGACGCTTGACTAGGGTTTTCTTGGTCCCACGAGAAGATATGTGTCTTTCAACGCATTCCGCCCGGAGTTCCTCCACGCTGCAGTCGTTGTATGCACCACGCTCTTGCGGTGAAGCTGGAATAGTTTGCCTGGCTGAATTGGACGAACTTTCTCTTTTGCTGCTGCGTGGTGTCATCTGTGGTGGGGATGCACTGATATCTACCAACTCACCGTCGTACGAACGGCGAGATGCTTGGGTGGAGGCCCGCGGCTTGACAGATGGGGTTGTGGAGGGCAACACGGTCGGCTTTGAGACGACATTGACGGTCTTGATATTTGTCACCGTCTTGAGGGGGCCCGTGAGAGCGCGCGGGCGACGCTTGGGTTCCGGAACACACTTCCCAACACCAGCAGTACTCACACTGGGAGTCTTTGCGGCTGCCTTGTGGTTGACGAGAATTAACTTTGCAGCCTTGCTTGCATCCTTGACGGGAACAAAGGAGAAGGCTGCTTTCGTGTTTGGCGTACTCGCTGCCACACTGGCAAATATTCCTGTGGGCGTCAGTGCATTTTGGTTTTTGCGTTGTTGTTCAACCCATGTTTTCGTTTGATCAAAGGATGCCGTTCGCACTACCAATTCCTTCGTCCGCGGATTCGGCATTGCTCAAGGCGTGGCCGAGATGCACGCGCCTACATTCGACAAAACGACTGAATATCCTCAAAAACAATTCAACGAGTGGCACTCTAGGCGCAGCCCACGGCACAGGGTTGTCGAGCAGCACATTAAACAGCAAAAAAACTAGTTTCCGCTGGTTGCGTCAGACTGTTATTTGTTCGTCCTTGACTCCAAGGTCTCTGTCGAAAGGCGACGGCGACGTCGGAATGACCGTTGTGTTGAGGAGTGAGTGCCATGTGTTCAGAGTGTCCAGCGCCAACCATGACGGCGACGACGGTGCCAACAACAACAACGAAGTAGACGCAGACAACGACGGCCGAAACGATGACCACGGAAACAGCGGCGGTGTCGACGGCGATGAAAGGCAGCGACGACGACGACGACGACGACGACGACGACGACACAGGCGAAGAAAGCAGCGAACACTGAACAGTGCACAACGACAGCGCAAAGAAGCGAGCGAGCGAACGACGACGAACACTATTTCAAACGAACAACTCTGGCGGTCGAATGAACCAAACGAACGAACGAACGAACGAACAAACGAACGAACCGACGGACGAACAAACGAACGAACGAACAAAAACAGTGCACGGCGCCGCCTCACTCAACGCTGTCTCCCCGCATTCAGTCCGCAGTTCCTCCATAATTTCCCAAACTTGATCGTTCAATCAGTCGGATGTCATCACTCAAACCACCCACATACCCACCTCCCATGAGTCTCACGATAAATCAAAATAGTACACTGTACACTTCATTCACACTTTCCCTTATTTCTTATTTGTGCAGACGGCGTTGGGGCGTGTCGAACGAACAGAACGAAGTTGGCGCGCGGCGCGCGCGGCGGCCAGCCGACTGATTCTCAGTGCCTGACAGTGACCGACTGAGCGCCTCACCCCTTCCGCCTAAAAGTCTGGTCCCGAACTCAACACGCGCCCTGCGCCAACAAGGAGATTGGTGGGACATAAACATAGCCTGTACGAAACTCATCGTGAGGCGGGCTGGTCAGAGGTCAGAGGTCAGTGGTCAGAGGTCAGTGGTCAGTGGTCAGTGGTCAGTGGTCAGTGGTCAGTGGTCAGTGGTCAGTGGTCAGTGGTCAGTGGTCAGT
>ENA-OWNT01004777-OWNT01004777.1-seawater-metagenome-genome-assembly--contig:-NODE-4777-length-11600-cov-6.200642_pt1 | contig 11600 bp, 11 predicted proteins | sample MGYA00238136_ERZ651165 | MGnify/ENA primary metagenome ERZ651165 (study PRJEB26861, sample SAMN08777766) | seawater metagenome | isolation source: coastal seawater | place: USA: Florida | collected... | reverse complement strand
CTGGATCCGGCTCACAGCTCGACTCCTTCCAGGGCGGCGACCTGGCGCACGTCCTTGTCGCCCCGGCCGGACAGGTTCACGAGCACGAGTTCGTCCGGGTCCAGCGCGCGGGCCTCCCGCAGGACCCAGGCCACGGCGTGGCTCGACTCCAGCGCCGGGATGATCCCCTCCAGCTCGGACAACAGGTGGAAGGCGGCGAGCGCCTCGTCGTCGTCGGCGCTGGTGAACTCGATGCGCCCCTGATCCGCGAGCATCGCGTGCTCCGGGCCCACGGCCGGGTAGTCCAGACCGGCGGACACGCTGTGCGTCTCCAGGACCTGTCCCCACGCGTCCTGCAGCAGGTAGGTGCGCGTGCCGTGGAGGACGCCGGGGCTTCCGCCTTCGAAGCGCGCCGCGTGCTTGCCCGTGGCGACGCCGTGACCGCCCGCCTCCACGCCGACCATGCGGCAGGGGTCGTCGAGGAACGGCCAGAACAGCCCGATCGCGTTGCTCCCGCCGCCCACGCAGGCGACCAGCGTCGAAGGGAGCCGCCCGGCGGCCTCCTGGATTTGCGCGCGGGCCTCGATCCCGATACAGGACTGGTAGGTCCGCACGATCGTCGGATACGGGTGCGGGCCGAGCGCCGAGCCCAGGAGGTAGAAGGTGTCGTCGACGTTCGCGACCCAGTCGCGCATCGCCTCGTTGATGGCGTCCTTGAGGGTCCTGCTGCCGCTGTCGACGGTGCGGACCTCGGCCCCGAGCAGCTTCATCCGATAGACGTTGAGCGCCTGCCGTGCCGCGTCCACCGAGCCCATGTAGACGACGCAGCGCAGCCCCAGCCGGGCGCAGACCGTGGCGGTGGCCACGCCGTGCTGCCCCGCGCCCGTCTCCGCGATGATCCGCGTCTTGCCCATCCGCCGCGCCAGGAGCGCCTGGCCGAGGGCGTTGTTGAGCTTGTGGGCGCCCGTGTGGTTCAGGTCTTCGCGCTTGAGCCAGATCTTCGCGCCGCCGAGGTGCTCCGTCAGGCGCTCAGCGAACGTGACCGGCGTCGGCCGCCCGCCCCAGGTCGTGAGGAGGTGGCTGAGCTCGGCGACGAATGCCTCGTCCGCCTGGGCGTCGGCGAACGCGACAGCGAGCTCCTGGAGCGGCGCCACGAGCGTCTCGGGCACGTAGGCGCCGCCGTAGGGGCCGAAGCGCCCGTCGGGATGGAACGGGCCGGGACTCTGGGTCATCCGATCTCCTCGAAGGCCGCGCGGGCCTCGTCCACGAAGCGCGCCATGGCCGCTTCGTCCTTGTCGCCGGGCGCGCGCTCGATGCCCGAGGCGACGTCGACTCCCCGCGGGCGGACGGCGCGAATGCGCTCGGCCACGTTCGCCGGAGAGAGGCCACCCGCGAGCACCGTCGGTCCGGCGTCCGCGAACTCCCGGGCGCGATCGGTGGCGACGTGCGCGCCGGTCCCGCCGGGGAGCCCGGGAACGTACGCGTCGAGCAGCACGGCGTCTGCCCCCGCGGCCCGCCAGCGATGGGCGAGAGCGAGGTCGACCCCGTCGGCGCCCACTCGGAGGGCGCGCCAGAACGGGACGCCCGCGCGGACCAGCAGCGCGGCGTCTTCGAGCGTGTGATCTCCGTGGAGCTGGAGCCGGTCCAGGCCGATCGACTCGACGAGAGCGAGCAGATCGGCGCCCCGTTCGTCCACGACCACGCCCACGGTCTCAGGGCGGAGGGTGCGTGTCGCGGCGACGATCGCGCGGGCCTGGTCGGCAGTTGCGGCGCGCTTGCTGCGCGGCCAGAGCACGATCCCGACGTGGGTGGCTCCGAGGCGAGCGGCGGCCGCGGCCTGGGCGGCGATCGTGAAGCCGCAGAGCTTGAGGATGGGGGCGCGCATCGGGCGGGGACGGTATCAAGCCCAGCGATCAGCAGCGGGGGTAGATGGCTTGTCTGGGCGCGCTGGTGATCGCCGCGGACCTCGAAGGTGATCAGCAGCGGGGGTAGATGGCTTGTCTGGGCGCGCTGGTGATCGCCGCGGGCCTCGAAGGTGATCAGCAGCGGGGGTAGATGGCTTGTCTGGGCGCGCTGGTGATCGGCTGAGCCCCGCCACACGCATGATGGACGTCACGGCCGACCGCAGCCCCCGCGTCGCCGATCCTTCATACTTGCTCCTGGGCAACCGACCCAGGAGGCGTCATGAGCGATCGCAACAGTCCCGAGTACCTCAAGGACGGCCTGGCCGAGGGCCGATTCGTCGCGGCCATCACCCTCGAGGACCACTTCGAGAAGGACCTCGTCGAGCAGGCGCTCGACGAGCGGGACATTCCTCACGCCATCCGCATGGCTGGTGAGTCCGAGTTCGCGCTGATCTTCGAGGACGCCCAGGGCTACGGCACCGTGCTCGTCCGGGCCGAGGACGCGGACCGGGTGAAGTCCCTCGTGGACGAGATCCGCGCGTCGGACGAGGACGCCCAGGAGACCGTGCGCCAGATCTTCGACTCCGGCCAGGGCGGCGATCCGCCAGTGGAGTAGGCCGGCGCGGCCACGCGCCACGAGCGCAGACGGTTGGCGGCCAACTTGGGGGAGGAGCTGTCAGCTCGTCCCCGTTGCTGTCCGCTCTCGGGCGCCCGCCGTGCTCCTGGCGGCCAACTTGGGGGAGGAGCTGTCAGCTCGTCCGGGTTCTTGTCCGCGTTCGGGCGTCCGCGGTGCTCCTGGCGGCCAACTTGGGCGATGAGCTGTCAGCTCGTCCCCGTTGCTGTCCGCTCTCGGGCGTCCGCCGTGCTCCTGGCGGCCAACTTGGGCGATGAGCTGTCAGCTCGTCCCGGATGTTGTCCGCTCATCGGCGCCCACTCCCCTCCGCGTCGACGTGCCGACCAACGGGCCTGACCCCAGCCGCTACTTCGCCAGCGTCACCCGGAACTCCACGCGCCGGTTCTTCGCGTGGGCCACTGCGTCGTTGTCCGTCGACAGCAGCTTGCTCTCGCCGTAGCCCTTCGCGACCAGCCTGTCCTTGCTGACGCCCGCGGCCACGAGCGCGTCCCGTACGGCCTCCGCGCGGCCCTGGCTCAGCGCCAGGTTCGCCGCGGCCGCACCTGTTGCGTCGGTGTGACCGCCGATCTCGATCGACGTCCACTCGGCGTGCTCGTTGATGACCGCGGCGACGTCCCGCAGAACCAGCCGCGAGATCGTGGCGAGCTCCGTCTTGCCCGACAGGAACTTCACGGGCTGGAAGAGGCGGAGCAGGTCACTGCCCTCGGCGGGAACCTGCGCGAGCCGCGCCTCCTCCTTCGCGGGAGCGAGGTCGCCGTAGGGATCGTCCGCGTTGGCGGGTGCGACGAGCAGCAGGAGCAGGACGGTCAGGATGGATGTGCGCACGCGGCCTCCTGCCCGGAGAGTACCGCGCAGCGGATCGCGTCGGGTCACGTCAGGTGGTCACTCCGGAGACCGGTTCGTCGCTCCGATCCGTCGAACTGGTCGCTGCGGTGTCCACCTGCGGCGGCCTCATCGCGGCTCCGGGCACCGGGGAGTTCCCCGATTCCTACGAGCTTTTTCGTCTTGTTTCAATGGCTTGCACGCTGTGACCATCCTGTTCCGCCCGATCGCCCGCCTTCGGATCGCTTCTTGCGAAGAAGAACGAGCGGAGGCCACTCATGCATCGCTCGACCGTCTGTCGCTCCCTGCTGACCCTCGCCCTCGCGGCCCTCGCCGGCTGCGCGGCTGAAGGTGAGTTCGCTCCCCACGAGCTGCACCACCACGGCGCCGACGCCGAGGAGATGGACCAGATCCACCTCCCGGTCACTTGCGCCGCCTCCATCGACGTCTACCCCATCGCCGGCCCGCACAACGGCGGCTGGGACAGCAACGCCACGTCGTTCAGCTGCGCGCACCCCGCGGGCGCCGGCGACAACTCCGACTTCATCCCCGGTGACCACTACGGCAACGACCTGTTCGCCGCCGAAGGCACCCCGGCGGTGGCTCCGGTCAGTGGAGTGATCACCCACTCCGGCTACGGCACGGTCAGCGGCAACCGCGTCACGATCATGGACTCCTGCGGGTGGCACTACTTCTCCGGCCACCTCGAGACGATCGCCCCCGGCATGAGCGTGGGCACGAACGTCACGGCCGGGCAGCTCATCGGCACCGTCGGTGACACGGGCAACGCCGCGGGCACCCAGGCCCACATCCACTTCGCCGTGTACCCCGAGTCCTGGAGCGCGGGCATCGACCCGTTCCCGCTGCTCGAGGCCGCCGACCACACCAACTGCGATGGCGCCAGCTCCGGCGGCTCCGCGGGCTCGGGCTCGGGTTCCGGCTCGGGCTCTGGATCGGGCTCCGGTTCCAGCGGCAGCGGCAGCTCCGGCGCGGGGACGAGCCCCGAGTTCAACCCCTGCACCGACGAGGACATCGTCGCCGCCGAGGACAGCGGCGCCTTCAACTTCCTGTACGGCGGCAGCGGCGCGCGCACCGAGACTGCGGCCCCCGCGAGCCCCGAGCTCCCCGAGACGGGCGGCCTCGACGACAGCTACCGCGCCGTGGACCCGTACTCCGGCGGCGCGGACTTCACGGTCGGCCGCTGGGGTCCCTACATCAGCCACACCGGCGCGTGGGACGTCGAGGCGTTCATCCCGAACACGGCCGAAGAGCTCGCCAGCGTCATCTACGAGGTCGCCTACCAGGGCGGTCGCTACGCCGCCGAGATCGACCAGGAGCTGAACAAGGGCAGCTGGGTCTCGCTGCTGCCCGCGCCGGTCAAGGTCATGGAGGGCGTCGCGTCCTACGTCGGCCTGACGAACGCGACCCTGCTGGGGGCGCGCAGCGGCAACGGCGCGGTGGCTTACGACTCCGTGCGCTGGGTCTTCATCGGCCCGACCGGCGGCGGAAGCAACGGTTCGTCCTGCCAGCTCAGCACGGACTGCGCCGGCAACCTCATCTGCGGTGAGGGCAACACCTGTGAGTCGCCCTGCTCCGCCGGCACCTGCGCCGACGGCCTCTGCGACGTCACCACCGGCGTCTGCTCGCTGCCCACCGAGGGCGATCCGCTCGCCGAGCCCGTGCTCGACACGGACGGCGACGGCATCCCCAACTACCTCGAGGGCCCCGACGACGCCGACGGCGACGGCATCCCCAACTGGTTCGACAACGACTCCGACAACGACGGCATCCCCGACGCGGTCGAAGGCTCGGGCGACTCGGACGGCGACGGCATCCTCGACGCCCAGGACACGGACAGCGACAACGACGGCATCGCGGACGCGGACGAGGTCGGTGACTACGAGGACCTGCCGCTGGACAGCGACCTCGACGGCATCCCGGACTTCCAGGACGCGGACAGCGACAACGACGGCATCCCCGACTCCGTCGAGGTCGGCCACCCCGAGGACCCGGTCGACAGCGACAACGACGGCACCCCCGACTACCTCGACACCGACAGCGACAACGACGGCCTGACGGACGGCGAGGAGGCCGGCTACGAGCCGTCGCAGCCCACCGACACCGACGAGGACGGCGTGCCGGACTACATGGAGAGCGGCGACGCGGCCGACGACCCGGACGTCCAGGGCGGCTCCGGCTCGGGTTCGAACGGCGGCGGCAACGGCCTCGGTGGAGGTGGATTCGGCAGTGACCAGTTCGGCGTCGACGACGGCACGGACTGGGACAAGTACGCGTGCTCCACCGGCGCGGCCGAGCCCGCAGGCGGCGCCCTGGTGCTGCTCTCCCTGGTGCTGCTGGGCCTGCGTCCCCGCCGCCGCCTCTAGGTGCTGATCATGATCGCGGGTCCCTACACCTCGGGGGCCCGGACGGACGCCGAGCGCGCCGCGAACCTGCGCGCCATGAACGAGGCCGCGCTGGCGGTGTTTCAGCGCGGCCACACGCCCCTCATCGGCGTCAACGCGGTCCAGCCCATCATCGACGTGGCGGGGCCGGGCTCCTTCGACTCCCTGATGATGCCGATCTGCCTCGAGCTCGCGGCGCGGTGCGACGCCGTCCTGCGGATCGGCGGGCCGTCCCGGGGGGCAGACGATGAGGTCGACGCCGTCGCGCGCGCGGGCGGGCGGGTCTTCAGGAGCCTGAAGGAGATCCCGGCGGGGTCGCCGCGCGCCTGACGGTCGCCACCGCCTCCGCGAGCAGCACCTCGGCGCCGAACCGCAGCGTGCCGCCGGCCTGGGCCATGCCGATGAGCGTCGCGAGGATCCCCTGCACCGTGAAGAACGCGACGTTCGCGAACTCCCGGGGTCTCAAGCTGGCGTGCACCCGCCCCGCCGCCTGGTCCGCCCGCAGATGGTCCTCGAGCTCCCGCATCACCTGCGCCGACAGCGGGTACACGTGCTGCTCCAGCGTCGCCTGGCTGATCCCCACATCCATCATCGCCAGGTAGAGCACGCGGAAGGCCGCCGGGTGGGCGACGTAGTGCCTGAGTCGGGCCTCCATGATGGCGACAACGGATGCGACCCCGCCGGAGGCGGACTCGAGCGCGGCCATCATCACGCCGGTCTCCTCCTCCAGCATCTGGATCGCCAGGGCGTCCGCCACGGCCTCCTTGCTCGCGAAGTAGTAGTAGAGCGTCGGCGTGGAGGTGTCGGCGGCCTCGGCCAGCGCGGACATCGTCAGCGCGGTGGGGCCGCCCTCTTCCAGCAGACGCCTGGCTTCGTCGAGGATCCGGCCCCGCCTTGCCTGCTGGCGTCGCGCCTTGCGGGCGAGGCGCTGCTCCTCCCGGTCCATGTCAGCCCTTCAGCCAGGCGTAGGACTCCCGGAGGAGGTCGTGCAGATCGGCGCGCTCGTGCACGAGGCCGTGGGAGACCACCAGCCGGCCCCAGTCCGCCGCCAGCAGCGCGTCGATGGAGCGGCGGAACGCGGGCTTGTCCCTCGCCGCCATCTTGTGGACGAGCGAGCAGCCCATGGGTTGGCCGTGGATCCCGGCCATCTTCAGGTACATCCGCGTCCACCAGTGGCTGACGTCCTCGGGCAGGGCGAGGACCAGGTCCGCCGAGATCAGCGTGCCGCTCGGCTCATGCAGCAGCAGCGTCTCGTCGAACTGCGGGATGCCGTCGAGCGTGAACGTCGAGAGCGCGCCGCCCCAGGCCGGATCCGGCTCCCCGAGGGGCCGTCCGATGACGAGATCCCTGCGCTTCTTCGCCAGGGCCGCCGGTGCGTGCAGCGTCGCGTCGGGATACGCCGCCACCCAGTCCGCCATGTACAGGTGGTGGAGGTTGTTCGGCGCGACGAGGTGTCGCACCTCCCCGAGGGCGTCCACCGCGGCCCGGAGGTCTGGGCCCAGCGGGATCGGCGAGTGCAGCAGCAGCGAGGAGTCCGGCAGCCGCACCACCGTCATCCGGTTGCCGAACCGCAGTCCGAGGAACGAGAAGGGGACCCTGAGGGTCCACAAGGAGTCGGTGATCGCCTCGAGCATGGGTGCCTCCGTCGGCTCGACTCTAGATCGTTTTTTTGAATACTGTTCGAAAACCGTGGGTGGCACGGTCGCGGTGGAGGATCCATGGTGTCGCGGCTCGACGCTCTGTTTGCGTCAGCGGCCGATCGGGTGCACAGTCGTCGCACCCTGGGAGGGGAGCAGTGATCGCACCCAACAGCACCCGACGAGCTTGGCTCGTCTTCCTGTCCGCCGTCCTGGCGCTCGGACTCACGGGCTGGTTCGGCCCCGCCATCGTCCTCGCGGACGATCCACCCCCTCCGACGCCGGTCCTCGACGCCGGCGACGACGACGACTCCGGCGACGACGACGACTCCGCGGAGCCGGCCGAGGAGTCGGCCGACGCGGGGGCCAAGGCGCCCAAGGCCAACCCGAAGTACCCGCCGATCCCGCTCCCGGACTTCAAGGACGTCAAGAACCCGAAGGTCGTGGTGCTGCCCATCCAGGGGGACATCGACCTGGGGCTGTCCCCGTTCGTCGAGCGGGTCCTCGAAGAGGCCGACTCCGCCACGTTGATCGTGCTCGACGTCGACACCTTCGGGGGGCGCGTCGACGCCGCCGTCCAGATCCGGGACGCCCTGCTCGCCACCGGCACGCCCACGCTGGCCTACGTCAACCGTCGGGCCATCTCCGCCGGCGCGCTGATCTCGCTCGCCGCCGACCACCTCGTCTTCGCGCCGGGCGCCTCCATGGGGGCCGCCACGCCCATCCAGATCCAGGGCGGCGAGGCCACCCCGGTGGACGAGAAGATGACGAGCTACATGCGCTCGGAGATGCGCGCCTCCGCCGAGGCCACGGGCCGGGATCCCGCGCTGGCCGAGGCCATGGTGGACGCCAGCGTCGCCGTCGAGGGCGTCATCGGGGCCGACAAGCTGCTCACCGTCACCACCGAGGAGGCCCTGTCCATGGGCCTCGCGGACGCCCAGTTCGGCACGCTCCAGGAGCTCCTGAACAACGTCGGGCTCGGCCGCGCCAAGAAGGAGACGGCCACCACGAACTGGGCCGAGATGCTCGCCCGGTTCCTCACGAACCCCGCGGTGGCCGGGATCCTCATGTCCCTCGGCATGCTCGGCCTGTTCGTGGAGCTCAAGTCCCCGGGCGTGGGCCTACCGGGCGCCGTGGGCGTCCTCTGCCTCGCTGCGTTCTTCGGCGGCCACCTGGTCACGAACCTCGCCGGATGGGGGGAGGTGCTGATCTTCACGGCTGGGGTCGGGTTACTGATCGTCGAGCTGTTCGTGATCCCGGGCTTCGGGGTCGCGGGGGTCACCGGGTTGATCCTGTGCACCGCCGGGCTGGTGGCTGCCATGTTCGACATGCCCGTGGGCGTCGCCTGGACGAGCGGCCAGATCGAGGCGCTGCTCGGCAAGGTCATGGTGTCCTTCACCATCGCGTTCGTGGGGCTCGCCCTGATCGCGAAGTACCTGCCCAAGTCACGCTTCACGGGCGGCCTGATCCTGAAGACCGCCGTGGGCGACTCGGAGAAGGGCACCGCCGAGGTGATGGGCGACAAGGACTACAAGTCCGCGCCCGTCTCGCTCAACGCGCTCGTCGGGAAGTCCGGCAAGGCCGAGACCGACCTGCGGCTCTCCGGCAAGGCACGCATCGACGGGCAGCTGATCGACGTGGTCAGCGAGTCCGAGTACATCGACCGGGGCACGCCCGTGCGCGTGATCCTGGTGGAAGGCATCCGGGTGGTGGTCGTCCGCGACGACGGCGCGTCCGAGGCCTGATCGACAGACACACATTCGGCGCGGGGGGACCGCGCACTGGGAGGATCCGTGGCAGCTCTGTTCCTTTTCTTCTTGTTCCTGGTCGGCGTGATGACCTTCTTCTACTTCGTGCCGATCCGCCTGTGGATCGCCGCGACGTTCTCCGGCGCCGGCGTCGGAATGGGTCAGCTCGTCGCCATGCGGCTGCGGCGCGTCACGCCGTCGGCCATCGTCGATCCGCGCATCGCCGCGGTGAAGGCCGGGCTCGACGTGCCGGTCGGTGAGCTCGAGGCCCACTACCTCGCGGGTGGCGCGGTCGACCACGTGGTCCGCGCGCTGATCTCGGCCGACAAGGCCGGCATCCACCTGACCTTCGCCCGCGCCGCGGCCATCGACCTCGCCGGTCGTGACGTCCTCGAGGCGGTCCGCATGTCCGTCAACCCGAAGGTCATCCAGACGCCGAAGGTCGCCGCCGTCGCCAAGGACGGCATCCAGGTCATCGCCGTGTCGCGCATCACCCTGCGCGCCAACCTCGACCGCCTCGTCGGTGGCGCCGGCGAGGACACCATCCTCGCCCGCGTCGGTGAGGGCATCGTCACGACCATCGGCTCGGCCGGCAGCCACAAGGAGGTCCTCGAGAACCCGGACATGATCTCCAAGGTCGTCTCGGCCAAGGGGCTCGACTCCGGCACCGCGTTCGAGATCCTGTCCATCGACATCGCCGACGTGGACGTCGGCACGAACATCGGCGCGAAGCTGCAGATCGACCAGGCCGAGGCGGACAAGAACATCGCCCAGGCCGAGGCCGAGTCCCGCCGCGCCATGGCCGTCGCCGCCGAGCAGGAGAACATCGCCCGCGTGCAGGAAGCCCGGGCCAAGGTCGTCCTGGCCGAGGCCGAGGTGCCCAAGGCCATCGCCCAGGCGCTCCTGAACGGCAACTTCGGCTACATGGACTACCTCCAGATGAAGAACCTGGAGGCGGACACGTCCATGCGGCAGCAGATCGCCGACACGACGCTCGAGTAGCGGGTGAAGCGCTCCCTGCTCGAGCAGGTCCTGCCCAAGGGTCCCGAGCTCCTCCGTCGGCTGGCGCTGGCGGAGGTGCTCGGCCCGCCCCCGTCCGCTGCGCAGCGGCGGGAGGAGCTGCAGGGCAACAGCCGCGGTCCACGCGAGCTCCCCGGACGGCCACAGGCCCCCGGCGAGCGGCGTCGGGAGGGCTGAGTGGAAGACGCAGTTGCCTGGATCATCGCGCTCGGCGTGATCTTCGTGCGCGTGGTGCTGCCGGTGATCCGGTGGTTCCAGGAGCAGCAGGAGAAGCAGTCGATTGGCGGCGACGCGCAGGACCAGATCCGCGTCCTGCGCGAGATGCTCGAAGCCGCCGCCACCGGCCGAGCGATTCCGGGCGGCAAGGAGCAGTTCGAGGCGGCGCAGCGGCGGCTCGAGGCGCTGAAGAAGCAGGCGCAGCTCCAGATCGACAAGATGCCCACCGGGGAAGGCCCCCTGGCTGTCATCCGCGAGACCCTGCAGGAGCCGACCCTGACGGATCTGGAGCGCGCGGAGCGGAAGGTCCAGGCCGCGCTGGAGCTCCTCGGAGGGGCCGACGACGCCGCCACCAGCGCGTTCCTGCGCAACGACAGCACGCTGCAGGACGCGAAGTACGCGGCCGACCAGGGCGAGGCGCGGATCGGCACGCTCATCGAGGCGGCCATCCAGCGTCAGGGCCGCATGGCCGAGGTCATGGGGGACGCCGACGCGTTCGCCGCGGCCCTCGTGGAGCCGCTGCGTGCCTTCGCCCGCGGGCACGGGCTGCCGCTTCCGCCCAACGCGCCCATCTGCATCCCGACGGAGCCTGGGATGGAGGCCGTGGCGCGCGGGCTCTTCGCCGAGCACCCGGTGATCTTCGTGCCGCAGGACTTCGGCGAGCACATCTTCCGGTGGCCCGCCGTCGCCCACGAGATCGGGCACGTGATCTGGCACAGCGAGCCGACCCTGCGCCGCGCGATGGGCAACATCATGCCCAGCAACGAGCGGCCCTGGCTGCCGCGCGCGATGAACGGGCGCCTGATCTTCAACATCGACGCGGCGTTCAACGGCTGGCTCGAAGAGATCGTGTGTGACGCGTTCTCGGTCCTGCTGCTCGGCCCGGCCGGGTTCCGCGGGCTCTGCCACGCGTTCACGGACAGCGACCCGCACATGGTCACGCTGGCGAGCTGGGATCCCTCGGGCCAGCTCCTGGGCGAGCACCCGCCACGGCTCCTGCGGGTGCACATGGCGGCCTGGCTGCTGCACCACCTCGGCTACGACGTCGAGGCGAAGCCGATCCTCGAGAAGTACCTCAAGGACCACGACAACCCCGACTACCTCCTGCTCCGGGTCCAGAACTCGGATCAGACCGTCGCGGTGGATCTGCAGGGCTTCGTGGACAAGGGCACCTACATCCTCGGCGAGATGATGCACGAGGAGTTCCGGGGCCTGAACGGCTACCCGTTCAGCGCGGT
>ENA-OWNT01004776-OWNT01004776.1-seawater-metagenome-genome-assembly--contig:-NODE-4776-length-11602-cov-4.536746_pt1 | contig 11602 bp, 14 predicted proteins | sample MGYA00238136_ERZ651165 | MGnify/ENA primary metagenome ERZ651165 (study PRJEB26861, sample SAMN08777766) | seawater metagenome | isolation source: coastal seawater | place: USA: Florida | collected... | reverse complement strand
AACGACGAACGAACGACGAACGACGAACGACGAACGACGAACGACGAACGACGAACGACGAACGACGAACGACGAACAACAACACGGTCAACTCGCCGTCAACTGACGACAGTGCACCTCCTATGTTTCACTTTCCTACGTGCTCAATTTCTACTTACAAAAGTCAAATCATTCTGCGACTGCAACTTTGTGCCATGGGCAGTGAAGCTGACACTATTGAGGGGTGCTTGTGTAGCCTTAGCGTAACAGTGCATATCGAGGAGTTTTGACTTTTGAATACGATCTAATATTCTATGTCAGCGGTTACTTCACTGTACTTGCCGTATTTACTTGCTTACAAAAGTCAAAATGTGGGTGAATGCAATAATACGCTAAGTTTTAAATCCGTGGCCACTGTGGCATACTTCGTGGAAAAGCGGCCATGCCGTCGACCGTCGACTTCTGCCTCCGCTTCGTGCAACGAACGACACAGCAACGACTTCCATTTGCGTATGTAACTGCGTTCGCTCGTCGTTTTGGCACGGCGTTGGACTTTTGTGCCTGCCCGTCCCTGTCGAGCGCACTTCGGCGGTGGAGAGAGTCACAAGGCTGTTGCCAAAGTAAACGTCCAAATTTTCGGGAAATGCATTACGGCGTTGCTGGCAGAAAGGGCGACAAATAAGTGACCGCCAGCCAAAAACTTGATTCAAAAAATTTAAACCGACTCGAATTGTACCACACTTACAGTGTCGCCGCACGCCTCTAGCATGTAAGCCTTCGCTGATACCTCCAGCACCACACATGGAGCAGCGTACTATCGCCGTGGAGGGCGGCGAGATCGCTATCAGTGAGTACCAGACGTCTGCCACTGGTGGGTTCGTGTGGGAAGCTGCCTTCGTCCTTCTACGCTACATAGAGCGAAATGGCGTCCCCGTGGCTGCGCTGCCACGGTCGACTTCCGAAGAGTTGGACGCAAATGAAAGCATTTCAAGTGCCACCACGGGCACTCTTATTGTTAAGCCGCACTCGATTGTACCCCTCCGCATCCTTGACTTTTCCGGAGGAACTGGCATGCTCGGAATTGCCGCCGCACACCTCTTCCCAAAGGCGATGGTTACGGTCTCCGAGTTTGGACTTCCAGCGCTGGAGCTCATTCAGCACAACGCCCAACAAAGTGGGATATCACCTTCACGTTGCCGCACCGTTGAGTACGGATGGGGAGTGACAAAAACACACGAATTCCTTGCGCGGACGAGCGATACTGCCGCCGCTGACAGCACCGGCTCAGGGCATCTCCAAGACGGGAAGGACCAACCCATCGCCGATACAGCATCGTCTGACAAGCAAATATCTGCGCCAAGCGCGCGTTGTGGCTTTGATGTCATCTTGTGCAGCGATTGTCTCTTCATCACCGTGCGTGACGGTTACGAGAAGGAGTTTGTCACGAGTTTGGTGGAACTCTGCAGTGATAATACGATAGTTCTGACTGCACACAAGATGCGGTTGTGGGAACAAGAGGGACTGGTTGTTGAATTGCTGGAGCGCTTCTTCGATGTGCACAGAATAAAAGTGGGACCGGACCTTATGCTTGACTTTTTCGGCGGCGAATCATCTGACAGCATGTTGGGCATGTTTGAAGAAGCCCCTGAGATTTATTTCTGCGAAATGCGCCTCCGCGCAGGCAACGCCGCCCAACGGTTGAAGCACATCGACGAAATGTGGGACGAGATATGTTCTCCCCAGAGTGAGCAAAGTAGCACTGCGGACGCTTCTTCTCCAAACAATGACAAGTAAAGTATCATTTTGTAATTATTTATGTACCCGACACTACTTCTTGGCTATCCATCACCAATCGACAGCCCTCGAACATCTATCTTCAACACCACAAACTGTGACCACGTACACCGAACTCTTATCGCTTCGCCCGCAATGTTGCCACGTTTCACAACACCCTCCCGACTTTGGTTTCACCGTCTTTCCATTCACAACAGCTCCGCGGCGGCAGTCAGGGGTATCCCAAGCGCACGCACAAGCACGAAGATAGATCCCGTCGAATGCACGATGCGTGGGTCGGCGAGTCGGCGACGCATTGCCAAAGCTGCCAAAGTGCAAAGTGCAAAGTGCAAAGTGCAATGTTGGAAGTCCCCTCATCTCATCTCATCTCATCTCAAAGTTTGGTCCACTACGTGGCGGCTGACTTCGGTCACTCCCCGAACATCCGTCGACACTCTCGAGTTGAAAGGGTGATGCGTATTTACATGTACTGTTTGGTTGCATAGTGAACCTACATTAAAATGATGTACAGCGCCTTTACTGCAAAGTAAGTAATAGTAAAACGTTCTTAAAATTGGCCATGCAGTACTTCAAAATCGAAGCTTGTTTGAAGATTGTATTGAACTCCATTTCCGTAGTACTGCACAATTGCATCTACGCTGTTTACTAAATTATCGTATCAATAGCTATACGCTGATTTTAGGCTTTATAATTTCTAATTTGAGATGCAGTACAGTAGTGACAATTGCCGAATCGATGGTCAAGAACCATTCAAACCTGCCGACGTCCGCAAAGTGCGCGCGAAAATCAAAAGTTTGCGCGCGCGCGCGCAGTGACTTCGCTTCGTTTGACTTCGCTTTGCTTCGCTTTGCTTCGCTTCGTTTTGTTTGATCGACTTTACTTTCACTTTCACTCTTCACTTCCACTTGGCTTCGTTTGACTTCACTCACGTCACTTGCCTTGCTCTGCTGGCTGGTTGTTCGGTTGTTGCCGTCGTCGTCGTCGTTGTGGGTTGTGGCGTTGTTGTTGTCGGCGCCGTGAAGTCGTGGTGTAGTCGTGGTGTTGCGGGATTGTAGCCGTCTTGTGTCCGATGAAGTGTTGTACGAGTTGGTTGTGGTTGGAGTCGTAGGAGTTGATTCTTGTCGAAAGTCGACTTCGCGACGGCCTGGTTGCTTGTCCGAGAAGTCCTCTGTTGGCATCGGGCGGCACAAAGTGTGAAGGAACAAAACGGAACAGGGAACCGAGTCGCGCGAGGTGAGGGTCAGCCACAAGTAGTGCAACGTCATCGCTGGGAAAGCCATGGCCTTCGAAGTCGCGGGCGTGCTGCAGCTGGTGGAGTCGGAAAGTTGTGGCGACACGGAAAAGTCTGGTGCACGTGATCTCGTCTAACGCGGCAGCAATGCAACAAGCACGTCATCAAGCTTTGATGCAATTGGCAGAATAGAAGCAACACTCGACGCGCGTGGTGCCGATACAAGTGCAAGGAGGAGACATTTTTGTTCTGTGATTTGGTTTGCAAACTTGTTCTGGCCCAAAAGTGGCTGCTTCTTTTTGTTTGCTTTCTTGCATACTGAGGAGTGTAGAAAGATGGAGTTTGTGTCTTCGGCGCCGCAGCGCAAGAATGTCGGCCGCGGAACCCGCGCAGCCAACGTACTGTCGATGTATGACTCGCAACCTGAGTTCAACAAGATTTCCTTGGACCAGTTTGCCGAGATCGGTCTGGATCGCATCCGTGTGCTGCAGAAGTTTGATGAAGTCAGCGGGAAAACAGAGCTGACAGACGTCGAACGCAACGCAGAGCTGTCGGCCGCAGTGAAGAAGTACTTGCGTGCAAAGCCGCAGCGTATGGTTAAGTCGCCACTGTTGGACGACGGCCAACTGGTCCTCGACAGCAAAACCAAAGACAGTCTCTCCCATTTCATCGTTCGGTTGGCGTACTGTCGCTCCACAGATTTGCGCTCGTGGCTGCTCACCCAGGAGGTTGCGTTGTTCGCCTGGCGCTTCCAACACAGTCTTTTGTCCAGCGAGCAGGCGGAATTCGTACGCTCGTGTGGGGACCTCGGCGATGACTGCCAAGTTGTGTCCAAAGAGGAATTCAACGAGCTGCGCAACGATCTCTACGTTGCCTGCCGCGTCTCCGAGGCCAACGCCCCAACGGCAGACTCGTTCTACAAAGTCACGTTCGAACACGTCACAGACTTGCTGCGCCGGCGCCAAGTGCTTATGCGCGATGGGTTCGCGTTCCTCCATCGTTCTCATGTTGTTGGCATGCTCAGTGGTCTTTTCCGAACCAAACTTAACAAGTCGCTCACGCTGTTGGCACGTAAATGGCCATCTTTCTCGCGCATGGAAAGTGATCGATTGCTTCCAATCGTTTCACAGCTATCTGCCGATCGGTGAGTGTTGAACCTACTTCAGTGAATGATTGTGTGGTTTTTGTTGCCCCCGACGCTCACCTGCGATGTATTTCGCCTCAATCTTTGCTTCCCAACAGACGCCAACTTGCCAATCCGGTCGACGACAAGGCGGTGTTGATGGTGTTCACACAATACCTCCAGCGCCTCGGGCACAGCCAGTTCAAAACGAAGCAGCTTAGCCGCGACAAAGTTTCCATTGGATCGTGGAAGAAACCAAATGAAGTGGACAAACAGTGCCCTTTCGCGAAGAGAATTCACAAGAGCAACACTGTGTGGTACCAGGTGCATTTAGCAGACAAGGTCATGGTCCAGCGCTGCTGGGATTCAGATTGCCGACAAGGCCGCCGTTATTTCCAAATCCGGGGGGGTAAAGTGAAGGATCTCGGCTTTACGGTGCGTGTGATGTGTTGGTTTAGCAATCTGTGGAGACTAGTGTTTGATGGCTGTCGTTCTTGTGTTGTGCATTTGTGCCGATAGCCACCCAACCGTCAACAAATGTCAGAATCTGAAAAGAAGCTAGTCGGCCAACCCCTGTCGCGGGAGCCTGCCGCAAACACGGCAACCCCCGTCAAGGCCGAGCCCGTGAAGAGTGCCGCTGTTTGAAAGATCACGCACATAATCTCTTGCGTACCTGGTCGTCGACGTCTACACGCTAATTTACGTCATACATCCACCACGACCCGTTTGGTGCCTTTCGAATACTTCACGTTTGATGGTAGCGACACGCAAGACAAGATGACAACCCAGTCCGTCTGTATTCCCGAATGCATGCATGCCAGCATCACTTTTGATGATTCAACTTATTTTGTTCTTCACAAACGACTTCGGATTATCCATTGAAATGTGAAATGTTGTTTCCTGGTAATGATTCTTCACTGCCTTATCCATACATCGAAGCGTTGAAGCTCCTTCTACATCGCTGTCACGGTGTCTCCGAATTACCGATTTTCGATTCTACACCCCGCTGTGACAGCATAACATGAATCGTGCGCCTCAATGAAAAGCTAATGTATGATACGCACACAGACATGCTTCGCATCACGAACACAACGGCACGCTCGTATAACTCTAATCAACATCCGAACACTACCTGGTCGCCAATCGAGAACGCCGTTAGCGCACATTCAAAGCTTCACAGTGTCATCATGGAATAAGTTATTCATCACGTTTTACATCACATTCTATGATATTTCACAGCAAGGATTGTCGATACCATGCCGAAAAAGCGAGAGGGGCAGCGCTTAATTATAAAGATAGAGAACGTTGTTGTGTGTTGCTGAGGCAAATAGGAAACAATGGTGCAGAAAATGATGATGTATGTGGAGTTTACACAAGTCACCAAGCAGGAAGATGCCAAACGTGTGTCCAAGAACCGCCAGACGATGTCACTATATCTACATTTAAGGTTTTACGGTTTCCCCGCACAAAGTCCCACGCAAAGTCGCCAAAGTGTCAATTGTAGACATAACACATACTGTTCCTATGTTCCTTTAATGACCCACACAGTGCTCCGCTTAATTTACCAAACGGACATTCAAGACCCATACAGCGTTCCACGCTGTTGGGGTCGTCAGTCGTCAGTCAGCGCAACAGTTGACCTCCCTCCTCGCTCGCGCCGACGATGTGTTGTCGTTCGTCGTCGTTCGTTCGTTCGTTCGTTCGTTCGTTGTGGTCGTTGTGGTCGTCGACAGCGTCGTCGACGGCGTCGTCGTTGGTGTTCAGCTGTCTTCGAAGTCGCGGCCGTTGCCGTTGCCGCGGTCGTCGTTGGTGCCACTGTTGCTGTTGGTGTGGTGTTTGCCGTGGGCGGCCGTGGTTTCTTCAGGCGCTGCTGCGGATGAAGATGATGGTGATGGTGTCGCTGCTGATGCTGATGCTGATGCTGCTGAAGCCGCTGCTGTTGTGAGGCTTCTCAGTTCTTCTTACCGCGTACGAACGAGTCCTCCACCTATCGAACGTCGTCAACGCTGAACCGAGTCACCGATATACATGGTATCACGGCAGGCGGCATTTGACACGAATACACTACTCCTGCGGACGCGGATGAGAATGAGGATGAGGATTTGGACGAGGTTGCGTCAGGTTGTTTCCAAAGCGCTGTGGAGATCATTAGGGGTTTGCGCGGCGGTTCGTGGTGAATGTGAATGCGTGGAAGTTGTTCTGAGTGGTCGTGTCAGCTTGTGGAGTTTCATGAAGGCCTCGTCATTCACATACTTGGACTGTTGGCAACTTTTTTGTGCTGTGCATCAAGTCCGTTGTGACTGTTTTGCATCCATTTGTGCCCACGAACTAGTCCATGCTCCTCGACTATCAAGACACCAGGCCGCTGCCGACCAAGCATTCCAATCGCTCGTGACAATCGCTCGTGACACTTTGTGTGATGGCATTGCCATTGCCGTTTCCTGCGGATCTACCGCAGCCGTTAAATGTTGAGCAAAAGGAAGCAGTATTTCTGAGCTGCCAGCACTTCCTTACCGACCGTAGACTTGATGAAGCTGCTTCAGCTCTCGGGGCAACCTTGGATGAGCACAGTGATATTTGTCTCTCGCGTCCTCCTAAATTGGACGATCATCGTGAGATAATTGAAGTAATCAACGGATTCTTTCGCCAAGTGCGCGCACAGAGTGAGAATTGCGAAATTCACGCCATGCTGAAAGCATATTACAACGAAAAGAAGTTGCTTCTCGAAGGCAACACGCCCGCTTTCGCAAGTATGGGACGATTGTGCTAGAGTACCGGCATTGTTGCTGTGAGCGTTTCTCATTGCATGTGCGCTTGTTGTTGTCGACAGAGTTGCGGGACTTCTTTCAAGATCGCTTCGGGGCGTATGGCTTTACAAAGACGGGCAAAAAGCTGAAGCTCAATAAGCCCCCATTTCCAACAAGAACGGCAGCACAAGAAAGTGATTCGTACAAAGCGACGGAATTCAAACTGAACTGGTGCGCCTTGCCCGATCGCTGTTTTGCCAACGCATAAATACCGTTCATCTGTGCAAATTCGCGAATGTGCATATCTCGTAGTCTCTACGACGGAGTGTTCGATTTGCTCGAAACTTATTTCAGCGAGGTTGCAAAGGTATGGTCCCAAATACTCCATGGCGTGTCTCGCCAAGAGCTAAGTTTTTCAAGGGCTAAGTTTGTGTGAAATGCGGCACGCAACAGGTATCAAAGGAGCAAAAAGACTTTGACGAGGTTAAGAAAATATGTGAAAAACTGAGAACCGGCATCGAGAAAATGCAACATCAGATCCCTAAAATTCCAGAGTTGAAGAGAGTAAGGGCTTTCACTTTTCCTTCGTCGCGGAGGACTGTGGTCATTTTATGCTATGTTTTCGATTCGCAGGATGGCCTGAAGAAGGCAATAGCTGAGAAACAAGCGAAGTTGGACGACATGGCTCCTCGCCAACTCAAGGAATTAAAATTGCAGGTTCAGAATAGTGAAGCACACCAGAACTGCCGTGAACTGGAAGACATCTTGGAAAAAATGGATGGAAAGAAGATTTTTAAAGGGCATGGTTTCGTTTCGTTGGCGAAGAAGTTAGTTCAAGCTCAAAACTGTGGTGCGCGCGGTGCACGTTCCGGGCACCGCTTTGAGGACAGAGTTTTAGAATTCATTCGTGGAGGCGGCTTGGTGAGTGGAGTATCATCCACAAAGCAATAGTTGGTCTTAATCATGTGACACTGCAGCCTGTTTTCATCCTGTAGACCTCTACTTTTCGAGAAACGTTTGGATACCCGGCAGAGAAATGCCGGCAGCTGTCCCAGCAGGTGTTGTGCAGTGGCACGTACAGAGGTGAGCGAGGCCCAATGGAGGTCGATTTCTTGATTTATGATCACTTTGAACCACAAGGTCCCGAAACTGAGGACGTGCCGAGTTTACAGGTGCTATCTGAACTCTAGCCTGTGTCAAGTTGAAACACCTGTTGATGTTGATGCTCGCTGCGCTAGGTCGTCGCAATGTTCGAGGTGAAGTCGCACGCTCACGACTTGGCAAAGGCCTGCAAACAGTCGCGCCGACAACTCGAGATCATTGAAAAAGCATTCAAAGATGCAAAGACAAACGATGGCCCGGAATTTGAGATTCGGTGCTCTTCGGTCGACGGTATGAACTCCGGCACACAAAAACTTCGTGCTGGCAACTTTAAACTGATTGCAGAAGAACAGCCTGTTGCGGAACAGCATGTTGCGGAACAGCCTGTTGCGAAGCGGTACTTCTACGTTACAAGAGAGCCACACCCGCACAAGCGAGGCGACGCCACGTTCATTCCGATGTCCGGACAGATCGATGCGCGAGCGAAAAAGTTGTCGTGGCAATGGGAGATGGAATCTTGGAAAGGGTATCCGTCGAAGGGCAGGATCCTGCAATGTTTGCTGCAACTTCGTAACGAGGCACGAGGAAAACGTAAAAGTGGGTCGTCAAACTCATCGACATATGAGGAGTGGCAAAACTTAGTAAACCACGGCCTTTCTCACAATGTGATCATGCTGCCACAAAAAAAGCGGAGTGCGGCAAGCAAGTCGCCATAGCAAAGTGGATAGTTTCGTGTGGTCGAAGTTGCATGCAACTGATGTAAATATTTATTCCACCGTATTGAACCAACATGCAACCACCACGCCAGGTGGCGTGTTTGAAGTGAGATGGACCATTTCGACCCCGTGCAATACCAGCCGAAAGATAGTCCGTCACCTGTGTTCACAAAAAGAGCCCACGAACTAGCTAATTGATACCATCATCGTCGTCGTCGTCGTCGTCATTGTCGTTCTCGTCGTTCTCGTCGTCGTCGTCGTCGTCGTCGTCATTACCCATGGAAACAGATGCATGTTGGTGGGCACTGTCGAAGGCCGCATTCGTGGTTTCTGAGTTCGGTCTCATTGGGGGCCTGCCGTTTTTAATTCTGGCAGCGGCTAAGTTCTGCTTCCAACCGCGATTCTCTCTATTTCCGACCGTCCAGTGAAACCCAATACTCGACAACTTTGCGATCTGCGCAGGACTGATGCGATGCGCCCCTTTCGGTTTTTCACCCCTGCTGCGCTTCTCCTCATTGCGGTATGATTGTCGCTGCATGGCGACCCAAGCACCTAACTTTGGGTATTCCACTGTATCTAACTCCGTTGGGACGCGGGGATTGCCGAACTCCTTCACGTAATCCTGCAGCAACTTGAACTTTTCTTCCCACGTGGATATTCCTCTTGAGGTGCACCATTCAAACCCGATGGAGTCCAGTCTAGCAATTTGTTCTTGGCTCAGACGCGGAGCACACTTTTTCACTTTTTGTCCGTTCTGTTGGCATGGCAAGCAGCGAGCAAGCCGATGAGCAGCAGCGGTTCGAGTGACGCCACGTCACATGCAAGCAGCGGCACACAATCAGCACGGTCGCTACAATGACACAAACCTTGCGAAGACTTTCGAAGCGGTACGCCTGGCGCTGCGTTTTCACCCAACCTCCCAGTTTGCCGAACATTCTCGAAAACTCTAATTTTTGCGGCACGCGTGTGTGGCCGAACATTTTCTTGTACTTCTGCAAACGCTCAAACATGTTCAACCACCGCTTCGGCATCGGGTTCTTCCGTGGTCCACGGCGTCGCGGCCGTTCGGATTCCGAGCGGCGCTTGCCTCTTTGTGCTGACGCAGTGGACCCTTCCTTGAGCTTCGTACCCGTCTTAGAGTCCGTCGATGCACGAGAACCATCGTTCTGGTCCGCACCCTGAGGAGACAGCACCGCTGACGCAATAACTGACTTGGCACTAGATGTTCCCGAAGCGGCGACGGCGGCTGCTGGCACCGCTAAGCTGGGTGATGACTTTGTCGACGTGTGCGATGGGTTCGCCACCGCAGCTTTCCGCTTGGCCGCGCGGGTTGGCATTCTAGAATTTGTAGTCAGCAACAGCTATTATTGCAACGTTGTGTGCATAAAAGTCGAACAACCTGCCTGCTGGGGGCAGCGGCCTGTTGGCAATCTTTCGAACAGCCAGAACGCAGAGCATACATACACGTGCAAATAAACCTAACGGAAAGAATTGGCGGACACAAAAGAGGCTGCATCGCGAAATCGCGGCCTTGGTCGATACAGATCCGCGGATATTAAGACAGGCAACTGCATCAAGAACTAACTGCAACGACGTCGTCTACAACCAAAGACGACAACGACAATGACTGCAACCACGAACGACAACGACAAACGACCAACGACCAACGACGAACGACGAACGACCAACGTTTGTCGCTGTTGTGGTTGCTGTCGGTGGACGAACGACGAACGGCCAACGTTTGTCGCTGTTGTGGTCGCTGTCGGTTGTCGTGCTGCTGATTTTGTTGTTGATGATGTTGATGGTTGTGCGTCGGTTGCGTATTGGCTGTTGACTGAAAGTGTGTTTTGAAAATGAATGCAACGAGCATCTTCTGTCACTTTTATTTGATGATGCGCAGGATTAATTCATGGCTGTTCACGTGTGATGCTTGCCGGATATTATAATATGACAATATCGCTGCACACCGCCACGACACGGTTGACTGGATGATGTGAGTGCATGCCCTCGAAACCAGAGTTGTTGCCGTTCACTAATGAACGCGCACCCGTTGACAAGGCGCGGGGTGGAAGACAAAGTCACGGACACCATAGTGTCGATTCTTTCAGTTGAAGGGCCTCGTCGTGCAACGGTGTTTGCAACACTCATTCAAATTCTGGGCAACATTGTTAAGGAGCCCGAGAATGTCAAGTTTCGAAAGCTGCGGGTTACCAACAGCACTGTGCAGCGGCGTGTTCTGAACGAACCGCTTGTCCTCGAATTTTTGCAGCATGTTGGGTTCGCTTTTCGTCAGGAGCACCTTGTGCTTTTTGCGCAAGACGCCGGTGCCACCCTTGAAGCGTCGAAGTCACAACAGCAAGAAACCGCTCCTCAGGAGCAATGGGGACCTCCGCAACTGTTTATAGAGGGAATTGATCACGCAATTTTCCTACTCAAGGAGGCCAAGAAGGTTGCTGCTGCATATCCCGCCAACTCCGGACCGGGTGCCTACGATGACTTTGGTGACACTGAAGAGCCCATCGAGGGTGAGGACTCGCAAACGTCGCTGTTGGCAATGAGAACCGTGCTGCAGCAACTGCACGACCCATCGATGGATGGACCACTGCAAGCCGCTGACACGTTGAGTGATTTCGACATCGTAAATGCACGTGGCGACGGTGCAAGCGGTGCAATCACTCGAGCTCACAGCGAAGACGACGAATCAGTCGAACAGCTTCTTTTGCAGCGACACGCAGTTGCGAGTGCATACACTGCGTACCAAGCCCAGCGACGAGGGCCTCCACAGACGGCCGAAGTAGCACCAGCCGCCACCCTTGATGGTAGCACGAATTCAAAAGCAATCGACACTACTGTTGCCGAACGTCGAACCCCTCCGGAGGCAAGTCATGGCGCCGCCGAGGATATTGATTGA
>ENA-OWNT01004775-OWNT01004775.1-seawater-metagenome-genome-assembly--contig:-NODE-4775-length-11604-cov-3.715364_pt1 | contig 11604 bp, 11 predicted proteins | sample MGYA00238136_ERZ651165 | MGnify/ENA primary metagenome ERZ651165 (study PRJEB26861, sample SAMN08777766) | seawater metagenome | isolation source: coastal seawater | place: USA: Florida | collected... | reverse complement strand
TGTTAATGTTGCTGTGATAAGCTCCGAGTTCGTCCGCGAGCCGAGCAGCTCTTCCGCGTGTCTCCGCAGACGAATTGTCCGTTGCCATATAGCAAGTGTGTAAAACTTTGTTGCACAAACGTTTTGCGTCAGCTGCGTCTTCGATAGACCCAGCAATTCGTGTTGCATCTGCAATCACTGTCTTGTTGCCAGCGGCGATTTCTTCAGACACCAACTTGCACATCGCACCAACAATGGCTGCTGTGCTTGCACTGTCGGCGCCGCCTGAGAGCGGAAGGAAGAATCCAGTTGCTCCGCTTCGACGAAGGTAATCCCACAACCAGCATGCAGGACCACGCATAATCTCTTCCATGGGATCATGGAAAAAAATACCATTTTCCAACGGGGGCGTTGGTGCACGAATATTTGTTCGTGCACTGGCAGCACTGCCGGATGGTTTCGGGGAAGAATTAGGCTTGGTTTCAGCTGGCTTTCGTTTGCGAGTTCCGAAAGGCGCAACAAACTCATCGCAAGGAAGAGTGACTGCAGAAATTGTTGTGCCTCCACAGCACAAGCTGAAGTTTGGCAGTTCAATGATAGGAATTTGATCCTTCTTCCGTTCACGTGAAGCTTGGAGTGAGCGACTCGAGATGCCAGCGCGGTGCGCGCGAATTGCATCGAGGTCAACGGTTGCACTGATAACCTCCACGTCTTTCATGGAGAACTGAGATGCTTGCGCCAGAGGAACACCGTTGACAAATATCATGCTGCATCCATCGTAGTAAAGACGTCCACCGTCGCAGCCAATCACGTTGGAGTAGACGTATGCACCTCCACATTTCGCAGATGCACCCCGGATTAGCTGCACACGCACATGAAGCTTCCTTAATTCGTGGTGCGACCCAGATCCATTTGAGATAATATCAACACCGGCAAGGCTTAGAGCAATGTGTGGACTTTCAGCAGTGAATACTTCTTCGCAAATTTCCGAGGCAATAGTTGCTCCATCAACTCCCCTGACAATGCCAATACCAATTGGGCACCGAGTTTGGCCTTGAATCTGCGCAACGACACGTGGAAGCGGGAATGGATCTAATGGACTCCCCATCTTCTCAGCGTCCCAAGAAGTAAACCATCTCAACTCACGATAGTTTCCTTCGTTGGCAAGGAACATTTTTGGTCGGATTAGTAGCACGCGATGGTTTAAGCAGAACACACGGCAGTTATATCTGACCGATCGATGCAGCACAGGCATTCCGAAGTCGCAAAGCAAGTCTTCCGTTGTGTCGTCTTTGAGTAGCTCGGCGAGGCTGTCCCAACAGTGCTGGATGGTATCCATCTCAAAAAAGTGGTCTTCGCATCCATATCCACAAATTTCAAGTTCAGGACCCAAGCGGTAGCGGGCTCCTTGTTGCTTCGCTTGACGGCAACTTTCTCGAATTCTGCTGAGATTTCCAGGAAAATCCAAGGCCCACTGGTTCAGGTTGCACGTTGCAACAGTGCACAAATTCGCGAACTCCATCTCTGCTTGCTTTGGTCGAAGATACTCTTTTCCTACTGGTTGAATGACCGCAAGCAACGGCAGTAAGCTGTATTTTTTGGCGAGTCGCGTTCTGCAATTTCTGAGAAAAGGCAAAAAAACAACGGTTGCAGCACATCCAGGGGAACCTCGCCACTTGTGGACTTTGTTTGTTGTTATTAGAAATGGCACCAATGCTGTACTCCACGTATTCTCGATCGCATGACACTTTTCTGGCCAGCGAGAGTCCACAAGAACACAAAGCCAGGAAGACTAGATGGTCTTGGAACGGTTTCACCACGTGTTCAACCATCGCGGTCGTCGTCTCGTGTCGTGCTGTGCCGCTGTGCCGTTGTCAAGTTGTGCCGTCGTGAGTTCTGTTGTGACACGTGGGCGTGTGCCCGTGAACGAGCAGATCCTGCGCTGGACCTGACTGACACCCCTGTTCTCTGCCCAGGCGTCACCCCACGTCTATCACAGCCTGTATAAGTGGACGTAGTGAACTTTTTGAGGCATCAACCCTCCGAAACAAACCCCCGCGGCTGGTGGTCGTGTGCTGAGACGTGACCTTGTTTGTTTTTGTACGCGCGAGTGTCGACGAGCTCGTCAGTTTTCGTTGCTGGTGGGTTTGTTTTGTGTGTGGTTTGTTTCGCAGAGTCTGGAGGATCAGAGAACGGTGCGATGCTGCGGATCTGTGCATTGTTGTGTTGACGCAAGATCGCCAAAAACAACGACGACAGGAGAAAAAAATGAGTCAAAGCATTTGGTGACAGAGATAGCGCGGAAGAACACTCGACTTGATACTGAACAACTGCATACAGCGCGAAAAGTTGCGTAATCACTCGTGCAAGTCGTGTTTTCGCCGAGAGCATACTATACTCTGTCCACGGGAACAGGAGTGATGGCGCACAGCGCACCGGTTGAGGTTCTGCAGTTCATCGAGGCAATGGCGGAAAAAATTGTACAAATTTACGGTGAAGGAACACATAGAATGCCACACATCGAAGTATGCAGCAGTTCTTGCGCGTCATATTTGCCCGCACGCGCACACATCACCTGTTTTTGTTCATTCATCTTTAGGTGCAAGTGGTCCCGGCTCGCAAGAATATATTGCTCATCACTGCGGACTTGGTTGATCCGGTTGCACAAACGCTCGGCGAACAAGTATGAAGAATCACTGATAGTTCGCTGAACTCTGAGCGATGCGTCAATTCAATGGTGTTCCTCATTGATACGGCAGGCACTTTTTGATGTTCACAATACGGCCGACTTGATCGGACACCTTCGGGCGAAGCACGGAGAGCTGTTCATCAACACAAACATATTGCCCGTAGAGACTGCGGATCACAACGTAGCATCTGTCGTACGACGAAAGCTTTTGCCTCCGTATCACGAGTGGGTTTCGTCTGAAAACGACACGAGCACTGAAGTTATCGGTCCATGTGAAACGCGGCTAGATATTGTCGCAAAGTATCCTTTCTCTTTTGAAAAGTATCGTTTCGACGCACTAGATCAACGCTTTGCAGATTTGAGCAGAAGAATGTTGAGCAGCGGGAAGTACTTTTCCGTGTGCGTAGGCCGCAAGCTGTGTACAACATTTCCCGCGGTGCGTCTACAACCATGGTCGGCTCTACGTTTGCGCCTCGTCGATTGACGTTTATTATTTGCCTGCAGCCTCTGCTGGGCCGCCTAATCGACGTTGATTTGGCGAGCCGCAGCCAGAGCCAAGCGGGTCAAGCCCCCACAACCATCGACGTTTGGCTTCAAAGGTTTGTAGTGTGCACCTCGGTTGAGCGTGACGTGCGGTTTCCAGGTCATGGTGTTACTTTTCGTGCAAGGAATTGCAAGGCGTTGCAGATTGAGCTGAAGCACCCTTATCGCTCTCAAACTGAAAGCATTGTCATTCCTGTCGACACTGCGACACAGTTACTGCATGAAAGCGTCGGAGTTAGTCCAATGTGTCTCACGACGATCGGCGGAGTTGCCCTTCAACTGATGCTGCACTTTCGCCGCCTGTTGCCGCAATTGCGCCTGAACCAAGACATCGATCGTAGTCGAGCCACATTCACGAACAAGACATCCATGACGGACGATCGGTCACAAACTATTGCTCGCCTCACGGGCATAGTGAAAGAGTTCACGGCAATTGCTCCTATGCACGTGCAGGTCAAACCAAGTGACTGCTAGAGTGTATGCATGCACTGTACCATCTGGGTACGCTTCCTCAAAAATTCACCTTTGACTGTGCTAGAGAAAATTGTTCTCAATTTCGGGCGCTAGTAGCTTAAAGCAATTCGGCGAGATATTAGGAACGGCCTCCGAGCGTGGTCATTTGCGAAGCACCGGTGTTGTGTGCCCGGCCGAACAATTTTAGCTGAAACCAACCAGCAGAAGGATCAGCTACGGTATCAAGCATCCGTCAAATAGCATGTAATGTTATTGCAGTGCTAATATTTAGTCACGTGGTGTTTCTTCGACAAACATGACTCTACCACGTAAGTCTTTTCTTTTCTCCAAAGAACCCGCCGCTTTTGAACACAGCTTCGTCTTCTGACAGCGCCAGCCAACTTGCCGTCTCCGCCCCTTCAGCCGCAGGCCTAGGGCCCTTGCCACTTGACATGGACGTGTTGCAATATCCCGGGCACATTGCTGACCAACCGATGGTGGGTGACAAGCGCTGCATGAGGCCTGTCCACGCAATGACGCCGCACTTTGACATTCCGTAAGTAGTGTTTGCAAATTTGTTGTCAGTCCCGTTGGCTTTGACGTCCGCAACAAATTCTGCCATCGTTTTCGAGAGCGCCTCCAGACTCTTGGGGTTCGTGAATAACTTTCGATGCTCGTCAGGCGATTTCAATATTTTCAGCAAACCAGCACGAGATGCGACATTGACGACTCGCGGTGATTCTTTGGACTTGAGCAGCAACGGGAGCAACGCCATCGTCAAGTTGACTGTCCCGGTGAAATTGGTAGCAACTGTCGGTGCTGCTTGGTCGTTGAAGGGCGTGGGGTCCGCACTTTTGAAGGCCATGCCTGCGTTGTTCACAAGGCAATCAAGCTTGCCGTATTTGGAAGCGAATGCTGTGACAAAGTCCTTCACGCTTTGTGGTTTGCTGATGTCAACCGTCATACTGACGACACCAGAGCCTCCGGCTTCTGTAATCTTTGCGGCGGCCTCGGCCGCAGCATCGGCGCGGCGACAGGCCAAGACAGTGGTCTCAAATGCACCACTCTTGGCGAGTTGTGTGGCAATCCAAAAGCCAATGCCTTGGTTGGAGCCCGTCACAATTGCGATTCTGCCAGCCATCGTTGTTGATCCGAAGAGAGTTCAACTCGTCAACAGGAGAAAGAAAGAGAGAGCCAGAGAACTCGAGGTACACAAAAAAACTGTGGGCACTGGGAACGAGGAAGAAGCAAAATATTTTTCTGATGTTCGTGCAGCTATTCGTTGTCGTACTCACTGTATTAACGACCGCTTTTTGTCGTCACGGTTGCATTGGACTGGTCCGTGAGGCGCACGATAAACACCGCGACTGCAATGCAATTGCAATGGCGGGCGAAAACGGGGAGTTGCGACATGTCGTTGAGCGCAGCCGTCGTCCCTCCACCCTCCATCATCGTTGCGCGCAGCCACACTTCCCCCGTCGTCGCTGCTCATCAACCGCCTTCTTCCCTCAATGCTTCCAGTGATTGTCACTGGCACAGTCGGTGTCCACCCCACCCATCATCCATTGCCATTGGTGTGTGCACGTGCATGGAAAGTGGGGCTCAAGGATTCGGAGATCCCAAGTCCGCGTTTGGTGTTCGATCGATGTTCGTTCTCCGTGACAACGTCGACAACGACGCTGACGACGACGACGACGACTGAGCGACGACATCAAGAGCCTGTATTACTGCCGTCGATTGTCTGCAACTTTTTGTGTGCGGTTGTCGTCGTTCGTCGTCCGTCGTTCGTCGTTCGTCGTTCGTCGTTCGTCGTCCGTCGTTCGTCGTTCGTCGTTCGTCGTTCGTTTGTTGTCGTTCGTTTGTCGTTGTTCGTTTGTCGTTGTTCGTCCTTCGTCCTTCGTCCTTCATCGTTTGTGGTGTCGCTGGTTCGTCGTGTCGCTGGTTCAGAGAGACACAGAAAACTTGTTCTGTGCGTTTCGCAGCATAATAAATTCTCCTGCGTCGCAAAATGATGTAAACCTACCCGCTTCGCCTCGAGCCGTTGTGGTGTGACGGGCGGTTTTGGCGCTCGCAGTCGCAAAGCAGCAATCATGCCATTGATTTCGTTCATTGTGGCCTGTTTGTTGTGCGTCTCGGCTCTGGGACCCGCAGCTGTACTCTCAACAGCGGCCGTCGATCCTCAGTCCACTTCTAACGCACACAAACGAAAATTCTACAATCTGGTGTCAGACGCCAAGGTCGCCATTGAAATTGGAAACTACTTTGCTGTTGACCACTTGCTCTCTGAAGCATTGGAACTCAAACCGTCCAGCGCAAAAACCGCAAACGATCTTGCCGTTGCGCTCCTTCAGTGGTCGACCGAGGACATCGAGTTACAGAGAAATACAAGGGTGAGTCGTGTAAAACTCCCAACTGCCGCCGCTGTGCTTCGCATTTGACTTTTGTTTTCGGCAGGACGCAGTTGCACGGCTTGGGAGAGCACAACATATTTTGCAAAAGGCGTTGCGTAGAATCGAGCGCAAAGGCCAGCAGTCATCGAAACATGATGTGGTGAGGACTCTAACATCCAATTTGCATTCGGTGCAGAAGCGGCTGAACGAAACGCTGCCGCTGATCGAAAAGATAGAATATTTTGAGCACCACCGTCCCGCCGAACTCCCCCGCATCACGGTGTCGGAGCTCAACGACTTGACTGGACCTTACTTCGATGGTCGTCTTCCGTTCGTTGTCGTCCCCGACCGCGGCCAATGGAGCCTAGTGTCGAATGTCAGGTCCAAGCTGAGCTTGGAGACCTTGACGAACCTCTTTCCGGAAAGTATCGTTGATGTTTATGTAGACAACATGGACGAAGTGGTATGAGCGTGTGATGCGGGTGGCATTCGCTGCATGCGACCTGCTGAACACGTTCTCAATGTGTGTTGAACTTTTGGTAGACTAAGAAGCCATTTTTGATGTCAATGACGAACGCAGCGTCGCACTTTTATGGCCATGGGAGCAGGCCTGCTGGCAATAGCACTCCGTATTTGCAGTGGAGGGCCCCGCTAGAAGAATGGCAAGTGATAGAAACTGAATTTTTCGGACCCCTCGTACCAGACTGGTTCCGCACGGATGCCGTCTGGCTCGACAAGTGCTTCGTGGATTCGAGCATTTCAGAGCACCCGGAGGGGTCCGGGGAGGTCGACGAATTGGCTAATTTCATGGCATCTCAACACTGGAGCGTAATTTCAATCGGCACCGTATCGTCGGGGATGTTCTTCCACACAGACTCCATCGCCACGTCCACGTACCACCTGCAAGTTCAGGGACGCAAGAAGTGGTTCGTGTGCCCGCCGCCAAAGCATCTCAACCACGTATGGAATAAAATGTGCTCTGCTGACTTGTACTGCGCCTCGTCTCAACCGCTCTGACGCTTCTTCAACTGCTACGTCGTCGGCGCACAATATCTAGGAGCATGGTGTCGACTTCTTGACCTTCAGTGCTGGCGCTGTCGACACATTCACACCATCACAGTGGGTTCCAAAGTTCCCAACCTTCGAGGCTTCCTTGCAAGCTTGCACGGAGACCACGGTTGGCCCGGGGGAACTGCTGTACTACCCGACCGATTGGTGGCATCAGGTTCGACGTTTTCGCATGTGATGACCAAGCATGAACCGGTGGTTGGTGACAGTTTCGAGTTGTCTGCCTTTTTTTGTGTGTCGTTTAGACTCTCAATCTAGATGAGGAGACGGTCGGCCTCGCCGCGCGACGCGTTGATCGCCACAACTATGAGAGAGTGCATCGGCACGTGGCCATGAAATGCCAACGCCCTTGCACGGACATCACCAAGGATTTCCCTGGTGCCGCACCCTGCTTGGATGATAACACCTGTCGAAAGTGGGTGACGCGCTGTCTGGAGTACTGGAAGACCACAATGTTTGCAGACACTGATGAAGAAGCCATTGGGCAGACTGAATGGCGGCTGATCGCAGAAGACGTGCCGGTACATCGCCCGAAGAAAGTGATGGCACGTGAAACGGAGCTTTGAGTCTGCACAACCTTTTCATTGTATTAAAACAGTCATTTTCATTGGAAACCTTGTTGTTCTGCGTTCATTTCCCCAATGGTTCAGCGTCTTCGTCGCTCTCGTCATCCGAAGAAAATGAAGTCGAAGCATACAACTCGTCAATTCCATGCTAAAGTTCAATTTCAAACCATTCAAAGTAGGAGGTACTATTAAGCCACGCAGTCTGAATCGCAGCACAAAACATGGCAGCAGAGCGAACCGTGATAGAAATGTTGCTTGACCCTGTGTTGTTGAAGCCGAGGCCGCTAAGAAAGTCGCCGGCGCTCCTGGAATCCGCGCTGCTCCCCTAGACGGTAGAAGCAATGACTTATCATTCGAGGTCCTTGCGCAGTAGTGTTACGTAAACGCCGTATTAACAAAGCCAACGAACCGCGTTCAAACCCGAGCGAGGGCTATCCATGTAGTGCGGTGTCTTGTTAAGCCGCGCTAATTCCGCAGGATCCACTTCGTCGCGGACCGACCGATTTTTAAATACGAGCTCCTTTGCAGTCTTTGGGCTCAACACCTGAAACAACGGGTACTTGAACAAAGTCCAAACCTTCTCGCCCAAAGTCCTTGCATGGTGAGACAGCGTCGGGTGGTCGTCAGTCGTGTTGATAACGCTGGGGCATTGCTTGACGAAGTTTCGCGCCATGGCTCGGATCTTGTCGTCGGAGGACACCCTTGGCGTCATCGCATCATCGCTACTATCGTCGGAACTACTGCTACTCGGCGGTGCTGTGCGACTATTTGTGTCATTGTGCATTAGGCTTCGTGGCCTCTGAGATGAGGTTGCTGGCTTGTTTGGCGTACCGAGGTGCAGTGGTGACATATCTCCGGATTCTGTCCCTGACATTGGTGTCGCGTCGCGCTCCGTCTTGTGTTCTTCTCGAGCATCGGAGTCAGACACGCCTGACTGTTGCGATGCCGCACCGTGGCTCTCGGAAGAGACTTTGGATTCTATCCTGGCCACCGACGCCTCTTGTGCACCAAGACCGGCTCCACCCAAAGCCTGATTGTTTGGTAACTGCAGCGGTGACATGGAGATGTGGGTGGCCATGTTGATCCCCCGTGAGTTGAGGCTGGCGGCCGTGACAGCCTTTGGAGTCGTTGCAGAGCGCGCGGCGGCGGCTTTCCTCCGCAATGTTGTCGCGTCTGCCTGGTGTGCATCATTATTTTTCGTGGATACGGGTCCGGGGGGATTCGGATCAATTGGGCTTACCCCCAAGCCAACGCTTGCAGCCGGTGCCAGCCGTAGTTCCTCGAGTTGTCCGAGGTGCTTCGATGGCGATTCCTGCCGCATTCGCCGGGGCGTGCTCCCAACGCCACTTTGTGTGCTCGCTGCCGTTGACGAGCTGCTAGACTTTCTAATTACCCTGCGTCTCGGGGACAACTGCACGGATCCGTGCTTGCGAGGGCTGGAACTGTCACTGTGTACTCTTCGAACACTGGACAGCTTCTCCTTCAGCGCAGCACGGCGATGCCCACCGTCGCAACTCCGTGAAGTCCCGGGCGATGCCGAACTGCGAGTTGACTGCGATGGCTTGGAACGGCCCGAGGCCTGCCTGCTTAATGAGCTCGAAGGAGCCTTCTTTGTTTGTTTGTGCCATTGATTTTGGGCTTGATATGGAGAATTTTGGAGACGCTGCTGCAAACGGGCAGCTCCCTTTTTATCTACATTGGCTGGCGCCTTCCCTTTTCTTTTCGACGGCGGCTTTGCAGGCGGCCGCGTGGCCGGCGATTGTGACATTTCCGGAGACGACTGGTCTTTAATAGAACCCCGCCTCGGCCCGCGATGGACGCCCTTGAAATTCGTGCCGCGCTGCTGTGCAGCAGGGCCCGGTGAGCTGTGCCGCGGAGCCTTAGGCACGTTGTCGTCACTGTCGTTCCCTGAGCTGCCTGATGTGCCCGTGCGCAGAGTGGACGGTGGCGAATCAGCAAAGAATGTGCCCCGCTTGTACGACCTGTGTCTCCGAGGGTTTGCACTCTGAGGGTGTGTTGGTGGGGATGCTGCGTGCAGTGGTAGAGCCTGCAACATTTGCTGCCGACTCTTCGGGGCTTTGCGTGCACTGCTGGGGGCGGTTGGCTTCCCTCCACTGGTGTCGGTGTCGAACGCGGGCGCGCTACGCGTCGAATGGCGCGGCGCTTTGTTTGGTCGCCGATTCGCGGCTCCTAGTCCGAGAAAGCTATTGATGGGGATGGCACTCGCGGGTCCTTGCATGTGCCGTCGCAGCGCTTCGAAACTGAGACTCGAAGCACCTCGGTTCGGTCCCGTAGGGGCGCTGAAGCCACCGGTCGGCGAGCCGCTGTTCGGGCCACTGCTCGGGCCACTGCTGGGTGCGCCCATGCTGCGGCTTCGGTGCATCGACGGTGGGCCACTGTTGCGGTCCAGCTCTCCTGCGCTGCCGGATGTGGGGCTGCAACTAGATTCCACCAATGACTGCGATCTGGCTCGCACGGCGCGGTAACCCTGCCCCGACGGAGTCGATATCCGTAAAGCGGCAGAAAGCGGCGCCGACATTGGACCGGAACCACTCGGCGATAACTCATTCAGGTGCTCGTGGAGCTGCAGCTTCTCCGGAAGTTTGGCCCGTGGGTTTGCCTTGTCGGGTTGCGGCTTGCCTCCGCGGCTTGACTTCGGGGAGGGTTTGCGCGCGCTGGCCTCGTTGCGCTTCTGCTTTCTGCGTGGCGTCAAAGCCTGATCTAACAAGTCACGTCCGATCGTGTTGGCGCTATCGCCCACGCGCCGAATGGCCGGGGAGCGTGCGGAACCACCCCCCACTTTGCTGCGCGTCGGAGAGGCCAGTTGCCCCGTATCGGAGCTGCCATTCGTGCCAGTACTGCTGCTGTCAGAGTCGTAGCCGTCTGGCGGTCCCCGGTGGCCGGCCCGTAGATCGTGAGTTGCCTTCTGTGGCTTGGCGGCTGCTTTGAAGGTTCGCCGGTCAATGGCCACTCGGCGTCTCAGATCGCGTTGGAAAGCCTCAAAGTCGACAGTGTCAGGGGCGATGACGTCTTCTAATTCTATGCGGATATGTGCCACGCAGAGGTGGCGCTCGTGGACACACTGATTGCCTCTAGCGAGCTGGGTTTGGATGAGCGCTTTCGCGTGTTCTGAGATCTCTCCCCGGTCGAAGTGCACCTTTATTAAGTGTTTGATTTGCGCCACAAAATGTCCGAACATATCGATGTGGCTGTCGCCTGCTCCTTGGCGGCGTGCAGAGCTCATCGTCGACTCGTCGACGCCAACCGTGGCACTGGGACTCGAGGAGGAGTCAAGCCATGCTTGCTTTGCTCAGGGCATGCACACACAGCACGTGCTCAGTGCCAGTGCGCGGGTCATGTCCGGCGCTCGTCCTTGACCGCGCGAGTGCCTCCCGGCTGCTGTTTTGCTGCTTCAGAGAAGCAGTCGGCGCGTTCGAAAGTATCTCTTCTTGACGGTAGTTCTTTTTTTGTGGGTACGGAAACCACAACACGCACGTCTAGACACGAGCAAACGCGCGAGCAAACGCGATCCAACACAACGAAGCGTACCGCAATACTCGCAACCTAGAAAAGCAGCAGCACCGATCACGAGCGCTGAAATTGCCGGCGGACAACGGGCAACAGCCCACAGTGTCACGACGAGCAACAACGGAGAGCAGCAACTCTCTTCCAAAGAACAGCTTCCCACAGCATACACAGAACAACTCACAAACAATACCGTCGCAACACAACAACAACGACGACGAGCATAACCGCGCAGCAGCGACGACTATGGCAGAACAACGACGAAGACCAAGCCGCGAAGACCATCATCAATTCAGTGCTTTGCTTTGACCGTCTTTCAACGACGAACGAACGAACGAACGAACGAACGAACGAACGAACGAACGAACGAACGAACGAACGAACGAACGAA
>ENA-OWNT01004774-OWNT01004774.1-seawater-metagenome-genome-assembly--contig:-NODE-4774-length-11605-cov-4.387231_pt1 | contig 11605 bp, 11 predicted proteins | sample MGYA00238136_ERZ651165 | MGnify/ENA primary metagenome ERZ651165 (study PRJEB26861, sample SAMN08777766) | seawater metagenome | isolation source: coastal seawater | place: USA: Florida | collected... | reverse complement strand
TCCAGCCCGGCCGCGTGATCCACCATTTCGCCGTCGCCGCCCAATTCCAAGCGGCACCACAGACATACTGTCTCAACGTCGCAAATGGGGCGATTGTGCCTGTCTCCTCAAGGTCAAATGGCGATGCCCAACGTGTTCAAAAGTCCCAAGCGCCATGAAGGCTTGACGAAATTGGACACCTCAAAACCATTTGAATCACTGCTGTCTCTCAAGGCGCTCACGCCGCGCAGTAATGAGGCGTTGGTGAAAATTCAGTCTCACGTCCGAAGTCGTAACGCCATTAAGCAACTGCCACTTCTGAGGCACGCGCACAGGCGAGGAGCGCAACGCAGAAACCGCATGCAAAGTGCCAAAAGCAAATCAGCCATTCAGATCCAAAAGATATTTCGATCGCACTCCATTTTTCGCAACAGATTCCGCATTCATGAACTGCGTGAAAGGGCCGCTGCTGCCACAGAGTTGCAGCGACATATTCGTGGATTACTGACGCGGAAGGGTGTCATTGATTCAGAACAGAAACTTGTGACGGTGTTGTGGCTACAGGCACGATACCGAGGGCACAAAGGGCGCGTGCTCTTCAGCCGTGTGTTGGCAGCAAAACGGCGGGCGGAGTACGAAAAGAGGAAGAAGGAAGAGGCCGCAATGGCCGAAGCCAACGCTGCCGCCGAAGAAAAGAGGCTAGCAAGGTTGGCCGCGGAGCGGGAAGCTGCTCGCTTGCGAAAGCTCGAGGAAGAGGAGAAACGGAAAGAGGAGCAGCGCAAGGAGTTCATGCGCCGTAAAGCCGCCGAGCGTGAGCGACTCCGGAAAGAAGCACTGGCAGCTGCTGCAGAGAAGAAGCGCAAGGAGCAAGAAGAGGCCGCGCGCTTGGCAGCCCTCGCCGCGGAGCAAGCTCGCCTGGCGCAACTTGCGTTTGATACGGATTGTGAGCTGGCGCGAAAGTTAAAGGAGGAAATCAAAGCAATGATTGAGGAGGACACGTTGCCGATTCAAAGGCTGAAAGTGGCCTTGGAACAGTACGTACTGTCGTCCCGGAGACTGTTTCGATTGAGTGCGTTCGCACTACGTTCGTAGCGCAGCATGAAATTAAATTTGTTCCTTGTCTGTGATCGTCGCAGGTACGTCGGTATCCGTCCCGATGCCACCCCACATGCAGCCGAGTTCAACGATGTATTGAAGCGGTTGCGTCGCATGGAGGAGTTGACCGAAGTGGTTATATCTTTGAGGCACAAGGACATTTCTGAGATCAGGAGCTTTGCGAAGCCACCTGCCGCCATTCTCATCATTCTCCGCAATGTGTACGTAATGCTTGGAGAGAACCCGAAAAAGTTGTCCAAGTGGATCAACATTGCGAAGCTACTTGGCCAGAAAGGCAAAAAGAAGATACAGGCTCGAATCGAGGCCTTCCGACCTCACACGGTCACCCCAGACCTCGCGCGCAGCGTGGAAGCCAAAATTGAAAAGTTTGGCGCTTCAGTGTCAGAGATTGAGAAAATCAACATTTCCGTGAGTCGACTCTACGCGTGGCTGCAAGGGACCGTCGACATCATTCGAAGTGTGGACATCATCCGCAACATTTAGTTCTCATTGTGAGCGTGCATGCATTGAGCGGACAAAGCGGACGCGTCGTCGCTCGAGCTCGCGGTTGTGATTTGAGTGACGAAGTCTTACTCGTACGAAGGGTGTTTCGCTGTCGCAGTTCACTTTTGGTCTTTGCGTGGGAATTGTGTGAATATAAATTCGAATATAAGTAATGATTCAAGGGTTTTTTTGGCACTTTTGGGAATGTGATGCGGAATCTTATGCCCTGTGCATGTCTTGGCATTTTGAGTCAATCGTATGGCATAAACGCATGCTCTCTCATCACCAGCGAATACGATTTTCCTCTCACTTTTGTGTTATCAAAAACTCGGATAACTTTTTCTGAGTAAATCTTCCGCGACTAAGAAAATCAGTCTCTGCTCCGCCACGTCAGCAGCGATGACATTCCCCGCGCAGTGGCCACACATACCAGACAAGTCGGCATTGCAAAAGCGGCCGCGAGCGATTGTTTTCACTGTCATAATGTTATTTTCAATTTTTTTAAAAGTTTGCAATTAACGGGTTTGCAATCGTTGCAAGAGCGCCTCGGCGTTCGAGATACTCTCTTCATAGGCGCTGGAGAGGGTCACCGCTTGGGTGGCCATCGACTTTGCGCGCTTCACAAGGCGATCGACCTCATTATCCAACGCGAGGTCGATCTTGGTGTTTGCTTCTGTCGTCTTCGACAGATCACTGGCGGACGCTGCGAAGCCCTCGACGTCGGCCAACTGCCGTTCTCGAGAATCAAACAAGTCCAAGACGTCATTCCACGTTCCGGACGAATCTCGAATCGCGAACTGGTTGGTGCACACACCAAGGTTGTTGTCCGCGCGCACTTCGCACGAATCACCGGTGTTCGCAAAAGAACCCGAGAAATCGCCAGTAACCTTGCTGCGATATCCGATACCGAAGCCGAAGCGTCCATTAACCGTGTTCTTCGCGCCACCAACGACGGAAGAGAAACGAGAATTGACTTTGTTGCGGAACCCTCCAAACACCATCGCGTAGTTGCTGAGAGCTTTGTTGTAGTTCCCGGCAACTAGCGCACTTGCCAAACCTTTGACATTGTTGAGAGTGCCACCAGCGAGCACGCTGAAGCCATCGTCGGACTCGATGATATTTTGAAATCCACCGCCCATGACGGAGTAGTCCCCTGACGCGACGTTGTTTTCGGCGCCTCCCGTGGTCGTGCACCCAGCGCAGTTTTGCGTGTTGTCGAAACCACCACTGATAGTACTGTGGTCACCGTTAGTTGTGGAGTAACTTCCACCGCGGATAGTACTACCCAAACCTCGCGCAATGTTCGCAAAACCACTGGCAATGGAGCCGTAATCGCCGTCGAGGATGTTGCCACTTCCAGAGCCGATAGCGGCATTGTTACCGGAGCCAGTGTTCGTGGTGCCGCCGAGAATGAACACCGTGCCATTCACAATGTTGCTGTCACCTCCAAGAATGAAACTCGAGTTTCCGGTGGCAGTATTGCCAACACCACCGACCACGACGGCATGTGGCCCAACTGCGTTGTTTCCCTCGCCACCACCAGCATAGGAACCGCGGCCGTCAGCCTTGTTGTTGAGTCCGCCTTGCACTCCTGCGTGAGCACCGACAGCAGTGTTGCCCTTGCCGCCGGCTACGAAAGCCCAATCTCCAACAATGCGGTTGGCAGTGCCGCCAATGATGCTGCTGTAGTCGCCCTCGACTGAGTTTGAACTACCACCAACAACGCCGGCACCATAGCCGGTTGCGTAGTTGGCCCAGCCTCCGTTCACGTAACTGTAAGCGCCACTCGTGTACGCGGAATAGCCGCCTAGGATCGTGCTGTATGCGCCTTCGGCGGAACCCCAATTTCCACCACCAACGTAGATATAATCGCCATTGGCAGTGTTGTAGTCGCCGCCCACGACAGTGGCGTATGCCCCCTCGGCGCGGCCGTGCGCGCCACCGAAGATCACGGACATGTAACCGTCGACGTAGCCACCGTATCCACCACCAAGCGCAGACCCCACCCCGAGGGCAACGTTGCCGGAGCCACCGCCGATCGACCCGTAAGATCCTGTGTTGGTGTTGGAGAGTCCCCCTACCACACTGTCGTAGTCATCGGCGAAATTTCCAGAACCACCACCAATGTACGCGTAATTTCCTGTGACAGTGTTTCCGATTCCACCATTTATGGTAGAATAGGAGCCACCGGCCGAATTTGTCTGACCGCCACCAACGAAGGTGTAGTCGCCGGCAACGGAGTTAGTGTCGCCACCAATGATGGCCGAATACGACCCGTCAATGTAGTGATTGGCTCCACCAACAACGTTCGACGCATATGCCGTGTACATGTAGTTGTACATACCACCTGTTACAGAGGCGTACTTGCCTGAGTAGATTGTGTTGTAGATTCCCCCCGTGACAGAGCCAGCATAGCTCAAAACGGTGTTGTAACCACCACCACGAATCTGACCATAATTGCCGTTGACTTGGTTGTAGGATCCACCACCAATTGTGGAGTACGACGCAGTCGCCCGATTGACCTGCCCACCACTCACGCCTACGGCGTAGCCGTATGACCAATTGTCGTAGCCTCCCCCGACTTTTGCGTACGCATACTGTGCTGAGTTGGAGAACCCACCCACGATGTTTGTCCACGAAGAGTATACGCGGTTGGTACTGCCGCCCATGATGCTGTCCGTATAGCCGTATGCAGAGTTGAGATACCCTCCCAATATGCCCGCGGAGTAGCCGTACACTTTGTTACCATAGCCACCCCTGATAGTCGCAGCATACGAGTAAACAAAGTTGGCAACTCCGCCGCCAATGGCCCCTCGGTTGCCGTACGCCGTGTTGTCGTTGCCGCCGGCAATATTGGAGAGGCTATTGTAGGCACGATTCTGGTAGCCGCCACCCACCATAGTCCAACTACCCCAAGCACCTTGCTGGTAGCCTCCCGCTACCGTCGAGGAATAGCCGTAGACGTAGTTGTCATAGCCACCGATAATGGCTTCCCAGGCGTAACCGTTATTGAAGTTGGAGTAGCCGCCACCAACATGGCCGTAGCTTCCCTTAGCCGTGTTGGACCGTCCACCCGCCACATGGCTCCAAGTACCGTACGCCGCATTGTAGTAGCCGCCCTCGACAGAACTCCACGCAGCATATGTGCGCCCGTAGGTGCCACCGCCGACGAAGGTCCAAGACGAGTACACATAGTGCGTGTCCCCACCCCCAATGCACGACGAGTATCCGTACAAGTAGTTGTAACGTCCACCGCCGATCGTAGCGTACGGGTAGTAGTTCGTGTTGTACAAGCCACCACCAATGTTACTCCATGAGCCGTAAGCGTAGTTTGCGTATCCACCAGACACAACCGCGTAGTACCCTTGCGCGTTGACGGTCCCCGCCAACAGGGCTGCGGCCACGGCCCCAAGTTTGTGAGACACCATGACACCTAGCGGTTACGAGCGCGCCCGCACACGCTCGCACTTCTTCTACACAACAACACGGCGGGGACGAGTGCCCCTTCTGCAAAGCCTTTGCGCGACGGCGAGTGTGCAGCCGGAAAGTGGCGTCCGCACACAGGACTTCTTCCTTACACTTTTTGCACCCTTTATTTTTCTCTTGGCCTGCGGAGTTCTTTTTCTTATCTCTGTTCAATCGCCTTCCACAGCTGTCTGCAACAAGCAGTATACCGTATACCATACCCTCGAGTACCACACCACACACCTTGCCACAAAGTATTTGGCGAGTGCCACAAATCGATCGGTCCACAGTCGCAGGCTACGTGGTTGCTTGCTTGCAAGCAGAGACGGATTGGGGTATCGATCTTCGATCACCAACAGAAGGAGCAAACAACAACCAATGGCGGTTGCTTAACGATGAAACACAAACGACGTACTCCAACAGCGACGATGACTACGACTACGACTACGACTACGACTACGACTAACAACGGCAAAACTCCTTCAACAACAACCACGAACGAGGGAGGGGTCACGAACGATGGCGAACGCCTATGACGAACGCCGTAACTTAGCGAACAACGAACGAGCAACGACACGACGACGACGAACGACGAACGACGCCGAACGACAACGAACGACGCCGAACGACAACGAACGACAACGAACGACAACGAACGACAACGAACGACGCCGAACGACAACGAACGACACAACGACACAACGATACAACGACACAACGACACAACGACACAACGACAAACGAACGACTGAATACATAAACGAAGAACGACGACGGACGACGACGACATCAATCGATCGATCAACGAACGAACGAACGAACGAACGAACGAAGCGAAGGAAGGAAGGAAGGAAGGAGCCAAAGTCAGTCGTCAGTCAGTGACAGTGACAGTGAGTGCGTGAGAACGAACGCCACACCGCTGACTTACAATCACTCACTCACTCACACTCACTCACTCACACTCACTCACTCACACTCACTCACTGATCATCGCTGACGACGTCAGTCAGTCCCTGATTGAGGCGTGCGTGCGTGCGTGCGTGAGGTAGTACACGCGTACTCCACTGCGGCGTCAAGGCGGTAGTACACCCCGCCCTCGCTCAGCCCACGGTCCTCCTGACTGCTGACTGCCTGCCTGCCGTCAGCCCAACAACCGACACGCCATGTACGCTTCGTGTATGTGTACGTGGTGTGTACAATATGTGTACACTTGATCACGTGAGGTGTGTTTATAGTACGTGAACGCTGGGTAAACTGAGTGAATCAGTCGATGTACGGAGTGTGTGTAGTGATGTACACGGGGAAGTGTTCGACCAGGAAGTGGATTCAATCAGAAATGGCAGTACTGGGTACTGAACGTGGAACTGAAAGTACAGAAATGGTATGGTAATTATGGCATTAGCTGTACTGGGTACTGATGTTCGTACTTTTAGTACAATGTCGGGTTTAGTGTGCCTTCGTCGTTCGTCGTTCGTTCGTTTTTGCGTTCGTGTCGTCTGTGGTATCTTTCCTCGTCGTCGTTTTGTTTGCGTGTTTTTTCGTGGTGGTCATCGTCACGGCCTCGTCTCTCCAGCATAGAGAGGGTGTTGTCTGTGTTCAGGGATGAAAAGTGCTGTGGTAGGTTGTGGTGGATGAAAATGATGTTGGCGTTCGTGTTCGTGTTCGTTTTCGTGTTCGTGATTGATGCTGTGGTGCAGTGCACCGAAGTCTTCGGGCACTGCGTCGCCAACAATAACGGCGGCGACGTGTCGATGTTGCTGTCGATTTTGCGCTGGGATTTAAATGAAGCAACAAAATTACACCGTGTGGGTGATTCTTTGTGCTCTTGCTGTTGTTTATTTTATTCTGTTGATACTGCAGGAACGCCTGTTCTAGGCTGCAGTAAAACAGCCACTTCGCGCTTGAACGGTGAGCATCGCAGTGCTCGGACATCATGACAATCATGACAGGGGCTCGTAGCGGCCATGCACCTCAGTGTGCGGACGCGGGGTCGTAGGGGACCAAGCACATGCCCCGTCTCCGCTCCAAGTCCAGGTGCACCTACCGAAGGGCTGCCACAATTGCACTGTGCTGTACGGCAATCGGATCGTGTGGCCGTGCAGATGCCCACTCGCTTCGTGGTGCTGCGCCTGAGGACTCCGAAGACCCCGACGATTCGCTCACGGAAGAACCTGGTTCAACAAAAGACTATCTCACGAAGTCTGTAAACATATTTTCCATCGATGTGACAGCGCAGGTTCTTTCGCAATTGCTTCTCACACTGTGCTGTTGTGTGTAGGTACTTTACTCCGGATGCAGACGGATTCACTGTGTTTGACTACGACAACGTCGGGTTGGATGCCAATGTAAGAGCCCTTGCTCTCCGAGCGAATCGAGACAAGCATCCGTCTAGCACTGCCGAGGTGTGTCTTTTGATTTCCTGTGACTGTGCTCTGAGTACGGTCACACAACGCACTTGGCCATCGTCGTCTTCATTTCATGAGACCGGATATTCATGACATGCCACAGGCAAGCAAACCCAAAGGCGCAGACGCACGTGCTTCACTTGTGCCGCGGGTACGCTCCCACGTATGCGCCAATCGTTGACGTGCACCTACTGTGGCTTACTTCCAGTTTTCGTTGGCTCTGCCAGGTTGTCGCGGCAAAGCAATTTTCTCACTTCTCAGAAATTCACCAGACTTGCCCTACTTTTCCTTTTTGCAATCACATTCCCGCCCCACCCCCAATTCTACCGAATCCTGCCGACTTTGTTGTTCGAAATACTATTGCAGAGGTAGGACGTGCCCAGCTTGAAATGTTCTCGCAGATATCTGGCCATGGCTGAATACAACCGGTGATCTTGCTGGTTGTGTAGATGGAGGACAGTCCGAGTGCTTCCAAACTGCCCGCGACGTATTGGAACCCACACAAACTACCATTGCAAGCCCAGGTGCGAGCACGCATCATTTGCATTATTCACTCGCATGGAAGAACCTTTGACGCTGGTGTGTGCACCCGTAGGTGGCTGACCAAGACCAATCGGAGCTCACTATCATGACCAAAGGCAGGAACTTGAAGCTTCCCGTCCAGGTCTTCCTCAGATTCCATTTGACGAGTTGCAAATCGAATCTCCAACTTCACTTCGTTTGTGATGTGATGTTCAGATCGAAGGCGATCCGAAGCGCTGGCTGCCACCTCCAAGACAATTCCCGCTCTATCGGCATGCTATCGGTAACATCGCCTGGGACGCCGCAAACGACGCCAACTCTGCCCACGTTTTGCCGACCCCAAATGACGTTCGTCAACGTAATTTTTTCTGGGCAATCGCTAGAGCGACCACTAACTGTACATCCATTGCGCGCAGGCCGAAATGCAAAACGAACTTGCATCCCTTGGAGATTTAGCGCCTGTGTCCCAAGACGTGTACCAACCCATCAACGTGGACACTCACACGGACAACATGTATAACAATGGCCCAGTACCCCTCACTGATATTGATGGTGCGTGTCGCCGCTTGCCACGGCCGTTTGCGGTGAACTCCGAACGCTCAACGTCATGCAATGTTGCAGGTCCCATTCGCAAGCAGTCACCGGCCAGTCAATTCTTTCGCAGCTACTACAAGAAATACATATCGTTTCCACCACCGTTGCCATAGCTTGCTGGTGCACACAGAACCTCAATCACCCGCTGATTCGCGGTGTCTTCGTAACTTATTCACTCAATATAAATACGAAATTTGTAATGAGGGGTTGTCAGTCACAGATGTGCACGAACACATCGTCCGACCGCAACGTGTCATTGACGGTGGGTATTGTTCGAGCACGCGCCACAATGAATCGGAGAATAGCACTGACTGTGAAATATCATGGAAACCGCATTAAATTACGACACGGAATGTGCGTTCGGTTGATAGTGCTCTCTCGGGAGCGATGAGAATCAATGCTATTGTGCGCATCAGAGCCTGACACTCACTCTCGATGCTAGGTTATTGTTGCTGCAACTCCGCTACCACCTCCTCCGCCACCGACAACGCCATCATACGCCGCGTCTTCATCGTCACTTGGTCCACGTGTTCGTCCTTTTTTTTTTTCCGCTCCCTATTGCTTTGAATACAAGTAGACACTATCGTGGCAAGTGATGGCAACCGTGTTGTCCGTTGGGTGCCAGGAGGTATGAAGGACTTTGCGACCGACGTCTAGCGCCTCATTTCCGTACCGGTTGCCCCCTGCTCCTTGGTACTTCTGCGCTTTCAGGGTGGTGTTCAGAGTACCGTCAATGTCATAAATATGGAAGTTTCCGTTGTAGCTGCCAGTGACGAATTGTTTGCCGTTCGGGCTCAAGGATATTTCAAATTTGTCGAAGATGCTGTCATTCTCGTATCTGCAGGCACATCGTCCAGTAAGAACGGACATTTTGACGACGCAGGCGAGGACTCATGCAAAAAGCTTGCGCAAGCAGCCACGACAATCAACAAAGGCAACCGCGACGAAGAACGTACAATTCGATTAGCTTTCCCTGGAGGTTGCTGTTGACAGCGATGTTGTGAACAGCCTTGTGCGGCATTTTGAGGTCCCACACCCGAACGCGCAGGTAGTCCCGGGAGATGGCAAAGCGCCCATCGCGACTGAACTTGATATCCGAAATCGAAGCGACAATCTCAGAGAAAAATGGTTTGGACGGGTCGTTGTCAGGCTCAAAGAACGACTTAAACTCTGTGCACACAGCCCCTCGCCGAAGATCCCCGAGCTTCAACTGCCCACAGCTGCTACTGAACATGAAAAGCTGGCTGTTGATGGGATGGTAAGCTGCAGAAGTGATCACTTCTGTCAAATCTTCCATGTTGTCGGGTTTCATGTCCACAATATTGTACCTGCAGCAGAACACAGTAGCCGCACCACAGGACGCCCGCATGTTACTACACGTCCAAGAACCCACGCAATGGACAACTGCAGCAGCGAGCGACGTACTTGTGACTTCTATTGATGTCCCACAAATAAATTCGGAGATCGTCCGCGGAGATGAAATTGATGCCATCCGAGCTCACGGAGACGGAGTTGATGTGGTAAGTATGGGCATCTGCGTAAGTGCGTGCCTCCTTGTACACGACGTGTTTCTTGTCCGTCCGGATCAACCGAGGAAGGCTGAGATCGCGTGACGACGTGGGGTTGCGCACTTTGGGCTTCGCCAACGTGGAGACGCACGTGAGTTGATTTCTCATAGAGACTTTCCATAGCTTAATGGTCTTGTCATTCGTAGACAAGAGCAACAGTGAGTTGGCTGTGCGGTTGCACCACTTAATCTGGTTGATCTTTTCTTCAATCTCCAGCGACTTCAAGTAGTCGAAGCCGGGGTGGTGACTCTGAAACTCTACAAATCCTTTGAACTTGATGGGCTGCGCCACCTGTTCAGCGAAGCTCTTCGTGCCTCGCTTTTTACCTGTAACTGTTTCCTCCTCCTCCACTTCGATGACCTCCGCTTTCGAGGGGGCGGTGCGCTGGAACACGCATACCTGGCCACCTTTGTCGCCAGTAGCTAAAAACTCGCCGGTCGGGTCGAATTCGACGGCGGAGAGGATGTCTCCCTCGAGCACTTGCCGTGTTGCGAAGGAGGAGTTCTGCGATGGGGTGTCACTGTTCGTGAACACCTGGTTAAACTTCCAGGAGCCGGGCATTTTGCAGTCGTTGTTGCTGAAAGGGACTAGTGTTCAATTGACGAAATGGAACAAGGTCCAGTGCGGGGGGGGGGGAGTCGGGGCCCGAAAGCAACAAATGGCACAACAACTACGCGCAACTACGGCAGTGTCATTGTTCGCACAACACACTCCACGCCTCTCGTTTTGATGGGATGCACCTGTTCAGAGAGCAAAACGCTGCGCCAACCGTTGGACCGTCCGGCAAGAGCCGAGCGAAAGAGAAAGAAGGAAAACCACAGGACGAGAAAACGGTGCAAACTCTGAAACTCTCTGTGCCGTGGCTCCCCCGAGTCCCAACTTCTGTCGCCTCTGAGTCAATGCAGGCGTTCGCGGGAACGCCACGCAACTCGCCAACCGTGCTCCATCCTCTAATAGACACCGACGCAGTCGTGTGTTTTGATGTTTCGGCCGTGGTGATGACCCGCACGCGCGGCAGCGTTGAATAGATGAATGTGCTCGTGTGTGTTTGCGCCTCGGTGGTGATGTCTTGCGATTGGTGTTCGGTTTGTCACGCCATAACTGATGCCCTGTCGTCACAACGCGACGTGTGCACTCTGTCCTTCGGGCACCTCGCAAGCAAAGAACGGCGACGTGCGCGTGCTAAAATGGCAGGAAGAGGCACGACACACACGCCCCCACCCACGTAAGTCACGAGCGACAACCCCGCTCCACCACACCCCATCCAACTCCATCTCCAACTCCAACTCTATCTCCACGACGCAACAACAACAACAACAACAACAACAGCAACAGTCACAGTCAAGCAAACAAACAACACGAGACGAACCAAAACAAATTCCACTGCAAACACAACCAACCAAACAAACAAACAAACAAACAAACTCACTGTCAACAACCACAACAACAACCACAACAACAACCACAACAACA
>ENA-OWNT01004773-OWNT01004773.1-seawater-metagenome-genome-assembly--contig:-NODE-4773-length-11606-cov-4.106948_pt1 | contig 11606 bp, 13 predicted proteins | sample MGYA00238136_ERZ651165 | MGnify/ENA primary metagenome ERZ651165 (study PRJEB26861, sample SAMN08777766) | seawater metagenome | isolation source: coastal seawater | place: USA: Florida | collected... | reverse complement strand
GTTCGTTCGTTCGTTCTTTCGTTCGTTCGTTCGTTCGTTCGTTCGTTCGTTCGTTCGTTCGTTCGTTCGTTCGTTCGCTGTCGTTCGTTCGTTCGTTCGCTGTCGTTCGTTCGTTCGTTGATGTTCGTTGACGTTCGTTCGCTGTCTGTCGTTCGCGATCCGTCTGTCTGTTTTGGTGTTCCTGGATGACTGGCCGGCTGTTGGTGTCGCTCGATCTCTGACCTGTCTGTCTGTCTGTTTGTTTGTCTGGCAGGCAGGCAGACAGGCGGGCGGGCGGGAGGCATGGCATGGCCTGTGTTGTTCGATGTCTGTTCGGTGTTGGTGTTGGTGGTTGGTGGTTGGTGGCTTCGTCCGTTCATTGCTGCTTCGTCGACGCAAAAGTTGTTCATTCGGCGCGGCGAAGCGTGCTTTGTAGCACTGGCAGCGTACGTGGACGAGGCTACTTTGCTGTAACTGGTGTCGTAGTTGAGAGTTCGAAGGGGACCGGTTCTTGTGTGTGCCCGCGGCCTTTCGTTCTTCGCAATCGTCTCAGGTGTTGGTTACCGCTCCACCGCCCGCCATTTTGTTGGTGGTGTTGGCTTGAAACTGATACTGTGGATTGAGCGTGAACTGTGGGGTGGGTGATCGTTAGTTGCTGGCTCGTTGCTGCTCGTTCGTTCTTCTTGGTCGCAGCCGTGCCGGTGACGCAGAGTACGAAATTTTTGAGGGCTGCGAGAATAAGTGTGGACTGCACCTTTTCAGCCGAGCAGTTTCTTAGTCGATTCGCTGCCGCTCGAACGACAGCGAGCCTCCTTGGCTGTTGGGGTTCGCCCGCAGCATTGTCACGGCATGCCCGTGAACACTGCGAACCCGCTCAGCCGCAAGGAAAGGAACCTGCTACTGAGGCAGCATCAAGCAGCTCGTCGACGAAAGTGCCAGCAAGAGCTGCTGCTACTGCAGAAGCAGGCTCAACAGTTTTTCGAGCTTCACTTGCGCCACTTGCAGAAACTTAATGAAGCCAACAACCGGATCAACTTGCGACGATTGGGTAGCTTGAAATACAAAATTTTCAAACAATTAGAAGCACCACTCTCTACATTTGGCTGAGCAAGGCGGCCAAATGACGGACGCCAGGCACGCTACGCCGGTTGAACCGCTGTCGCTCAGCGAAATTCTGGCCGTGATAAGCATTCCAGTCGAAATGAAGCGCGTGCTTTGTCATTTGTACCGCGACAACGTACACCGCCTGTTGGATGATGTTGCGACCGGTGCCATCCGTACGATTGTGGGACTCGGCCGGAAACAGCAAAATGCTCTCCTCGTCGGCACGGACCGAGTGCTCGACGCATTGTACGTGTGCGTTCGGGACGGAGGGTGCCGAATCCGTGCATCAGAAAATATGAGTGACACAACACCGCACTTAATTCCCAAGGGAATGGTGCTGCCTGTCGCTCGTCCAGACCACTCAAATCCCTCTTCCGCAGCCCAGCACAGCTCGGAGTCTCCGAACCCAAAACAACACCTCGACACAGATCCCACCGTGAACAGCCACACCAATAAGGAAGTTGCCGATGCAACGCCGAAATCCGCGACAGAGCCGCGGCGAGCAGCTACTAAGGCCCACGATCCAACAAACCCGTTTTGGATCCAGCTTGGTGAAGGGCTATTCATTCCGTGCGCGTGGGACAACGACCCAATCTGTGTACCGTGGCGCGAAGCTGTTGCACGAAGCCTAATTGCTGCTCCGATACCGGAAACTGGATCATCGAAAGGACCTCTCGTCTGGGCAACTGCGCCCTCGGAGCCGGAAATAGCATTGAGTGGCGCGATACGGGCAACCAACGACACAGCATTAGGCCAGGCAACGGACGGCGACGCAACCCCAGCGCCACCTTCGCCATCACTGCACGTCGACACCAACGTGAAAACTCAAAAGAAACAGAAGACAAAAACGAAAAAGACTAAAATTGTCAGGCCCAAGCAGCAGCCACACAAGCCTTTACAGAGCCGTAACGCCGAAGGCAACGCACGGCCCAAGAACGCCCAGCGTAGCTCTGTGCGCGACCGTGATCCCAAGCGTGCCGCGCGCGCTGCTAGCGGAGGCGGGGGCAGTTGCCATGCCGCGAAACGGAAGCCATCGACAACTCGTCGAAAAAACAAAACTCCGACCCGCAGCACCGCTACAAGTGCGCGAAAGTCTATCGCCCCTCCAGTCCAGCCTTTCATTGACAAGGCAGAAGCGTTGCTGGCGTCACGCAAGCAGTCGCCTCAGGCTTCGAACAGCAAGAATGATTTTGTGCGCGAGGATGTCCCTGCTGTCAGTGACGAGGAAGGCATCGATCTTGCCTGCATTGCACATGAGCTGAAAGCAGTGCTTGGCACGAACGCAGTGAAGCGTCTCCCTCCCGACCCCATGGAAACACGTAGATCGACCGACACCGCAGTTCAGTCGAAACGCACAACCCACGAACTGCCGCAGTTGAAGGAGCATCTGTCCACAAGTGTGGTGGACACTCAATGTTACATTTGAACAATGTGCGCGATGCCCCTTACCTGGCGACCGTAGCACGACACCCCTATTTTATTTATAAACCAATTTATCAGCAACAAGAGAAAATCAGAGCGGCCTTCGCCACCGAGCTTTTAGTGCTGCCGTTGCTGAATCGTTGAATCGACTTGTTGCCGCAGGCGTTTTGCGGAAGGTGATGACAAGGCATGGTGGTCATTGTGATACCAAATCTCGGAGTGCGGCGGCAAATTCAGGACACTTTCTGTTGGTAAGGTCTCGGTCATTGTCAGCCTCTCCATTCAAAAATACAACAGGCCTACAAAAAACACGGCTGAATCAACGACGCAAAAATTGCAAAACACACACACATACAAGGAGTATTGGCCCCACGACGTAGGTTCTCACATTGCGATTGCAGCTGTCGCTTGTAATGACACCTGAAGTATCGCATCAAAGGTTGATTTGTTATCAGAGCGTACATGCACGAAGTCGTGATACGATGGCGCTGACGTACTGTAGCGTGGTAGAACTCATTTGGTAAGTACAACAGATCGCCTGGATGCTGCGTGCACTCGAAAAATTCCGGGATGGCGCTTGAAATGTCACTTGCCGCCGCCTGGTTGTCCGCGAGCTCAAAAAACTCGGTCGACGACAGTTTTTGTAACTGTTAGCACACACGACAAACAACGCATCATGTTACGACCGTTGCAAGGACTCAACGCAACCGAGACACCCTCGCAACCTGAGGAGGTGGCTTCTCTCGCAGCACGGCCCAACGCTTGGTTCCAAAGAGGATCATGTGGATCCGCGGACCGTGAGCGTGGAATGGTGCCCCAACCAGCTTCGAAGTGAGAATCATGGCGGCGCACTCCGGGAGGGTCACCTGCATGCAGTACACGAGGTTGTCATGTTGCTTGCATTCGTGCTCGCGAACACATCACAGGCGTCGTACATGCTTGAGCTCTGCCCTTGAACAGGCTTCCACCGTTTGGCGGTTGCGAAAAATGCTTGGCAAAGGAAAGTCGGCATAAAAACTGGCCGGATTATGATCATTTGCGGTGGACATGTTTGTGGCGACCCATACTTTCAGGAATTCTTCGTGCAAACGCTCTGCATTAAAGTGTGCAACGCGAGGGACGCTTGAGTCTCGCTCTGCGATGGCAATTCGGGTAACCAGCTGTTGCAGTGTTTGCCGTGGAGACGAACGCAACACAGCGTCGCCATATGCCGACGCCATGTCCTGGAAACTTTGCATATGGTGGCGCTTACTCCATGCATCAAGGTTGGCTACGGCATTTCGGATTACAATCGGCTTGGTTGCGGACTTCAAATATTTCTCATGAAAGTCTATGTAGTCGTCCGCATCCAATTTGTCGACGTGCAAGAAATTGCAGGTTGGTGAATTTTCTCGGCGAAGAGCTCCATGGTGTTCCACGACAGCAACCTTCTCGTTGCCGTTAAATTCTGCAGCAGCTCCGCCAGACGCGCGACGAAAGCCCCAGAAATAAGCGAGAACGAAAAAGCTGCACAGCAAGCATGCCATAGACAGCTGCAATCTTCTCATTGTACACGGAGCCTAGGAAGGTTGTGTCATTTGACGCAGCCAATTTTCGGCATGGTTCATGAACGCACGTATCTTTAGCGAAAAGGAACAATGACGAGCGTATGGTGAACAATCATCACGCTTGGTGGTGCGCTATGCGATCAGCTCCATGGCGACCACGCCATCACCATCATTCCTTTTCGCAAACCTGTTTGCACTGGTGCAAGCCAGATCCTCCCACGTGCTTGATGGCATCAAACTCTTCCCCAACATTTGGAGTTTCCTACAATATCCTTTATTTTGTTGTTGGCTTTTTCATGAAGAAGTCATGTTGTTTGCAAACAAGTTGTCCGCAACGTCGTGGGCAGTCTGCCCTGACCACATCCCCATCCGCATCCGCATCCGCATCCGCATCCGCAGAGAATCGTCAACGCTGTTTGACATCAACAGCACACAAAGGCCCACAAGCACACCGCCAAAAATAGACTCATACGCAGGCATACCCGCTCAAGTCATCAACGCGTCCCGTCGTTTTCAGGAGTGGTAGTTAGTTAGAGGTTGAAGATGGTGGACGAAGTCATTAGTTAGTTGGACACATCGTTGGTCGTTGGTCGTTGGGTGTTGGTTGGTGAGTGTTGGTTGGTCATTGGTGGTTCGTTGGTGTGGTTGGCGTGTTTTCAGGTGTCAGGTTTCAGCGCAAGCAGAAGAAGTTGGAAGCAAGCGAGCAAGTAAGTAAGTTGTGGCTACCATACTCGGTCGTTCGTCGTCACGCCGTTGCCAAAGGTGTGGACGTATCCGGACACGGTTTGAGAGCTGAAGTGTTTGTGCTGTTTGTCGTGTTGTTGGAGTGGTCGTGATGGCGTTGGTTGTCGTTGTCGTTGTCGCTGTCGTTGTCGTTATCGTGATCGTTGCGGCAGCGATCGTGCCACTCTGGCTTTCAACTTCAGTGTTGGATTGCTACCGGTACACATTATAAAGCACGCTTCCCGCGTAAAAAGAGGCGTGATGCAACCGGTAAGCTATGATGCTGCTGCCGCACACGACAAGCACAAGCGGAGTCGACGCTTGTGGAAATCAGAAACAAATTGGCACACCTCTTGATGTCATTCTTTTTGTCCTCGGCGTGGACGCCCGGGTCACGTACTCCTTCCGAAGTGGAGTCAGTGCAGCAACACTGAGAGCTGGTCTACGTGGGTGACGATGCCATCCGCCTCGACTTTGGGCGAAGATGTGACCCTCGGTGATGGATCTGTTCAAGGAGGCGATGGCCACATTCAGCTTCTGAAATCATCGCCGACAAAACCCACTTGGGGCAAAGCGCGTTGTGGCCGAGCCAATGCGTGCACCTGTGGCCAGGAATCTTTCCAATTTCGTGATCCAGAACTCGAAACAGACTACAATTTTTTCTTCTTATCTGAGCGAAAACGGCTCATCACGTATGTTTGCGCCACAGTGGGCATTTTTATGATTGTGGAGATTGCAATGGAGTTTGACCTGTTGCGTGAATGGGAGAGTCGGCCAGCGCTTGTTGAGACCGGCCGCTTGTCCACGATTTTTGCGCTCAAGCTGACCGCTGCGTTCACCCTCCTCATCGTACTGGCTGCTCTCATTGCTGCCATACATATGGTGCGAGCTCGACGAAACTGGGCGTTCCTATCGGCTTTTGTCATGGCGATTTACGTGGTGTTCGTCGTGGGAAGCATATTCGTGCACTCCTGCATAACCACTCAAACTGCGGCGACTCTCCTCCTCGAAAACTCATCGTTGCCCTCTTTCAACGCTGCAAGTACCCTTTTGACTGCCGTCAATGAAGACACTGTAATATTGGTTGTGTCACCGATGCTGGCGCTGATTGTTTCGGCTCCTGTCAAGGTTTTCATCCCCGCTGTATGGATGCTGTGCGTTATTGCGGTGGCTAACTGTGCCAACGTCGGGGAACTGGCCTCGATTTCGGCTCTCCCCGATGGCCTGAACGGTTCAGCATCAGCCACTAGCATTGATGTGCACAGCGTGGTTGAATCGGTGTGGGGTTTGCTTCTGCAAATCGTTATCGTTTTCACTTTAACCTCCCAAATTGTGGTGAACCTTGACGGCGTACTGCGAGCAGCGTATTTCCAAAGGTGGGTTTTTGAACTGCTTTCACTGGGCGCGGTTGTGAAGCTCATCGTCTTTGCGTATGGCGCCTTGTGTACGTGCGTGCACCACTTAGATTCATTTTAAAAGAGGAGCGTGACATGCTGAGCTCGGTGGCATACCCCTTCTCACCAGCGGAGCTCGAGAAATGGTATACTGAGAAAACACAAGCAGTCGAGATGGCTCACAGAGAGAACCGAAAGCCTCTACGCCAAGCTGTACGTTATTTCTCCGGCGACGCATTGACTTCAAGCGTTGACTCGTGTTATGACGCTTGTGACAGTCCATTCAGGAAGCAACAACAACAACATGGGATTTAGATGCCAGGAATTTGTCAATCGAGCGAACGGTTGCTTCCGGCGCAGCCGGCAAAGTTCTGGAAGGCACCTACAATGGCCTCGCTGTCGCAATCAAGGTCGGTGTCGCAACCAGCTTTGAATCAGTGGCTATCTTGTTACTGCTCTAAGCTGAAGCGACGGTTGCCAGGTGTTGCATATGAATCAACGTAGTCAATTGCTGCGTGAGCTGTCACAAGAAGTGGCTGTATTAGCTTCAATTCGACATGGATACATCATTCAGTTCTATGGACTTACGATTCTTCCGAACGAAAGCGATGGAACAGGTCAGCACCCTTTTTCTTCGTTGCGACCCAACATCAGCGGCTGACTCACTAATGTATGTGCAGAGAGTGCCGCCATTGCCATTGTAATGGAGCGTTGCGCAACTAACATGCGAGCATGGATGAAATCGCCGCAAACTGTTCCTTCAAAGTTGAAGGCGACGTTGCAAGTATTACGAGGATTGGCATACCTCCATCATGACTGTGGGATTGTTCACCGCGATTTAAAGCCCGAAAATGTGCTGGTTGACGACAGAGGTACCCGCACCCAGCAATTGCGACAAGCTACGCCGAGCTTCATTTGGTGGTCATTATGATGTTTACACTGTAGGCACGATGAAGTTGTGCGACTTTGGTTTATCGCTGCCCTCTCAAGCTTCGCATGGGGTTGGCGGCACGCTGCCATACATGGCCCCAGAAATCGTGGCTTTAGAGGACGCATCAGATAACGATGTCTCCAGTGCAAGTGCCGAGAGCGCTTCTGCGGCAGCGAACCCAGCAATCGACATGTGAGTGACATGTGCTGATGTCCTGTCATTGGCCGTTGCGCTTAGACGCACATTTGCTCCGTAGATACGCGATGGGCATCATGGTGTGGGAGTTGTTTAGTGAGGATCCTTTGTATCCAAAAATTGGCCGCTGGCGCAGCCAGTTGGAGGATTTTGTCCGTGGTGGTGGACGGTGTGTTGCAAACTCTTGCGTCTTGATTCGTTTGCTAGATAATTATCACTGTGTTCGCATGCAGGCCCGATGTACAACGCATTTCCGCGCGATTAAGTGAAGGCAAGCCCGACAACTTTAATGAGAGTCGGCAGATTGTAGCTTCACGCCTAGAACGAGCGGTGCAATCCATGTGGTCCGGTGCCACAGAAGCGAGACCCGCAGCCCGTGAATTGGTGAAGGTAAGCATTCCAAGTCATGTCTCCCTCATGTGACTTTGTCGTGTATGTTCAACGTGTGCGCTCTATTGTAACTCGTCTTCAGACTCTCACGGATTTTCTCACTTTATGGGAGGATGTCGGTGACTTAAAGTAGAAGTGTCACTCAATACGAAGCCCTGTGTGATGCATGCGGATACTCCGGATGACAGTTTGACACGCTCCTTCTCTTGATTGATTACATATTATATTGCGTTGACTGGGTCGGAGCATATCATGAAAAATGAGATTCGAACACTTTGACCGGCGGGCCTTGGCGCGTCGAAGTCTGTTGCGTTGGCCTGTGAGACGTCTGCGGAGTTTCGTTGCCTGCACTGTGTTGCTGTTTCGTGTGATCCGCACGGCCGACGGCAGACGATGTGTTCGTATCATCGGGCGTTCTGGAGGGCCGATTGCCTTCGTCAGTTCTTTTCGTCCGATTGTGAGACAGTGCTTGTGCAGCGGCTTGCGACTTGAGCGTTGTGTGTTTTTGCGTTTGCTGCTGCTGCTGTTGCTGCTGCTGTTGCTGCTGCTGTTGCTGTTGTTGTTGTTGTAGTAGTTGTTGTTGTTGTTGCTGCTGCTGCTGCTGCTTTTGCAAAATTTGCTGTTGTTGCTGTTGCAAAAGCTGAAGACGTCGCACTTGCATGAGTTGTTGCATGCGTAGTTGCATCTGTAGTTGCAACTGGTTCGCCAACAACAAGTTGTTGAGTCGTTGAGGAACGTTGTTACCATTGAGAACGTTGCTTGCTGCAGCATTGGCAGGGGGTGCGGAGATTGGGCGTTGAGACCCCGCGGGATTTCTTCCGCCGCCGCGTGCCGCCGCAGCTGCTGCCATGGCTGCGTTGTGAACGAGCTGCTGTTGTCGAAGCATCATCGCCCGCAGCACGGGATTTGCGGCGAGCACTTGCTGTTGGCGCTGCAACAATTGGGCACTGGATTGAGCCTGCAGAGTCCATGCAGAGCGTTAGCCCACACAGCACTCACAAGCAAATGGGCAATGTCACTATACCGATGGACTGGTAAAGTTGGTGGGTTTCCTCGACCCAGCTACAAATCGTCCGTTGACGCGGTTTCTTGTTTGAGCACAACGCTGGCATTCGCAATTTTACAGACAATGTGGTCAAACTGATGACAAACATCCAGTGCCGAGGTGAACAAATACCTGGCGCGAAGCGTAGCGCGGCACCCTGCTCCAAATTCTCTTTTTACGTTTTTCCAAGAACCTGGAAAAAACAAACCGAACATCCCTGCTTCAGTCGACCTGAAACGGCAACGAAGGCTACGTTTGGGGCACATGTCGCAACGCCATCATGCAACACGAACCGTTTCACTTTCAAATCCCGTTGTCGTTGTTGCTCCTGCGTCAAGCAAAGGCGAAGGCGCACGCAGCATAATCACTTCGTGATGGTCACGCACAGCAGAACTTGGCACGCCTTACCTCCGACAACGGTTCCTGTTTCTCGATGTGTGAGTCATCCATAGCTTCCTGCTCGTCCGCATCCTCGGATTCACTTTCGTCTTCCTCACTTTCACGGGACTCGTCGAAGCTAGTGTCGGTGGGAGGGGTCTCATTTCGCACATCGTCACGTATGGCAGCGGATTCTTTGAGGCGAGCATCCAGGTTCATGTTCGTGGGCGTACTTTGAATTGCGATCCCGACGGCAGGTGGTACTGGGGGCCAAGCACTCTTGGTTGGGGTCGGGCCGGTTGCGGGCGCCTTGCGCGGTGGCGACTGCTGCTGCAGGGGCGGTGACACCGGGTTGCTTCCACTCGCAGTGGCAGAAGGGGATTTTAGTTTGGCGTGCGGTGGTGTGTAGTCACCTTCTGCTGAGCTCCTATTCAAGTTGTCGTACACTGCATCAGACATGTCCATAGCGTCAAAACTTGGAATTCTCCGAATTGGAGTTGTCAGTGTTGGATCTTCCTCGGCGTCAGTGACGTTGTGGCTGACCGCGTCAACCATGAGACTGTGATCTCCGGCACCATGGTAAGCAAAATCGTTCGGCCAATCGCTTTCTGCGCCATCGTGTCCATTGCTCAAATGGTGGGATGCGTACAAACTCTCCACATCTCCATGGTCAAAACTTCCGTCCAGTAACTGTGTGAACGCACGAGCTCCGTCGACACCTTCATCATGGGTGCTCTGGTTTGGAGACTGGTGATCTCGAAGGTGTCGAATGGGCGATCCAAGCATTCTGCTGTTGTCCGCTGTTGACAGCGACCTCATAGCGTTCGCCATATTTGATGGACTTGTCGTGGACTGCGGTGCAGACACACTGTTGTACCGACCGCCGATGCTGCCCAGTGGACTGCGGGTGGCCCCAGTGGAACTCCCAATACTGTTGAACGGGCTCAAGTGGGTATGTGCATAATCCAAACTACCCATGCTACTGTAAGGACTTTGTTGGATGGTCCCTACTCCTCCAGTCGCACTACCAATACTATTGAAGGGACTGCGCAAACTTGACACACTGCCAAGGCTGTGCTGGCGTGTTGAATTGGTGCGACTGTAACTGTTGGGACCGGCATCCCCTGCGTCGTCAGAAGCACCACTATCGACGAGCATATCGGTGCCTGGATACGGTAGCCACGGACAATGTGCTGACAAAGTAAGAAATTCAAAAAAGATGTCGTCGTGCGAACAAATACAGACAGACCGTCAAATTCATCTTCAAAATCAGAAGCCGTCAAGGACGAGCGTAGGGGGCGCGAGCGTTCAGATTCAGTATTTCTGTCATGAACACCAACATTCGCAGCGAAGTTGGTCGACAAATTCGTTTCGATGTCTGTGCTCAGTCTGTCATCCAGTCGCTTCATGGCGTTTTCATTCTATTGCACAACACACAACGTTCAGTGGGGCTGGACATCGCGACTCTGCAACGTTCGACAATCGGGCGGAGCAATGAACTTGCCGCATCGGCGGCGATGGTGACTTGCACCAATTTCTCCAAAGGTTTTGCATTGCCCATTCGATATTCTTCCATGGCTTCGTCGACCTAGGAGCACAACAGGAAACAAATGGGAGTGAGAGGTGGTGAAGTGCCGAAAAGAAGAACTCTTCGTAACAGCAGCGCCGAATCGATGAACCTGGGGATGGCCGAGCAGCATCAAGTCACGTAGTTTTCGCTGTTGATGCGGTGTCACCTGTGTGGGCAAAGTGATTGATGTTAGGGGCGGCACTACGGAAGCCAAGTCAACACCACGAATCAAGGCAGCAATCGCGAACAAACCACAAATGATCCGATGACTTCGTTCACCGCCTTCAAGCGGCTGGATGTGCTTCGGTCACGTTTTGTGCGCAAAAAACGCTTCCGGGTCGAGGGTGCCCGTGCTTTCGCAGCGTCGGTGCCACGAACGGGCTGGCTCCGAATGAGAGCTCGGCGCCGGGCAGCCAAGCCCCCGATGCCCCGGCCAGCAAATCGCCTCGTCTTGAGAGGGCGAGCAGCTTTCAGGTGGCTTGAGTTTTCGCGAGACGTAGGCTTGTCCATGGTCCCGTTACTGAGGGCCACGCCGGCACACTCAGGTGTGAGCCGCCGACGCTCGCAACTCTGTCACGCTCGGGCGGTCAAGGCGCGAAGTGTTACGCCATCTCACCCGAAAAATTGTTTAACAGAAAATTACGCGTGCACAAGAGATGTCCACGAAAACAACCAAAGAGCTTCAACTGCGATATGTATACACACAACGCCAGCTCCAACGACGCCGTACACCAAACCGACAGACAGCAACAACAAGAACTACCTCCGCCGGACTGGCAGACAGACAGACAGACAAACAGACAGACAAACAGACAGACAGACAGATGGACAGACAGAGAGACAGACGGACGGACAGACAGACAGACAGACAGACAGACAGACAGACAGACAGACAGACAGACAGACAGACAGACAGACAGACAGACAG
>ENA-OWNT01004771-OWNT01004771.1-seawater-metagenome-genome-assembly--contig:-NODE-4771-length-11608-cov-3.992629_pt1 | contig 11608 bp, 19 predicted proteins | sample MGYA00238136_ERZ651165 | MGnify/ENA primary metagenome ERZ651165 (study PRJEB26861, sample SAMN08777766) | seawater metagenome | isolation source: coastal seawater | place: USA: Florida | collected... | reverse complement strand
CGGGGTGCTCTTGCCGTCGTTTCACATTTTTTGCTTTGTGCCAGGTCGTCTTCAATTGTGGTGATGGGGTGGACAGTCCTGTACCCATGGCACTTACCATGCCGAGGTGTGCCGCATCCGTTCCTCCGCGACACAGCAGTCGAAGCGCCTTCCGGGAGTTGCAGGTGCGTATGTTGATGGAGTGCGTCGTGGAAATGCACCGTGCCCTGACATGAGTGCGCGCTGGCGCCGATCAAAGGACACCCTGTCAGAGCAGCTGGCTAAGCAATGTAATTGGTAAGGCACCGCAGTTCGTGAAGGGTCGTCCGCCCCATCTGTGCACTGATGTGAATCGGTGATGTCAGGTATTTGCACCGGTGGATGCTACCCTTCCCCGATGATGACGCGGCTAAGTTCGATTCCGACAGAGGTTTGGTCGCTTCTCGTGCTCACGTTCTCACAACAGAAAGTTATTGCAATTGTCCTTTGATGATGTAGGAATTTTACTCGGTAAGGCGCTCTGCGTTGAGTTTGCGGCGCGCACACGTGGACGCGATTGGAGGTGAGTGTCCTGAGAACCATTTCAATGTTGGTGTTCTTGGCAGAATGTGAATGTAGTGTCAATGATGTACTCATTGTCTTTAATGCAACATTGCAGGCCGGTGGCGTTTTGGATGAAGTTTGGACTCGCTCGATTCCTCTCCGCGGCGAGGCAAGGGCCCCCGGCTATCTCAATTTTACAAGACTTGCTGCAAGACATTCACAAGTACGTGCAAATCCGTCGCATGCGACCTCGTTGTCTCGTTCTGAGCTTGGGTGACTGTTACCTGTTAGCTACACGGGGTGGAATGGTGAGGGCACACCGACTCCCAATGAGGTGAGTCATTGTGATGTTACAGCGCAACTGTCAACGGGGTTTGAACATTCCTTGCTCTCTCGTAGGTCCAATGGGACTTGCTCTGCGACGCCTTGGCCATTTTTTCACAATCGAGTCAAATGGAAATGTACATAGAAGCCCTGGTAAGCCCACGCGGTTCAACATCGGTTACGAACGCTTTTTGGCTTACGTTCTTGCATTCGGGCCAGGGTATCATTGACTATCTGCGGTCTAGTGCGAAATTTGAAAAGCAAGTTGAATCGTTCAGGGTGTACCTGACAAACCAAGAGGCCATGTTAGCGTTGAAGGTTCGTTCACTGTTTTGGGGCGAGGGGCATCGATGCGGCCGTGTGCAGGCAAGGTTGCGCCGCGTATGACACGGCTGCCCTCTAACACTTGCAGGTTGGAGATTTGGCTAGAGCTGCTAAAGCTGTGGAGGTGTTGTTCCATGATACACCCGAGGAACGGTATTCGGAGGCCCTTGTTTTGGGATTCATGGCAATCAACATCCACAGGTACTCTTTGAACCCGACAAAAGTATTCCAGGATTTCCTTGACCCCCGTATGCCCAACGACGATGAAATGCAGCAACTCCATTCGTTACTCGAAGATGTGGAGGCATTTTACAAGGTGAGTGGCAGGTTCAGTAGCACTGGAAACTGTGGGCTGCTGCCTGGGCTACTTTCTTGTGACTTCACGATCTCGTTCTGTTGCTGCGCTGAAGGCACGTCTGGACAGCGCTGACATGTCGTATGAAGGCTTCAAGGTTCCTCGCCACGAGACGCAACTTCCGGATGGGACGCTTAAACCGGGAGCAGTCCACACAATGACCTCTTCTGGGTTGACCGAAATTCCCGTCAGTGCTTGGACGCCAGATAGACTCGACCACATGCCGACACCGGAGGAATTCCAGGTTCGTGTTCTGAGCTTACGCTATTGCATGCCGGCTCCTAACATTCAGCGCGATGCTTTAGGGCTACTACTTGAGGCGCGAACCTTTCATCGTGTCGCTGCCATCACAATCACCAAGCAGACCCAACGTCCCAACAAAGAAAGTCCTGGAGGAGTCCCTGACTCTCGATGACGAGCGCAAACAACTCTGCACTCGAAACCTTGAACCATTCGGCTGGGAGGCCAGGTTTGTGCTTGTGATCTACTGTCGAGGGAGCATCCATCTAGCATCTTTTCACTCTACGACTGCCAACAGTTGCAACTGGACGGCGGACTACTTTTGCGAAATCGCGCCGTCGACATCGGTAGCTCTTGCTGTTCCATCAACCGGGTCCGTTTCCTTGCATGCTCAATTGAAATAGCGCCGTCGTGACCAACGTAACTTCCAGTCTCCTTCGGCATCAGGCCCGATGGTAAAGTGGCCTTTGCAGGAACTGCTCGTCCCAAGCGCCACGATGCTTCTTTCTGCGACTTCGTTCGAGTAAGTGTTATGGCATGTTATAGGTTGTGATGCCCGACGGAACTCATTTGTCTTGCTCTTTGCTGTAGGCAATTGACGCGACAAACTCGGCCGGCCCCAGTGGGCGTGCGGCAGGTAGGATTTGTACAGCGTTGCTGTTCCACTTGTCACTTGAGCTAAGCGTCTCACATTGCGCGATTTTGGACAGGCGAATCTCACTTGTGCATCGACGAATCAGCGTCGATGTCGGAGCAATTGTCTAAGTGCTACTTCGATGCTGGGTCCCCACGGCAGGAAAAAGAGGTGTGTGCATCGCTCTGGCAATATAGTTGAAATGGCGTCCCTCACGAGGCCTTACGGACTGTGCATGCAACAGAATATCCGACAATTTCCGTTAAATCGAATGGACCCCATTCCGATCCCAAAATTCGCGGACACGCCGGAGATGGCAGATCACTTCTCAACCATCACAATGTGGCTCGGTATGTGTTGTGTTGTGTTGTGTTGTGTTGTGTTGTGTTGTGTTGTGTTGTGTTGTGTTGTGTTGTGTTGTGTTGTGTTGTGTGTGTGTGTGTGTCTGTGTGTGTGTGTGTCTGTGTTGACTCTCCTGCTCTCATCGCCTTGTATGCAAAATCAGGGCATTCTCTGAAAGACGCAGACATTGAAGACGATCAAGAACAAAACATGGGTCTCGAAGGCAAGTCGTTCAAATCTTTTCAAGTCATGTCGTGTCATTGCTCCGTGTTGTTGAAGTTTGCGTACGTCGCCAATGTAGATGCTCTGCGAAGATCTATGCCGGGGAAATCCGGATTGCACTACGACAACTTGGACAACCTGCATGCTGTCGTGCGAGGACGAAAGCGCTGGTTTGTGACCTGTGGTGCGTGGTGTTGCTGCCGTCCCTATCCCTCACCTTCGGACTGCTGCTGTCAATTTCAGGAGAATAGTTAGCCCAAACGACGCGTTGAAGTTGGATTTCATTATTCCACCAGACAATGTGACAAAAGAAGGTTTCATCAACGCACAACCCAGGTAAGATATCTCACTTGACTTTTCCTCGTAGCGGCAACCAGTAATTTGGTCCACGCGGGCATGTGCAGGCCGGACATGTACAAGTTTTATGGATTCGAGACAAGATTCAGCATCGTTGGCAGCGCGACGGAGGGCGTGGACGCAGCTGCGTTCCCGCGACCAGTCACTGCGACTCAAAGTGTGTTCTTCATCGACGAGGGTGAAACATTGTACGTAATCGGTATTTTGAATCCTTTGCCTCGATGCAGCACTGACAACGTCGTGTCGAACATCCCCTTTAAGGTATCTTCCGTCAGGATGGGCGCATGAAGTTGAATCGGAAGGACTCAGTATCTCGTACACGTTTTGGCTCCATTCTCCGGCGAAATGGATTGAACACGTAGCAAAGGTTAACGAAGTGTTTCCGCCTGACTACAACCTTGACAGAGCGTGACGTAGAGAGTGAAACACTGTGGTCGCAACGCACAGCAGTCGCAACACATGTTTATTCCGAAGTATAAATACAATAAAAACGCTGTGCAAGAATGATGTACTCCTCACGAACGGTTGTTCATTACAAATCTGTCTTGACCAGCATTTCCATGAAGGATCGTTGCGCCTGCACCAATGCATATTGGAGTCAAAAAATGAGATGTCGCAACGTCACAGTGGCATCCAGGACGCTTTTGTTGGGTAGTATTGTGGCTGTACTCACGTTCGCAATTGTCTCCTCAAAACTTGCAAAACTTTGGTAGACTTCGTCCAGACTCAGCTTTTCGTCGTCGTTTTGGTCGAGAGTGTTGATGGTGGCCTCCATGACCGTCCTATGACAGTTGGTCGCAAAACTCAGTTCAAAGGTTGCAAGAGGCATATCTTGACAATTTATCATTGCAACATCAAGGTGCATCGGTACTCAGGTGCACGGCAGGTCAATCGAGGGATTACCTGGCCTTGTCTTTGTAAGGCTTAAGAGTTGGGCTGTCCAGGTCGACTTCCAGCAGCATCCGCACGACGCCAGCTATTTTGTCTTCGGCCTCGTCTGCTGTCAAGAAGCCGTCTCCGTTTTCGTCCAGCGAGTCGAAATAGACTTTCACCTTCCTTTGCTCGTGCTCCCGGTCTGCAGCCGCTTCGAGTGCAGCATCGTCGGGCACCGGCTTGTTGGCCACGGCTGCGCCCAACAGCAACGCGCAGAGAGTCGTGAAAACAACTTTCATTTTTGAGAACGATATTGCAGAAATTGAATGTTGCAAATCCCAGTGGCATTCATTGCTCGCGCCTACAATAGCAAGCAAACAAGGCAGCCCACCACGCATCAGGTGTTGCAGCCAGCATGATACACCTCCGCACTTTGATTGCCTGACAGGCAAGGCCGCCCGAACTTGCTGGACACGCCCGGGACACGCTGACGGTTGCATACGAAATAGTGCACTGAGCCAACAGACCATCCAAAGGAGAAACGCAATTCGATGCAGCAACTCACCAAGACACTGGATCTGCAACGACAACGCGAACTGAAACCTAGATCAACAACGACAAACAACACGCGATGGCAACTGGCGACTGGCGACTGGCGACTGGCAACTGGCAACTGGCAGCTAGAAACCGGAAACCTGATCGACAACAACAACACAACCGGAACCACAACGACAGCAAAACGGAACGACGGCCACGACAACTGGGACCTGTGAACTGGAACGGAACGGAGCAACCCCGCTGGCTTTGCTTCGTTGTGCGCATTGCGTTGTCCATCGATGGATTGATTGCTGCGTTGGCGTTTCAGAAACAACACAACAACAACACAACACAACGAACCGAACCGAACCGAACCGAACCGTCCAAGAGTCGTTCGTTCGTTCGTTTGTTCGTTCGTTTGTTCGTTTCGTTTTGGAGTGCGAAGGAAGATACGGTGCCCCCTCGCACACACACACACACACAAACAGCGAAGATCAACTTTTCTAATTCAATCATCACACTTCCACGCACTAAATTATTACTAAATCAATTCCAACTCAATATTACGTATACGGTTACTGTATAGTATTTCATGACACAGTGTATAGGCGACTATATGATCTAATACTATATACAGTACGGTTGGTAATTACCTGCCTTATTATTTAGCTAGAGTTGATTTCGAATGATATTAGGTGTACAGTACCAAATATCGGGAAATTGTGCGTCGAGTTTGCCGTTCGTCGGTGTTCGTTGTTCGTTGCTTTTTGCATTCGTTGGATTGTTGCGTTGCTGCGTTGCTGCGTTGCTGCGTCACCAACCGACGACTGACGACTGCGACCGCCGATTGAGTCGGCGAAGAGGACAAGGACGGAGGCGAAGAAGCGAGGGCGGCAGTAGATATCGGACGCGACTGCGCAATGAGACAATGAGGACGAAGACGAGACACTGCGAAGACGAGACACTGCCATCGTAGCCGATATTCCACACCACGTCGTCACCACGTTCTTCGTCACCATGCGTCACAAGCAAGCCAAAAAGTCAGGACACAAGGGACAAGAAAGCTATGTTGTGACTGTACGCGACGCACCGGTCAGTGTGCAAACCTACAGTGATAATCTTTGTGGTGGCTAAGGTCTTTTTGCGATTTCTTTCTTTCGTAAAGAGATCCGTACAGTTTTGTAGGCAAGTTGTTGGGAGCTCGCCGTCAGCATGTCAAAATCAAAAGCTGGTAGCTCAAAAGACACCAAAGAGGTGTCCCGAGCAGTGAAGACTGGGGGTGCCATGCTTGGGGGAGCAATCGAGGCGTGCTGTCTGCAGCCCCTTGACGTGTTGAAAACAAGAATGCAGCTTGGGGGAGCGAAAGCAAGTCTCATGAACGTCGCTCGACACACCATTCGAGAAGAGGGTCCAAGGGCCTTGTACAAAGGGCTGTCACCCTTCGTCCTCCATTTAGTCACCAAGTACTCCGTGCGCTGGTACGCGAAGCGTGGTGGGCCGCATACCTGCACGTGTTTTTTCAAAACGACATTTTGCATGTGCCCATTGTTTTCTTCAGGTATTTCAACGAGTTTTTCAGAGACCTCCTTCGAGATCGCAAAACAGGAGAGGTCAGCGTTGCTGGTACGTCGCATGCAGCGTGGTCGCGTCCTTCGACACAGGTCGAAAACCTTTACACCTTTGGTGTGTTTCTAGGCGGATTTCTTGCTGGACTTGGGGCCGGTGTTTCCGAAGCAATTCTCATAGTCACTCCGTTCGAAGTTGTCAAGACACGACTGCAGATGCAAAAAGGATTTGACGCGTCCAAGCTCAGGTACAAAGGACCTGTTGACTGCGTACGCAAGATTGCAGCAGAGGAAGGACCGACGGTAACTACTTGCAATGTACATGTGGGCATATCCAACGTTGCTTGCCCGTTCGAATTTGCTAACGTTCCGTGCGTCCGTCCGTCCGCCGTAGGCTTTGTGGAAGGGTGTGACCCCAACGATGGTTCGACAGGGATGGAATCAACTCTTCTTGTTCGGAAGTTACGATTTGATGAAGAAGAGCTTCTTTGGACTGGAACGTGAGGATCCGATCGAAGGCTGGCAAAGCACAACTATTGGGCTTGTTGCGGGCGCTTTAGGTGATGTTCCTTGGTCTTGCAATTGGCTGATCCCCTCGACACGGCTGTAACTTGTTTCGTCCATATTGCAGGACCCTTGACCAACAATCCATTCGACGTCGCCAAGACGCGGCTGATGGCTCAGGTGTGCAAAGCGCGCTGCGTAGCCCAATGTGCTCCAACTGATGACCTTATTGAGTTCTGTGTTGCCCTTGCTTGTCAGGTGGAAGTCGGTGCTGCCCGCAAGTACACTGGAATGTTCCAGTGCATCGCGCACGTTGCCAGGAATGAAGGCCTGGTGCCCCTGTGGCGCGGTTGCCTCATGCGCATTGCCCGTGTGGCCCCCGGCATGGGCATCACCTTCACCGTGGTGGAGCAGGTCACGGCCAGATTTGGGTGAACGCTTGCAGCAAATCGAATGAGCACGTAACAGCGTCCACTCTTATGAAGAGAATAGCGTAGGTATTATTTTTACAGTGCAGTGTGTTTGATGCGTAATAAAAATGAAATGAAGTCCCGGATTATTCCGAAACTGTAGACACCTCCATTGTTGAGAGGTATCTGCAATCACATGTCGCTGTTATGAAGTAGTTCGTCACGATTTCGAATGCGGTGCGATGGGCGCATTGCGTTCTGCCAATCAGGCGTCGTTGATGGTGTTGTTCACGTATTGTTTAATCACGCACCACCGGCATGGTGTTGCGCATGAGATCGGATCCGACTACGAGTGCGTTGCAGAGCAGCGGGTGTGAGAATCGTGCACGCAACAGCAGCGATGCTTGGGCAAAAAAAAAGCAAAATCATACCATGGGCTCCTGGTGGAAGCGGTGAGGCCGTATCAGAGAAACTCCCGACGCTTTTTGTGGACCTGCTCGGACTCTCTCTTGTTTTCGCCGCTGCCTCTTTCAACGCTTGCAGTGGTTTCACTCCCCCGATTGCGGATTGTCGTTGCGTGGCATTGTAAGCTGCCGGAAGTTGCGCATCTGCGGCCGGCGGCTGGACGTTCAAATGTGGACAGGTCGTGGGCAAAAAGGTTTTGAACTCCTCCCACAAGTCGGCGTGCGACTGGAAAATAATTGGGAACGCAACACACAGGTCGTTGTGGAAAATTCCCTTGTTCCGGATTTCATGAATAATGTCCAAAAGGTAACGGTACCTGTTGCGTTACATGACCCACCATACAAAACACCGTCACGACTCTGCCTCCGAAGACGCAATTCAAAACATGGCTCACCGGTCTGGCTGGCCAGCGAATTTGGCCTTCGCTTTCCGCAAAAAGCGTCGACACCGGTTCAAACAATCTTCGCTCTCGGAGCTTGTTGCGGAGGACGTTAGTTGCTGGCGGTTCGCAGTAGTTGTTGCCTGTGCCTTAGCACCAGGCACCGCCGGTGACGGGAAGCCGAGGGGGCTGCCAGTAGCGTGTTGACTGCGGACGAGTGCCGAGAGCGGTGACAGTGTTGGTGAAAGCCCAGCGGCGGGCGAACAGGTCGCGGACGACAGCCGCCTCTTTGAGGGTGACGACGGCGGCGTTCTGCACACGCCAGCGGGCACTGGAAAGTTCTTCGACGCAGCTCGCTGTGCGTCGGCATCTTGCTTTGATGGCGACGTCGTGTGCAAAGTCGCCGGCAGTCCATACATCGGGTTTAATTGATCCGCGGGTGTTTCGCCCTCGCTGGCGTTGGCAGATGAGGGCACACCAACCTGATGTCGCAACACAAAAAAAAACGGGAAACGGGGCACAAACACGCATCAAGCACTGGTGCGTGACGCCATGACATGCCAGCCAGAGTGGCCAATACAGGAAGGGAGACTCACTTCAATTCGCGTCGGTGTGAGAAGCACGGGCATCGGCGAGTTGGCTGCGGGTGAGCGCCCTTGCGCTAGCAAATTGTTGGCGCCGAGAGGCAGGCCAGGACTTGCGGCATTGGGCTGGAAGTGGATGCTGGGCGAGTCCTCTCCGAAGCCAGCGCGGTATGACTTGGGGAACATCGGGGAGTTTATGAAGACGTTTCCCCCATACTGCGTCGGGGTGTTTTCATTGGAGTTGTACGACCACTGCAACCCGTGGGCATCTCGGCTGTCGAAAGCGTTCCGCCGTCTCTCGGGTGTGTGGAGCACCGGACTGCCGAAGACCGGCTGTGAGCCGCGCAGGCCGAATGCTTGGTCAGGGGAGGTTGGCGCGCTGTCGCAGGCGCTCGCGGCGGCTTCCGCAGCGCTCGCGGCAGCCGGCACAGGAGTGGCCTTGACGATCGCAGCCAGAGGCCGTGCCTTTTTCGCCTTCACGACGGCCGCAGCGGCGGCTCGAGCAGCGGCTGTCCGCTTCCGTGCAGCGACAGTGTTGGCCAAGTTCAAGGCGCCTTTGCGTTTGTGGGGTTTGGGGCCTCTCTTGCGAGTCGAGCCGTTCTGTGCGCGCTGCAGTGCCGGTCTGATCGTGGAGTGCCATCGGTTCTTGACGGCGTTGTCAGTGCGCCCCGGGAAGCCTTTGGCGATGTCAGCCCATCGGTTGCCAACTTTCGTGTGGATGTTGGCCAAGCGTTGGTCCTCTTCTCGCGTCCATGGATCCTTGCGCACGGACGGGTCCAAGTGGTTGCAGTACCTGTCACGGCACTGCTTGCCGTTACGGGATCCAACGACTTTGGCGATCTTACTCCATGCTTTGCGACCGTATATTTTGACGCTCTCGATGAGCTGGGTGTCTTCGATTAAGGTCCATTTGCCCTTGTTCATGCGGGCCTTGCCCTGGCTCGTCGACGAGCCACCGGACTTGGTGGAGCCCCCCATCGACAAAGCACCGACGAAGTGTTTGCGGCAAAACCGATCGAATTACTTGAAGGTTTTGCCTGCCGACTGCCGAGGGAGCACAGGTCGGGATTTCCGTGGGCACGCACGTTGCGACGATGTGTGGCTCGAAGGGTGCAATCGCCGCAGGGGGCAGCCGCGCGCGACGACGCCGCACAAAAACACACAAAAAGCCAACAAGGACTTTGAGCCGGTGCTCATCCTTTGAGGACGTGTTGGCAACGCCTGATCGACATTGTGATTCATGGCGCGGTTGCTGCGAGAGTTGTTGCAACGCCGCAGCCGGACATACAAGACAGTCAGTTGCCGCCGGGCTCTGGTGCTCCATCAAGCATCCGGCACTTGCAAACACCAGCGCGCGCTCGCCGCACTGCAGCGTGGCGCTAGAAGCAACCGTCCACTCGTGACGGCTCTCGCGTCGCAATGCCCATGCCGCGAAGCTGGACCGCGCGGTTGGACGGTGGTCGCGACAATCATCACCCGCCAGCAGCAGCCAGCAGACGCCGCTTCCCGCAACCCACGCGCCCACCCGTGCTTCTTTCCGCCCATTCTCCAGTCAGCCCTCCTTTGAATCCGTCCCCCGAGCACGCTCCGCACCTCAAAACAAAGTGCCCGCCACCACCAAGGCAAGGCAAGACAAGACAAGACCAAGAAATACCACAACACAGCACAGCACAGCACAGCACAGCGCAAAACAACACAGAACAAAACAACACAGAACACAACAGCACTGCACACAACAGCAACACACCGCACCGCAACGCGTGAACATCCGCGCCGAAGGTTCAACTCGTCACCACCCTAGACTACACTCCGCGTGCACCACCACACCACACCACATCAACCCGCCAAATCCATCCATCCATCTGTGCCATACGACCGAGCAAACAAGTGTGGATATGCGTACGTACGTGCGTACGGACGGACGGACGACGAAGGGAGGGAGGGAGGGAGGGAGGGAGCGATGCAATGCAGGCCTATACACGACGACGGTGGACGACGGACGACGGACGACGAAGGCGGCGGCGGCAGCGCAGAAGCGGCGCAACAACGAATGAACGAACGACGACGACGACGACAGCGCGACGACGACGACGGCGGCGGCGACAGCGACGACGGCGTTGAAAGAGAGCGAGGTAGCTTCCGCCGTTCGTTTTACGAATGGTCGACGACTGTACATTTGGATGTGGAAGCGGTCGTTAAATGGACGGCGGCTTGGAGTGGGGAGTGGGGGAAGGAGGGGAGTTAGGGAATTAGGGGAGTGCAGGAATCGAGGGAAAATGAGGATTTTGTATATTGGTGTTTGCGTACTGTACGGTTCATTTAATCCGGCGTTGAATATTAATAAATGACTGAATTCGGCGTCAAGTGGGCTTAGAATCAGAATGTTTCTACTTCAACACCCACCTGTGCACTACTCATATTTTCTACTGCTAAACCTCTATTTCGCCGTCTCTATCGCCGCTTTCTTCCCTCCTCGTACTCCACCTTCAAACCAGTCAGCTGACCTCCCGACCCCACCTCCAGAACATCCCCAAACCTTCGCTATACAGTACTCCAAATTCGTTAATTCAATGCGTCGCAAAAAGCAAAAGTCAGCGAATTCATTCATTCCATCACCGACTGTGAGTGAGTGACTGTGAGTGAGTGAGTGACTGTGAGTGAGTGACTGTGCGTGTTGGTGTTTGACTTGCTTCAGTTTTTGAAATGATGGACAGTGTGCGTGCAGTGCACACACTCTGCGATGTGTACACAAACCGTACACGCGCCGCGTCCAGCCCTGTCCCCGCCTCCACGCCCCTTTGGAAATGCCGTGTACGCTGTGTGGTGTACGGCCGTACAATTCATGTACGCACACGACCCCGACGACAAAGACGACGATGAAATTCAAAATCAAAGTGCAGTCACTGAGAGTGAGAGTGAGAGTGAGTGACAGTGAGTGAGTGACAGTGAGTGAGTGACAGTGCAGAAGTTT
>ENA-OWNT01004770-OWNT01004770.1-seawater-metagenome-genome-assembly--contig:-NODE-4770-length-11612-cov-3.121803_pt1 | contig 11612 bp, 10 predicted proteins | sample MGYA00238136_ERZ651165 | MGnify/ENA primary metagenome ERZ651165 (study PRJEB26861, sample SAMN08777766) | seawater metagenome | isolation source: coastal seawater | place: USA: Florida | collected... | reverse complement strand
TGCGCGAGAGCTTCAGCCGCACGGCGGTCCTGACCGGCTCGATCTTCATGATCCTCTGCGCGGTCTCGGCCCTCGGCCACCTTGCCGCGATCGAACGCATCCCGCAGGCGCTGGCCGAGCTCGTCGACCGGATGGGGCTGGGCCCTGCGGGCTACCTCGTGATGATGAACGTGCTCTTCATCATCGCGGGCATGGTGCTTGACGTCACCGTGGCCCTCGCCCTGCTGGTGCCGCTGCTGGCGCCGGTGGCACTGGCTGGCGGGGCCGACCCGGTGCACCTCGGCATCGTCATCTGCTTCAACCTCAGCATCGGGCTCGTCTCGCCGCCGCTGGGGGGATGCCTTCTGATCATCTCGACCGTGACGGGGGTCCGCTACTGGGCACTCGCCCGCGCGGTCATCCCCTTCGTGATCGCGGAAATCGTCGTGCTCGCGATCCTCGTCGCGCTGCCCGAGATCAGCCTCTGGCTGCCGCGCGTCATGGGGCTTTGGCACTAGAACAATCAACAGGAGAGGTAAGACAATGACATTCATGAAATTCTTCACCGCTACGGCAATCGCCGCCACGCTGGCGCTGCCTGTCTCGGCCGAGGTCAAGATCGCGCTCGACACGCCTGCCGACATGGAGCAATCGGGCACTTACGTCTGGGCGCATACCTTCGGCGAGTACCTCAAGGCGCATGGGATGGAGGCCGAGGAGTACGAGCGCAACGCGCTGGGCGAAGAGGCCGAACGCCTCGACCAGGTGAGTCAGGGGCTGCTCGAAATCTCCATGTCCGACGCCAAGTCGGCAGGCACGCTCGACGGCACCATCTTCGGCTCGATGATGCCCTACTTCTTCAAGGACTCCGATGAACTCGACCGCGCCCTTTCCGAAGGCGGGATGCTGGAGCGGATCAACGCGGGGACCACGCCGAAGGGCGTGCGCGTGCTCGACCTCGTCTACCTCGGGCTGCCCTCGGGCATCTTCACCACGCAGAAGCCGGTGCGCACCTTCGACGACATGAAGAACGTGCGGATGCGTGCGCTGGACGAACTCCAGATCCAGACCTTCGAGACATGGGGCTCCAAGGGCACCATCGTGTCGTGGTCCGAGGTTCCGAACGCGCTGCAGACCGGCGTGGCCGATGGCTACATCAACCCGCCCTTCGTGCCGCTGATGTTCGGCCACACCGCCTTCATCAAGTACTTCACCAACGCCAAGATGTCGGCCTCGGTCCGCATCGCCATCGCCTCCGAGGACTGGTACCAGTCGCTCTCGGACGAGGAACGCGCAACGGTCGATGCAGGCGCCAAGGCCGCGCATGACGCCAACCGCGACTTCATCGCCAACCGCGCCAAGATCCTCGACGACCTGAAGGCGGCGGGCATCGAGGTCATCGAGCTCTCGGAAGAGGAACGCGCCAAGTTCCGCGAGGCGTCCCAACCGCTCTACGAGGCGGTCGAGATGCCCGAGGGCGCACTCGACGCCTGGCGCGCGGCAGTGGGGCAATAAGACCATGCGGGCGACGGCCGTATTTCTGAACACCCTGTCGGACTGGCTGAACCGGTTCGCCCTGATCCTGGCGGTGCTTGCCGTCGCGGTCATGCTGGGCGCCGCGGGCTGGCAGGTCGTCGCCCGCTACGTCCTCGCCCAGCCCCCTGCATGGACCGAGGAACTTGCGCGCTTCTCGATGGTCTGGGGCGGGTTGCTGGGGGCCTCCTGCGCCTACCGGTTCAAGACCGACCCGACCCTGTTCCCGGACGCGCTTGCGATCACCGGAACGCGCGGCATCCTCGTGGGGCTTCTGCGCACCTTCGGGGTCGCCTGCTTCGTGGTTCCGGTGCTGTGGTTCAGCATTTTCGGCCCCGGCGCCAACCCGGCGCGGGGCTACCTCGCCCGGCTGGCCGGTCGGCAGGCCGAGACGATGGACGTGCCGATGATGGTCTTCGGCATCGCCATCCCGCTGGCTTTCGCCCTGATCGTCATCCACGCGCTGGCCGATCTCGCCACGCTCTTCGCGCCGGACACCCGTCCCGCGCCCGCCAACAAGGAGACCGCGGCATGAAACTGTTCATGGCCTCGCTGGCCACCGAAACCAATTCCTTCTCGCCCATCCCCACCGGGTGGAGCGGGTTCAGGGAACACCTCCACACCAAAGAGGCGTCGCGCGGCGGAGCCGGGCTCTATGCTGCGGCCGTCACCGTCTGGCGCCAGCGCGCCGAGGCGGTGGGCTGGGAGGTGGTCGAGGGGCTCTCGACCTACGCTCAGCCCGCAGGCCCGACCGTGCGCGAGGTCTACGAGACCATGCGCGACGACATTCTCGCGGACCTGACGGCTGCGATGCCGGTGGACGTGGTGCTGCTGTCGATGCATGGCGCGATGATCGCCGATGGCTACGACGACTGCGAGGGCGACATGCTTACCCGCGTCCGGCAGATCGTGGGACCCGCGGCCAAGGTCGGGCTCGAGATCGATCCGCACTGCCACCTGACCGAGGCGATGCTGGAGTCGGCCACCGCGATCATCTGCTACAAGGAATACCCGCATATCGATGTCAGCGAACGGGCGGACGAACTGTTCACCCTCTGCGCTGATGCGGCCGCGGGGCGCACCCGCCCGGTGATGCGCGACTACGACTGCCGCATGATGGCGATGTATCATACCCCGTTCGAACCGATCCGGGGCTACGTCGACCGCATGTCGGCGATGGAGGGGCAGGGCGGCATCCTCTCGGTTTCGCTGGCGCACGGCTTTCCCTGGGGCGACAACCCGCGCGTGGGCACCCGGACGCTGGTGATCACCGATGGCGACGCGGACCTCGCCGCCGCCCGCGCCAAGGCGCTGGGGCAGGAGCTTTGGGACATGCGGCACCAGCTGCGCAGCTTTCCCGATCTCGAAACCGGTCTGGACCGCGCGGTGGAGGCAAACGCCCAGCCGGTCGTCCTTGCCGACTTTGCCGACAACGCCGGGGGCGGCGCGCCCTCGGACAGCACCTTCGTTCTGCGCGCGGCGCTCGACCGGGGGCTGAAGGACATCGCCTTCGGTATCTTCTGGGATCCGGTCCTGACCGGCATGTGTATCGACGCGGGACTCGGCGCGAAGATGGAGGTGCGCGTCGGCGGCAAGATCGGGCGCATGTCCGGCGATCCGGTAGACCTGACCGTCACCGTAAGAGGCATTTCCCGCGACGCGATCCAGCATCTAGGCTCTGCCGAGATGAAACTGGGCGATGCGGTCTGGCTGGAGGCCGATGGCGTGCATATCGTGGTCAACACCCGCCGCACCCAGACCTTCCACCCGGAGGTGTTCGAGACCCTCGGGCTGGAACTGGCCAAGATGAAGATCGTCGTCGTGAAATCCTCGCAGCATTTCTATGACGGCTTCGCCCCCATCGCCTCCGAGGTGATCCACCTCGCGACGCCGGGCGCCATCACCCCGGATTACACGATCATCCCCTACACCAAACGGGCCCCGACCTACTGGCCCAAGATCGAGAACCCCTTTTCAGAGGACGCCTGACATGGCCGAGACCTACGACATCATCATCCGCAACGGCCGCGTCATGGATCCCGAGACCGGCTTTGACGAGGTCTGCGATCTCGCCGTGTCGGGCGACACCATTGCGAAGATCGGCAAGATCGAAGGCGCCGCGGCAAGGGAGATCGACGCGACTGGCCTGATCGTGGCGCCGGGCTTCATCGATCTGCACGCGCACGGCCAGTCCGTAGCCGCCGACCGGATGCAGGCCTTTGACGGCATCACGACGACCCTGGAACTCGAGGTCGGCGCCCTGCCAGTGGCAGGCTGGTACGACCGTCACGCCAAGCTGCCCCGCCCGCTGAACTACGGCACGGCGGTGGCCTGGATCTTTGCCCGCAAGGTGGCGCTGGGTGCGCTGGAACTGAACGCCGACATTCATCCCATCGACCAGATGGGCAGCGGTTCAGATGACATGAGCTGGTCGACCGAGGCGGCGACGCTGGAGCAGACCGAGGAGATCTGTGCGCTGGTGCGGCAGGGTCTGGACGAAGGCGCCATCGGCATCGGCATTCCCAACGGCTATGCGCCGGGCGCAGGCATGAAGGAAATGGTCGGCGTCTGCTCGTTGGCCTACGAGTACAACACCCCGACCTTCACCCATATCGCCTACATGTCCAACATCGACCCGCGCAGCTCGGTCGACAGCTATGTCCGGCTGATCGGTCTTGCCGGGGCGACCGGCGCGCATATGCACATCTGCCACCTGAACTCGACCTCGCTGATGGATATCGAGAACGTGGTGGGTCTGGTCGAGAAGGCGCAGGAACAGGGCCTGCCCGTCACCACCGAGGCCTATCCCTACGGCACGGGCGCCACCGTGGTCTCGGCCGGGTTCTTCATGGACCCGGACTTCAAGGCGCGCACCGGCAGCGACTATTCCAACATCGAGCTGGTCCACAACCACCAGCGCTTTGCGGACCGCGACGACATCGTCCGCGCCCGCGAGGAGAACCCGACCAATATCGTCATGTGGCACTACCTCGACGTCGAGGTGAACGAAGACCACCGCCGCCTGCTGGACATGTCCGTCACCTATCCCGGCGGCTCCATCGCCTCCGACGCGATGCCCTGGCTGGAGAGTGACGGGTCGATCTACGAGGGCATGGACTGGCCGCTGCCCGATCACCTCTCGGCGCACCCGCGCTCCTCGGGCACCTTCACCAAGTTCCTGCGCGAATACGTGCGCGAGCGCGAGATCGTGCCGCTGATGGAGGCCATCGCCAAGTGCACCATCCTGCCCGGCAAGGTGATCGAGAACTGCGCGACCCAGATCAAGCGCAAGGTGCGCCTGCAGGAAGGTTGTGACGCGGATATCGTGATCTTCGATATCGACACCATCACCGACCGGGCCGAGTTTACCGCCATGAACCGTCCCTCCGAAGGCGTGCGGCACCTGCTGGTCAACGGCGTTCCCGTCATCTCCGACGGCGCGCTCGACCCCGATGCGGCACCGGGCCGGCCCATCCGCTGCACCCCGGCGTGAGCGTTCCGGTCCTCCTTGTCACCGGCTTCCTCGGCGCCGGCAAGACCACGCTGATCAACGGTATGCTGCAGGCCGGACACGGCCTGCGCATCGCCGCCATCGTGAACGACTTCGGTTCGATCAACATCGACGCCGCATTGCTGGAGAGTGCGAGCGACTCGGTGATCGGGCTGAAAAACGGCTGCATCTGCTGCTCGTTGCAAGGCGACCTGCTCAGAACCCTGAAACAGGTGCTGGGCAGCGGCAGCGCGCCCGACCTCGTCGTGATCGAGGCCAGCGGCGTGGCGGACCCGGGCGGGATCATGCAGGCGCTGATGGACCCGATGATCTGGCAGCAGGCCAGCCTCGAAGCCGTGGTCTGCGTGGTCGATGCCCTCGACGCAAAGCTCCGCAAGGAGGATGCACTGTGGCGCGCGCAACTCAGCCAGTCCGACATCGTGGTCCTCGCCAAGGCAGATGGGCTGGAGTCGGACGCTCGTACCGCGCTGACCGCTCAACTGGGCGCCATGGGCAAGCGGCACATCTACGACGCGAACGAACCGCTGCCGCTGCGGACCCTGCTGGCCCAGCCGCGCAACCCAAGGGCCGCGCCGACGACGCCCATTCGCGACGACCGCTTCGTGCACCTCGAATGGGAGCATGACGGGCCCGTTCCACTACCAGCCTTTCAGGACACCATGACGGCGCTGGCGCCGAGCCTGCTGCGCGCCAAGGGGTTCCTGCAACTCGCCGGGCGCGAGGGGGCTTTCACGTTCCAGCTGGTCGGTCAGCGTGCGGCGATGGCCCCTCGACCGGGGCAGGCCGGGTTGGGCTGCCAGCTCGTCCTGATCGGTGAGCGCGCGACCTTCGACCCGGAAGCGGCCCGGGCCCGGCTGAACGCGATGGTTGAAACCGGCGGCGCGTAACGCTCGCATGACATTGGCCGCTGCACCGAAACAGAGCGACGGCAGGTTTCACATTACCATCATTAACAAGCTAAATTGCCGTTACCCCGTGCTCCTAACGTCCGGTTACGCACTGTAACCAATGGACTTTTCCCATGACATTCAAAACCTTCCTTTCCGCCCTCGCGCTTGCCGTTTCGGCCGCCGCCGCCCATGCCGCGCCGCTCACCCTCGATGGGGGCTGGAGCAGCTTTTCGGCGAGCTATGGCAAGACCTCGTCCTGGAACACCTCCTTCGAGTTCACCCTGACCGAGTCCGCGCTGCTGCAGGTCACCGACACCGGCGACAACAACGACATGTACATGGTCACCGTTGCCAGCTCCGGCACCTCCACCGACTACGCGACCTCGACCCCGGTGGGCGGCTACGCCTTTTCGAACGATCCGGACTACACCTTTGGCTCCGATGCCTTCTCCTCGCTCGAGGTGCTGCTCGAAGCCGGGTCCTACGTTATCACCGGACGGCTGAACAACACGGCCTACAGCGCCGGCACCGGCTCGATCCAGATCGTGTCGCCGACCACCGTTCCGCTGCCCGCCAGCGGCTTGCTGCTGCTGGGTGCCTTTGGTGGCATCGTGGCCCTGCGCCGCAAATCGCGCGCCTGATCCAGTTGCACGACAGGCTTCAGGATGCCGGCCCCTTGGGGTCGGCATTTGCCACTTCGGGCACTGGTCAGCCCTCGCCGCGCAGGGCCTGCACCTGATCGCTCAGCAACTCGCACAGCACGATCTTGGCGACCGACGGCCCCAGCTCACCCCGCTCGGGGAGAGGGGACAGCGGCGTGGCGATCAGCACCTTCTCGCAGAGCTTCGACAGGTCCGCGATGCGGCGGCCCGAGATGGCAACACGGTAGGCGCCCCGTTCTCCCGCCGCAGTCAGAAGCTGCCCGTTCTGCGCGGTCAGCCCGGTCTCCGAGATCGTCATGAAGACAGATCGACGGTCGAGTGAGCCCATGACCTCCTCGGCGATGAAGGAGTCGCTGAAGCCTCGCGCGATCAGCCCGATACGCGAGAAGCGGTAGGCGAACATCTGGGCGACGATGCCTGACACGCCCGCGCCGAACACATCGACATGGCGCGCTTCCACCATGCGCCTCGCAACTTCGGCAAGGTCGGTGGCAGCAGTGCCATCAACGGTCGCGCGGATCGCGTCGGCGATCCGTCCGGCAAGGTCGGTGCCGCGCGGCTCTGCGCTGTTCCGATAGGCGATATCGGACGCAAGGGAGAGCTTGAACGAGGAATAGCCGTCGAACCCCAGCCGGCGGCAGAACCGCACGATACTCGCCTCGCCGCTGCCGGTCAGTTCGGCCAGTTCCGACATCGAGGCGCGCACCGCCACCTCTGGTTCGCTGAGGATGACGTCGGCGATACGGGCGAGGGCGTCAGGCAGGTCGCCCCGGCTGGCCTCGATGCCGCGCAGGACATCCCGGGTCAGCGCTACGGTATCCGGCATGTGGTCTTCCTCTCTGCGGGGCGGCGGTCTGCCGGGGCGCATGGTGCGGGGCAGCATAGCATGGCCGGGCCAGTCCCGATCAAGCCGGGGCGGTCGATTGCGACAGGGCCGTGCGCAACAGCTCGAGCAGTTCAGGCGCCGAAGCAGCGATGTCCGAAGCCCCGGCGGCGCGCAGGCGCTCGGCATGGCCCGGTTGGATATGCCCGGCGGCGGTAAACCCGATGGCCCGGGCCCCGGCCGCGACGGCTCCGGTGATCCCTGTCACGCTGTCGTCGATCACGATTGCCTTGCCGATGTCGGCGCCGAGGACGCGGGCGGCATGAAAGAACAAGTCAGGCGCGGGCTTGCCGTGGTCGACGTCCTCGGCACTGAAGACACGGGTATCGAAATGCCGCAGCAGCCCGGTCACGCCGAGCGAGAGCGCCACGCGGCGGTGCGAGCTGTTCGAGGTCACGCAGGTCGGGGCGTCGAGCGCCTCCAGCACCCCGGCGATGCCGTCGACCGATTGCAACCGGTCCTGAAACCGGCGCAGCACAAGATCTTCGAAGTTCGACTGGTAGCTCGCGGGCAGGTTCACTCCATAGGTGTCGCGCACGGTCTGGTGAGCCGCCTCGGCGGTCTTGCCGGTGAACAGGGCGTTGGCCTCCTGCCAGCTCATGTTGATGCCCAGTTCGGACAGCAGGTCGGCTGCGGCCTGAGCGGCCAGCGGTTCGCTGTCCACGAGGACGCCGTCGCAGTCGAAACAGATGAGAGTGCTCATGGCCTTCGCCTTTCGTCTTGTTGTCCCGGTCGGGAGTGGGGGCACGCAACCGTGCCCCCGGTTGGTGTCAGCGGGCGAGGCCGAGGCTCTCGAGGTAGGCCGCCGAAGGACGGATACCCGCCTTGTCGCGCAGTTCCATGATCAGACGCGGCTGGCCGCCCAGCGGCGCGAGCGCGGCAAACACCGCGTGCCAGTTTACCGTGCCCTTGCCGATGGCCCAGTGCCGGTCGGCGTAGCCGTCCGCATCCTGCAGGTGGATGTGGTGCAGCAGGTCGCCCGCGCGGTGGACGTAGTAGTCGACCGGCGGTGCCCCGGTGGAACCATGCGCGTAGTGCGCGTGGCCGGTGTCGATGGAGACCTTGACCGAGGGGCTGTCAAAGGTGCGGGCAAGCGCGCAGCGGGCGTCCGGATCCTTGTCCTGGATGTTTTCCAGCACCATCTGAACCCCGGCGCCTTCGGCCCGCGCGATCACCGGGTCCAGCGTGGCGTGCACGTTGTCCAGCAGCTTCTGGCGCGCGTTCGGTAGCATGTCGAGGTTGTTGTAATCCCACGTGGTGTAGGGGCTGTGGATCACCATCTGGGTCGCGCCAAGCGCTTCGCAGACCGCAAGGCCCTGCTCCATGCGCTTGGTCACGATCGCGCGGATCTCCGGGTCGGGGTTGTCCAGCGTCAGCCCCCAGAACGGTCCGTGGATGCCAAGACGGCCGGTGTAGCCGTCCAGCAGGGCGCGGGCCCGCGCGACCAGCGGCTGCCAGTCGCCGTTCAGCACCTCGGCGGTGATGAAATCCTGCAGTTCAAGGTCGCGCTGGTCGGCGATCAGCCAGTCGCGGTGGGTTTCGAGTGTATCGAGCGGCATGGCCGCGCCGAGTACGGGAAGAGACGTCATGGAAAGCTCCGTGGCATGGGGAATCGCCCTCTGCGAAGATGTGCCCGCGAGGGCCTCCGGTGCCGGGAAAAGCAGCACCGCCGGCGCCCGGGTTATGTCTCTCTTGTGACAGGATGATTACAAAACTCCATCCTGGTGTGGATATGTGGAGTGAAACTCCAGGTTTCGCCGAACGGTAATCAAAGCGTCGTCGAACTGTCATGAAACCCGGGTTCTTAGGGCCTCGTTGACGGTCGCGATGGGCGGCCTGACCCTCCAACCCAAAGAGCCCGGCGCGTTCACCCCCGCAAGAAACAGTGACCCGGGCCACGAGGAGACAGACATGATCCGACTTAATCGACGCCATGCGCTTGGCCTGATGGGCGCCACCGCCAGCAGCCTGATGCTGCCCGGTTACCTGCGCGCACAGGGCGCCCGCCCCTCGGTGGTGGTGGCCGTTCAGAAGATCACCAACAACAACACGCTCGACCCGTGGAACGAACAGTCCAACGTGGGTGAGCGCGTGCTCTACCCGAACCTGTGGGAAGGCCTGATCCTGCGTGACTGGATGGGCAACCAGGGCCCCGTTCCCGGTCTCGCAACCGACTGGCACCGCATCGACGACAAGACGCTGGAGCTGAAACTGCGCGAGGGCGTCAGGTTCCACAACGGCGACGAGATGACGGCCGAGGACGTGGCCTTCTCCTTCTCGCCCGAGCGCGTGTTCGGCGATACCGAACCGGCGGGTGGCAAGACCATCTTCGCCGAGGACTACAAGCCCGAAACCGCCAAGGACCTGCCCGCCAACGTGCCGGGCATCGGCCGCCGCAAGTGGCCCTCGCTGGCCGGGGTCGAGATCGTCGACAAGTACACCGTGCGCTTCCACAACGCGACGCCGGATGTGACACTGGAAGGCCGCCTCTACGCCGGTGGCAGCCAGATCCTGAACCGCCGCGCCTGGGATGAAGCCGCGACCTACGCCGACTGGGCGGCCAAGCCCATCACCACCGGCCCCTACTACGCCGAGGAATATCGCCCCGACGTGTCGCTCACGCTGCGCGCCTTCGACGACTACTGGGGTGGCCGTCCGCCGCTGGAACGCATCACCTTCGTGGAAGTGCCCGAAGTGGCGAGCCGCGTGAACGGCCTGCTGTCGGGCGAGTATGATTTTGCCTGCGACCTGCCGCCGGACCAGATCAAGAATGTCTCGGGCGTCGACGGTTTCGAGGTTCAGAACTCGACCATCTGGAACCACCGCATCTCGGTCTTCAACACCCAGAACGAGATCCTGGCCGACCCGCTGGTCCGCCGCGCCATGACTCACGCCATCGACCGCGAGGCCATCGTGCAGGCGCTCTGGGGCGGGATGACCAACATCCCCGCCGGTCTCCAGTTCGAGAGCTTCCGCAGTTCGGACATGTTCATCGAGGGCTGGACCGTTCCCGAGTACAATCCCGAACTGGCCCGCGACTTGCTGAAACAGGCCGGCTACAAGGGCGATGCGATCCCCTATCGCCTCCTCAACAACTACTACACCAACCAGACGGCCAACGGGCAGATCATGGTCGAGATGTGGAAGCAGGTCGGCCTGAACGTCGAGATCGAGATGAAGGAGAACTGGGGCCAGATCCACGACCCGGCGGGCGTCAAGGGCGTGCGCGACTGGTCGGCCTCGAACACCATCAACGACCCGATCACCCCGATGGTGGTGCAGTTCGGCCCGAACGGCGAGATGCAGCAGAAGAAGGACTGGTCCAATGCCGAGCTGAACGACCTGTCGATCGTGATGGAAACCTCGACCGACCGCGCGCAGCGCAAGAAGGCCATCGCCCGGATGCTGGAGATCGCCGAGCGCGAGGACCCGGCATATCAGGTGCTGCACCAGAACGCCGTCTTCACCGGCATGAAGTCGTCCCTCGGCTGGAAGGCCGCCCCGGCCTTTGCGATGGATTTCCGCGCCTCGAACTGGCCCAGCAACGGCTGAGCCATCCGAACCGAGTTCCCCCGGCGGGCCCTGTGCCCGCCGGGGATTTCCCGTTTCGGCCGGGCTCTCCGCCTGGCCGCTTAGATTGACGAGAAAGGAGGGATCATGGCCAACCTGGTCGAGATCCGCGACCTGCGGGTCGCCTTCGACGGGGTACCGGTGCTGCACGGCATCGACCTAGACGTGAGACCCGGCGAAGCGCTGGGCCTTGTCGGCGAGAGCGGCTGCGGCAAGTCGGTGACCTGGCTGGCGGCACTGGGGCTGCTGCCCTCCAAGGCAAAGGTCAGCGGAACGGTGACCCTTGGCGAGACCGACCTGTCCGGCGCGCCGCAGGCCAAGCTGGAAAAGGTGCGGGGCGGGCGCATCGCGATGATTTTCCAGGATCCGTCCTCGGCCCTGAACCCGGTGTTGAAGGTCGGCCGGCAGCTGTGCGAAGCGCTGCGGCTGCATCGCGGCCTCACGGGGAACGACGCCCGGCGCGAGGCGCTGCGGCTGATGGAAATGGTCGGCATCCCCGACGCTCGTGGCCGTTTCTCCCTCTATCCCCACGAATTCTCGGGCGGCCAGTGTCAGCGGCTGATGATCGCGATGGCGCTGGCGGG
>ENA-OWNT01004769-OWNT01004769.1-seawater-metagenome-genome-assembly--contig:-NODE-4769-length-11614-cov-3.884025_pt1 | contig 11614 bp, 14 predicted proteins | sample MGYA00238136_ERZ651165 | MGnify/ENA primary metagenome ERZ651165 (study PRJEB26861, sample SAMN08777766) | seawater metagenome | isolation source: coastal seawater | place: USA: Florida | collected... | reverse complement strand
ATTGTTGCGCGCAATCCTTCTCAAAGTCAGGGTTTGTGGGTTGCTTGCTGGTGTTGCGAAGTTTGTTGAAACACTTCACCAACGCATCCGACGGCCAAGCAGTCGAGCAGCTTGACGCATAGCACAAAGTGCTACAATCTGAAAAAGCATGTGTAGAGATCAGTTTTTTTGTTCTTTTTGATTTTGCGAACGACTGTGTTTAATTGCTCATAGCTATTTGCGGTCCACGTTTTCACGATGCTGCCAAGACGTGTTTTCGCCGCCGGTACTCGGGGGCTAAGTTTGCTCCGGTCGACTGTTGGTCCACAAGCGCGGTGGAGCTCGACCCAAGCACCACGCCACAGACAGCAACGGGCAGGCAGCAAAGCAACCTTGCTCTTAGCTGCGAGTATCCCAGCCGTCGGCCTCTTTTGCTCGTCCCTCGTCGATGCTGACGGTTTCATTGACGATCCCGATGGGCCCAGATTTGACTTTGATTACCCGACCCTGTCACCCGAACGCGGCCCAGATCAAGAGGAAGAAGAATTTGTAGACACCGTGTTGACGACTGTGGAGGAGGAAGAGGATGACGAAGATGACGAACATGAGGACGGCGTTAAAGTGACCGTCAAAACTACAACAGAAGTTAAGCAAAAGCCCAAAGAAAGTACGCCCAGTACACCGAAAAAGAAAAGCGCTCCTAATGCCAAAAAGAAACAAGTCATTGCGAAGTTGAAGAAAGCTGCCGCGAAGAAGCCACCGGCCCCTGTTGATCCCGAAAAGGTGCGTGCTTGACAAATTTTTGCCATGTGTTGCCATCGTTGTTGACATGTACATTTGCAACTGGCACCTTGCGATATTTCTTCGTTCAGGTTTTGTTTGTCAAGAACCGGGTCGTGTTTTTGAACAGTACCGTGGACATCAAGATGGCCCGCAGCATCGTCGCAAGGCTTTTGTACTTGGACTCCGAAAACAACCAACCCATCCAACTCATCATCAATAGTCCAGGTGGCAGCGTATCATCGGGCCTTGCCATCTACGACACTATGAAAGCAATCAATTCGCCTGTTCACACGTATGTTCCGGGGCGTGCTTTTGTTGATTCCGCCGGTGCCGGTTCTCTGGGCGTGTGACCAATTTTTGTCTGCTAGGTATGTCATTGGTCGAGCATCATCGATGGCTGCTATTCTGGCTGCCGCTGGTGAACCGGGCCACCGCCACGCCACGCGCCACGCACAAATTATGATCCACGAAATTTCGTTCGCTCACCGGCACTCTAAAATCACGGATTTGCGCATCCGCATGGAAAATTCTGAGGTCCGTTGCTCACCGTTGCAGAGCAATTTAAAAATGCAGGCTATTCACATCATCAACGTGTGCCTGCTAGACTGTCAACGAGGTTCTTGTGGGATGCTTGGCCGAAGATACGCACAAAGAAAAAGACAAGCTACGCAAGCTGATGCAGCGTGATCACTACATGACTGCTCAAGAGGTTCATGCATACCGCACTGTAGAATTTACTGCACGTTTGCTTCACTGAAGTTTTTGGATGTTGTTTAGGCTTTGGGGTTCAACATCATTGATTCCATCGTCACAAGTTTTGGTGCACAAAAAGTGAAAAGTCCCGACCAGGATGGTAAAACCCAAGCCTCAAGTGAGACGAAAAATCGTGCGCAACCGCAGTAAGTAGCTCACGTCGAAACCCACAGAAACTGTGCCAACAACGCGGTCTGACTAAGATAAAATAAATTACCAACAAACGGACAAAGTGCCGTCTCGCACTGTTGACATCTAAACCATCACCGTGGTCCCTCTGGCGTGACTCGCTCGGTCGTGCGCTTCGCGTTTACTTGCATGTGCAAGTGTTGCGGTCGTCACGACGTCAATTTTCACGGAGAGGAACACAATAGTGTGTTCAGGATGCGGGCAGATAACGGTGTATGGGTGGCGTTGGGGATTTCCTACAATGCTGGCAATTTCAGCTTTTCCTCTACTTTTTTGGTATCCTTCCTCGGTCGCGCGCCGTTGTCCTCCTTCTGTTCACTATCCCCCTTTTCTTCACCACATTTTTTTTTCTCATCTGTATCTGTTGTTTTCTTCAGAACCGGTTTGGCGTGTGGTTCAGAGCTAACTAACGATGGATCGGAGCGCATTTTTGCATTCTCGGGCAGGTACGGCGTCATCTCTGAGCCGAACGCTGTCCAAGGCAGACCTCACCACCTCAATCGGCAATCATCTTCCCAAGACCCACCACATTCTATTCCAAAACGACCTTGCAATGTGGATGACACATATTTTTCTTGCACTTGACCTCCTTTTCCAAGGCCAGCTTTCACCTCGTGTTGTCTTTTCTTGAATGGATCATATCCAAGGACAGTTTCAAGATATGTGAGTTCCTCCTTCGGTTCACTCGCGCTTGGTTGCGTCGTTGAAGACGCCACTGAAAGCTGTGCCATCGTTTATTACTTCCCACTCAATGGACAGCACACACCGCGCACGGTCGTGCTGGAGAATCTCACACGGCGGACGACGTCTCGTCACCGCAACGGAACACAACTCGGAAATTAGTAGAAAATATGAAAATATGAAAATATTCGAAAAAAGTACCCAATTGCTAGCGATGATTTCTTGTTTCTGCTTGGCCGATGACCACGTCTTCGGTTCTTGGACGGAACAACGGCCACTTACAGAAGGCGGATCGTACACAATGCAATACATGTACCTTTCTCGATTTCAACCACGCATCCTTAGCGCCAATCCCTGTCCAATCGTGCCTCAATCCAGGAAGGAACGTTACCACGCAAACAATCCTGGGCGTGGCCTTGGCCGTGATTGGATTTGGGAGCGGTGTCAAAGATTCCAGTCGATACTACGGAAGTCCATGATAACATCTACCAGGTCACCAGGCATCCAGACAAGTCGATGGCAGACGTCGTCGAGACTAGGGAGGGCACGCGAAAAGCGCGCGAACGCGCGAACACTGAACAACAACGACGACGACGATGACGAGCAACAACGAACGACGACGACGAACAAACGAAACGTCGGAATGCCTTCGTGTACGGAGTGAACGTACACTATATGTACACTGTACAATCAGTCGCTCACAACAATGCTTATTCACACTGAATATTTCTGTACGAGGGAACTATGAATAATGTACAGACGTCAATGCGGACGGCGTACACGGCGTGACGGCAGCCGTGGCGTCAGTTATGGTGTTGTTGGTTGTTGTGTTCAGTCGTCGTTGCGCGTTGCGGCGTCACTTTGACTTTCTGTCGAGGTCACACGCTTAGTGGCGGCTGTGCTGTGTTGGTGGCGTAATTCGGTTGTGACGTGAGGTGGTCGCGTTGGCGTACGACGCGTTGATCGTGGCTCAGATTGATGTGGTTGGATTTGGTTTGGTTTGGTTTGGTTTGGTTTGTTTTGGTTTGGTTTGTTTTGGGTTTTGTGGGAAGATTAGACATTCAACGGAAATGTCCGGGATTGGCCAGCCTGGCGTGTTCGTTCGTTTGCATGCTTGTTCATGTTCTGTCTGGCCCGAAGACGCGACATATGACACCTTCACAGTGTGTCGGCTCGATACCAGATGCCTGAAAGTGGTTCAAGTAGGTTTCGCTGCTCTGGGAGGGACATGGCCAGCAGGGTCATTGCTGCTGGGTGTGAGGGGAACAAAGGTGGACAAGTTTTTGTTTGTGCCAAGTTTGGTCACACAACTTTCTCCCAAAAGTGCATGTCTTGACTGGAGTTGTTTGTAGGGCTGTGCCCATGCTCAACATGTAATCCAGCGTAAAACCGTAGCGGTATTCTTCCTTTTCTGAGGGTGAACCATGGGCAATGCAGCGGGCGTTGTTGCAGCCGAGGACCAACCTACGTCCGAGGTAGTCCGCACGATTAAGGAAGATGTGCAACGGCAAATGAAGGAACTCAAAATTGAAGGCAAACTTGGCAGCACACTGTCCACAAAGCCGGAAGTTGTTACAAGTCATGGAAAGTTCAGCGCGTCTGAAGGTGCAGACCAAACGTCAGATGCAGAGGCCAAGCAAAACGATGGTGGAGGAGTGGAGAAGGGTGAGCGAGTGGATGCAATCGCTGATGATAGCGACGATGGGCCAGCATCACAAGAATTGGTCACCATCAAAGTTCCCCGCAACCTCGCCAAGTTGCTGGAGACTATTCAAGGCCGAGTTCAAGGTCTCGAAAAAACGATCGAGGACATGCACACTGCTCAAATGCTCGGGGATGAAGCTATTGAGTGCATTCTTGACGCGCATCCCGTGCCGGGACAACAAGGTGTACCTTATTTCGTCTATGATGCACTCGATGTGCCTGTCGACGATGATCCCTTCCCGGCCCTAAGCCATCGACCGATTCAAGTCCTCCGAGTCCGCAATTTTATCATGCAAGAAGATCGGACCGCTCGATTGATAACAGCGTTGAAGTCTCCATTTTCGAAAGAACTGTGTGAGTTGCATTTCCTCAATTGCGAATGGGAGTTTGTCCAAGCGAGCGACGTTGCGGCGACAATAGTGGAGTCCGAGATACAGATTGCAGTTTTGAATCTGTCGCGGAGTCAAAAGCTCAGAGCAGAGTCGTTTGTCGGGTTCAAGGTTGCTCTTTCGCATCTCCGAACACTCAATTTGGAGTATTGTCAGCACATCGATGATTCTTGCTTGGTGTGTGAGTCTTTGCTGTTGCGTTGGCACTTCGTTTGTGCCGCAGTTAACCGTATTTGTTTGTTTGGTCACACATTGTTGTAGGAAATGGTTGCTTCTCAGTGCCGTGGACTTCGTGTTTTGAACTTAAATGGCTGCTTCAAGGTCACCGACAAATCGGTGCAAGCTTTATTGAAAACGAATCAGCAACTGCACGACGCTCGCTTCAACCAAAGCAGCATCTCCGACTCAGCTCTCGAGGCGCTGGCCAATACTCGTCACAATCTTCGACGCTTGCACGTTGCGGGTTGTAAAGGCATCACGAATAAAGGCTTAGAAGCAATTTCGAAGCAGTGCGCGAAGCTCATCGATCTCGATGTGTCGCGATGTGACAAAGTCAGCACCGCGGGACTTGTTGCAATTGCCACCGGATGTACGAGCATTTTGCACGTTCGAATGGCAGAGCTGTATCTCGTGAAAGATGAAGCAGTCAAGGTACGATGCTACAACGCCCAACATATGTTTTTGCGGTGGTGACGGTTCGGTGCTCCTTCAGGCCTTGTCAGAACACTGCCACGAATTGATGACATTGGATGTCTCCAAGTGTTCTTTGCTCAAAGATGATGGCCTCAAGGCACTTGCGCGCGGCTGCCCGTACGTTTTAGCCTGCTTTTGGATGATTTTCACAACCGTTTCAACAATTCTTAAATGAAGCTTGATACTGTGGTTCAGCTTTTTACGGGAACTCCAAATCAATGAGTGTCGACAAATTTCCATTGCTGCCGTTGGAGCTTTGTCTGAGGGATGCGAGTAAGTCAACAAGTGTCCTGGAGCCCACATTGTTGCTTTTTGGTCGATCTCCGCCATTTCTGCTTTGATTGACATGTTTCACCGCCCACAACGAGCAGGTTCTTGCGCCATTTCAGTCTGCGGAAATGTGGCCGCTTAACGGACGAAGCAGTGACGTGCTTTGGAGACACGTCGCAAAACCTTGAAGTCCTTGACTTGAACGGTTGCGAAAAGATATCAGATGCAGGTATGATCCCGATTGCGATCATTGACGACGCTCACTGCTTTTGAGAGATATCCTTTCGTTGACCCCAGGCATTGAAGCGTTGGTTCGAGGCTGCTCGAAGTTGAGGTCAATTGATTGCACAGCCTGCTATGTGTCAGACGAAGCTTTGAAAAGCATCGGGTTTGTCGGCTGGTGCACGCGACGCGTCGTCCTGGCTGTCCCATTCACTATGAACTTGTGATCTCAGATATCATTGTCCAAAGTTGGAATCCATACGAATTTCTAACACGCAGTATGTCACCGACTGGGGAATGAGCTATCTTAGGTGAGCATCAAGATACTGAACATTTAAGGTGCACTGATTCGTGTTAATTTCTCGCCGTGCTCCGTCATAGTGACGGGTTCCGACGATGTAGCTTTTTGAAGACAGTCGACTTTAGTTCATGTCCTCAAATCACCGACAAAGGTGAGTCCGAAACATTGGCCTTTACAAGAGTGTCACGCCATGGATAATTGTTGATCGCTTGTTGTGCCCAGGATTAACGTCCCTGTGCCAAGGTGTGGGGGCCCACATCGAAGTTTTAAATTTAAGTGGCTGCACCGGTTCGCTCGCAGCTGCACTCCGCTGAATTCCAAACAGAATACTGATTCTTCCCGTGTTTTATCAGGCCTTACTAACAATGGAATGTTCGCTGTGGCGAAACACATGGCACATTTGAAGAATCTCCGCATTGGTACGTTGCTCCGTGACACCATCATGTTGCTTTGTGAACCGTTTTCCGAGTGCATTTCGTCCTCACGCAACGTGTGTCTGCAGGTGCTATCCCCTCATTGACGTCGAACGCCTTGTTGCAGCTCTCGAAGGGCTGTCTTTTTCTTGAGGAACTGTTCCTTGAAGATTGTACTGGAATCACAAAAGTTCGTTTGCGGTGATTCTTGGCACGTGTTCTGTCACTCCCGCACGTATCTCTCACACGAAGTTTTGTGAACTGGCAGCTTGTTCCAATTTTGCAATTTTCGGCTAGCCTGCGCACTGTAATGGTTTGTGGAGTGTCTGGTGAGTCTCCCTCCCAGGAACCTTGGATGCAGTAGACGCCCCATGACAGTTTGTTTTAACCATGCGATTGTGTTCAGGTGCTATCGACTTGGACGTGCTAATCGCGGCGTGCTCTGGTGAGTCCGAGCAGAACACCCGGCGCGGTCTTCAAGTCGTGCATTGGCGGGAGTCGAAGGGTGTCGTCCGCCTGAAAATGATCTAGCACCAACCTCATGCTTTTGCCGCATTGGGTCCGTGATCGTTCACAACGGTTGATTTTATGATTTTGTTATGATAATTACGACTCATACTTGAACTTTGATCAAGCGCGGTAATCGCTTTCGAAACCACGTCATTGGATTTGGGCCTGTCAATCGGTTGTGAGAGATGAACAGGACGCTGAGCTGCACCAAATTGCCCAATTCTTTCGGGACGGGTCCTGTCAAGTAATTGTTGTCCAGAGTAAGACTCCATAGATTTCGGAGATTACCCAGCTCCGAGGGAATTGGACCAGTGAGGTGGTTGTTAGTCAATGATAACAAACGCAAATTCACCAAGTTGCCGATTTGGGTAGGGAGCTTCCCGCGAAGACGTCTCGCGGATAAGTCTAGCTGCGTAATAAAACCCCACATGTTCATCTGCAACACACCGAACCAACAGTGCGCAACACGATGTGCGCAATACACTTTGGAAGCCTCTACGTCCTCGTCACTTGTTGGCCAGTGCTCAACAAAACCTGGGCGTCGATCCACCTTTGGTGGATGTCGACGCCAATTGTTGCCGTCCAATTCTTGGTGCATAATCTTGCAAACGCGGGATTGCTCCACAATACCACAAGGCAACAGGTACGAAGCCACTTTGCGACTCATGTTGGGTCCGCATTTTATGCGATTCTGCGAAATACCAAGGAGCCATAACTGTAAGTTCCGCTTGCAGTCGTGATAAGCGAGGGACATCCTCTTCGCAAGCCGCCGAGTCCGAACACCCGCAGTGTCGCACCAACACGAATGAATGCGACCCCGCTAGTCGCTAAAGCTGCAAAGTGGCATTAATCATACAAACCCAGCAAATTGTTTATTCATACCACCGTTTGATCGAGAAGAAGCGCTGACATTCTGCACTGCATCTAGAAAAATCGAAATGCTATGATCTCTCGAGGAAGTAGCCCGCCACTACACATTCGCTCGCGTGGAAGCAGTGTCTTTGAAATCATCCCGCATGCATCTTTTCCCAACACACACTACTTGGTCAAAAATGTCGCTTCAAACAAAGACCGTCTCGTCAACGTTCCTGAATCCAAACGCAGAGCTGTTGTGCAGCCAACGAACGAATACACCAACGTACGTGAAAGGTGGGGTGGCATGCTTTTTGCACGGAGGAACGACGAACAGTGCGTCGAGCTCGTCCAACGACAACGACGACGACAAAGACAACGACGACGAAGTTCGTTCGCCAGCGCGAGTTGAGTCAGTCAGCTCAGGTCGAACAACGGATTTACCCCCGTGAACGATGTCGAATAGGAAAAATTGTCGAAAGTCGAAAGTTCGTTCGTTCGGCGGCGTTGTTGTAGTTCGTTGTTCCCCACACTGTCGATGGCTACGCTGCGCGCTGCGCTATGATTATCAAATATCAAACTCGGTGTGCCTGGAATGCAAGTCGAGGTGCTGGAACGGTGGTAGCTGCAGGAGTGGCAGCAGCAGGAGCAGTGCTATCGCAATAGGGCAGCGGGAGCGGCAGCATGTATCTTCATAATCAGCAGTCGACGAGGTGCTGCAACAGCTGTCGTTGTGGTTTCGTTGTTAGCATCTTACTGTCGTTGGAATGGTAGTCGTGATGGTCGCCGAGCTATCTACACTCGATAGATCCGGAACAATGACGATTTTAATGTCGCGGGTGATGACAGTAGTTCTTGTGTACGTGTGTACACGTGAGGTGGAGTCGAGTGTGAGCATGTGACAGAGTCCGCGCTATCAGCGTTGCGACGGTTGGAAAACTGAAACTATAAATTATGAATGGAAAACAGGAGTCTGTGTGTGTGCGCATTGGTGTTGCGCACTTACTTCTTAATGCCGCGCTTTTTCTTTTTGGCGGGTGCCTCGTTGGACGAAGATTCATCCAATTTTTGACGGCGCTGTTCGAGAGCAGAAATTTGAGCGGCCTTTTTGTTCTTGCCATACGCAATACGATCGTGCAAGCGGCGTTTCTTCTTGCTCATCATCGATATGGCCAATTCTCTTTGTTCTTGCTTCGACGCTCCTCCAGCGGCAGCCGCAGCCTGGTCTTCCTCGTCTGCGTCTGCTTTCGCTGCTTCAATTTCGTCCAGCTGAGAAAACAAACACGGCAGGGCAGAACGTTAAATGCAACGGCACCGAAAGCAGTGAACAAAACAAGAGGAACAAGTTGGGTGGTGTGGAATGTCAGCACAATATCATCGACGTTCAGCGACCAAAGGGGGGTTGAAAGTCCCCCAACAACTGAGGCCGTCACACATGGCATTTTTATCTTGCACCAACGCTCGTCAAAGGTGCCCATGATGTGGGCCACTTTGCGCACAAAGGAACGTTTACAGGTGCGTATGGATGGGACAGAAACATGCAATTGGCGATACGACACAAGAGGGATACACGAGACAGCACGCGAGCTGGACTTGTGGCTCACCTTCTTGCGCATCTCGAGGGCCTCAGGAATATTTTTGGCGACTTGGAGGGCTAGCACCTCTTCACGGTACGCAGGAATGTAGCCTTCTTTGATGTCGTCCGTGAATGGCGACAAATGAGGTGGAAGTCGAGCACCTACTTCGTACTTTTTGAGGGGGAGCTGCACGACAAGAGGAGAAAAAGACAGAGTGAGAACAACGACAGACGCAGCAATGACACGAAGAGAAGCAACTTAAACGGCGAGGGTGGATGTGAGCAACGCACCAAAATTTTGAAGTTGATCGAGTCGTAAATCCATTGTGGCTGAACATACTCGCGAGATGACACGCGGGTGCCAGACACCGCAGGGCGGTCCACCACCTGATGCGTGATTTTAGGGTCATCGACATTGAAAGGACTTCCAGGGCCTTCCCATCCAACCTGTCCTTGGAAAGCACGGATCACGAACTCCAAGGAATCCCGAGGACACTCACGAGAAATGAAGAATCGAAGTTTTCCAAAAAGTTGAGAGAAGGCACGTGAAGCGACTCGCATTTGTTGTAATTCTCTGGCCTCAGCGCTCTCCTGAAACTCTTCCTCAAGCTTTTCGCCTTCGTCCTCTGCGTCAGCCGTTGTAGTATCATCGTCGGTGCTTCTGGTGAGCTGCAACCCTTCTGGCAGAGCCTGAGCTTTGGAACTGTCGCTCGATGTGCTGTCATCGACCTCGTCAGCCTTGTTGGCGATTGTTTTTGCGGACAGCGCTGCTAAGTAAGATCCAGAATTATCGGCCTCCTCCTCGAAGGTCGGAGGGTAGCTCAGTCCGGCATCGTGGTAAAGCTTGAAAAGAACGAATTTCAAGTACACCTCGTAAAATTCTAAGAACGTCGACATGATACGAACGTCGACGTCGCGTGGCTTTTGGTGCGGGAACATGTGCGGCACTAACCACACAACTTTCTCGCCAGCGATCTCGGCCTCGTAGTAGTATCCTTTGACTGTGATAAAAGCTTTTCTCAAAGAGTTCGTTTTGATGACGATCAGCTGCCACTCGCGGCAAAAGCGCTCACACATGTTAGTGCGGTCGGAGGTTATGCTCCCATGCTGCTTCATCTGGCCGAACAAGTGTGCCATGCACAAGGCATCGTCGAGGTCCTGCACGGCTGATTGAAAAGTTGGGTATCGTTCTTTGACCAAGTGCATCAGGGTGTACTGCGGGCGGTCTTCGTACTTCTCTTGAGCGTCGCGGTAGTCTTTCTTGGCTGCTAGGCGTTTCACCTTTTTCATGAACACCTTGAACTCGCGGAATTTCTTGAGCAAGGGTTCATGTGCCAGAAAGGAAACATCCTTTGCGTGGTAATACGTTGTGGTGCTGCCTTTGTTCTTCAGCTTGGGCTCACGTGGATGGATACCTTTGAGAATGCAAAGGCGTCGGAAATCACGAAGAGTGATCGCAAGCTTTTTCAATGCTTGGTTGCGACTGATGAAGTCAGCAACTTTTCCAGATTTGCCTTTCTGCTGCTCTTTACCCAAGCGGCTGAGCTTCCGTTTGCTTGACATGTTGTTGGTGACGGCCCTCTCGCTCTTTTTCTTCTTCGTGCGGCGCCCTTTGGCGCCGACTGCTTTCTTTCGGACATTTCCCATGGTGACGCAATGTTTCTGTCAGCAGGGTTGGGCACGCAGTGCGTCGTCCGCACCTCCGGCACAAAACAGCTCTTGGTCTACGTCGACCAGTAAAACACTTGTCTTGTCACCCCAATTGCAAAATTATTGTTGAGGAAATATTGTTGTCGGCTTGTTGTCATGTGCACCACGTCGTGTGATGACATAACAGCCGGAAACTCGAGCCAATCTCACGTTACCGCCGTCCTCTCGTCGTCGCTTCACTCTTCGTCTTCGCCTACGCCGTCGCTTCTTCTCTTACTCTTCATTCCCCCTTCCACAAACCAAATCTCCGCGTCCAAAACCACCGCGCCACGACTAGCTCTGTCGCGCCTTGATGTATCTGTTGAGGTATTGCTTCTTCAAAACGTCCGTCCGTCGATCACCGGCCCGCCTGCGTCTCCGTGTCGTTCATCTGCGCCACGACGCTTCTGCAAATAAATGTCCATTCCCGCCTCCACCCGTCCCGTCCGTCCCGTCCGTCACGTCCCGACCGTGCGTATGGAGTCGCCAGCTTACTTACGAGTGTCCACAGTTCATCCGTCGTCGTCGTCGTCGTCGTCATCGTCGTCGTCGTCGTCGTCGTCGTCGTCGTCGTAGTCGTCGTCGTCGTCGTCGTTTCGTCGTCGTCGCC
>ENA-OWNT01004767-OWNT01004767.1-seawater-metagenome-genome-assembly--contig:-NODE-4767-length-11621-cov-7.497401_pt1 | contig 11621 bp, 10 predicted proteins | sample MGYA00238136_ERZ651165 | MGnify/ENA primary metagenome ERZ651165 (study PRJEB26861, sample SAMN08777766) | seawater metagenome | isolation source: coastal seawater | place: USA: Florida | collected... | reverse complement strand
AGTTTGCTGTTGATGCTCATCTCTTTCGTGGTCTCATTCCATTCCATTCTGTGATTGTCAGTTACAAAGTGCGGTTTGACAATTTCATGGAGTTCATGGACTTCGACCCTCCAACGCTCGAGGAATGTCTCGAACGAACAGGGACTGAAGTTAGCGTTGAGGACGGAGATGACCAGGTACAGTAGCGTTACCTGTTCGTATTTTTTTCATCTAGGTGCGTCAGAACTTTTCACAATGTGTATGTCATGTGTCTGGATGTGATGGACAGACGGCTGCTGTTCACAAAGCTGTCATGCAGTTGGCTGACAGTGAATATGCACGCTGTGATGGCGACGATAACGGGGTCATCGATGAATACGAACTTGCTGAGTTCGTTTGACGTTGAATTGTAGTGTCACCCACGTTTCTACAACGACTCACCACCATGATCACGTTTATGCAGGTACTTTGCAAGCATGGGAGCGAAAAAGACAATGGGATTGATGTTTCAGCAAATGGTCAAGTTCTACTTCCAGAAGTACGTCTGTTACGTCGTCGTGCCCCTTCTGAGCGCCACCACTTTGACTTCTGTTCCTCCTTTGCAATTCTGGTGTCTGCAGCATTGACCTGAATGGAGACAGTCGAATCGATCGTCAGGAGTTCAAAGAGTGGTTCCCACAGTTGCTTCAGTTTCAAGAGGTGGGCATCAGCAAATTGCCTCAACCGTCTTTCAAAACAGCTTCAACTCACAGATAAATTTTTTTTTGAACCGGTACAATTGTACTTGTAGCTGTGGCATCGGTGTTCTGATATCAGGCAGGAATACCCTCTGAAAGTGGCGGCAGTGACCGTGAATGAGGAACAAAAGGATGAAGCTGAGGGCAAACAGCTTAGTCAGTGGTTACTGGTGACGCAACAAGTGAAGGTTCGTACAAGTTGGAACACTTTATTGTTGTGCCGAACAGCGACTCCAGAGGGGAACGAAACTAACTGTATTCACATGTCATGCGGCTTTGTGACAGAGTCTTGTTAAAATAGCAAAAGCGGAACTTGAGCCAGTCGCGGAAGGTGATGGTCTGGATGAGGTACGCGTGATCTTGGACGGACGGTGTGCAAACCATTCAGGAGGCAGCTCGCCCGTGACAAACATTCATTTCTTGTAGGATGAAATAGTGCGCGTGGCAGACGAATTGATGTTGGCAGCAGAAGAAGACGATGTTGGCTTGGTTGCTCAGGTGGAGGATGTCTTGGAATAGATGTTTGAACTGAAACAGTGGGTCAGTAACGCACATGCTTTGTATTCCTTAGGCCTACGTCAAGTCACAAGGGCAAGTGGACCTCCTGTCACCAGACGACGATGCTGGGTATTCTCCGCTAATGATAGCGTTGCATGCCGACAAGCCGTTTGCCGTCCACGCTTTGCTTCAACTCAAGGCAGACGCCAATTACTCCGCCCCAGACGGTGCAAGACCCGCTCACATGGCTGTACAGAGTGGCAACACCTTGTTGCTGGAGATGCTCACCAAGCCCACTCTATTCGGTCAGAACATGCATTCCACTGCACCGCCACTCATCAAAAACTGTAGGACTGCTTCTAACTTGAAGAAATTCCGTCTTGTTGATCTAGGTCGAGCAAGTGGTTCAGTGCCTGCGGATTTGCGCCAAAAATTGCCGGGTGGACAAACAGCACTGATTTTAGCGGCGCAGGTCAACTTCACTATTTTTTTCTTGCGAAATACTGTGGTTTTTTTGTTCTCATTGTAGTGACGTGTGCGTGTGCGTAGGTTGGAGAGGTTGAAGATGGGGACAGTGACGAATCGTCGGAGAACGGCAAAGTCCAAGCCACGGTTGGGGGATCGGCGTGTGTACAATACTTAATGTACGTACACCAGCAGTCGTTTTGCTCCTTGTTGTTTGCGGTGTGGTAGCTGTCTCGTCTCGTCTCGTCAGCGTGTTAGACTAAGTAAGTAAGCTGTGGGGAGAGACGGGAGAATCCAATCAACAATCGAGTCGAGATGGATACGGTCTGTCTGTCTGTCTGTCTTGTCCGGAACTAACTCATAAGCCATCTTTGTTGGAGTGGTAGTTCATTGGGGCTGTGCGCGGCAAGTAAGTCCTACCACAAAGCCAAGCCACATACATGGTCACATACATGGTCCGTCAGGTGGCAAGAGGCACGACGTCCAACCCAACACGGACGGACGGATTGCGAGGAGAGTGAGCGAGTAAGTGAGTGAGTGAGTGAGTGAGTCGTGCAAGAAAGATACGCTTTGGTTCGTTGTCAAGTCACTCACACACCCCCCCACACACCCACACACTTACATGGTGTGTGTGTGTGTGTTGTATGTCATTCAGCATTCATTCAGCACTACCCTCACTCACTCACGTCCACACACATTCATTGCGCACAACTTTTTGGTGTGCACTCCCTCACCCACTCCCACGCACTGTCTTGCTCGATCGACCAGCGCTTTCGTTGTCACCTTTCTCGACCAGCGCGACCGACCAGCGCGACCGACCAGCGCGACCGACCAGCGCGGCGCCACCAGCCGACCTTGCGTGTTGCTCACCACCATTTCATGCCGACCGGCTGTCTGTTCACTTTCGAGTGCAGTGCCGACAGCCTCACGTCCCAAACGAAAAGCCACCACGTTCATTGCAGACTGCACTACAAACGACACAGTCTGGCAAGTCGCGCCACGACTCGTCGGGTGGGCACCTCTTCGGACGTTCCACGATTTCGCATCGCAGTCGAACTTGTAGCCATTGGGACAGGCGACGCGGCGTCACAACGTTCAGAAACGAAACGGACCTCACCTCGCAGCTCAGTCGACACGACGGCATGACAGGCTTCGTGAGTGGTTGATGGCTCCGTGCAGTGGCAATTTGGACGCGGAATGAGTTTGAGAAAACAAAACTCGTCACAAAGTCGCACAAGCAACAACTGCTGTGCTCAACAACCCAACACCCCATCACCCCAACACCCCGACAACCCAACAACCCAACAACCCAACAACCCAACAACCCAACAACCAACCGTAGGTGCACTGCCAACCTGCCAACCTGCCAACCAACCTACCAACCTACCTTTGAACAATCACCTCAACAAACAAGCATAAAACCAACCAAACCAACCAACATGTACCCAGCAAACGACAACGTGCTGCGTGGTGGCGACGATCCGCAGCGTGCTGCGTGGTGGCGACGATCCGCATCACAAGAACTTGCTGTGGCACAGCTTGCGCCAAAAAATCGGGAGCGACAGTGCAAGCTTCCGAAAGAAAGTCGGCGTAAATGCTGATAGTGATGCCGACACGAGAGACCGGCGCAATTTTCTGTGCCAATTTCTGTCGCCAATGTCACCAGAAGCCATGGAGTCGGTCGGCCTGTCGGCCTCCACAACAGTGCACACCTAGCTTCCCAAACAAAGTCGGCGTAAGTGCTGACGATACGACTTCCTCATCCAACAACGACTTCTCTACAATGCGGAGCGAAGGAGGCGCGGCCCTCAAGAACCGAAAGAGTGTGGCATGTCGATAGGTCGACATCTTTCCACTCCAGAATGAAGCGTTGTTATCTCAATGTTCTGATTACGGTGACACGTTTTCGATTCGATCATTTGAAGGTGTCCGCGCGTGCACCTGCAATGGATGACCTTTCGATGCTTCGCCACGGGCGCTGCTCTTTCGAAAAGCTTTGTTCCTGCTCTAAATGCAGGAGATTGGTGATCTGAACGAACCAACTGAGGCCCCTGCGCGCGCCATCAAGACCAAGACCAGGCGAAGTGAGCATCAGCCCCAGGGATAGGTGGCGAACTTTCCTCAGCTCTGCCAGATGTCCCAAGACATTTCTCCTGTCTGGGTCGTCGCGGGAGCAGGGTTGGGTCTCTCGCCAGCAATGGGCGATGAGACAACGCGATTGTTCGTTATTTTGATGACGCCGGATTCACTTCAAGGAAACCATTCGTTTGCGCGGTCAAATGTCCGCGTAGGCGTACTGTACGGCTTCACTCGCTGCGCCACTCTGAACGATTTTGAGCAGTCAAGATGTACTGAAAGAAAACATTCATTTCGACCATTTTGCGCGGTCAAATGTCCATATTGTGGTACTGTACTGTGTTACTCGCTGCGCCACTCTAAACGATTTTGAGCAGTCAAGATGTACTGAAAGGAAACATTCATTTCGACGACTTTGCATTGATATCGAGACAAATTGCAGTACTGTACACTAATTGTTAGAAAATTTCTGATCTCACTAAAAGCACGACTTAAGAATTGACACTTTGCAGATTCCCAATCGACTTAATCGGGTCCGAGCTGGAGGTTTCCTTTCAGTCAATCACCAGAATACTCGAGTACGACGTCAGCTGACCACGATTCTCAACCATGCTGGGATGAATGTGGTTTACTGGGTGTGCCAGAACCCAAGTACGCGTTCGATGTGTGGGTGTGTGAACACCCATGAAATAGTTATACCCGGGTATGCATAAAATGAGGGGTCCAATCAGTCAGTCGACCCGGCGTTCACGCAGTGACAAAGTTCGTCATGTATGTATGTGGCGCCACCACGCAATTCAAAAAAGCGTTCACACGTTCACACAGTCGGTGACAAAGTTCGTCACGTACGTGGCGCCACCACGCAATTCAAAAAAGCAAAACTGCAAAACAGCAAAACAGCAAAAAAGGAAAGAACGAAAGAACTGCAAAAAGGAAAAAAGCGCCGCCCACGCGCGCAAAGCACAGCGACTAAGTAAAGTCCCGTCTACGGATATATATCAGGTTAATTCATTCATTCAAATTACTGAATGAAGACCCTTCACTTATCTACTTACAGTACTGTACTCTGAGTATCTTGAAATAGTTCGAGTAGGGTAGGTACCCTGCACTAGGAATATATCGGACTGCGCGGAGTTTTCCCCACGTGGTGGCCCCGGCGTGCTGGTGGAGTGTGTGGGCAGGAAGGCGGTATTCAGTCCGTTCTCAGTCGGTCGGTCGTCAGTCAGAGCTGAGAGCTCACTCACTCACTCACTCCCACGCACTCACCTCTCAACCACAGACATACATACAGACAGACAGACAGACAGACAGACAGACAGACAGACAGACAGACCAAGAGACTGACAGACAGACAGACAGACAGACAGTCGACGAACTTCGATCGAAGGAATGAATGATGAACAAACAAACGCCACGAACGCACGCACGCACGACGCACGTCGATGACTGACTTGCTTTCTTCGACGACTTACTTACTACTTACTTTTACTTCAATGACTGACTTACTTCGATGACTTCGATGACTTCGATGACTTCGATGACTTCGATGACTTCGATGACTTCGATGACTTCGATGACTTCAATGATGTCGATGACTTCGATGACTTCGATGACTTCGATGACTTCGATGACTTCCATGACTTCGATGACTTCCATGACTTCGATGACTTCGATGACTTCCATGACTTCCATGACTGATGTACTTCGATGACTTCGTTCGTTGCTCCAGTGATCGGTCATTGTTCGTTGGTTCCTGCGGTACTAGAGCACTTGCTTGTTCGTCGTCGACGCAAGTTGAAGTCGTAGGTGGTGATGTTGAATTGTTGTTCGCACCGAGCCGATGTCAGTCACTCAAAGGTCGTGAAATGCAAAGGCTGTCGACGTTGAAGGTCGCCGCGAACGACAAAGTTGAATAGCAGTCAAGCCACATCAAGCCAATAGTAGACGGACGATGCATCAAGTGACCCAACGCGCAAGTGACTTCAACGTCAAGCCAAGCGGAGCCAAGCGGAGCCGAGCGGAGCCAAGCCAAGCGCAGCGCACCGCAGCGCACCGCAGCGTTGAGTATAGTCAACGGCAAGCTGTTGTCGCGCCGTGTGCAGTGGAAGAACGTCGAGACATCGCCGTATCAACAGGTTGCTGTTGTGAACATTCATCGCGAAGTGACAGGGACAACCAAACACACCGAGTCTGCCCGTCTGCAGTGCGGTTGTGGCAGTGTGAGGCGGTAGGAGAAATCCACAAAACAACCGAACGAGCGGCACAAAAAACATCACTTACTTGGCTTCAACGACAAAGCAGTTCTGGTCAGGTCGCCTTTTCATAATCTGCCTCTCAACTCGCGCACAAAAGAGGATCAACGCTGCACGTGCGCGGCCGTGTTACGTCACGACAGTTTTGCAGTCGGTTGCCAGCGCGTCCAAGCAGGGACAACATGGAGGGCACGGAGCAAACGGTTCTCGTGTTGCGTGATGTGATGTCCTTGCATAGCGCTTCAACCGTGAAACTTTAAAACAATTTGCTGACTCTGCTGTTTGGTCGCAGGAGCCTAAATCAAGCGTGCCGGCGGGAAATGATGCATTCGTAGTCGCTGACGCTCGCATACCAACAACGAGGCACGATGTGGCGGATGCTGAGGCAAACGTAGAGGCTGCTGAGACAACAGTGAAGGCTGCTGAGAGAAAAGTACAGCGTGCGGAGGCAAAAGTACAGGCTGCGAAGAGCCAAGAAGAGGCTGCTGACGCAAAAGTAGAGCTTGCGGAGGCAAAAGTAGAGCTTGCGGAGGCAAAAGTACAGGTTGCGGAGGCACAAGTACAGGTTGCGGAGGCACAAGTACAGGTTGCGGAGGCAAAAGTACAGGTTGCTGAGGCAAAAGTACAGGCAACAGTGAAGGGTGCGAAGAGCGAAGAAGAGGCTGCTGACGCAAAAGTAGAGCTTGCGGAGGCAAAAGTAAAGCTTGCGAAGGGCGAAGTAAAGCTTGCGAAGGGCGAAGTAAAGCTTGCGGAGGGCAAAGTAAAGCTTGCGGACACAAACTTGACTGATGCAGAAACCGCGGAACGTGAAGCCAGCGACCACTTGAGTACTGCACGGTATGCGTCCCTCACATGCTCCACTGGAGAGAAGTCAGAGTACGAGGTGCGCCTGGAAGAAGCGAAGACGACCTTCAAGAGCGCACAAAGTCGCTCAACAAGAGCTTTGGAGGCTTATAACAGAGCACGTCAAGGCTTGGAGGCAGCGACTGAAGGCTTGAAGGCAGCGACTGAAAGCTTGAAGGCAGCGATTAAAGGGTTGAATGCACCACAAGGTCTTTATGATAGTGCCGTGAATGTCCTGACGTCCCTGCAAGGTATGGTTTTGTGCAGTTGAGATAGCTGGTCCCGGTTCTTGACTCCACTCGAAGAGCGCAATAACATGTGTGTGTGTGTGTGTGTGTGTTTTGTGTGTGTGTGTGTGTGTGGTGTCTTTGCTGTGGGTTATGTGCTGTGTCCTTGGTCGCCATTTGCTTCACTGCTTCGTTGTGGTGTGCTTGCTTGGGATTGTATTTGGTTTTCGCGATGCGCTACTGTTGCATGCTTAGTTAATGGTTTGCAATCATCGGTAACAGCCTCGATTGGCGGAGGAGGTTCAAAAGGTGGGACAACCTGCCTGCCTGCCTGCCTGCCTGCCTGCCTGCCTGCCCGCCTGCCCGCCTGCCCGCCTGCTCGCCTGCTCGCCTGCCCGCCTGACTCTGTCTCTCTCTGTCTCTCGCTCTCTCTCTCTGTTTGTTTGTCTATCTGCTCCGTTTCTTGCGATTCAATTGATCTCGCTTGCCTGTGCGCTGCCATCGGGCCGCTTCCAATGGTGACTCGTGGCGTGACTGCGCCTTGGCAACACGCGATGACGCTTGAAACAGCACGCGACCAATGTACGTGGACCTGCTGTTTTTTTTTTGTTGACCTGTTGATTGTGGTGGCGTCCAGTCCAATGACGCCACTTGAGCTTGTGCAGTATGGCTGTCGTGGTTGCCTCAGCACCTGGGCCCCGTGTGTTGAAACTTCTGAGTTTGTTGTTTTTCGTGGTTGTGTGCCAAACCTGTCCCACTGTCTGGGGTAGACCTGTACCTCGAAGCCCGTTCACTTAGAGCATCTGACTTTGCCAATGGAGACACCGAGATTCAAGGCGTTGGGAGTTTCTTTTGCTCAGAGATGATGCGAGCTCCAGCGGCATCTGCAGTCGACACCTTTCGCATGATCTTCGCAGATGTTGATTTAAAAAAAAAACGTCCGCATGCCAGTCGAGTGCAATTGATTCGTGCCGCCTTGGAGACGTTGGTCATGCGCACATATACAATGGTCGACATCCGCGATACAACATCGACGAAGAGCACTGCTTTGAAGGATGTCCAGAACAACCATCTTGATGCTCTGTGTCAGGCGCTGGGACGGAAGACGTGGCAAACAACCACACGAACGACCACGAATACCTCGATGCATACACTCAAGTGCCCCAATGGCGCCGTCTCAAAGTTCTCAAGTCCAGACGGCTATATGCTTCGCCATTTATGTGTCAATGGAGAAACGCCTATTCAGTTTGTTGCCGGGGTGATTGAGGCCAAGGGCACGGGCCACACCACCACAGCGGCAATTCGGCAGGCGTACGCTGAGTCCACAAACGTGGCAAATGCACTGCGTTGCCAAGGCGTGCGTTGGGACAGTGTGCGAGTACCGGTGTGGGCGACCAACGGCGTAACGATGCAATTTGGTGTAACACGTCTGCTGGATCCAGGTATGCCTTATTTCACGAACCTGAGTAAGGCGCTGGACTTGACCGATGCCACAGATTGTCAAGAGGCGGCCGAAATACTCTGCCTACTGGATGTCGTCTGCCAAGAACCGCTGCATAGCTTGGTCCCAAAATCCGCCAACGAAGGCCCCTGGACGATTTTAAACACTGGACAGTACCATTTGAAGCCGTTGGACACCTTCTTCGCCGCCCGCGATGATCTGGACGTGTCGCTGACTCATTTTATGAGGCTGATGCAAAAATTGCGCGACTCAGATGCAAAGGACGATGTCGTGGCGCCCGTCACAGTGCTTACCAAAACAGCGCAAACGCCCGCTTCGCTGGTTTTCGAGAACTTGGCAGCAGCTCATTATCAAATTGGCTTGCCAGCCGAAGAGGAGCTGGCGGTGGCGTATATGGAGGCTGTCACAAAAGCCGTCAACCGCATTCACCACGCCGGCGTGGTACACATGGACCTTTACCCGTCGAATATCATGTTCAGAGTCATAGAGAACCCGACAGGTGTGCCCTCGGCAGCAATCGATATCAAAATCATCGACTGGGACGCGGCGCACTGCATCAATGATAGGTTTTATGAACCTGTACGGACCATATTGTCCAACAACGACGAGTACCGCAAACGGTTGCTTACTTGCGATAGCGTCATGGAAGCCGGGGTTCCAGATAAGGCCGTCAAAGCATGGGACAACAGTCTCATGCGAGTGCTTCAATGGGCAGTCTATAAAGCTGACTGGTTGCAGCGACTAAGCGTTCGGAATAAGGAAGAACTGGATGGCGCCTTCCGTGATTGTTGCTTTGCCTTCTTACAAGAGAAAGAGGGTGCAATTGAGGAGGCGCATGGACTCGCAAGCAGCAAAGTGTTGTAATCGTTTATTGTGTTGCCGTGTGCTTGAGGTTAGTAATGAAGAGTTTAGTTCCGAACTTGTGAGTTTGATGGAATTGTCTTCACATTTGAAGTGCTGGCTTGGCGTTTCGCTTTGAGAACGGGTGATTCAGCTTGGGTAGTACACTGAACTCGATGATTCAGTCCACTGTGCCCAAGCCCCGGCTAAGTGCGCAGCTTTGTACGTTCGCGGTGTTATCGCGTGGGTCTGTTCGCCAGTTTGTGTTCAGGCGCAACCAGCGGTGAAAAGCATCGGAGTGGTTTCGTGCATCGAGTAGGCATGACATCTCAGCCGTTGTGCGCGCTGCTCATAATTGATGTTTGTGGGCGAGAGCTTGGGCCAACTTTCCACACACAACTCAGTGCAACGACTGTAAAAGCCCGACAGCAGCCTACTTTCTTTGCTCCGGATACTGTGGCCATCCATCGGCGAGCTGCTGACGATTGTACCGACGTGTGAATGAGCGTATTGCAAGAAGTGGTACCGGCCACTGCTTGATGCATGTACGTTGGATCACTTTGGGTGCAACCAAAACGAACGTGTATTGATCCAGCAAACGGGCGTAACTGTGCCCATTTCCATTGCCGTACAATGGTCGCCTTGGTTGTTTTCGTGAACGGCCACAATTTCACCAACGAAGTCGAGGACATCCCAATCAGCTTCATCAACATCATCCAAGTCGGGTTGTTTCGTTGGAACCAGTGCACGAAGGCCAGAGAATGTTCGCGTTTGAAAACATGTTTGAGCAAACGTCTGCACGACCGAAATCGGTGCCGAAGGCCTAGGGTATACTTGTGTAGGCTTTTTTGCGTAACTTTCAGCCAACACACACTGAGCCATCTAACTGCGGATACTCCAGGCAACGCACTGAGCCATCTCACTGCGCACACTAAGCTGGAAAGTAGTGCTTCAACGATACCGCTCGGGTGCGGTGCCCGTGTCGCTACACTAGCCACAGTGTCGCTCGACGAATACGAATGACGGACCGTACGAAGTACCAAGCGTCTCCGACGCCCCTCCCTCATTACCGGCCATTGTCACGGCATGCATCCAAATCTACCGTGTGTACTTGAAGAGTTTGTCGCTTCAAGTCATGTGCATCTATTCCCTCATCATCCAAAACACAGGTGTATATTGTGTGACAAGTTCTGGCTCATCACGCCTCCATTGACAAACAAATCAAGAAGTTTTCGCTGAGCGCTACGCTCTTAGATTACGTCATCTTGCCACACGTACGCGACTACCCACGGCGGGGCACTTGGCGATAGCGCCGACCAAGGTCTGGAGAAGCCACCGGCCATGCAGACGTCGCAGCCAATATGAACGTGGTGGGACTTCACCCCGTACCTTGTCAAGCTGTTGGTCGCGATATGTTAGTGGTAGGAGCCGAGCTTCGGACGTGCGATGTTGATACGTCGCATCGTCGATTGTTCGTGAGGCTGTGGCGGCGACGTGTGTGTGTGCGTTGTGTGCTGAGCCGTGCCGCTAGGGGGTGTGCCCCCGCCCGCCCTTCGCGTAAGTTTTCCAACGCAAGATTCCATGCCAGCGACGCCCACTTACGAGCCATCTGAAATTGCAGGGGTGTTCACGATGCACGCTCGTAAGCCGCGCCAATTTGCAGAAGGGCGAGCTTCCATGGCGCTTGCCGCAACGTGTTGCTGCATCTCTGGTCTCGGAGCTTTTTCAAACGCCGAGGAAGCCGTGAATGGATCGACGTGCATGACGCGACGCGAGTGCGTACCACGGGCTACACCGCGGCAGTGGGACGGCGGTGGGACGGCGGTGGGACGGCGGTGGGACGGCGGTGGGACGGCGGTGGGACGGCGATGGGACGGCGGTAGGAGAAGTGTGCGGTGACGATGATGGCGCGGAGAAGGGAGAAGGAGCGTGTCGCCGCGTGTGGCGCCGTGTTGTTGTTGGCGCGGTGACCAAGTTGGCGCGCTGCGCGCTGCCCTGCTGGCCTGAAAAGTGTGAGGTCAGCTGACCACGACCATGATATTATACGACGTCAGCTGACCACGATTCTCAACCATGCTGGGATGAATGTGGTTTACTGGGTGTGCCAGAACCCAATTACGCGTTCGATGTGTGGGTGTGTGAGCACCCATGAACACTCATTATATAAATAGTTATACCCGGGTATGCATAAAATGAGGGGTCCAATCAGTCAGTCGACCCGGCGTTCACGCAGTGACAAAGT
>ENA-OWNT01004766-OWNT01004766.1-seawater-metagenome-genome-assembly--contig:-NODE-4766-length-11623-cov-3.343063_pt1 | contig 11623 bp, 10 predicted proteins | sample MGYA00238136_ERZ651165 | MGnify/ENA primary metagenome ERZ651165 (study PRJEB26861, sample SAMN08777766) | seawater metagenome | isolation source: coastal seawater | place: USA: Florida | collected... | reverse complement strand
GGTCGCCTCGACGACGAAATACTACGATCCGGAGATCCCGCAGTACGACTTCGACGTGGACGCCGCCAACGCGATCCTGGACGAGATGGGCATGACCCGCGGCGAGAACGGCATCCGCACGACCATCCGCTTCCTCGTCGCACCCTACGGCGAGATCTGGACCCGCCTCGCCGAGTACTTCCGGCAGGCGATGAGCGCGGGCGGGATCGAGGTGATCCTCGACTCGACCGATGTGGCCGGCTGGGGCACCAGCGTCGCCAACTGGGACTACGAGGTCTCCACCAACATGATCTTCCAGTACGGCGACCCGGCGCTTGGCGTATCGCGCAGCTATGTCAGCTCGAATATCCGCAAGGGCGTGCTCTTCACCAACACCCAGGGCTACGAGAACCCCGAGGTGGACCGCCTCTTCACCGAAGCCTCGCAGGAAACCGACGACGCCCGGCGGCAGGAGCTCTACACCCAGCTCCAGACCATCCTGGCAGAGGAACTGCCGGTGCTCTGGATGACCGAGCAGCGCTACGCGACGATCTACAGCGACCAGCTCAAGGACCTTATCGTCTCCGCCAACGGCGTGAACGCGAACTTCGCCCGGGCCCACTTCGCCTGAGCGACTCCCCGGCGCGGGCAGCTTTCGGGCGGCCCGCGCCTTCCTCCTCTCCACTCAGATCGGGGCAACAGGTGTCGGAACCGTTCAACCTGACGGCGGAGGCGCTCGCGCGGGCCATCCGCGAAGGCCACATCAGCGCGGTCGAGGCCACCGAGTCCGCCCTGCGCCGGATGGAAGCGGTGAACCCCGCGATCAACGCGGTCGTCGATCCCCTCCCCGAAGAGGCGCTTGCGACCGCCCGCGCCGCCGACGCGGCACAGCGCGCGGGCCGGTCGCTCGGCCCGCTCCACGGGGTGCCCGTGACCGTCAAGATCAACGTCGACTACGGCGGGCGCGCCACCACCAACGGCGTCGTCGCCCTGCGCGACAATATCGCCCCCGAGGACGGATCGGTGGTGCGCAACCTGAAAGCCGCCGGGGCAATCATCATCGGCCGCACCAATACTCCCTGCTTTTCCATGCGGATATGTACCGTCAACGATCTGCACGGCCACACCCGCAACCCGCACGACCCGGGGCTGACCCCGGGCGGCTCCTCCGGCGGCGCGGGCGCGGCGACCGCCACCGGCATCGGCGCCATCGGCCACGGCAACGACATCGGCGGCTCGATCCGCTATCCCGCCTATTGCAACGGGCTCTACGGCCTGCGCCCCTCCGTTGGGCTGGCGGCCTGCTACAATCCGACCGAGACCAATGGCCGGTTCATCGTGACCGAACTCGCCAATGTGGACGGCCCGCAGGCCCGCTCGGTCGAGGACCTGCGCCTTGCCATGCTGGCCCTCTCGGCCCCCGATCCGCGCGACGCGATCCAGACCCCGGCTGCGGGTCTCTTCGCGCCGCTCGGTCACACCCCCTGCCGCGTCGCCATGCTGGCCGAAACCGAGGAAAGCGAAGTCGCTCCCGAAGTTTCCGCCGCGATCCGGCAGGCCGGTGCCATCCTCGCCGACGCGGGCTACGACGTGGTCGAAACCCCGCCGCCCTCCATGCTTGACCTGCTCGGCTACTGGCGGCTGATGCTTGGCAACGAGATGCGGGCCGGGCTCGGCCCCCGGATCGTCGCGCAGGGCGATGCAGGCATGCGCCGCGCATGGGAGATCCTCGCCCACGACCTGCCGGACCTCTCTGAGCGCGACGACTTTCTGCGCGCACTGGCGCAACGCGCGACGCTGTTGCGCCAGTGGCAGGCCTTCTTCACCAACTGCCCGCTCCTCCTGACCGCGACCAGCTGGGCCCGACCCATGCCCGACGGCTACGACATCGCCGAGGACGCCGACGGCGAATGGATCGCCCGCGCCAGCGCCCCCGCCGCCGGTCCGCCCATCATCGGGCTGCCCGGTCTGGCCGTTCCGGTCGGCACCTGCCCCGGCGCGCCGATGGGCGTGCAGCTCCTGTCGCACCGCTATGGCGACCGGCGACTGCTGGAAGCCGGGGCGGTGATCGAAAGAGCCATCGGCCCGGTACTGCCCGTGAATCCGGCAGCGGCGCTCTGAACCTGCCCCCGCCCCGGCGATTTCCAATGCACCCCACCCCGGTCTCGTGGCATCGTCGACGCCAGACGAACCCGAGGACGACCCAATGCGGAAAGACGCGCCCGACACCAGATCCAAGCTGCATGCGAACATGCTCACGGCCTTCGGCACTCATCGCTACTACAGCAGCGATATCGCCGAGACCTGCACCATGGTCGACCGGCTGGCTGAAGACAGCGACCCTTTCTTCGCCATCGAGGCGATCTATCCCGCCGGGTTCGAGACCACCCGCCATTCCCACGACCGGGGGCAGGTGACCTTTGTGCGCGACGGGATGATGTCGCTGGTGACAGACGACCAGACCCTGATCGTCCCCGCGCGCCACGCGGTCTGGGTGCCCGCCCACATGTCGCATCAACCGCTGGCACAGGGCCATGTCTGCGTGATGTCGGCCTATGCCGCGCGCGAATGCTGGGGCGATCTGCCCGGCACCTGCCAGGTGTTTCAGGCCTCCGACATGCTGGAGCCGCTGATCAAGCGGGTCATCGCCTGCCAGCTCACCCGCGACGACGGGCCGATCTACGATGCGCTGTTGCTGCTCCTGCATCAGGAGGTGATCCGCAGCCCCAAGCTCGCCACCGGAACCCCGATGCCCTCGGACCCGCGTCTGCGCCGGGTGTGCGAGCGGGTGCTGCGCTGCCCGACGATGGCCCAGAACAAGGAAGAGATGGCTCGCTATGGCAACATGAGCAGCCGCACCATGACCCGGCTGTTCCGCTCCGAATTCAACGTGACCTACTCGGAGTGGGTCCAGCAGGCGCTGATCCTCTCGGCCATCGGCCTGCTGGTGCGGGGCTTCCCGGTGTCCCACGTGGCCTACGAGCTCGGCTACACCAGCCCCAGCGCCTTCACTGCCATGTTCAAGCGGCGCATCGGGCAGAGCCCGTCGAACTTCGCGCGGCCGCACTGATCCGGCAGCCGCGCAAACATGTGTTCAGGACTCGCCGCGAAGGTCCTTCAGTACCTGCGCGGCCGAACGCATCAGCAGCCCGAGATCCACGGCCCCCGCGACAAAGCTGAAACCCCAGCCGCGATAGCGCAGCGCGTCGGCAGAGTTGGTCGCGAGGATCCCCGCCGGGGTGCCCACGGCCTTCAGCCGCTGCGCCGCCAGTTCGATCGCCTCCTGCACACCCGCGTCACTCGGGCTGCCCAGCTTGCAAAAGCTCGCGGCAAGGTCCGAGGGCCCGATGAAGACGCCATCGACACCCTCGACCGCCGCGATTTCCTCCAGACGGTCGAGCGCCTCGACCGTCTCGACCTGCACCAGAACGCCAATCTCGCTGTTGGCCCGCGCGAAGTAGTCGGTGGCAAGACCGAACCGGCTGGCCCGCGTCGCCCCGGCCACCCCACGGATGCCTTCGGGAGGATAGCGTGTTGCCGCAACCGCTGCGGCCGCCTCCTCCGCGGTCTGCACGAAGGGGATCAGCAGGGTCTGCGCCCCGATGTCCAGCGCCCGTTTGATCAGAACCTTATCGTTCCACGCCGGGCGCATCACCAGGCTCGACGCACCCGCCGACGCCGCCTGAAGCAGCGGCTGGACCTGCGCGAGGTCCAGCGCCGAATGCTCGGTATCGAACAGCAGCCAATCAAAGCCCAGCAGCCCCAGCGCCTCGGCCGCGACCGGGCTGCCCAGCGACATCCAGAGCCCGTCGAGGTCTTCGCCCGCGAGCAGCCGCTTCTTGAACTGATTTACAGGCGTCTTCATACGAACTGCACCGCAACCGAGCCCAACGGACCGAAGTCCGCGTGGAGCGTGTCTCCTTTAGCAGCCCAGACCGGCCGGGTGAAGCTGCCCGAAAGCATCATGTGCCCCGGCTCCAGCACCGTCCCGAAGGGCGCCAGCTTGTTCGCCAGCCACGCAATCGCCATCGCCGGATGCCCCAGAACGCCACAGGCGAGCCCGGTCTCCTCGATCTGGCTGTTGCGGTAGAAGGCGGCACCGACCCAGCGCAGGTCGACATCCTCGGGCCGCACCGGGCGGCCGCCCAGCACGATCCCCGCCGCAGCGCCGTTGTCGGCCACGGTGTCGTAGATCTTGCGCGGCTCGGTCACCCGGGCGTCGATGATCTCGATCGAGGGCACCACCCATTCGGTCGCCCGCATGACGTCGATCAGCCCCACGTTCGGCCCCTTCAGCGGCTCCTTGAGGATGAAGGTCAGTTCCGGCTCGACGCGAGGCACGCAGAAGTCCTCGAACTTCACCTGCGCGCCGTCGCTCAGCACGAGGTCATCGAACAGGTAACCGTAGTCGGGCTCGTCGATCTTGGAAGAGGCCTGCATCGCCTTCGAGGTCAGCCCGATCTTGTGGCCCACGATCTTGGCCCCGGCCTTGACCTTGGCCTCGGCCACGGCGCTCGAGATGGCATAGCTGTCCGCGATCTCGATATCGGGGAACATTTCCGAGGGGCGGCGGCCCTGCACCTTGGTGCGGTGGCTTTCCAGCAGTCCTTCGACGCAGGCCTGGCGGTCCTTATCACTCAGCATGTCTTGTCCTTCAGAGCTTGATGCACACGTTGCGCAGTTCGGAATAGAATTCAAGCGAGTGCAGCCCGCCCTCGCGGCCGATGCCGCTGGACTTGGACCCGCCGAAGGGGGTGCGCAGATCGCGCAGGAACCAGCAGTTCACCCAGGTGATGCCCACCTCGATCTGGCTTGCCACGCGATGCGCGGTGCCCAGGTTGGTGGTCCAGATCGTCGTCGCCAGCCCGTAGGGCGAGTTGTTGGCCAGCGCGACGCCCTCCTCCTCGGTGTCGAAGGGCCGGATGTGGGTGCAGGGGCCGAAGATCTCATCTGTGACCACCGGGTGATCTTCGTCCAGCCCGGTCCACACCGTCGGTTCGACCCAGTAGCCACCCTCGTAGCCCTGCATCTCGGGCGCCCCGCCCCCGGCGAGGATCTCCGCACCGCCAGCACGCGCCTTGTCGTAATAGCCCAGCACCTTCTCGCGATGTTCTGCCGAAATCACCGTGCCCATGGTCACCGCGTCATCGAACGGGTCACCCATGCGATAGCTGCGCGCCTTCTCGGCCAGCCCCTCGCAAATCCGCTCGTAGATGCCACGCTGCACATACAGCCGCTCGGTGCCAAGGCAGACCTGCCCGGTATTGGCGAAACAGGCGCGCCCTATCCCTTCCAGCGTCTGGTCGAGATCCGCGTCGTCAAAGATGATCCCCGCGTTCTTGCCACCGAGTTCGAGGCTGACCGGGCGCACCCCGTTGGCGGCGGCCTTCATGATCGCCTCGCCGGTCCGGGTCTCACCGGTAAAGGTAATCCCGTCGACACCGGGATGGCTTGTCAGGAACTCGCCCGCCGCGCCGGGGCCGAAGCCGTGAACCACGTTGTAGACCCCGCGCGGGATGCCGACGGCGTTCATCACCTCGCCCAGCAGCGTTGCGGTAGCCGGGGTTTCTTCCGACGGTTTCACCACCACCGTATTGCCGCAGGCCAGCGCCGGGGCCACCTTCCACGTCATCAGCAGCAGCGGCAGGTTCCACGGGCAGACCACACCGATCACCCCGCGCGGCCCGCGCAGCGCATAGTTCAGCGCGCCGCCACCATCGGGCGTCGCCATCTCGAAGGTCTCGGTCGAGGCGGTCAGGATCTGGTCGGCAAAGACGTTGAAGTTGGCCGCGCCGCGCGGAATGTCGATGTGGCTCGCAATGCTGCGCGGCTTGCCGGTGTCGCGGATCTCGGCCGCGAGGAATTCGTCGAACCGCGCGTTGATCCCGTCCGCCAGCTTGCGCAGCAACCCGACCCGTTCCGCCACGCTCATCCGGCCCCATGGACCCTTCAGCGCCGCGCGCGCCGCGCCCACGGCGGCGTCCACGTCATCCTTGCCCGCCGCCGACACTTCGGCAAAGACCTCGCCCGTCGTCGGGAAGTGGTTGGCGAAGGTACCGCCGGATCCGGTAGTGAACTGGCCGTCGATGAAGTTGAGTATCTTGGTCACTTTGTCGTCCCTTGGTTCGGCTGGGGCAACTCAGGGTCGCCATAGCTCAGGTAATCCCACATGCGTTCGAAAATGCGCCCCTGCCGGGTCGCGCGCGCCTCTGCCTCGGCGGGCAGAACCACCGGCAGATCCGTCAGTCCCGAGGACAGCGCGGCCAGTTCGACCCGGCACATGTCCTCGAGGTACCAGGCAAGGCCCACGGCCTCCTGAAGCGTCTCGCCCGCCACCACCGCGCCGTTGCCGCGCATGATGACCCCGGCGCTCTCGCCCATTGCGTCGATCACGCCGACGGCGCGCGCGTCGTCGCGCACCAGCTGGATGTCGTCCCAATAGCCGACACGCGGCGCGAAATAGGTTCCGAACCCGTGCCGCATCTCGGGGACCCGGCCCAGGGCGGCGAGTGCCATCATGGCTGGCCCCATGAAGCGCACCACGCCGCCCACGCCGGAACGGCGTCGGTAAATCTGCTGGTGCAGGCGCACCTCGCCCAGCACCCCTTCGGGCAGCGGGCCGTGCACCGGCACCTCGTCACAGTCCTGGCCGACCTGCACATGCGCCATCGGCACCGGCGGGCAGACGAGGAAACGCGCGGCATCGACCCGGGCAGAACAATGGCCATAGGCATGGACCAGCCCGGCCCGACCCAGCGCGCGGGCGGCGATCCGCGTCGTGCGTGCAAACTCTTCCATCGTCATCAATCCTTGAACGCGGCAATGTTCGGGGCCGCGCCCCACTGGCAGAAGCCCTTGGGCGCAAAGTGGAACTGCCGGTCGCGCCAAAGCGGCTCGTCGTGGATCTCGGCCACGCCGCTGGAGTATTCAAAGGTCATCCCCTCCGGCCCGGTGAAATACAGGAACTCCGCCGAGGAGGTCGGATGCCGGCCCGGCCCGAAGGTCACGGTCAGTTGCTTTTCGCGCACGAAGTTGAAGCTGCGCTGGATGTCGTCCGTCCCGGCAACCTGGTGGTTGATGTGCTGAATCCCCGGCTTGTGGAACGGGAACAGCGCGATGGAATGGTGGATCGTTCCCAGCCGCATCAGCGGAGCGTCCCCGATCCGGTCCGACACCCGCGCGTTGCAGACCTGCGTCCAGAACGCCTCGTCCCGTTCGAGGTCGTTCGAGCACAGACCCACATGGCTGAACCCGGTGATCCCCGCGTCGCGGGTGCCGTGATAGGCCCGCGCCGAGGTATCGGGGCGAAGGACGAACTCGATCTGGTTGCCCATCGGGTCCTTGAAGGCGATGAACGCCGCCACGTGGCGCAGCTCGCATTCCTCGCGGGTGCCGTAGTGCACCGCGTGGCCAAGGCTGTCGAGCGTGGCCCCCGCACGGTTCAGATCGTCCGCCGAGCCGATTTCAAACGCGGTGGTCTGATCCTCCGGGTTGCCCTCGAAGTAGCAGAGCGTGTGCTGGCGATCGTCGGACTTGAAGTAAACCGCGCCGGGACGGCGCCCGGAAATCTCCAGCCCGAGGATGTTCACCGCGTACCATTCGGCCCCGGCAAGGTCGGTGGTGCCGAGGCGGCAATAGACGACGTCCTTCAGTTCGATCATTTGTCCGCTCCTCCGTTGAACTCGGGCATGGTGCTGGGCGAGCCCCATGCGCAGTGGCTCAGCGCCTCGTCCGGGAATTGGCGCGGGCCATTCGCCTCCGGAGCATCCATCGGCGTGGCATAGGTGTAGACGATGTCGCCCACGCCCCGGGTGCTCACGAACTTGGCGCCCGAGGTCGGCTGCCGCCCCGGCCCATGCACGACCGGCAGCTGCCGCCCCTGCATGAAGTACCAGTTGCGCATCACGTGGTCGGTGGTCTCGACACCAAAGGAGATACCGAGCATCCCGTCGCGCGCGGAGGGGTAGAGCGCGACCCGGTGGTGCGCCCCGTCGATATTGATAAAGGCCGCCTGCCCGGCCCAGTCCGACACCGTGCCGCCGATGCCCTCGGTCCAGAACCGTTCATTGGCGGCGATATCGGTGCAGGCCATCTGCACCGCCTGCAACCCGACGATGCCGGTCGGGCGCGGCCCGTGGAACGGCCAGCCCGAGGTCATCGGGCGCCACACGATGTCGACCATCACGCCATTTGGCGCGGCCGCCGTGACACCCGCCTTGATCTGTCGCGCCGCGCAGCTCTCGGCATCCAGCCAGTCGGCTGCGAACCCCGCCGTCTCCAGCCGCTCCTTGGCCGCGTCCAGCTCGGGGCGGGTGGCGACTGTCACGGCGACCGAGGCCACGGGCTCCCCCGCGCCGTCCACGTAACAGAGCGCGTGATTGCGGGCGTCCGAGCGGAAGTAGAGCGCGGCGTCGGTCCGATCCTCCAGCTTCAGTCCCAGAACATCGCTGCCGTATTCGGCCGCGGCGTCCAGGCTCGGCACCGGCAGGCGCAGGTAACGAAGGTCGCGGAATGGTGCAGTCATGGTCTCTCTCTCCCTCAATCGCCTGCGGGCCCGGGCCGACACATGCCGGCCCGGCGCCGTTCCTCCTAGTGGCCGGCCTCGGCCTCGATCTCGCTCAGCATCGGGGCCTTGGTCCGCCACTCCTCATACCATGCATCGATGGCCGGGCCGAACCAGTCGCGGCCCACCGTGGTCACCGGAACATTCGTGGTCTCCAGATCGGCTTTGTACTTGGCATCGATCTCGCCGTACTTGCCCACCATCTCGTCCAGCTTGGCCGCGAAGACCTCGCTGATCACCGCGCGGTCCGCCTCGGAGATACCCTGCCACTTGCGCCCGGATCCGATGGCGGCCATCGGGAACATCATGTGGTTCGAGATGATGATCGACTTGGCGTGCTCGTAGTACTTGGTATTCCAGGTTCCCTCGACGTCGATCTGCATCCCGTCCACCTGACCGTTGGCAAAGGCGTCATAGAGCGCGGGCAGCGGCATCGGGGTCGGAGCGGCACCAAGGCTGGTCCAGAACGCCAACTCGGGCGCAAACGGGATGGTCCGGATCTTCAGACCCTTCAGGTCCTCCACCGTCTTGACCTCGGGCCCGGTCACGATCATCCGCATCCCGGCCATGCCCCAGCCAAACCCGACGAGACCGAAGTCGGCCATGCCGTCCAGCAGCTTCTGTGCGGTCGGCCCCTTCAGCAGTTCGCGCGCACCGGCCACGTCATCGACGAGGTAAGGCGCGAGGAAGATGCCATAGTTGGGGTTCCGGTTGGCAAACTCGCCCAGCGTGAAGAAGGCAAAGTCCAGCGCGCCGGTCTGAAGCTGCTGCAGCATCTGCGCCTCGTTGCCCAGCTGCCCCGACGGGAAGATCAGGATATCGACACGGCCCTCGGTCTTCTCCTTGATCTCCGCCGCGGCCTCGGTCGCCGAAACCGTCCACTGGTGCGGCGGCGGCGTGATCAGGCCCAGCCGGTATTCATCGGCCTGGCTCACCTGCGGCAAGGCCAGCGCGGCCAGGCTCAGGATCGGGCCCAGGGCCCTCTTGTAGAAACGTGTCATTGTCTTCCTCCCTCTCCATGAGAATTCGATCTGATCTCGGCCACTGCCCGCATCACCTCGGGCAGGGCCCGGTCGCGCGCCGCGGCAATCTCGGCCACGGGCCGCGGGTCGGCGGCGCTCATCTGCTGTTCCAGCGCGCGGCCCGTCGCCTCGTCCAGCGCCGGAGCCCCGAGATCCCGCCACATCGCTTCGGTCGCGGGACCGAGGGCCGCGAGGTATCCCGCCATGCCGGATGCGCCGCCCGACAGGTGGAACACGCCGCCCGGCCCCATCAGGCACCAGCGCGGCGCCAGCCCTTCGCTGACCGCGCGCTCCACGTCCGCCAGTGTCGCCGCGCCGGACGCGACGAGGTGAACGGCCTCGCGCCACAGGGCGAACTGCAACCGATTGACGAGATGCCCCTGCATCGGCTTGGCCATGCGCAGCACGGTCTTGCCCATACCCGCGTAAAGCGCCTCTGCATCCGCCAGCATCTGGTCCGGTGTTGTTTCCTGCCCCACCAGTTCGACCGTCGGCATCAGGTACGGCGGATTGCAGGGATGCGCGATGAACAGCCGCTCGGGATGGGCCATGCCCTCCGCAATCGCACCGGGGGTGAACCCGGATGAGGAGGAGGCCACCGGCACCGACGCCCCGATCCGGCGTTCAAGATCGGCCAGCACCCGGTGCTTCAGCCCGAGATCCTCGGGCAGCGCCTCCTGAACCAGCTCCGGCGCAGGCGCATCTTCGGCGCGCAGCGCATGGCGCGGCGCACTGGCATCCTCACGCAGGGACCCGAGCGCGGCCACTACCGGCCGCGCCGCCTCCCACACCCCGGCCAGCCGCTCTGCCGTGGCTGGATCCGGGTCGACGACCCAGGTCTCATGCCCCGCCCCGGCGAATGCCGCGGCCCAGCCGCATCCGATCAGCCCGCCGCCCAGAACCATGACCCGCGCCATCAGACCGCATCCTTCAGCGCAGTGGAGAGCCACGGAAACACCGCCAGCAGAACCAGCACCAGGGCGATCGAGAACAGGAACGGCAGGATCAGCCGCGCGATCCGTTCGGCGCGGATACCGCTCATCAGCGCCGCCGCGAACAGTCCGGTGCCGACGGGCGGGGTCAGCAGCCCCAGCGTCAGGTTAAGGCAGAGGATCACCCCGAACTGGAACGGGTCGATCCCATAGACCCCTATCGCCACCGGCAGGAACACCGGCACCACGAGGATGATCGCCGGGATCGGATCCACCACCATGCCGAGCAACAGAAGCATGACGTTCAGCATCAGTAGGAAGGCGACCGGGTTGGTGGTCAGCGACTGCATCCACGCGGCCACCATCGCCGGCAGGTTCTCGAAGGTGATCACCCAGCTGAACACCTGCGCCCCGGCGATCAGGAACAGCACCACGGCCGATCCGCGACCGGCACTGACAAAGGCCGGCAGGATCTGTTTCCACGTCATTTCGCGGTAGACGAAAAGCCCGATGAAGGCTGCCGCCGCCGAAGCGATTGCCGCGGCCTCGGTCGGGGTGGCGATACCACCCAGGATCGTGCCCACGATGGTCACCGGGATCAGGGCGGCGGGCAATGCGTTGCGCACGGCCAAGATGCGCTCGCGCAGCGGCATCGGCGGCGTGGTCGGGAAGCCGTGCTTGCGCCCCAGCCACGCGACGACCAGCAGGAAACCGACGAACATCATGACGCCCGGCACGATCCCGGCAATGAACAGGTCACCGATCGGCAATTGCGCGATCACCCCGAAGATGATGAACATCATCGACGGCGGAATGATCGGCGCCAGCAGGCCGCCAGCGGCGGTGATCGCAACGCTCACGTCCTTGGGATAGCCCGCGCGCTCCATCTCGGGGACCGCGATCCGCGACATGATGGTGATCTGCGCCACGGTCGAACCGAGGATCGAGGCCATCATCATGTTGGCCACGAGGTTCACATAGGCCAGACCGCCGCGCAGCTGCCCGAGGATGGCCAGCGCCAGCGCCATCAGGCGCCGCCCGATGCCGCCCGCATTCATGAACTCCCCCAGCAGGATGAACAGCGGCAGGGCCAGCAGCCCGTAGTTCTCCATGCCTCCGAAGAACTG
>ENA-OWNT01004765-OWNT01004765.1-seawater-metagenome-genome-assembly--contig:-NODE-4765-length-11623-cov-3.699290_pt1 | contig 11623 bp, 16 predicted proteins | sample MGYA00238136_ERZ651165 | MGnify/ENA primary metagenome ERZ651165 (study PRJEB26861, sample SAMN08777766) | seawater metagenome | isolation source: coastal seawater | place: USA: Florida | collected... | reverse complement strand
TCCTCTCCCTATTGCTGCTTGCTTGCTTGTCGTTTTGATGGCTCATTAGTTAAATGCTGTATGGCTGTACCGTGTGTCCATTGTCGACTCAGGTCAAGTGAAGAATCTGGTGATCAAAGCAGAAGATGCCAGAATACTTGGAGACATGCGGTTGATGCGCCGCACGTACGTTGGCAACTCTAACTCAGTCTTTGACATGTTCTAGCCAGCTTTGACGCCAATGGCACCACTCGCTCTTGTAGGTACAATGAACTTTTCACGTCAAATGGCGAACTGCTCCGGGAATACATGAAGCGTGCAACGAACCACAAAAATCTACTGACGGCGCTGAAAACTGTGAATCTCATGATTCAAAAAGCGGTTTGTACAACTTCATTATTTCCTGTGATTCAATACGTGCGTTTATATAGCTTACCTTCATGGTGACATTTGTTGAACCCCAGGCCAAACTTCGTGTTGGTCAACCCAAAGTGGATGTAGTCAACCGGTGCAGAGCAGCACTCAAAGCCAACAATGTCCAGAAGTTGTTCAAAATCATCAGCGGCGAATTGGACAGCAAAAAATAACACCACGACTGAAATGTGAAGCACGCCACAGTCAATTTGTCGTCTTTTGGATTTGTAGCGAACGCGACCACGAAGGTTTGCTAAAGTAAAATTAATTGCAACCTTCTACATTGTTCATTGGTGGGAGGGACAGCCTCGTGTTGTTGTTTATTAATAAGAAGAACCGCCTTGCAGCGTGTGACTGCGGGCAATAGCGACTTCCACCTTTCGATGCAAGTCAGTCATGTAGTCATCAAACTCCATTTCGATGCGGCCTTCGGCTTCCTCCACCAACTTCTCGTTCTCTTCCATTTCGTCTTGGATACTGTATTCTTGGTAGAACAGCATGAGCCGGTCTTCAGATCGTTTATAAAATCCGACAGAGAACACCCACACCTGTACATCCAAATCACACACGAAACGAAAACAAAAGACAACGATTGAGCCCTCAACATCTAGTGGTCAACAGTACCACTGAGACGACAACCGCCGCTGGCGTTCTCAACGTACTTTCTCTCCGTTTGCCAATAATCGACAATACCGGAGCTGACGCGTTTGGGACACGGCCTTTTTGGCAAGTTGGGCACGTGCTTTGTCAAGATCTTCCCGGACCACCGCCACATCGTTAGCGGCCAGAAAATCTTCATCACTTTTGCCGATCATTTCCGTTGGATAATATCCATACCTACACATACGTGCACACAGACATGTATGTAATGGTCACACACGAGGTAAACGTTGCTTTCTATGACGGTGAACACTGCATCGAACTTCTTACATTCGTCGGCACGAATTTGACACTGCGACTATTTTTGTGGTATCCGAAAGCACCTCCACGGAAAAGCTCACCACATTACCATTGTGCTCCAAGTAATCGATGACATTGTTCTTGTTTCGCAGGTCTCGAAGAACTAGGAAATTTCGCCGGCGTTCGTTGAAGATGATATTTGCTACGAAAAAGACCAAGAGTGTCAGCAACGTCACCCGCAAAGATTGCGATATTTGGACTTGCAGCGTTGGAGCCGTTGTGGACATGGCCACAGCCTACCAGACACAACAACATTTCAATGTCACAGTCGTTTGTCACCTCAAACTCCACAGGAATCCACTCACCAGTACGTTGTACAAGGTGCACATGGCAGCCAATTCTTTAATGCTAACGGTCACTAAACAAGCCCACATTAGCCGCATGAAAGGCAGCAAAACGATCCTGGAGCCGCTACAGACGTGGCAAACCAATCGTCACGTGAAAAACATTCTAATACAGAGGTGCGCACATTCATCGTCAACAAAATGGACAATTATTGTTGTTTTGAGACCACATACATCGGCGCCTCCATTGTTCCGGTGAGGTAGACATCCCTCTGGAAGTAGATAAACAATGGAGCAATAATAATGGCGACCATCGCTTCTGTTCGCGCCGCAGTTCTCCATATTGACGCGGGAGTCTTGGAGTCTCCAAGGTAGAATACCCCCTGACGAGCACAATCAAGAGTCAGTACCCACCGCGACAGCCAGAACATTGCAGAGGTTGCGTCCATGTTACCCACCACAGCGATGTTAGCAAAAACGAAGTAGAGAATCGTGGATCCGAAAGTCAGGACCAACGGCATCACCATCGGGAGCGAGACAGACACACAAAAATTCGATCGCCGCAAGCTACCAACATCTTCCTCAAGCCTGTGAAACATCCACAAAATGGTTCACGCCAACAAAATGCCGCGGCCAATTGGCGTGCTATTCGATTCCGTACCAAAACTGATCCTCTAACTCTGGGTCTTTAAAGGACGAAGCGAGGAACCCATAGTCATCTCCGTAGAAGGTCACCGTCATTGCGGCCAACAAAAACGGTACTACTGTTACTAGTAGCGACAGCCACAGTACGTATTTTGTGGTGTACGCCCATGCTTGGTCGCTGCAAAAACACGACGGAAATGCAGAGTTAAATGAGTGTTTGTGACCTGAAAGCAATATTTACCTAGGTCAAGCAGTGAACTTACAATCTTTGTGCTTCATGCAAAGCGGACAATCGGTCAAACAATTTGGAAGATTCTTTGTCGTAACGGTGCAGAGCGTTTGATATCGATTTGAGGGATTCCAACGCAGTTGGAACAACCGCAAATTGTGTTGAATTTCGATTGAACAACTCCTCGCCAATGTGTACCCCGTAGTTCATGAACAGCAACGATTTATCGATCCGTCCTTTGACAAAAAATTGCAGATGGGCAAGGCGCAGACACGCATCTGCAACAATCTTCTGTTCTTGTTGAGGAATTTGTTGCAGCGCACGTGACAACGTGGTGGCATTCGTGGAATCCGACCCAACGATATTGGCGAAACATGTCGCAATGCTCTGATAGCCCGCAATCGCTTGATCGCACAACAATTCTACTTCGACATCGTCTCTTGTTTGATCAACGCACCCATCAAACGTAGCCTCCAACATCTCCCAATTAATTGGACCAGTGAGGCATCTAGCATCACCGACATTCGTGTTGCTGCCATGGTGTTGTAGAGAATTTCCGTCAGAGTCACTTGTGCGACTTTCCGCATTGCCATCCGCGTTGTTTGGGCCTGCCAATACGGACGACGGGGCCAGCGAGAAAACAGTGAGTAGGACAACAAACACCATCACCAGCCAAGCTGACACCACTTTCACGGTAAGGCCTTGCATTTGCGCCACGGCAGGCCGATCTTTAGGAGGCGACAGATGTGGATGATGTCCACGATTGTAGCAAATTTAAATGCATTACTAACGGATGATGACAGAAAAAACTATGACTTTCGCGGTGTTCTTGCTTTGAGCTTTTTCAAAAGTACTTCACCGTGATCACTGCGATCGAGGTTTCTCTTGTCATAATGATGACCACTAACCAATCAATCCGCCTAAAAGGCCACCAATTTTGACCAGCCACGTCACAACGGCCACAAAAATTTTGGCCGGAATTTGCTGTTTGGTAACTTCAGGATGAATTCACAAATAATTTCGTTGTCAGTTCGTTTGTATTGATCTCGTGACGTTGGCAACCTTGACATCGGTACGAGTGGTGGAGTGAGCCACGCAATATGCCATTATACCCACCCGCAACCACCATGCGTTTGAATTTTAATAATTGTGGTGCTGCTGTGTGTTGGATTTTCCACCCTACCAAGCCAAGCCACGTGTCATCCTGTCATGCAAGCACACCCGCCCTGAGACCAATCGTCAAACAAACAGTGGAATGAAGTAGCACGTCATGTATGTATGTTTTACTTCTTATAGTTACTGACGAGATCTCTCAAGACCACTCTCAAAGTCACAAGAAGTGACGCGTGGCATGCTGCCTCTTGCCTCTTCTCTTGCACATTTATGTTTTGAACATGAACTTTCGAACTTTCGAACTTTCGTTTGGTTCGGCGTTTGGCAGTGAGCGCCCAGCGAGCGCCCAGCGAGCGCCCAGCAGTATCTTTCGATCCAACGCACACACGACCGCCGACACCACGACCACGACGACCACACCGACACGACGACGGATGGATGGATGGATGTGTTGGCGTCGTGGCGTCGTGACGCTGTCTGTGCTGCGGGTTGTTGTGGACACTGCCAACCAACCACGTCTATGTGTACGTCAACGTGGTGTGTCGACACGTAGAAAATGCTGTGGTGTGGTGTGGTGTGGTGTAGTGTGGTGTGCGGCGCGATGTAGGTAGTATGGCATGGCGCGGCATTCATCTGCGGCGACACGTGCACAGCAAGAGGCACGGTGCGTTGGAAAAAAACTGGGCAAGGATAGATGCCTGCGCGTTGCAGATGCCACGAAAGGTTGAGTCGTCCCGGATCGAAGGTTGACAAACGATACAAGGCACCTTCTTGCCAGGTTGGAGGCTATACACGCGGTATTGGGTGATGCTGGCTTGCGCATGTGCGCTGCGCGAAGCATCTTGGGTGTCACCAAGTCGGACAGGAAAGTCAGCAAGAAGCGGGTAAAAGTCGTATCTTTTTGCCAGCACAAAAGATCTCGCGGCCGCGTGCTTGATTTTCTTTGGCTGTACTTTTTGGCGACAACATGACTCTCTTGTCCACCGTTACCGACTTCGTGACTGACATTTCCGTCACGAAAGTTGTTGGCCTGTTCGCCGCCTTGCTCGTTGCGCAGCTCGTGAAGTGGTTCATCGATTGGCGACTACTCCTCAGGCGGTACGCTCACATCAAAGGCGACAGCAACGGCCCACTGGGCGATCTCCCCGCGCTTCACAAAAACATTGACCGATTGTATGACTGGGATGCTGAACGCTACACGCACCCAGACTACGGTTTGACGTAAGCGAGCTGTCGATCGATATGGCCCTCATGCATGCATGCTTGATGGGGAGCTGAGTATTGTTTTGCGTTGTGCACACGCAGGTTCAAGGAAACACTAGGAGCCTGGACGAAGTTGGGCCAGATTCGTACAATCAATCCGCGAAACATTGAGCACTTTTTGAAGACCAACTTCCGCAATTACGTCAAGCCGGAAAACTTGCGCCGCCCAATGGCACGTTTGATCGGTCAAGGCATTTTCCGATTGAACCACGGGTTCAAGGGCGAATACCCGTTGTGGCATGCGCAGCGCAAAACACTTTCCAAGATATTTTTCAAGAACAACTTCGACAACTTTTTGCAAAAGGTTTTCCTGCGCCATTCACGTGTTCTCTGCGACGTCCTTCGCCAGCACAAGGAGCAGGGAACGGCTGTGGATGTGCAGCGCCTCATGTTCTGCTACACGCTTGACTCCATTGCCGAAATCGGCTTTGGTTCTCAGTTTAACTCGCTCACGAAGCCGACACGCGTTGGCCAGTGTTTCGACGAAGCTCAGGTACGCAGTCTTGTCTTGCATGTTGCGGGGGCTTGGTGGTCTCTCACTGATCCCGCACCGTGGTTGGTGTACGCAACAGGAGTTGGTGTTCCACCACATGTTGCAGCCGTTCTTCGACACTCCCATTTTGGGACGGCTGCTGTACTCCGATGTGAAGAAGATGGACGGTACGGTTACTTGGTGCCAACGGTGGGGCGATGTCGCGCTGAATGATTTGTTGGCTGGTAGGACTTTTGGAGGAGCTGGATACGTTCAGCGCTGGAGTCATCAAGCAGCGCCGCGAACAAGCTGCAGCCCGCAAAGCCAATCGTACGTCTATGAATGCCCAACAGATCTGGAGGTGGGCCGCATTCTAACAAACAACTGGCACACATCTACACCTTGACTGTTTAGCGTCAAAAGCGAAGGCCCCTCGCCGACGTGGTGCTGCCGTCGGCCAAGATATTTTGTCACTCTTCCTCGAGAATGAAAATAGCACCGTGAAGTACTCCGACAGAGAGCTGCGCGATATCGCCATGAGCCTCTTGCTTGCAGGTGCGTGATTTGGTTCGGTTCGGTGTTGCGCCGCCTGGATCGCGGCCGTGATGTTGCGATCTATGTATGTCGGCAGGCCGTGACACAACTGCTTGCACACTATCGTTTGCCGTGGCTGAGATGATACTGAACCCTGATGTAACTGCACAAGTGCGGAGCGAGGTGGGAATTATGCTGCATTGCTTTGCTGACGTTCTGAAGTGGTTCCCTCATAACTGTTGTGAACGTGTGTACATGCAAAGTTGTCGGAGAAGCTTGCTCACACTACCTTGTATGGCGGCGACAGGGAGCCAAGTGTCGCCGATTTTACGCAGCAAAATATGCCAGTCCTCCACGGCTTTATTTACGAGGTTCTGCCTTTGTCCGTCGCGTTGGAATCTACCGCCATGCGCCAAATGTGACAGCTGTTGATGCTGTAGGTCCTGCGACTGCATCCCCCGGTCCCCGTGGAAGCTAAACTGTGTGTGGAAGAGGACCTGTGGCCTGATGGCACCCGAGTTCCTGCCAACACGGTCATTCTCTTCAACATTTACGCCATGGGTTAGTTGATCGTGTTTGTACACTCCGGCTGCCAGCGAGTTCACTTTTGATTTCGTTTGAGCAGGCCGACACGCCGATTACTGGCCCGACCCTTTGAAAGTCAAGCCGGAGCGTTGGAACGGAAAGCCTCCCAGTGCTTACGAGTTCCCAGTGTTTCAAGCTGGGCCACGCATCTGCCTTGGCCTGAGGATGGTATGTCTGCAGGTATACTGCGGGCAGCGGACGTTGGATGTATGTTGCTCAAACCTCCGTGTTGATGTGTGTAGGCCGTGCTCGAGGCCAAAGTTGCGCTTGCGCACGTCATGTCACAATTTGACTTTCAACCGTCTGAGAACTGCGCCATGCCCCCCAAGTACAAGATTCGCGTGACGCAGAGCATCTACGAGGGCCTGCCCGTGTACGTAAAGGACGTTGAGGCTGCTGAGTGAGTTGAGCACTAACGAAGTACGCTTCTGTACACGACACGATGACACGGAATGTTGGAGCAAGTAAAGTTAATAATCTCGTGGATGAGGAAAATATTCATTCGTTGCGTTCTCGAACATAATGGATGTTTCCCCATCGTGCCCGAGAGCCGATCGTAGGCTTGCCACATTGGCAGAAAAAGTGCTGACAGGATTTCCCATAAATAACGCGGACAGTGACATAATGAGAAAGTCGACGATGACCGGCCTATGAACAACAGCCATTCATACTATGAAATGCGTTATCGTGCGCGCAACACCGCAGAGTAACACTTACGCGAGCCCGAGGCTGTCATCGGGAATGAACATGTCGAAGATCTGTGGGCAAGAACAAAACACAAGGTTAGCTAGTTCAACCGCTGTCACATGCAAAACACTTGAACAGAACGGCACCTCTTTTCGTGTCCGCCATAACCCTGCACGCTGCAACTCAAGCTCGCGATCCGGTCTGTCGAAGAATGGCGAAAAGAGGCGTTAAACGTCAACGTTGGAAACGTTAGGGCAGTCAAACAAATTCAACCTCTGGCCATCGCTGCCGAGAAACGTGCGAAAAGGCAAATCACAGATCTGCATTGGGTCAGTAGATCCAGCTGCAACATCGAACGCTCCAACTCCCGTGGAAGCATGAAGCCGCTTGGACGCATGCAACAACGAGCGGAACACAAACTCAGGTCGCATAAAACAAGGACCTACAAGTATACACATTTTGCCAATAGAGTGTCAAAGAATTGCGACCACCATGCAACATCACAGGCCTACTGCGCAATGTGTACCCAATCCAGAATGTGACTTGTCTACTGCAGGATGGTGGTTCTTTCGACGGGAGCGAAGCGAGCAGGTGGCTTCGGACCATCTCAAATGCACAGCAGCAAATGGAGTCCCAACACTGCGATTCATAAAAGATTCGACCACGTTCTTGATCGCCGAGCTTGGTTCTGCAAACAACGTCACTAACACTTCGCCGTAAAACGCATCGTTCATTGCTAAGACACTCAATGGCGCTGAACGATTTAGCGCTTGACCCATGCGCGCCAACGGTGCCTTTACATCTGCGCTACTGGTGGCTTGGGCGTTGAGGAAGAAGATTTCTTCAGATGCAAACGATTCAATTGTCCGATTGGAGACATGCTGTTAAGCAAGGGCACAGGCCGCGTGAGAGTTGCAATCACTTAACACAGTTCCGCATAATCAATCAAAGTCGGACGCACTGCGAATAAATCGCTGCGTTGTAAAATGACGCAGTAGCGCTGCGTCAAAGGAGAGAGATCCATGTACTCGCCAAGAACCGCTTGCATTTTGCGCGGCAACACCTAAACCACACGCAAGATTCCAGTTTCAGCTTGTGAAGATCAAAGACTTTGTGGAATCCTCTAAAAGTTCATACTGACAACGTACAAGGGTTCGGTTCGCCCACTCTGAGAAACGCACCGCGTTGTTGAGGCTCACAAGCTGCACACAGAACAACACTGTATGAATAAGACCACTCTTGTGTGAGGCCCTATGTTGCCGACACCTTACCTGGTTGTGCAAGAACCCTAAGGTTTCAAAGCTGAACAATTGTTGTTGCAGGCAGCGCGACCGATGTGAACGACTGATGGCGTTGCTGGCCGGGGTCGGGGTGTCACTCAGCACAGTCTGCGGATTCAGTGACTTCGACAAACATCGAAGCCACGATTCATTGCATTGTGGCCACGATTCGAGTTGCGCATTCGCCGGAACTGGCGCTGTCATCTCGCAGTTTTGAACCGAGGGGCCGAGCAACAATTTGTCATGGAGTTCTGACAGAACGCCGCTGGTGATGGCAACGTTATCGACCGCTTCAGTGATGGCGGCATTTAGCTGTCGGTCAAATTCCGAGGGCTGGAATTCCGCACGCGGACGCAAGAAGTGAGATTTTCGTTGATCTAAATTGTTACCTGGACGGTGTCTGCATTTCATACAGAACAAAGATCGTTGTATTGCACGGGCGGGCGGTCAGTCATGCGGACAGTGCAATGTGGGCGCGTACATGTACTTGACGAGCACGGGCTCATTTTCCGATGGCCGCGGAGCAATCGAAAAGTACCGCGACAGCCGGTACACATAAGCTTGATCTTCCCCGTCTTTGCGGAAGAGAGGATTCTTGTCGGGGAATCCCTGCCAAGCGCATCAACGAGGACAGATTAAGCCAAGCTTGACGCCACGCGAAGAGCGCCGTGCGCCGACAAACCTCGACGAAGTCGTGCGCCCAGCGCTGAACACATTTATTGGAAGGAATGGTATTTTGCACACTTTTCGTCCAGCTCGGATGCATTTCCCAACTTTTCTCGCCGCAATCAGGCGCATCCTCTCTGTCTGCACACTGTTGGTTGTTTGTGGCTTCGATCGTTATTCGAGTCATCGCCATAGCAAAATATTCACTGGCGACTAGTGACTTTACACACGCAGCAGCATGACTTGGCTCCCACTGTTTCAACGACAGCACACGTGCTGTTACGGCAGAGTTGATCACGTGACACGCCAATTTATATGTCCAGCCCACATACCAGATCGTCCGCATCGCAGAAGAACACAATGTCGCCATTACTGTGCTCAACTCCGACATTGCGACTGCCACCAGCTCCACGATTGACGTCGCTGCGGACGACCGTCGAAAGAAGCCCACGAATGTTGAGAAAAGCAGGCTCCTGCAGCACATCTTCAATTGCAGTGACGCTGCCGTCAGTTGAAGCGTCATCGACTACGACGAGCTCAAACGTGACGTTGCGAATTGTGCCCTATAGCGAAAGAACCGTGACCAAGGTACTTCATCCGTTCACATATCTTGATGTATCACTTACCATGCGTGCCGGGAATGATGGAATGTTACGCTTGAAGTGCTGAATAGCACGCTGATACACCACGGTGACAATCAAAGTCAAACGACGACAGTAGACGGAGTGAACGGAAGAGAATCGCACCTGGATGGAGTACAACGTCGCTCTAATATTGCTTTCACAATTGTAACAGGGAATAATGACACTGATCACGAGCAACGTTTCTGGTGAGAAATCATGTTGAGGTGCATCTTTCGTCAGTTGTGCAATGTGTGCACTACGTCTGGGAAGGATTTCTAACGATGGAGGCAGAATGATCGATGCCGCAAGAGTGGATTGGTACACAGTTTGCCTTTGAAGCTGATTTTGAACCCAAGAGATGACATTTGTGACCGCTTCTTGTGCACAGGAAATCAACGTGTCTATTTGCTGAGCACTTGCGTCGCCTTCAACCTACACGCACGAACTTCTCTTCACGACAGACAGATTTACACGCGCGGCATGTAATGCAGAACTCACCGACGACAACTTGCGCAAACGAGACTCGTCCATTTGAAGAGCAGCTGTTAATTCTGCGATTCCGGTTTGCAAGCTTTGCAATTTTCGATTCGCGATTTGGTCGAACACTCTCGCGTAATACCCAAACGTAGTCGGAAAGTGTTGCAGAATGCTCACACTGAAGCTATTACTCTGAATCTCGGAGGGCGCCCGCACGAGACCCGCACGTAGCCACCACGCCGAATACGTCGGTTGCATGAACAAATTTTCATCTTCGTTCATGCCGCTTCCTGTGGATACCAGCAGGCTTCCACATTGAACCGGCAGCGAATTCCCGGAAACATCTGTTGCAATTGATTGAACTTTGAATTCGCCGCATACCTCGCTTGACTCGAGTGGATGGGCTGCCAGTGTCGGTCGTTGAATTAGCAGTGAGCACAAACGCCGGCGGGCACCAGCAAACGAGGGCTGCAGCTGTAGTGCGTCTCGATAAGCTTCCGCTGCAGCACTGACGAAGGCGCTGGTCCCCTGCTCTTGAAGACACACTCCCTTGTTCACACGGGACTGGATAGCGAGGCGTTGGACTTCTTCACCCGTGCCGCCGTTGGCGTCGAAGAATCGAGCTAGCTGGTCGAATTTTTGGGCGCACTCTACATGACGGCTTTGGGTCAAGTCATCTTGAGCGGACGCCCATAGATCACTGATGAGCGATGCGGTGTCTTGGGGAGCCTCTGCCGTCGATTGACCCGTGCCAATGACGAGAACACACAAGAACAGCCACTGAGAGACCCTGCTCGGTGGACGGCTTCGTGTTCTCATGGTCGTCGCGCGACGCCAGGGCACGCTGCGCCGGCGATTCGTTCTTCAATTGTGAGCCTACGTATCATTGCGTTGGGGGTTGGCTACAGAACCGCAGACAAACCGCTTGTGTACCCAGCATTCCGAGAAAAGAAAAAAGAACACACACACACACACAAAGATTAAGCCTTTGCAGAATGCCGGCCACAAAAAGTCGGGTCAACGGGCGCAGAACGCAGCACCGGAACCCCTGAGTCGCCAGATTGTACTCACGCAAGGTCAAGACACAACAAGGCGAGCAACATCAACGGCATCAACAATAACGCTGTAAGCATGGCAACGACATCGACACGGCGACGGCGGCGGCAGGAACAGCAGCCGACAAACAATAATAACGCTGCCAACACAACGACGACAACCAAGGCGACGACAACCACAGCAACGGCAGACGATATTACCACCGCAACGCCGCAACAACGACGGCGATCATAACGATTGCGATTACAGCACCAACGCAGACAACAACGACAGCAACAACGCCACACCGACAAACGATAACAACGCTGCAACGCTGCAACAACGCTGCAACGCTGCAACGACGACGAAGACATTGG